>Ga0116126_1002608_pt1 | contig 10175 bp, 6 predicted proteins | sample June2015DPH_16_5_FD_89730 | JGI IMG/M metagenome (GOLD analysis project Ga0116126, IMG submission 89730) | Peatland microbial communities from SPRUCE experiment site at the Marcell Experimental Forest, Minnesota, USA - June2015DPH_16_40 | ecosystem: Environmental > Terrestrial > Soil > Wetlands >... | reverse complement strand
GGACTTCGAAGCCAGCATCCAGAGCGCCGTTGCCTGGACCCTCATCGCCCACATCCGCCGCCTCACAAGGAGGCTGGTGCGGGCATGAAATCCTGACAACCTTTATGAGTCAGACTCTTAGGGCCAATCCCTGAATTTTTGTGACCGCATCGCGCAATTAGTCTTGCCGTCGATCACGAAGCCGGATGAATCATAATCATCGCCTTTCTTCGCGGAAGGCGCGATGAATCCCAGCGTGGACGCATAATGAGCGAGAATAACAGGACTTACGAGACGACCCGGCCGCAAGCGATCGAGCCCGCCGAGCCGCTCGCGCCGAACGCGCACAATCTTGTTCCAGCGCATCATGTTGGCGGCCTGCCTGCCCCGCAATCCGCGGCGAAGCGCGTACCTAGCCGCAGATGGTGGCTTCGCCTTGCGCTCGCGCTTGCCGTTTTAGCCGGAGGCGCTGGCGCCTCATATTACTGGTGGCAACGGCTGCAGTCCCAATTGCCGCCCGGCATTGCGTTCGGCAATGGCCGACTCGAAGCGGACGAGATCAACATCGACACCAAATACGCCGGCCGGATTTCCGAGATGCTGGCCGACGAAGGCGATCTGGTCAAAGCCGGCCAGGTGGTCGCGCGCATGGATACGCGGGACCTCGCCGCTTCGCTGAAGAAATCGGAGGCTCAGGTCTCTCAGGCCCGCCGGGCCGTCGACGAAGCGAGCGCCAATGTGACGCAGCAGAAAACACAGGTTCTCCTCGCGCAGCAGGAATACGAACGTGCCGTCGCTCTGGTGCAAAAGGGCTTTCAAACCAAAGAGGTTTTGGATCAGCGGCAACAACAGCTTGACGGAGCCATTGCCGGGCTCAATGCGGCAGACCTGCGGGTGATCGAATTCCAGCATGCGCTCGATGCGGCGACCCACGACGTCGAGCTCTACAACGTCCAGATCGCCGATAACACGCTGGTCGCACCGCGCGACGGCCGCATCCAATACCGCATCGCCAACCTGGGTGAGGTCCTTCCCGCCGGCGGCCATGTCTTTGCAATGCTCGATACCGCTTATGTCTACATGGACATCTATCTGCCGACCGGAGCGGCGGGAAAGGTGAGGTTCGGGGCCGATGCCCGCATCGTGGTCGATGCTTACCCGGACGTCGCGATCCCTGCCAAAGTGTCGTTCATCGCTTCGCAGGCTCAATTCACGCCCAAGATCGTGGAGACCCAGATCGAGCGCGACAAACTGATGTTCAGGATTCGCGTTCGGATCGACCCCGAGCGTCTGCGCGGACGGGCCGAAGTCGTGCGCAGCGGATTGCCGGGCGTTGCTTACGTGCTCACCGATCCAGCTGCCGCTTGGCCCCCGCGGCTGCAAGGGACCGCCGCGCAATGACCGGCCCGGCCGCGCCGGTCGCGCGTCTGGAAAACGTCACGCAGCGTTACCGCCGCACCGTGGCGCTTGATGATGTCACGATATCGTTCCCGGCCGGATGCATGGTCGGGCTGATCGGGCCCGACGGCGTCGGCAAATCCACGCTGCTCAGCATGATCGCCGGCGCGCGGCACGTGCAATCGGGCCGCGTCTTTGTCTTCGACGGCGACATGGCGGATGCCGCGCACCGCACCGCGGTCTGCACGCGTATCGCCTTTATGCCGCAGGGACTGGGTAAGAACCTTTACCCTGACCTCAGCGTTCGCGAGAACATCGAGTTCTTCGGCCGCCTGTTCGGTCAATCTCGCTCCGAACGGGGTTGGCGGATTTCCGAGCTTTTGCAGAGCACAGGGCTTGCGCAGTTCGCCAATCGACCGGCGAAGAAGCTGTCCGGCGGCATGCGGCAGAAACTCGGATTGTGCTGCTCGCTTATCCATGACCCCGACCTTTTGATCCTCGACGAACCGACGACCGGCGTAGATCCGCTGTCGCGGCGGCAGTTCTGGGAATTGATCGATCGTATTCGTCTACGCCGCCCAGGCATGAGCGTCGTCATTGCCACGGCCTATATGGAAGAGGCTGAGCGGTTCGATTCGCTCCTTGCTATGAATGATGGAAAGATCCTTGCGTCGGGCTCGCCGACTGAGCTCAAGGCTCAGATGCACGCGAAGACCGTCGAGGATGCGTTCATCACGCTCCTTCTTCCCGAACAAATCCGGGACGGGCACCAGCGGTTGGAAGTGCCGCCGCACCGCATCGTGGACGGCGACCCGGTGATCACGGCGCGTGACCTCACCTGCCGCTTCGGCGATTTTACGGCCGTCGATCGGGTGAGTTTCACCATCGAGCGTGGCGAAATTTTCGGCTTCGTCGGATCCAACGGATGCGGCAAAACCACGACGATGAAGATGCTGACCGGCCTGCTGGCGCCAAGCGCAGGCGAGGCACTGCTGTTCGGCAAGCCGCTCGATGCCAGCGACATCAATTCGCGCCGGCGCGTCGGATACATGTCGCAATCGTTCTCGCTCTATACCGAGCTTACGGTGCGGCAGAATCTCGAGCTGCATGCGCGGCTTTTTCATCTGCCGGCCAAGAAAGCAAAGGCGCGCCTCGCGGAGCTCGTCTCGCAATTCGGCCTTGAGGAGTATCTCGATCAGCAAACCTCGCAGCTGCCGCTCGGAATTCGCCAGCGGCTTTCGCTCGCCGTTGCGATCGTGCACGAGCCGGAGATGCTCATTCTCGACGAGCCGACCTCCGGCGTCGATCCCCTGGCCCGCGACCGGTTCTGGGCACTCTTGATCGATCTTTCGCGCAATAAGGGCGTGACGATTTTCGTGTCGACCCATTTCATGAACGAGGCCGAGCGTTGTGATCGCGTATCGCTCATGGATTCCGGGCGTGTGCTCGCGACCGATACGCCGGCCAATCTGGTCAGGACACGCGGCGCCGCCACGCTGGAGGATGCTTTCATCGGCTATCTCGAGGAGGCGACCGGATCGCGCTCTGCGCAGGAGATCGACGTTGCCACGTCGGTCACCTCTCATCAGCCGCAACTAACGCCGCTACCGCGGCGCGCGTTCAGCTTGCAGCGCCTTCTTGCCTACACGATCCGTGAAACGATCGAGCTTCTCCGTGATCCCATCCGCTTGGGTTTCGCCCTGTTCGGCACGACGCTGTTGATGCTGGTCTTTGGCTTCGGAATTTCGACTGACGTCAATAATCTCAACTTCGCCGTGCTCGACCATGACCAAAGCCATGAAAGCCGCGCTTATCTCGAGGAGCTACGCGGCTCCACCTATTTCGTGGAAAAGCCGCCGCTCGCCGACTACGAAGACATCGAACGGCGTTTGCAGAGCGGAGCCATCAAGGCTGCCGTCGAGATCCCGCCGGGTTTCGGCCGTAACCTCGAGGCCGGACGTCCGGTTTGGGTCGGAGCGTGGGTCGACGGCGCCATGCCGTTTCGCGCCGAAACCATCCGCGGCTATTTGCAGGCCATGCATCAGCTTTATCTCACCGATGCAGCCGTAAAAACGACGGTGCCGGCGCCAAATCCACCCGCCCGTATCGAGCTGCGATTCAAGTACAATCAGAATTTCGAGAGCGTCTACGCGATGGTGCCGACGAGTATGTCGCTGATGCTCGCGCTGATTCCGGCGATCCTCATGGCGCTCGCCATTGTCCGCGAAAAGGAGCTGGGCTCGATCACCAATCTTTACGTCACGCCGGTCACGCGGATCGAATTCCTGCTCGGCAAGCAACTGCCCTTTATCGGCCTCGCTATGGTGAATTTCGCCGTAATGTTCCTGATGGCGTTGTTTGTCTTTCAGGTGCCGCTAAAAGGAAGTTTCGCAGCGCTTGTCGTTGGCGTGGCGCTCTTCGTTACCACGACAACGTCCTATGGAATGCTGATTTCGGCATTTGCCAGTACGCAGATTGCGGCACTGTTCGGCACCGTTATTCTGACCGTGCTGCCGGCGACGCAGTTCGCGGGCATGATGGTGCCGGTTTCCTCGCTTTCCGGGATGGCAAAAATCATGGGACGGGCGTTCCCAATGAGCTACTTCGTGCCGATCAGCGTCGGCACTTTCACCAAGGGATTGAGTTTTGGCGACCTTTGGCCGGACTTGATGGCTCTGGCCATCTTTGTCCCGGTGCTGACGACGATCAGTCTTCTGCTGCTGCGCAAACAGGAGCGCTAACGCATGATCCGGAAAAGTGGAAATCGGTTTTCGGAAAAGATCATGCGGTAGGAAACCAGCCGATGCGCACGATCGCCAACATCTTTTGGCTTGGCACCAAGGAAATACGCAGCTTCATGCGCGATTTCGTGCTGGTGGCGCTTGTCATCTACACCTTTTCGCTCGCCGTCATTGCGCAAGCACAGAGCAATTCGCAGGAGCTGCACAACGCCTCGATTGCGTTCGTCGATGAGGATCATTCCGAACTGTCTCGGCGAATCATCCGCGCGTTTCTGCCGCCTTACTTCCAAATGCCGCAACCGATCGCGGAGCGCGACATCATCCCGCTGATGAATGCAGGCAGATACACCTTCGTCATCGACATACCGCCGGATTTCGAAAAGTATGTCCTCGGCGGCCGCAACCCCGCGATTCAAGTCAACGTCGACGCGACCGCGATGGTACAGGCGGGTCTGGGATCGGATTATGCCCAGCAAATCATCATGACCGAGATACAGGACTTCCTCTCGCATAAGGAAGGCGTGCCGCTGTCGCCGGTCAACATCGACGTCCGCGTCATGTTTAATCCCAATATCGATACAGCTTGGTTCACCAGCGTCATGGGCATTATCAACAGCATCACCATGCTCGGCATCATTCTCGCTGGAGCCGCGATCGTGCGTGAACGCGAGCACGGCACCATGGACCATCTCCTGGTCATGCCGTTGACGCCGTTCGAGATTGCGATGTCCAAGGTCTGGGCGAATGGCTTGGTGATTACGATCGCTGCTGCCCTTTCGCTCTATCTCGTCGTCCGAACGTTGCTTCACGTCCCCATCGCCGGTTCGATCCCGCTGTTTATGCTCGGGGTGATGATCTATCTCTTCTTCACCTGCGCGATCGGCATATTTTTGGGCACGGTCGCGCGGTCCATGCCCCAACTCGGCTTGCTCTTCATGTTGATCTTCCTGCCCATGAACATGCTCTCGGGCGCCAACACGCCACTGGAAAGTATGCCGCCGTGGCTGGCGACGATCATGCAAGCCTCGCCCTCGACGCATTTCGTGTCGTTCGCGCAGTCGATCCTCTACCGCGGCGCCGGCATCGACGTGGTCTGGCCGCAATTCCTCTTCGTGGCGATCGTCGGAGGCTTGTTCTTCCTGCTCGCCATCTTGCGCTTCCGGTCGACCTCCGCACAGGCGACGTAGTAGGGCATGATTTTGCGCCGCTCTTACGTGAAAGGGGTTTAAACTTGACCTCAAACCGAACAAGAGGGGTGCCGACGCCGGCCCATCCGCATGAGCGCCGGGAGCCGCTGCCCTGGCATCGGCCGAAGCCGGCCGAGGAGGCCCCGCGCGCGCCCGAATGGGTGCGGGCAATTCGCGAAAGTCCGACTTATCGTCTTGCCGAGCAGGATGTCGATTTTGTTGCTCGCGCCGATATCCGCGGCCCGCGGCTGGAGATCGAATATCTCAAAGCCGATACCATTCTTGCCGAGCAGCACATCGACCATACGATCGTGGTGTTCGGCAGTACCCGAATCCCCGAACCGGCTGCGGCGCGTCGCAACGTCGAAGCGCTACGCGGCGCGGTGCGGGCCGATCCGGACAATGGCGAGTTGCTCGTTCGCCTGGCGACGGCCGAGCGCGTCCTCGCTAAAAGCCATTACTATGACGTGGCCTGGGAATTCGGCCGGCTCGTCGGCAATGCCGGCAGCAACGAGCGACGGCCGCGTGTGGTGGTCATGACCGGCGGTGGGCCCGGATTGATGGAGGCCGCCAACCGCGGTGCATTCGATGTCGGGGCAAAGTCCGTGGGTCTGAACATCGAGTTACCTCACGAGCAATATCCGAACCCCTACGTCACGCCCGATCTGTGCTTTCGCTTTCATTATTTTGCCCTGCGCAAGCTGCACCTTCTGCTGAGGGCCAAGGCGTTGATCGCCTTTCCCGGCGGCTACGGCACGTTCGACGAATTGTTCGAGGTCCTGACCCTCATTCAGACGCGCAAGATCAAGCCGATTCCGGTCGTGTTGGTCGGCAAGCATTTTTGGCGGCGCGCGGTGAATGTCGATTATCTCGTCGAGGAGGGCGTCATCGACATCGAGGACCGCGAGCTGTTCTGGTTCGCCGAGACCGCGCAGGAAATTTGGGACGGCATCCTGCGTTGGTACGAAGTCACCGGGGAGCCGCTTGGCGGCGTGATCTGAACGCGGCTGAACAGCGGTCACGTTCATTGCGCGGTCCTGGAAAGTTTGATCGAGCTCGCCGTTGCAGCCGCGTTTGACGTAAATCAATGCCGGGAAGCGGCTGAGCGTCTAGTTGGTGATCGTCTGCAGATAACTGCGTAAAATCGGACGGAGGCTTGCCGTGCAGAGTGACCTATCGCGTCGCTCGTTTCTGCGAGGCTCCGCTTTGACCACAGCCGGAGCGACAATGGTCAACGCTACATCGGCGCTTCTTGCGCAGGCTGAGACGGCAGAGAATAGCAGTGCGGCGGCCGGCGGGCCTGAGGCTGTTGCGATTGCGTTGCAGATCAACGGCGCCGCGCAGACGTTGCGGGTCGAACCACGGGCAACGCTGGCCGAAGTGTTGCGCGGGCCGCTGGGTTTGACCGGGACCAAGATCGCCTGCAATCGCGGCGCCTGTTCCGCCTGCACGGTGTGGCTTGACGGCTCGCCGATTTGCTCCTGCATGATGCTCGCCATCGATGTTGGCGCACGTCGCGTCACGACCGTCGAGGGTCTCGCGCAGGGCGACACGCTGCATCCGGTGCAGCAAGCCTTCATCGACTATGACGCCCTGCAGTGCGGCTTCTGCACACCCGGGATGGTCATGAGCTGCGCGGCTCTGCTTGAGCACAAGCCCAAGCCGAACGCCGATGACGTTCGCGCCGCGATCAGCGGCCATGTTTGCCGCTGCGGCACTTATCCGCATGTCGTCGCTGCGACGCTCGCGGCAGCCGACGCACGGAAGGCATGATTCATGGCCGAGCAAACCTTGCGCACCGAAACGTTTCCCTTTGGCATCGCCAGCGTCGGACTGGGCAAAGTGGAGCGTCAGATTCCCGTCGACGAGCCGCCGCCGCTGCCGCCCAATGGTGAACTCGCCGTGATCGGCAAGCCGGCGCCGCGCCACGATGGGCGAGCCAAAGTGACCGGTGCTGTCCGCTTCACGGCCGATATTTCTCTTCCCGGCATGCTCTATGGTCGTATCCTGCGCTCGCCGGTGCCGCATGCCCGGGTGCGCTCGATCGACATTTCCGCGGCGGCGCGTCATCCGGGCGTGCGCGCGATCCTGCCGATCGCAAATCCGACGGACGCGCAGAGCGCGGCCGTGCGCTACATCGGGGCGCCTGTCGCCGCTATCGCCGCGGTCTCGATGGCGGCGGCGGAAGAAGCGCTGCGGTTGATCCACGTCGACTACGAATCGTTGCCGTTTGTCGTGGACATGGACCGGGCGCGCGCGGAAGTCGCGCCGGTGGTCTACGAGAGCGTAGCTGCCGCGCCCGGCGGTCATCCTTCGGGCTGGCCAGCGGCTGCTAATCTTCCGCTCAACGGCAACGTACGTGGACCGGCCATCAGCCGGCGCGGCGACGTGATGCAAGGCTTCCTGGACGCCGATGTCATCGTCGAAGGCGAGTATCGCACCCAAGTGCAGACCCATTGCTGCTTAGAGCCGCATGGGATCGTCGCCGATTGGCGCGCTGACGGGTTAACCGTTCACATGTCCACTCAGTACACCACTGGCGTGCGACACGAGCTCGCGGAGGAATTCGGCTTGCCGCTCAATCGTGTCCGCGTGGTCGTTGACGCCATGGGCGGCGGCTTTGGCTCCAAGTCGTCGCTTGGTAATTATGGCCGCATCGCCGTTGACCTATCCCGCCGTGCGCAGGCGCCGGTTCGCCTTATGCTCGACCGGCAAGAAGAACAGATGGACTCCGGCAACCGGCCGGCCACTTGGCAGCGATTGCGCATCGGCGCGAAACGCGACGGCGCCCTGACGGCAATCTCGCTAACGAGCTTCGGTACGGCCGGCGTCGGCCTCGGTGCCGGCGTCGGCTTCAATGCCGAGTTGCTTTACGCCTGTCCAAATTTCTTGGGCGCGCAACACGATGTGTTCATCAATGCCGGGCCGGGTTGCGCGATGCGCGCGCCGGGCAACACGCCCGGGGCTCTTGGGCTTGAGATTGCGATCGACGAGTTGGCCGAGCGGCTTGCCATGGATCCGCTCGCGCTCCGCGAGCGCATTGATCCGAGCCCGGTGCGGCGCGAGGAGCGGCGCCTCGGCGCCGATCGGATCGGGTGGCAAAGCCGGCACGTACCCGGCGCGGATTCAGGTCCAATAAAACGCGGCCTTGGGGTGGCGCAATCCATCTGGATGGCCAACGTGCAGCTCGACTCCTCCTGCGAGGTGCGCGTGATGCGCGACGGCTCGGTCGAGGTGCTTTCGAGCGTGCAGGACATCGGGACCGGCACTGGGACCGTCATGGCACAGACCGTCGCCGAGGTGTTTGGGCTTCGGCCTGAGGATATCACGGTGCGGATCGGTGACACCGAGTTTCCGCCCGGGCCGCCGTCTTACGGCAGCCGCGCGACGGCTTCGATTACGCCGCCGGCGCGTACTGCTGCTTGGCGCGTTTTGCAATCGCTGTTGCGCGAGGTGGCGCTTGCGCTCAACGCGGCGCCCGAGGACTTGATCGCGCGCGATGGAAAAATTCTCGTCCGCGACGACCCAAGCCGCGGCATGCGCTTCGCCGAGGCCGCCGCGCGGCTGCGCACCGATCGTATCAGCGCGGTGGCTTCGCGCAGCGACGACTATCCAGGGTTTCTCAGGCGGATGGGCGACGCTGCTCTGGCGCAGCAGGCTCTGGGCGGGGTCCAATTCGCGGAGGTGGCAGTCGATACCGAGACCGGCATCGTGCGCGTGGAGCGCGTTGTCGCAGTGCAAGATTGCGGCCGGCCGATAAATCCCCGGCAGATCGAAAGCCAGGTGCACGGCGGCATTCTGATGGGGCTTTCCTACGCGCTGTACGAGGATCGCATCCTCGACCAGCATACCGGCCGGATGGTCAACCCGGATCTCGAACATTACAAGCTCGCCGGCGCGTGCGACACGCCCGCGATCGACCTTGTGATTCTGGAAAATTATCAGGGCAATAGCGCTACCGACGCTTACGGCATCGCCGAACCCGCCAACATCGCCACGGCCCCGGCGATCGCCAACGCGGTCTACAACGCCATCGGCGTACGCCTGCGCAGTTTGCCGCTGACGCCCGCGTCGATTCTCAGCGCGCTCGGCAGAATCCCGCAGAGGAGTTGAAACCGTGAATCGCTTCGCGTTCGCGAATGCACGAACGATTTCCGAGGCTGCGGTTGCGGCATCGGCGACGGTGGCCGACGCGATGACCGTCTCTCCTGAGGCCATGGGCCGGGGCGAAACGTCGGTCGTCAAGGCCGGTGGCATCGATCTTCTCGATCTCCTGAAAGAAGGTCTGCTGGCGCCCTCCAAGGTGATGAACCTGAGGGAGGTGCCTGGACTCGACGCGATCGTCGAAGAGGAGGGCGGTGGCTTGCGGCTCGGACCGATGGCCACACTGGCATCGCTCGCCGATCATCCGCTCCTGCAACAGCGTTACGCAGCCCTTGCCGCGGCGTTACGCGGCTCGGCCAGTCCGCAAATCCGCAATGTCGCCACGTTGGGTGGTAATCTCTTGCAGCGGCCGCGCTGCTGGTATTTCCGCTCGCATGCTTATCGCTGCTTGCGCAAAGGCGGCGGCCACTGCTTCGCGATTTCGGGTGAGAATCAATACCACGCGATTTTCAACAATGCGCAGTGCGCAATCGTTCACCCTTCAACGGCGGCCACAGTCCTGGTGGCCGCCGGTGCGACGGTCGAGTTGACGAATGCAGCAGGGACTGCGCGCCAGTTGCTGCTTGAAGATTTCTTCGTCCCGCCGGAGCGCGATCTGCAGCGCGAGAACGATCTACGGCCGCAGGAGATCCTGACCGCCATCCGGTTGCCGAAACGGCCACCGACGCTGCGCATCGCGCACGTGCGGCAAGGCGAAAAGGATTCG
>Ga0116126_1002604_pt1 | contig 10195 bp, 4 predicted proteins | sample June2015DPH_16_5_FD_89730 | JGI IMG/M metagenome (GOLD analysis project Ga0116126, IMG submission 89730) | Peatland microbial communities from SPRUCE experiment site at the Marcell Experimental Forest, Minnesota, USA - June2015DPH_16_40 | ecosystem: Environmental > Terrestrial > Soil > Wetlands >... | reverse complement strand
CGGATTGCCTGTCGAGAAGAACTTCTCAGCCAGTCTCCGGTTGACAATGACCACTGGAGTTGACCCCTGATGGTCGTCTTCGCTGAAAGCGCGCCCCTTGAGAACCCTAAGGCCGAGCGTGTGGAAATAACCGGCGCTGACGATCTGGTAGTTTGCGACGCCGGAAGCATCGGCCGCGACCGGATTTCTGCCTTCGACGCGAAAAGGCTGGCCGTTCTCGAAGTTGGCGGGCGGCAGGCTGGTGGAAAGCGCGGCGTCATCGACGCCGGGGATCGCGCGCACCTTCTCCAGCAATTGCGAATTAAACGCGCGGACGCGTCCCGCATCGGCGTACTGAGGAGTTGGTAGGGACATGTGAGCTGTCAGCAGGCCCCGGCTGGGGAAGCCGGGATCCACTTGAGCCAGGCGTATGAAGCTGCGCAGGCTGAGTCCTGCAATTACCATGAGCACGACCGATAGTGCCAGTTCCGCCATCACCAATCCGTTGCGCAGGCGATTCTGCTTTCGATCGCCTACGGTGGTGCGGCCCGCCGCCTTCACGTGCTCGATCAAATTTGCCGCGGTTGTCCGCCAGGCTGGGACGAATCCGGAAAGCACAGTCGAGGCCACGCATAGCACTAACGCGAACCCAAGCACCAGGCGATTGATTTCGATAGGCGCCAGGCCGGGCGCCTGGAGCACCGGCAGAGTCGCCAGGTAGCGCACCGCACCGAATGCCACGAGAAGGCCCAGCGCGCCGCCCAGCAAAGCCAGGAGAAGGGTCTCGGCCAGGAGTTGCCGCACCACGCGCCAGCGGCTTGCCCCGAAGGCCAGGCGGACTGCAATCTCCTTCTGACGCGTGGTGGCCCGGGCCAGGAGTAAATTGGCCACATTCACGCACGCCAGCAGCAGGACAACACACACAATCGCGAAGAGGAGAACCATCATTAACAGGACTCCCGGACCCGCCAACGCCTGATAGAAGTCTTGCGCAAGCGCGCTCCACTGCTTGTTGGTTTCCGGCGATTCCTGCGCGACTCGAGCCGCGAGCGTGCGCATTTCCTCGCCGGCCTGGGCGGTAGTGATGCCCGGCTTCATTCGTCCCACGACCAGCAGGTCGCGAGTCTGGCGGTCGGGCGCTGCGCTGGAAAGGGCCAGCGGCAACCAGACTTCCATCCGTCCCCAGAACTCGAAGCCCGCAGGCGCAATGCCAACGACCGTGTACGTTTCGCCATTGAGGCGAACTGTTCTACCCACCACATCCGCCGCCCCGGCAAACTGGGTTTGCCACATTTCGTGGCTCAGGATCGTTACCTTGTTGCCTTCCGGCCGGAATTCCTCCGCTGAGAAAAACCGTCCCCGTTCAGGCTGCAAGCCGAAAGTGTCAAAGAAGTTCGAAGTGACGCGCGCTCCGGACACCAGAATGGGAGGGTTTCCCGATAAGGCGAAACTCGCGCTGCGAGCGGCGGCGAGTTGCTCGAAGGACCTGTTTTGATCGCGCCAATCAAGATAGGTGGGAGCGGAAACGGGGCTCCGGCTGCCATCGGGCCGCGTCTCCCAGACCATCAGTAGACGACTGGCGTCCTGATAGCGCATAGGCCGCCACGCCACACTGAAGATCGTCGTATTGGCGCCAATGCCAAGGGCCAGCGTAATAATGGCAGCCGCAGTGAAGCCGGGATTCTTGCCCAGCATGCGAATGCCGTAACGGAGGTCATTAAACAATGTGGTCATCGGGTTCTCCTCATCGGTTGATCGGGTGATACGGAGATCGGGTGAGCAACTGTAGAACCCGTCGTCTTCTTTCGGAGCTATTGATGCCCGATGAACCAAGATTTCGGCTTTTTCTTCATCCGCTCCCGATATTGCTGCCTGTTCACCCGATCATCCGATCTCCCGATCACCCGATTACTTCATTCGTACCTCAGCGCCACCATGGGGTCAACCTTGGTCGCCCGGCGGGCGGGGAGGTAACTCGCCAGGAGAGCGACGGCGAGCAGGAGCAGCGACACGGCAACGAAGGTTCCGGGATCGCCGGGCTTGACGCCTACCAGCATGCTCTGCAAAAGGCGGCTGATCGCAAACGCCCCCACCAGTCCTACCGCGATCCCTGCGATGGTAAGTTGGAAACCATGCCGGACGACCGATATCAAGATGTCGCGACGAGATGCGCCCAGGGCCATGCGAATCCCCATCTCGCGCGTGCGTTGCGCCGCGCCAAACGAAACCACTCCATAAACACCGACGGTGGCAAGCGTCAGGCCGAGGATTCCCATAATTCCGGCAAGAGAGGCTGCCAGGCGAAACATGAACAAGCCGCCCAGGCCGTGAATCGCTTGCTGCATGGTGCCGGCATTAAACACCGGAAGATCAGGTGCGAGTTGGTGGATCTGGTCCTGCACGGCCAGTAGCAGCCTTTCGGGAGGGACTGTGGTTCTGACTTCCGGCGAAATAAACGAAGTGAAGTTTTGCTCGAATGGGAGATAGAAATAAGGTTGCGGGTCAGCCGAAAAATGCCACAAGCTTTGGCCGTCGCGGGCCAGGCCGACCACCTCAATGAAAGGCCCTGCGTCACTCTTCATGCTGAAGCGCTTGCCAATGGGATCCTGATTCGGCCAGAACTTTTTCGCCATCGACTGATTTACGATGGCCACGGGCCGCGCCGATTCGTTGTCGGAGTCCCGCAAGGTCCGGCCCTCGAGGAGGGGAATCCGCATGGTCTCAAAATAGGCGGGGTCAGTGATATTGTACGCGACCTCCGGAGGCGGTTGCCCAGGGGTGAGGGGGCGATCTTCGATGTGAATAGCGCTGGCGGGACTGGGCATTTGCAGGGGAACATTGAAGCTCAAACTGGAGGATTCGACGGCTGGCAAGGCGCGCACATGATCCTTGAGTTCGCGGCAAAAAGCCTTGGCACGGGTCGCGTCGTAGCCGACTTGGCGCACGTCCAACATGACACTGAGGACATGATCGGGATCGAAGCCGAGATACGTATGTTCGGCGCGCTCGAGGCTGCGCACGAAAAGGCCCGCGACAATCAAGAGCATCAGCGAGCCGGACACCTGCGCGACCAGCAGGGCGCTGCGGATGCCATGGCCTCCCATGCCCCCGGATTCGCTCCGCCCGCCTTCGTGCAAAATGCTATTCACGTCCACTCGGCCGGCGCGTAAGGCCGGCCAGACACCCAGAAAGACGCCTGATAAGATCACGATTCCCAAAGTGTACGTAAAGACTCGCCAATCCAGGCTGTAGTCCATGCGGAAGGCAACGCCGGATGACGTTGAAGTTACAGAATGAACCATTGCGCCACTGGCGCTGATTGCCCATTCTCCTAGGAGCACTCCTCCAATGCCCCCCAGGAGCGCCAGCAGGAGGCATTCCGTGAGCATCTGCCGGATGAGCCGCCCGCGTCCTGCACCCAGAGCGGCGCGCACGGCCATCTCACGCTGGCGCACCGTCGCTCGCGCTAAGAGGATATTCGCGACGCTCAAGCACGCCAGCAGCAAGACGAGGGCGGGCAAGATCAGGAAGAGACTGGCGATGACGGGAACGAAGTTGGTGACGAAAGGCGCCGGGCGCGCCAAGCGCTCCGGAATGACGCGCATCATGGCGTCTTTATCTGTGGCGGGATATTGGGCGGCCAGGCGCTGCGCAATGACGGTCAAAGAACTTTGCGCCTGTGCGATGCTGATGCCAGGCTTCAACCGTCCGAGCGTCATCAATTCCCGGTCGTGCCGGTCGGTCCAGAAGGCGCTCGAGCCCTGGATGAGCGGCAGGGCATTGAGCGACAGGTAGCCATCCATGTCAAAAGCAAACAATGTGCCGTGAAACTCTTTCGGCGTTACCCCAATAACAACCGCCGGCTCTCCATTCACGAGCACTCGCTTGCCGACGATGCCTGAATCGCCTCCGAAGCGTTTCTGCCAGAAAGCGTAACCCAGCACCACTAGCGCTTCTTCGCCGGGCTTTTCGCCTTCGCCGGGAAGCAAGAGCCGGCCGAGCAGCGGCTTCACTCCAAGGGCGGAAAAGTAATTGCCGGTTACCGCGCTGTAGGCGAACTCGCTCGCGACGCCGTCCGCACTGAGCCCGGCGCCACCCACGGCGAAAGCGAAAAGGCTGGAAAAAGCGCTGCCCTGATTTTCGAAATCCACAAGATCGGGATAAGAGAACTTTGAATCGGAGGTTTCCTTGGGTTGAAAGGCTACGACCGTGATTTGCTCCGGTGCTGGCACGGGGAGGGGCCGTAGCAACCATCCATTCAAAACACTGAAGATGGCGGTATTGACTCCAATCCCCAACGCCAGCGTGATCGCCAGAACCGACGTGAGCCCTCGCCACTTCGCGACCATGCGCAGGCCATAGGTTGCATCCTGAATGAGATTTTCGAGATAGGTCGTTTTCCTCATCTTGGGTCCTACGGAGGCGAGACTGCGCTTGCGCCATTGTCTCGTGAATGCCGATGTGCTTCGAACCCCAAACCGCCGGTCCGAGCTACCCGCCGAGAGACAACATACCACAATTCCTACTGACTGTTGGGGCAGCGCTTGTGGCTGCCATAGGGCGGCCACAAGCGCCGCCCCTGCGAAGTGGCACCAGTCCTATCTGCTCAGAAGGCAGCGGGCGCCGCGTGAAGCCAGCGTCTTATCAAAGGTGATGAGGATTCCCCCTGCTGCCTGGGCAACGGCGAGCAGCCACGCATCGGCCCAAATGTTCGGAGATGCCGTTCGTCCTGAAGCCTTTTCGCGGAAGCGCCTCTCCACCTCCGGCGGTTCCGAGACGAACATCACTCGATCGTCATCACAGAGACGGTCGTAGACGCGCCAGGCCTCGGCGATGGTCAGCGGCTTCGTCCCCTGGTTTGTTCGTGAATCCTGAATCACGAGCCCGATTGGCTGACGGCTGATGGCTGAAAGCTTCATTCGTACCGCAGCGCTGACATGGGATCCGCGTTGGTCGCGCGACGGGCGGGGACGTAGCTGGCCAGGAGCGCCACGGCGGTGAGTAGCAACGAAACTGCCACGAGGGTTAGGGGATCTGTAGGCTTGATAGAGTAGAGCATGCTCGATAAGAAGCGCGTTAACGCCAGTGCACCGCCCAGGCCGACGCAGACACCAATCAACGCGAGTTTGGCTCCTTGGCGGATAACCAGCCCGAGCAAATCCCCTCGCTCGGCGCCCAGCGCCATGCGTACCCCGAATTCATGCACTCGCAGGCTACAGGAGTAACTGACCACGCCGTAAATTCCCACTGCGGCCAGTATCAACGCGAGGAACGCAAACGATCCCAGCAGCATCATCTGGAATCGCCGGGGCGCCACCAAGCCGGCGATGACTGCGTCCATGGTCGTGGCTTCGGACAAGGGTTGATTCTTATCGATGCTTTCGATGGCTCCCCGAACAGTCTTCACCAGCGCCTGCGGATCGGTTGTGGTTTGAAGTATAAAAGCCATGCTAAACGAGGGTTGCTGGAGGTAGGGCACGTAGATCTCCGGGATGGGCTCCTCTGCGAGGGCGTGGTCCCTGGTGTCCGCAACCACGCCAACGACTGCGGACCACGCTGCGGGCGGCGGGCCAAAGCTGATCTGTTGTGCCAGCGGATCACCTGCCTTAAAAGCCATGCGTGCAAAAGCTTCGTTAACGATAACTACACTAGGAGCGGTACCGGCGTCGGCGTCGCTGAAGGTTCGTCCCTTGAGTAAGCGCATTCGCATCACGGGGAAGTAATCCGGGCTAACGGCAATTGTAGGGACAGGCTGCGGAGGGTGGAAGTTCTGCACGCCGCGAATCTTGAGCATTAACGTAGTATTGTGAGAGTCCTGCAGCGGGTAGCGCGTGGTCACTGCGGCTTCTTTGACGCCCGGCAGGCTCCGAACTCGTTCCAGCGCGTCTTGAAAAAAGGCCGCAAACTGCTGCGGGTTGGCGTTGCTGGTCCAAGGCCTTTCGACGGTCGCCATCAAAAGGCCGTGAGGGTCAAAGTCGAGTTCAACCTGGCGAAGGCGCAGAAAACTCCGCGCCAGAAGCCCGGCCCCCACCAGCAGAATTAGCGAGAGCGCGATTTCCCCGGCCGCCAATACGGCGCGGAGACGTTGGGCCGCGGGCCGGGCGCCCGCCTGCGTTGCTCCTTCTTTGAGCGCTTCGCCCACGTCGGTTCGCGAGGCGATGAAGGCGGGAACGAAACCGAAAACCAACACGGCTAAAACCGCGATGCCGGCGGAGAAAGCGAGGACGCGCAGGTCAAGGTGGATGTCCTGCGAAAGATTGGAAGGAACAAGTTGGCGAAGGATCTTGGTTCCCCACAGTCCGGCCAGAAGTCCCAGCACTCCCCCCGCCAGTGCCAGTAGCAAGCCTTCGGTGAGCAATTGACGGACGAGGCGCAGGCGCCGGGCCCCCAGCGCCGCTCGCACCGCCATTTCCCTGACCCGCAGCACGCCGCGCGAAAGCAGCAGGTTCGAGACATTCGCGCAAGCAATCAACAAAACGAATCCGACAACTCCCAAGAGAATTAACAGCAGCGGGCGCACGTTTTGGACGAGCAGGGCGTGAAGCGGTAACACCTCGACACGGACGTGGGCGCGGAATGGCGTGGCTTGCGGCGGGTATTCCGGGTCCATCTGCTCAGTGACGAGTTGGAGGTCGGATTGCGCCCGGCCGGTGCTGACGCCGGGCTTCATGCGGGCGATAACTGTGAGGGCCTGCCATCGCGGCGAATGCGGGGAAAAGATGTCCGCATCCCGCGCGAGCGGGGTCCAGATCTCTGCGGCGGGGTAGCGCAAGTTTGCCGGCATCACACCGACTACGGTGTAAGCGTCGCCGTCAAGGCGCACGGTCTTGCCCACCATGCGGGGGTCAGCGCCAAAGCGAGCGCGCCACAGCGCCTCGTTGAGGAGTGCAACATGGTCCTGTCCCTGCTTTCCTTCCGCCGGCAGGAACGCGCGACCGCTAATCGGCTGAACGCCCAGCATGGGAAAGAGACCGGCTGTGACCTTGATCACGCGGACGCGCGCCGGCCCGCCCGCCGCCGTGAGATTCGCACCCATGGTCTGGTTGAAGGCCCCGATCTGCTCAAAGACCTGGTTGCGATCGTTCCAACCCATGAAATCGGGACTGATGACGGTTGCGGCGCCCCGAGTGAGAGAAAAGCGCTCCGTAGCCCACACCAGGCTCGACGGATTCTTGAAAGGCAGAGGCCGCAGCAAGACCGTATCAACCACGCTGAAGATGGCGGTGTTGGCGCCGATTCCCAATGCCAGAGTGATAATCGCCACCGCTGTGAAGCCGCGATTCCTGGCCAGCATTCGCAGGCCGTAACGAAGGTCTTGAATGAAGTTCTCGATGTAGTTTACGCGGCGCATGTCGCGGCACTCCTCTTTGATTTGGTCCACCCCGCCCAGCTCGCGCAGGGCGGCATAGCGCGCTTCCTCCGGCCCCATTCCGTTTGCAACGTTTTCCTCGGCCAGCTTCTCGAGGTGAAAGCGGAGTTCATCGCCAAGCTCGCCTTCAACACGCCCGCGTTGCAACAGCGAGCGGAATCGCAACGGGAGTTTGTAAAGCAAGCGAATCATTCGGCCCCCAGCTTTCAGCAATCAGCTATCAGTATTGGTCAGAACCACACTGTGCTGAAAATCAATCAACCCGCCTCATTCTTGCCCAAACCGGAATCCAGCTTCTCGTTGACCAGGTGGATTCCGCCACTGCGGGCGTGACGACGATGGTGGTTTGCATTCCCTCGGGCGCCCTAATCCTTTACGAGCTTCCATGGGTTGTTTTCTACTGGCGTTCCGAAGAACTTAAGCTCCGCTTCCCTGTCTCCAACCAGGCTCATTTGAAATTGGTGGCCGACCTTCTTGCCCCAACCGAATGACAGCGTCAGCCCGTCGACCTTCGCGTCATGAATTTCCTGCGCGTGTTCGGGGGTCGGAGGGTCCACTACCTCTTCACAACCTCCGTCCACGTTGCCGTGCATGTTCGCGATGCTGACCGTTCCCACAATGATTCCCTTTTCCTCGTGCAGTATCACGACCACGAAGGGCTTCTTGTCCTCGCAGATTCCCTTCCACGTTCCGACGAATTTGGAGTGCTTGTTAGGTTCCGCCTCCTGAGGGGAAGCGAGGGCCCATCGCAGGCCAACAACGGCTAGAGTACAAGAGATTAGCGCGAGCGCGATCACATAGTTTGAACGGCTTCGAGTCCGGGGTCGTTCGAAAACGTGTGGCTTCATAGCTCCTCCAATGCTTATATGGAATTGACGTGGCCATAGTCGGCCAAAAGTAAATCGCCCACAATCAAAGCCCGTTAATGGGAATCCTTAATGTCACAATTCTATTCGTATCTCAGCGCCACCGTAGGATCGACCTTCGACGCACGCCTTGCGGGTAAGTAGCCAGCCAGGATTGCAACGGCACCAAGAATGAGCCCGGACCCAAGGATCGTCGCAGGATCTGAGGGCTTCAACCCGTAAATCAGGCTCCCAACGGTCCTGCCAAGGAGCAGCGCGGCAGGAGTGCCGAGACCGATTCCTAGCCCGATCATAGTGAACGTCTCACGCAGAACCATCCAAAGCACCGTGGCTGAGCGGGCGCCCAAGGCCATCCGGATGCCCATTTCACGGGTTCGCCGCGCAACCGAGTAGGACATGACTCCGTAGAGGCCTATTGCCGCGATGAGCAAGGCCAGGAAGCCGAAGAAACCGGAAAGTGTGGAAACTAACCGCTCCTGTAAAAGCGACTGATCGATTTGCTGGTCCAGGGTCGACGTGTCGGTAATGAGTATATTGGGCCCTAACGCCCGGACGCGCAGGCGAACAACCGGAGCTAGATCCAAAGAGGTTGAGTTGGTTCTGACGGCGAGGGTGAGGCTGTTAAGGTAATCGCGTGCCTGCGACACAGGCAGGAACACGAAGCGGGGAGCATCCTCGCGAAGACTGTTATGCTTCGAATCCCTGACTACCCCTACGATGTGGTAAATGCCGTCGGAGTTCGGCGTCTTTCCGAAATCCAGGCGCGCACCAAGAGGATTGCGGCCACCAAAATAGAAGCGGGCGGCGGTTTCATTGAGGATCGCTACCCTGGGAGCCGTGGCGTCATCGCTGGGAGTGAACGTTCGACCGAGCAAAACTGAGATTCCCATTGTCTCGAAGTAACCGTCCGAAACATGGTTCTGATGAATCCCCTTGTCTCGGTCGGAGCGCGGCTGGAAGCCGGCCACGTCCACCCCGACGCCACGGTCGTGCCCGCTCAGCGGAGTCAGTACAGACAAGCTGGCCGATTCGACTCCCGGTATCGTTCTGGTCTGCTCGAGGATTTGCTGCCAGAGGATTGCCAGGCGTCCGCCTGCATAAGCAGCCAGGTCTGGTTCGAGCATCATTGTCAGCACTCCGTGGGTGCGAAACCCTGGATTGAGGTTCTCCAGGTTGTGAAGGGTTCGGATGAAGAGGCCTGAGCCGAACAGGAGGGCAAGCGACGTAGCCACCTGAAGGCTCACGAGGAGCTTCCCCGCCATCAGGTGAGGATGAGGAGCCGTAGTCTGATTCTCTCCCTCCTTGATGGCGCGCTGCGGGTCCGAGCGGGCTACCGACAATGCGGGGGCCAGACCCAACAGAAGTCCGGTGATGAGCGCAACACCCGCAGTGAAACCCAAAACCCTCACGTTCAGGTGAAGGTCGAGCAGGATTGGATAGGTCCCTGCCGCGAAAAAGCCCGCTAAACCATGGCTCGCCCAGCTTGCAAACACCAGCGCGAGCGCTGCACCGAAGAAGAAGAGGAGGAGGGTTTCCGTGAACAATTGACGGATAAGCCGCGCTCGGCCGGCGCCTATGGCTACGCGCACCGCAAATTCTCTTTGCCGCGCGGCCGCCCGTGCTAACAGCAGGTTGGTAATGTTGATGCAGCAAATCAGCAGTACGAACCCCACCAGCGCCATCAGAACGAGCAGCGGTTTCGAGAACATGCGGCGCAACCGGTCAAGTCCTTTTGAAGCCGGCAACAGTTCCATGTGATTGAAGTAATCGCGTCGGTCTTCCGGCGAGACTTGCACGTCCGCCATGAAGTTCTGATAAACAGTGTCGATCTCGGCGCGGGCCTGCTCAGGGGAAACACCGGCCTTCAACCGGCCGACTACGTCGAGCCACCAGGCGCCACGACCGTGCAACTGACTCGCATCCACCAAACTAATGGGAACGGTGATCTCCACCCGCCGTCCGACCTGAAGTCCAAAGAATT
>Ga0116126_1002603_pt1 | contig 10199 bp, 8 predicted proteins | sample June2015DPH_16_5_FD_89730 | JGI IMG/M metagenome (GOLD analysis project Ga0116126, IMG submission 89730) | Peatland microbial communities from SPRUCE experiment site at the Marcell Experimental Forest, Minnesota, USA - June2015DPH_16_40 | ecosystem: Environmental > Terrestrial > Soil > Wetlands >... | reverse complement strand
GTGGAAAATGGAAAATGGAAACTGGAAAATGGGAGGACGGAACTGTAAACGCGGAATCACCCCTTCGAAAGCGAGCTGTGACTCAGGCCGAGGGCCGAGGTATTGATCGCTTCCCGGTCCTACGAATTTCCAGTTTCCACTTTCTATTTTCCAGTTTCCAGTTTCTAGTTTCCATTTTCTATTTTCCAGTTTTCACTTTCCCCTTTCCAGTTTCCGTCTTTACTGGAATTTTCGCACCAGCAGCACCGCGTTGAGGCCACCGAAGGCAAAGGAATTGGAGACGGCCACCCTTACGGGAATTTCTCGCGCTTGATTGGGGACGTAGTCCAGATCGCACTCGGGGTCCGGCGCGGTGTAATTTGCCGTGGGCGGAATGACCGCACATTCGATGGCCAGCGTCGTCGCCGCCAGTTCGATTGCGCCCGTGGCCCCCATGGTGTGGCCGTGCATGGATTTTGTTGAGCTAATAGCCAGCTTTCGAGCGTGCTCGCCGAACACCTTTTTGATCACCTGTGTTTCGGTGGCATCGTTCAAACGCGTGCCGGTACCATGGGCGTTGATGTAATCCACTTCCTCCGGGGCAACCCCGGCTTCTTCGAGGGCCATGTGCACCGCCCGGGCCGGGCCGTCGATGGACGGCTGCGTAATATGACCCGCATCTGAACTCAGACCGTAGCCGGAGATTTCCGCGAAGATTTTGGCCCCGCGCTTTTTCGCATGCTCAAGTTCCTCAAGGAGCAGCAGTGCGGCCCCTTCACCCATGACGAAACCCTCACGGTCCGCCGAGAAGGGACGGCAGGCGCGGCTGGGATCGCCGTTCCCCGTGGCCAGGACCCGAACCGATTCCCAGGAACGGATCATGCCGACGGTGATCGGCGCCTCGCATCCTCCGGTCAACATCAGATCGGCCGTCCCATACTTGATCAGGTGAAAGGCTTCGCCAATCGCATGGCCTGAGGAGGAGCAGGCCGTGGCAGTTGTAAATGAGGGACCTTGCGCGCCAAATTCCATGCAGATTTGAGAAGTAGCGGCGTTGTGCATCATGCGGGGAATGGTGAACGGATGCAGTCGTGTCGCCTGGTTGGCGTAGAGGTTGAAATAGCCATCATCCAGAGTATTGGCGCCCGCCATACCAGTGCCGGTCACTACCCCGAAGCGCGGGCGCTCCTCGTCCCGCACCTCGATTCCGCTCGAGGTCATGGCTTCCTGCGCGGCCAGCAGACCAAACTGGCTGAAGCGATCCAGCAAATCAAGCCGCTTGCCGGGAAAGTAATCGGTCGGCGTATAATCCGGGACTTCGGCGGCAATCTGAACCGTCAGGAGAGAGGGATCAAATTGGCAAATACGGCGAAACGCCGACCGGGCTTCCAGCAGGTTCTTGAAAAAGCTTTGTGCGTTCTTGCCCATGGAAGCAAAGACGCCCACACCGGTAATGACGACTCTTCGCACGTTTCACCCTTGTGATTTCAGTTGGCAGTGGCGGCAGGAGCCTCGCCCTTGGCCATCGCCACAAGATCTGAAACGTCCTTACCTTCCAAAACTCGTGTCAGGCTATCCACCACCTGGCGGACCGACCGCATGTTCTGCGCTACGGCGTCCGGAATATCGATCTTGAATTCCTCTTCCAGCGCGAAGAGGATATTGACTCCATCCAGCGAGTCAATTCCCAGTTCCGCGAACTTCGAATCGATGGTGATTTTGCTTGGGTCCAGATGCTGCTCTCGAGCAATAATCTCAATTACTTTCTGGGTTGTGTCCATTTATGCTCCTCGTGACCGGTTTGACCGGCGCACCTAAGTGGAAATGCCGATGGAATTTCTTTCCGCAAGTTGGGAGACAAGCTCCAGCAATTGCGAAATCCGAAATGGCTTGTCGAGAAGGGCGTAAGCGCCCAGGTCTTGGGCCAGCTTCCTTTCCGTCTGACTGAAGAAGGAAGACATGAGAACAATCTCGTGCTTGGCATTTTGCTTTCTGAGATGTCGAAGCAGATCTAAGCCCGTTTCGTTGGGCATGTGCAAATCGGCGATGATAATGCGGCAATCGTTGTCCCGCGCCAAAGCTTCTCGCGCCGCCAACCCGTCGGCTACCGCTTCCACCTGCGGATATCCGTTGGCTTCCAGGACCTCAGACAGCAGGTCACGGCTTTCCAGGTCGTCGTCAACAACAAGAATCCTGCTCACTATGCGCACACTCCCGGTGTTTGGCCAGGAGTATCTTAGGCACGGAGATGGCCAAGGACCGCACTAGTTTTTAACTAATTGTAAATAAAAGAGTTGAATGCGCGCTGAAACAAGTTTGAGCGGCTTTGGATTCCGGAGCGCGCGGTGCAGTGTGTCAAAATGCCACAGATTAGTGACTTTTAGCCTTATGCCGATTGCCGCGCCTGCACCTGCCCCTTCGGCCGCCTTTTTTTCCTCTTATCTTATTGATTTGCATACTCTAAATCATTCCTGGCGAGCCGACGGGCGAATTCTGGTGTGGCAAAAAGCGACACCTGCCCGAAGTACTAAAATGTGCGAAGCACCTTGGAGTGCGGCGGCTCGACGCCGCCTTGTCACTCTGCAAGCCCGCGTGTTGCCTAAGGCGAGCCCCGGTACGCCAAGAACGGCGCGTACATAGCTCGCATACTCTGGCAGTTCCAAGGCGGCGTCAAGCCGCCGCACTCCAAGGTACCTTCGGCACAAAGACTCCCACAATGGTCTCGAGCGAATCTGATATAATGAGTGTCTAGGCTTTCCCGACAAGCAAAATGCGCACTTCCGCGAGGTTTCTGGCAATTCTGACCATGGCCGCGCTGCTTGCCTCCAGCGTGCGGTGGACTGCGCCCAACGTTACGGCTGATGCCTGCGGATGCCCGCCCAGAGCCTGCACGTGTGTAGGGCACCACCACGGTTCCGGCCTGCTTCCGGCGTGTTGCATGGGCACGGGCGGACAGTGCGGAATACAATCTCCTGAAAGTTACATCAGCGCCATCCTCAGCACTCTTACTTACGTACCTACCGAACACCCTTGGTGGAATCCGATCGCGGCTTGGAGTCTCTGCTACGATGCCTCACACTCAAGTCTGTTGCCCTCCCACGCGCGGATTCCGGATCAACCTCCTCGATCCCCTCTCTGATGGTCGATCTTCGATGCATGATTGCCGATTGAGCTAATCGACTCTCGTCCATCGTTGAAGCCCGGACTTCGGGCCCGGCAGATAACGCCCCGTTACGCCCCGTCAAAGCTGGCATCGCATTACCCGGCGGCGTAGCGCGAGCATTTTTCTCACAGGTCCGCAGTCCTGCATTGATCCCGGTGCCGGGGCGCCTCACGATGCGCCCTGCGGGAGCGTTCATCACCATCGCCGATGCAGAGGAGAAGTTTTATGAGACAAGCATGCGTGTTGACGGCGGTCGTCTTGGTATTGGGCGGCGTCGCATTTGCCACCATTTTTGGATCTGTGCGCGGCATCGTTCATGATCCCCAGCACCGCCCCATTCCAGGCGCGCAAGTTACGTTGAAAGCTCAAAACTCGGATTGGACCCAATCTCAAGCCTCCAACGAAAACGGCGAATTTGAATTCACGTCCGTGCCGATCGGGAATTACACGGTCACGGTCTCGTCGCAAGGCTTCCAGACGATGCAACAAAGTGTGATTGTGCAGTCCGACACGAGTCCGGTGCTGCACTGCCCGTTAACTGTGGCGGGCGTGAAGCAAGCCGTCAACGTTTTAGGAACTCCCGTGGAGGCGACCATGGACAGCGTCACGCCCACGACCATGCTGAGCCGTGAAGACATCCGGCAAACTCCCGGAGCGGACCGCACCAACGGCTTGGAGATGATCACCGATTACGTGCCTGCCGCCTACGTGACGCACGATATGCTGCACATGCGAGGCGGCCACCAGGTGGAGTGGCTGATTGACGGCGTCCCTATTGCCAATACCAACATCGCCACTAATTTGGGGCCGCAGATCGACCCGAAGGACATTGACGAACTCGAGGTTTTTCGAGGCAGCTACGACGCCGACTATGGAGACCGAACGTATGGAATCTTCAACGTCGTGCCGCGAACCGGCTTTGAATTCAATAATGAATGCAGTCTCGTCTTGAGCTTTGGGAATTTTTACCAAACGGACAATCAGATCAGTTGCGGAGGGCATAGTGAGCGGTTTGCCTACTACGTCAGCCTGAACGGAAATCGCAGCAATTACGGGCTTCAAACCCCCATCGCGCAGGTTTTTCATGACGCGGAGAACGGCTACGGAGGATTCGCCTCGTTCATTTTCAATCCCGATGCCAAGAACCAGCTTCGCCTGGTCACTTCCCTGCGTCAGGATTATTACCAGATCCCCATCGATCCTGACCCCAATTCCACCGGGAATAAGATTTTGGAAGCCGCGGGCGAATCCCCGAGTTACGGTCTTCGCGACGGCGAGCGTGAGCCCGATGGCTATGCCGTCTTCTCCTGGGTCCACACCTTCAATCCCAATCTGCTGCTCACCGTTTCTCCCTTTTATCACTACAACGGCGCGGACTACCACGGCGGCCCGAACGATTATCCCGTCATCTCGACTGTAAATCAAACTGCTCACTACGTTGGAATGCAGGCGGACCTCAATGCGAGCTTCTGGAGGAGCGACGTGCAAGCGGGAGTGTACGGATTCGCCCAACATCAGTACAGCTACTTCAACAATCAATTCACGGATGGCAGCCAAAACTTCCCTGCCTCTTCCATCGGCGTAACGGGAGGTGTGGCCGACGAGTTCATCAACGAGAAATTCAAAGCGACTCCGTGGTTGACTCTCATCGCCGGCGTCCGCCAGACGGAATTCAACGGGACCGTATCGGAGAATGCTACGGATCCGCGCGTAGGTTTTGCGGTGAAAATTCCTCGACTGAATTGGGTTTTTCGCGGCTACTACGGTCACTACTACCAGGCCCCGCCGCTCGTCACCGCCACCGGCGCGCTCCTGGGTTTGGCCAACAGCCAGGATTTCACTTTCGCTCCCCTGCACGGCGAGCGGGATAAAGAGTATCAGTTTGGCCTCAATGTTCCCTTTCGCGGCTGGACCCTGGACGCCGACAACTTTCAAACCAAGGCCACGAACTGGCTGGATCATAATAATATCGGCGAATCGAACCTCTTCTGGCCGATCACCTGGGATGCAGCCGTGATCAATGGTTGGGAGCTCACACTCCGCTCTCCGGGCCTCTGGCATCACGGCCACTTTCACCTTGCCTATTCAAACCAGATCGCGGAGGCAACGTCGCCCATTACCGGAGGCTTGATCTGCCCCACCCCTGTGACGCAGGCCTGCGGCCTCGATATACTGCAGGGGTTTTCGCCCGTCGACCACGATCAGAGGAACACGCTGAACTTCGGCTACAATACAACTCTTCCCTGGCGGGCCTACGCCTCGACCAACGTCTACTACGGCTCCGGGTTCACGAATGGGTTGTACGGAACCCCGAACGCGCAGTATCCGGGGCCCTATTTGCCTGCCCACGCCACGGTCGACCTGGCGGTTGGGAAAGCTTTCGGGGAGAATTTCAGCGTTTCTGTTAACGCTCTGAATGTGGGAGATAAGCGCGTGCAACTCGATAACAGCCTGACCTTTGGTGGATTTCACTGGAACGACCCGCGGCAGGTTTATGTGGAATTCCGTTACCGGTTCCACTACTGATCGGGAGATCGGGCAAGGCTGGGAGAGCAGGAGTTCGGTAATGCGAAAGCAGCGATTAATGGGCTGCCTGGTTTTACTGGCAATAACATCTTGCCTGATAACATGCCACAAAGAAAAACCTCTGCCGCAGCGGCGGTTCGATCTGCGAGGGAAAGTGGTTGCCGTCGACGAGAACGCGGGCACCGTGACGGTGGCTCACCAAGCCATTCTGGGGTACATGAGCGCCATGACGATGAGCTTCATCGTCAAGGACCGGTGGGCTTTCAAGGTTCTGAAACCTGGCCAATCAATCACCGCAACCCTGGTGATCGAGGGCGATCATTCCTGGCTGGAAGGCCTCGTCGTAACTGAGAAGGGCAAGCCGGAGAGCAACCCACTCGCGCCTCCCGGGTCCGTCCCTTCGCCTTTGGGGCAGGAAGTGCCGGACTTCTCACTGGTTAACCAGGACGGGAAGCGGATTCATTTCCGCCAGTACCATGGCAAGGCTTTGTTGCTGACGTTCATCTACACGCGCTGCCCGCTTCCCGATTATTGTCCCCTGATGAGCAGGAACTTCGCGCAAATCGCGCAGCAAATCCGCAGCGACCCCAAACTTTCCGCTTCCACCTATTTGCTAAGCATCAGCATCGACCCCGAGTTCGACACGCCTGCCGTCCTGCGTGCCTATGGCCGAAACTACGCAGGCACGCTTCACCCTTTTGATCATTGGGAGTTTGCCACCGGCACGCCGACCCAGGTTCGGAAAGTTGCCGAGTTCCTTGGGCTGCGATACTGGACAGATCGCGGCCAGATTGTACACGCGCTGGTTACAGCGCTCATTGCCCCAGGCGGAAAAGTCATTCAAGTCTACCGAGGAAACGATTGGCATCCGGCGCAGGTGGTCAGCGACCTGCGTAATTTACCGCCGTCCAAAATGCAGTGGTGACTCACTTTGATGTGGCACGGCCATCTTGGCCGTGACTGTGCAAAGGCAGGATGCCCGTGCCACCGGAAATCGAATCACTGCCCAAAATGTAAACTCTCCGAGGAAACCATGTTTGAGCGCTACACGGAAAAAGCCAGAAGGGCAATCTTCTTCGCCCGCTACGAGGCCAGTCAATTTGGTAGCCCCGTGATTGAGACCGAGCATTTACTCCTGGGCTTGCTACGCGAGGACAGGGTTCTGGTCGTCCGCCTCTCGCGGTTGCCTCGATCACTCGAAGCCTTTCGCAAGCGGATCGCGCAGGAGACGCATCCCCGCGAGAAGGTTCCAACCTCCGTCGACTTGCCCCTGAGCCCGGCATGCAGGTCGGTATTGACCAGCGCCGCTGAAGAAGCCGAGCATTTTCAGCATCCGCACATCGGCACGGAACACCTCTTGCTCGGCCTGCTGAAGCAAGAACACAGCATCGCTGCAAAACTACTTACTGAAGCCGGGATTAACGCGGGAGAGCTCCGCCAGGAGCTTTATCTGGCGGGCGGGCACCCTGTCCGGCCGGCGGAGGCGCGTGCGGGAAGGCTTGAGGATTACGTCGAAATCCATGGTGAGTTGTGGAGCGCCACGTCTATTCGCGAATTGAGCGAATACTACCGGAAGTTTCATTGGGAAAAGCGCCGCTGGACCCCGCGTGACGCTTTGGCTCAGCGCTCCGACAAGACGCTCTACCTCTATTCGGGTCAGGCGTGCGACCCCGAGCAAGTTGAGCTCATCAAAGGCGGGTGGAGCGAAGACCATTGCGCGATCTGTTGGTGGAAGCTCTACGAATCGGAGTCCGCGGAGCACGGCGAGGGCTATACCAACGGCCAGGATTGGATGTGTACAGAATGCTACGAGAGATTCGTCAACCCGCAGAACCCGTCGCACGCAAGCCCAGAGCGCTGACTCGTGCCTCCCTCGATCGGCATTTGGGGAATTGACGCAGCGGGCAGCGCAGGCCCGCGTTTTGGGTCTGCGGCTATTCTCCCGCTCCTCGTTATGCCGTCTCCACGCTGGTCAGTTTCGGCTCGAGGGTCTTTCCTGCCGGTTTCGCCCGCCGCGCCGCCAGCCAGAATCCCAGGCGCACCAGCAGCAGCAAAGCCACCAGGGCGCCGTAAAACAGCGGCTTGCGCACGTCCGACTTCACCAGCCAATAATAATGAATGACGCCGGCAACCGCCGTCGCGTAGATCAGCCGGTGCACAGTCAGCCAGCGCTTTCCCCCCAGGCGGCGAATCCACCCGGCCGTCGAGGTCAACGCGAGGGGAATCATTAGCACAAATCCGGTGAATCCCATGGTGATGAAGGGCCGCTTCCGCACGTCGGCCAGCATATCCGCCCAATCAAAAAATTTGTCCAGCCCTATCCAGGTGCTGAAATGCAGGAAGCCGTAGAAGAACGCAAACAGCCCCAGCATGCGGCGGAAGCGAATCAGTTCCGGCAATCGCAGCAGTTTGCGCGCGGGTGTCACGGCCAGGGTGGCGACGATGAATATGATTGTCCAATCGCCCGTCTGGTGAGTGATGTACTCGATGGGGTTGGCCGTAAGTTGCCCGTGCAGCGCCCGCCAGGCCAACTTGCCCACAGGCGCCAGGCACAAGATGAACACCGGCGGCTTCAGCCATTTGCTTCTGAGGAACTTGCCCAAATCGTCTCCTCTCGGGCCTCGTGTCAATGTCGGCATTCGTCACCCCCGCGGAAGCGGGGGTCCATTGCCACCAAAGGAGCCATTGGATTCCCGCTTTCGCGGGAATGACGTGACTTTCGCGGATGCGAGAAACGATTCCCCTCCTTGATAAGGAGGGGTTAGGGGTGGTTGATCTGCCGCGATCCGACCGCCCGCCACCCCTGCCCCTCCTCCCGCTGAGGAGGGGAGTCTGTATGACAATGGCTCCCGTTTAGAAATACTTTTTCAAGTCCATGCCCGCGTACAGCGACGCCACCTGATCGTAACCATTGAACATCAGCGTGGGGCGCCGGAAGAACTCGCCCAGGCGGCGCTCCTTGGCCTGGCTCCAGCGCGGATGGTCCACGTGGGGATTGACATTGGAATAGAAGCCATACTCCGAAGCATTTGCCATGTTCCAGGTAGTGGGCGGCTGTTTCTCCACCAGCTTGATCTTCACCAGCGACTTGATGCTTTTGAACCCATACTTCCAGGGGAGCACCATGCGCACCGGCGCACCGTCCTGGTTGGGCAGCGTCTCGCCGTACATGCCGAAGCATAGCAGGGCCAGTGGATGCATGGCTTCGTCCAGACGCAGACCTTCCACGTAAGGCAACTGTATGCCCGCCCGGCTTCCCAAAGGCATTTGGCCGGGGCTGTAATAACTCTCGAACGCCACAAACTTCGCCTTGGGCTGGGGAGACACTTCCTTCAGCAGCGCGCTGAAAGAACAACCGATCCAGGGCACCACGATCGACCAGGCCTCAACGCAACGGTGCCGGTAAATGCGCTCCTCGAGTGGCGCCAGTTGCTGTAACTCCTCAACGGTAAACGTGCGAGGCTTCTCCACCAACCCGAAGACTTTCACACTCCACGGCGAGGTTCGAAAATTGGTGGCGTACTTTGCCGGGTCTTCCTTTCCCGTCCCAAACTCGTAAAAATTGTTGTAATGGGTCACGTCATTGAAGGGCGTCACCTGCTCCGTGGTGCTGAAAGGACTCTTCGCCGCCACATTCAGCTTGGTCCCTGCCAAAACCTTTTGCGACGGCCAGGCAAGTTGTTTCAGACTCTCTCCCACCAGCGCCCCCGCGGTCACTCCCAATGCGCTCGCCAGGAACTTCCTGCGATTCAGATAAAGCCATTTCGGAGTAACCTCGGACGAAGGAATCTCCGACACCCTTTTGATTAACATGGCCTGCTCCCCCTTCCTAAGAATAGTATACATTTGGTCTGCGTTTTTATTCCCGTAGTGCCCATCCCCAGGCTAACACCTGCCGCCGCGACATTTGCCTTCCCACTTAGATGCCGTTTGTCGAGCCGTGGCCCATTGACGTATAAGGGCGGCCCTCTCGGCGGCCCCTAGGAGACGGATCGAGGGCGATCCCGTCCCTCTACACTGGTCAGCGTAGTAATTGACATCCCTCAGCGGCTGTGCTAACTAAAGTCTCTTGGGCGCCGCACCAGTCCCGCAAGTGCGGCGCCGGAACTTGCCCGCGAGTCAGGGCAGTACACCCGAGAATGCGTATGGGCGTGGAAGAGCTACAATCAGCCTGGGAGTTGCTCAAGGAGGCCTACCAGTATCAGATGGGCGGAGACTACGACATGGCCGTCGAGCTCTACAAGCGCTCCCTCGACCTCCATCCTACTGCCGAGGCCTTTACTTTTCTAGGTTGGACCCATCGCCTCCAGGGCAAAATCGAAGACGCCATTGCCGAATGCAAAAAGGCTATCCAGCTTGACCCCGAATTCGGCACGCCCTACAACGATATCGGCGCGTACTTGATCGAAAAGGGTGAGTACGACGAGGCGATTCCCTGGCTCGAGCGGGCCTTGCAGTCTCGCCGCTACGACTCCTACCACTACCCCCATTACAACCTCGGCCGGGCGTACATGGCCAAGGAAATGTTTGT
>Ga0116126_1002600_pt1 | contig 10202 bp, 7 predicted proteins | sample June2015DPH_16_5_FD_89730 | JGI IMG/M metagenome (GOLD analysis project Ga0116126, IMG submission 89730) | Peatland microbial communities from SPRUCE experiment site at the Marcell Experimental Forest, Minnesota, USA - June2015DPH_16_40 | ecosystem: Environmental > Terrestrial > Soil > Wetlands >... | reverse complement strand
GCCGCAGGCGGTCAAAGCGCTGTTCATAGCAGCAGGCACAGGGGCCAGCCCAACGCGGCGACCGCAGCCGGCGGACGAGCGGCTGCGCCGCTCGATACTGTTTCGTTCTCATAGTAGTATTCTCGCATCGTCATGAGTTCCCCGCGACTGCCCCTGCATGAGCCGTCAGGGATGGGTCCTTGCCTGCTGTCGTGACACGCGGCGGGTGGGCAGGTGCTTAAGGGCTATCGGCGACTACACAGTAGCCACGATCAGGCAGCTGGCTTGGCGCGCTTCCTGCGCCGCAAACCCCGACGCATAGCTTCCGCGAAGCCCAAACTGCAGAGCCCAATGCCCGGCATGAACGTGGCGCGGGCCGAGTCAAGCGTCCGTAGCTTGTTCGGCAGCTCGTCCAGCGAGCTGCAGCCCAGCACTTCGCCCACTTGCGTTTCCGGAATGAAGCCGCGCGTCTCAAGCTCGGCAAGAAGGCCCTCCAGCGCTTGAGCCGCGGCATTGATGCGCCCGCCGCCCCAGCGGCTGTTGAGCGCCGCCACGATCTCGGCTACCCCAGCCTCCCAGTCCACCGACGCTATTTCCGCCGGCAGCGCTGCTTCGCAGCCGGGCAGGCGGATTGCCAGCACCGGCACCTCTGCCGCGTGCAGCGCCTGCACCGCATCGCACTCCGCGCCGGTGAGGACCGGCCACAGCAGTCCGCGGCACTCGTCGCGCCGTATGGCATACTGTGGCACCGCGAGTCCGGCCGTCGACACCAGTGGCTCTGCCATGCCGATCAGCTGCCAGCCACCGGTCCCGCCAACAGGCCGTTGGCGCTGCCAGCGGTCGCCAAGCTCGGGCACATGCCTGGCAGCGTGCACGATGCCGGTAATGCCCGTGAGCGAGGAACGCGTGCGGCGGTCGAACAGGTACCAAGCTTGCCTGCCCCCCACCGGTACGCGTGCCCGGCCACTCCGCAGCAGGGAAGGCGCGATGGATGCGGCCGCGTAGAGTGCGTGGGCAACCCGCTGACCCCAGCGGGCGAAGCTGCCAAAGGCATCGGCCCTGCTGTGCACGCGTATGACACCATCCTGTTCGGTCACTGCCACGCCATACGCCCTGCCGGCGTCGGAAAGCGCGCGCGAGCAATCGCCGGTGACCAAGGGGAACTCAATGTAGGCGCAATTCCGAATGAGGGCATGGACCGCTTCGAAGTTGTAGCGCGCCACCACCTGGGCGGGATCGGGCACGTCGCCGATCCGCACGAGGACGGCATTCTCCTCCGCATCCAGGCTGAAAAGCCGATCCAGCGTAGGCGCGGAGAGGCCAAGGCGATGGGCCAATACTTGTAGTGCCGCGCCTCGCTCGCCGGACAGGAAACCGTCCTCCTGCTGGTTCAGCACGTCGAAGAGGTGCAGTCGCAGGTCACCTGGGCTCAGAATGCCCCGCCGTCCAAGGCGCACCAGGTCACGCGCGTCGAGCACGTCGGCGAAGCTCTCGGCACGCCAGCGGTAGGTCGTGCTGAGGCAGGCGACCAGGCCGCGCGCAACCTTGGGCTCGCCCAGAAAGCGTACCAGCAGCTCGGGCTCGAAATCGCGGCGCCTACGGCCGAGCCGCGCCTGGAAGTAGGCAAGCGTCAGGGTCACCGGGCCTTCCATGGCCACCGCGTCTAGCAGCTTGGGATGGACGTAGCGCTCACCATCGCCGCGCGAACGAACGGTCTTCTGCACATCTGCTACTCGAAACGGCATCGGTCCCGGCTCCCCATCAGGCAGCATCTTTCTCGCGAGAGCGGCGGCGCGCCGCGGATCGCTCCTCACTGGTGTGTCTCGTGATCAATTCATAGAGGATCGCCTGAGTGGACTTCGGTCGCAGGACCCGTCCGAGTCGCTGGATGTACTCGCGAGTAGCCGCACTGCCGCTCACGACAATCGCCACGTTGGCATCAGGAACATCCACCCCTTCGTTGAGCACGCGCCCGGTAACCAGCTTGCTGTACTTGCCGGCGCGGAAACGTTCCAGCACCTGGCGTCGCTCGCGCGCGGGCGTCTTGTAGGTAATGGACGGCAGCAGCAAGTGGCGGCTCAGGCGATCCACGATAGCATTGAACTCGCTGAACACGATCACCTTATCGAGCCGATGGTGCGCCAGCAGATCGGCCACCAGGCCGATCTTGGCACTGGCGTTGAGTGCAAGCAGCCGGGCCTCGTGGTGTGCCTGCAGGGCGGCGCGTGCGGCGGGATCGACCGCCGCACGTCGGATCAGATCCTGAAACGCCGCAGGGCCCGGCGCGGCATGCCCGCGTCGTCTGGCCATGTACCAGCGATACTCTGCGGCGGAACTCTCGTACTGCACACGTTCTTGGGGCGACAGATCGACGAAGAGCCGCTTCTCCTGGTACTGGGCGATATGCCCATCGCGTGCCAGCTGCACGGGCAGTTTGCGATAGACTTCCGGACCAACCAGCGCATGCAGATCGTGATCCTTGCCGTCGAGTCGCTCGGTTGTCGCGCTCAAGCCAAGTAGATAGGGTGCTCCCACCAGGCGGGGAATGCGCCGGAAGCTGGCAGCGGGCAGGTGGTGCACCTCATCGAATACCACCAAGCCGAAGCCGCCCAGCCCACGCCCGGGAGCCTGGGCCGAGTGGTAGGTGATGACGGTGACCGGCCGCTGCTCGTGACGACCCCCGCCGACCACCCCCACGGAGGCGGCGGGCAAACCCAGCCGCTCGACCAGCGCTACACGCCACTGCTCCAGCAACTCGATCGTGGGCACCACGACCAGGGTCCGCGCGCCTAGCGCTTCCAGCGCCATCATGGCCACTACAGTCTTACCCGCACCCGTGGGCAAGACCACCACGCCCCGGCCCTCGGCCTCCAGCCACCGCTGCACGGCCTCGCGCTGGTACGGCCGGGGGTGGAGCGAGAGCGTCAAAGGCAGATCGAGCAGGTGCTCCGGCAGCAGCAGTGGCAGGTCGGGGAGGTCCTGCTCGGGATCGGCAAGGGGTGCCAGCACCTCTCGCGGCTCGCTCAAGTCGTTACCGCCAAGCCCCAGGTCGTCGCCGTCATCCATATACCTGTACTCCTTGTTCATTCATATTAGTATTTTTGTACTAATAATGCAAGGCTGCGGGCGCTCGCAGGTGCCCGCCAGGCTTCTGCGTTGCGCTGAACAGCGTAAGAGACCTTGGCGTGACGCCAGAGACGGGTGTCGCCGTGGGCTGGCGCAAGCGGGCTTCTCGCGCTTGCAGGCAGGGGCGACATGCTTGCCACAACGGCCCTGGCTTGCACCACGTACTCAAGCGTGGCCCCTGCTCACGTCAACGCGAATAGTGGCAGCTAACCCACTCAGCGCAATGGAATGAACGGCATGCAGCAATATGTGTTAGAATGAAGAGTCATCACAGGAGTCTCTTGATCGTATTGGCACTTGACCAATCCTCTCCAGTCCCCCTCGCATGGCAGAAATAGGGTACACATTGTCACAAGGTACAATTGCACGCATTACCGACCGTGGTTTTGGCTTCATCAGCCAGGAGCAGGGCGGAGAAGATCTGTTCTTTCACACGTCGGCGCTGGTCGGCGTTACCTTCGATGAACTGCGGCGCGACGACGTTGTGCAGTACGATTCGGAGCCGGATACGCGGGGCCGCGGCAATCGCGCGGTGAACGTTCAACGAGTCAACCGCTAACAGGCCCGGCGTTCCTCTAGAAGGGGACGCTAGGTACGCGGAGTACAAAGGGCAGCGCCTCACGTTGTGAGGCGCTGCCCTTTCTTACGCTCGAAGTGATTGGCATTGACCTCTCATACCGCTTGGGCATCTCAGGGTTGTGCTGGGCGGCCAGGAAAGAGATGCTGCAACGATGCTTGACCTGCTGCATACTTTTCACATGGGCAATCGTGATCCAGCTCTATTGGGTCAATCCATGCCTGGTCTTCCCGAGATCGCAGTCAAAAGGCATACAGGGCGCTGTCTGCGGGTACTCCTGCTAGGCGGCTATGGCGTGTTGCTATCCGGCGGAATTGGCGCTTGGCACGCCGCTGTCGTAGCGATGGTCGGACACACGGCAGAGAAGAGGGCCTTCGCCGTCACAAGGTGACCCTGTGCATTAGGATGGAAGGGACCATCCAGATTGAAGTTCGACGCGGCGCTGCTGATACTCACGAACCACGGGTCCGCAGAGCAGTAGCCGTGGCCCTGGAAGCTGGCGGGGTTCACCGGCACGACATGCCAACCAAGGCTACCAGTGGCGTCGACCTGGGCATTGAGCGCCACGGTCGCACCCTGCATCCACTGCCACGTCGATGGAAGCAGTGCCAATCCGCGCGCGGTAGAGGCTGCGGTCTGGCCGCAGATCTTGCCCGCGGCGTCGGCAGAGGTAAAGGTCGGATACTCGGTGATGAACGTGCTGCTCGGGGCGACCAATTTGGCCAGCGCCGGCTGCACCGCCTGATACCTACCGGGCAGGCGAGCAGTCTGGGCTGCCACCCATTGCCCCAGCGTCAAAGCGCTCGATTCGGAGGAAGGGGCGGATTTGAACCCGGAGATGCTGCCGTCGCGGCCGTACGTGGGCACGACCGGAGCATCTTCGCACGGCACGCTGGATGTGAGCCACTGAACGCAGTACTTGATGGTCGGTCCGAAGGCGATATTGTTGACGCCGATCGAAACGAAGGCGGCAGCAACGGTGCGACGCGACTGATCCTTGGGATTGCGCGCGATCAGCTGCTGCACGGCTGTGATCTGCGGGTCAAGCAAGGTACCCGGTCTGATACCGGCGTACGCCACGGAGTCGAGGTTCTGAATCTTGGCGCCGGAGCAGCCGGCAGCAACGAACGTGATGCTCGTATGCCCAGCCAACTGTTCCTCCAGCATTGCCGCCGCCTGGAATTGATAGGATGCCTCACTCCGGTTGCACTGCGCGAAATAGAATGGCGGGTTTCCCTCGCCCGAGGCATTCGAGTCACCGAGACCGACGATAAGCAGGTCATCGAGCACGACGTTCGGCGTACTGGCCTGGGACCCGGTCTTGACGAGCCCCTTGGCGGTCTTCTTGTACTGGGTGGCGGTCACTTGATACGTGCCGAGCAACGTCGTCTGGAAGTTTGGCGCGCAGCCGTCCTTTGGTTGCGTGACAACCGGCTTCCCCTGCGTGGTAATCGGCGTGATCGTCCACTTCCAGGTATAGCCCGACGTGCAGGAGTTGTCGTGTTTGCCGTCATACGTCGGGTACAGCGTCACGTACCACAACGTCGGGTACACATACTCGACCGGTGGCAAGCCGTTCGCATCGGTGACTATGGAATCGGGAACGCGTGCACGCATCTTCCAGTCAATGGTGAGCGTGCGCCCAACCTGCAAGGTCAGTTTTCCCGAGGCGGCTACCTGGCCCACGTCACTCGTCGCGGTCGCCTGTACCGACACTTGCACACTGCCGCTGGAAACGCCCTGGACCTGGAACACGAACGTCCGCGACGTTCCCGCGGCAAGGGGGAACCCCGAGGTCCCCGGTGCCTGCGCGACTATCTGCAAGTTGTTGTTCGAGACGATCAGGCCGTTCCCGAGGCTCACCGAACTCAAGTTGACCTTGCCGGCCGTAATCGTGACCGGGACATCCACCGTCTTGCCGATGGTGAGGCCACCCCCCTGGCTAATGCTGTCCGCAAAACCGACGCTGACCGACGCGTGCCTCGTGGCCATGCTAAAGCTGGCGTGCGCCGCGCCCCCCGAGGGCACTGAGACTCTGGAGCTCGTCGGTTGGTACTTTGGCGCCGGGCCGCTGGGACCACCGGACGGGACAACCTTGTAGCTGCCGACCGGCACGTTCATTGTGTAGTAGCCCGACCAGTCGGTCACGGCACCGCCGCTGCCTCGCGAGCCTGAGGCACCGATGCTCACGCCCGGGACACCCTGCTGTGCGCCCTGCATGTTCTTTTCACGCACATACCCGCTGATTGTTCCCCCGGTTTTGCCGGAGTTCCACAGCAGGAAGATGAGTGGCGGGTACGCGTTCTGCCGCACGTACACGGGTGTCCAGGCATATTGGTGTGTCGTGATTCTCACCTTGCAGGTGGATGTGTTGGTGGCGCAGCCCGACACCGCTATGCCCTGCGCATAGTTCCAGTCGAGATGGTTGAAGACGCAGCCGGCATCGCCGCAGGCGACCCAATGCGTCCACTGCAGCGGCGCCGGCCCCGTCAACTTGAAGATTCCGTTCTTGTCCGGATAGATCATGGGCACGACCGTACCGCCGCCCGGGATAATGTACCCCTCGCAGTCTCCATACCCGGAGCCGGTGTAGTAGCACTGCGGTATTGGCGGGGCTGCGTTAGTTGCCCGGCCTTGCGCCGGCCCCGTCACGCCGGTGAACGCACAGATCAGGAGCGCGAGCACCAGCAGAGGTTGCCATCGCACCCACCATAACGGTCGGGCCGCGTGCGCCGCGGCGACCGGCCCACGCCTTTCCACTGAGGGTACTTTGAGCAACCAGTTCCATCCGCGCTCTGGATTCCGCCGTTGCATTTGGCTCATCGTCGACTACCTCCGTAGTCACGTCCCAACAGGTGGTGTGCGAGCTATCGGTTTCCGACGGCTTCGTAGCACCGTGAGTGGATCACTTCCTAGAGATCAGCTCCTCGCACGGTATGGTATCGGAATATAGTCCTAACGTAAACGAACCGATGCATAGGAAGGTACCGCCTGCCACGCATCCGCAGGCAGAACGCGGCTTTCACGCCAGGCAGTCTTGACAATGCTAGCCGTCGACCACACGCACCAGGGGCCACCTCTCCTGGACCCGCTTCTCTGCGAGCCTCTGGAGGAAGGGCTCCAGTGTCACGCGCCGCGGGTTGCGCCGCAAGACCATGTTGAGCAGGTCGTTCAGGCCGTTGGGTGCCGCTAGCTCCAGGCACTGGTTGTCGAGCAGGCGTACGCCGATGCTGGTAACAGTCTCAGGAAACGTGCCGATGGCATCCACGCACGATGTCAGCGGCGCCACCGGGTAGCCGAACACGCGCTCGTACCAGAGATGGACGGCAGCCTGATTCTTCGCTTCCCAAGGTACGTCGGGACGCAGAGCATGCAGTTCGGCTTCCATGGCCGCGTCGCGTGCCGGGCGGAGGTCGTGCGGATCGAAGAACCCCACGTCAACATGGGCGCCGTGAAGGTAATCCCAGACGATGGTACGGATCGCACCGGTGCCGATGTACCAGTCGGGCGGATCGCACGTGCGCACCGCTGTTAGTAGACCCATGAACCACTCGTTCGCCTGGAGAATGCCATCTACCAGACGTCGCTGGTCGTCACCCACCATTAAGTTTGCACCCTATTGCCTAGCCGGCCTTCGAAGCGCGGCGGCCAGTGAGCACCACTTCATGGCGTCGGCACCTATATCGCCATTCTTGCGCATAACGTTGTTTTGACAGCGCTCGCCTTGCGCCTGCGCCTTCACCGCCCAGTCGGCATTCGCAGGGCGCCCTAGTATTACAACGTGCCTTACTCTGGTAGCACCGTGAAGGCCGCCGGCGCTTGCATACAAACCACTAGAGGAGCTTCTTGGACGTTGAGCTGTTTCTCTCGTCGGGTAAAGGGAAGGCATTGCGGCCTTCCCCTCCCCTAAGAACTGGGCGGGCCAGTCATCCCGGCACCCAGCTCAAGCCCTTCGGACACCACCCTCGCGCGAGGGTGGTGCGGTATGTCGAGTACGTCAGGACGGCAGTGCCACTTGCGGGAGCGCCGGCGCTGGCAGGGTAGTCCTGGGCGCACGGCGTTGGGCGAAGTAGGCCTGCCACGCAGGGTCGTACGGGTTGGCGGCCGCCCGCACCTTCGTGTGCCGTTGGTAGCGGCAGCACTTGGTGGCGTACAGCCTGGCCATGACCGGTTTCCCGTCCACGCCAGGAACTGCACCGCTGAATACCCAGTGCCGGTTGCCGACGGTATGGAAGTAGCGCTTCCGTACCCAGCCGGCTCCCTTGGTGGGGTGGCGGCGGCGTGCCCACGCCCAGAGTGCTTGGAAGAGCGCATGGTCGACGCGCGCATAGGCCCGCGCGCCCGACACGTGCCGATGAAAGAGCGCCCAGCCCCGGAGCATGGGGTTGAGCTGCTCGATCAACTTGCCTGCCGTCGTCTGCCGGTTCTTGCGGATGCGCAGCCGCACCTTCGCCAAGAACGTCTGCACGTTCTTGACCGCAGGGGTGATGCGCAGCCCGCTGTGGTAGGTTTGCAGGTGCTGCCCCAGGAAGTCCACGCCCTCGCTGATGTGCGTGATGACCGTCTTTTCCGGTGAGAGTGTGAGGCCACGCTCCTGGAGGTACGCTTCCACCAGTGGCTTGACCTCGGTCTCCAGGAGAGACCGGTCTCGTCCGGTAATCAGGAAATCGTCAGCATATCTTATGAGATGTACCTTGCTGCGAGGAGCCCGTGCGGTCGGGAAGTGCTCGGCCAGCACGTGCTCCAAGCCGTTCAAGGTACAATTGGCAAGGACCGGGGAGAGCGGACCGCCTTGCGCAGCGCCCTTCTCCGTGGGATAGAGCCTGCCGCCTTCCCAGTAGCCGGCCTTGAGCCAGCGGCGCAGCATCGCCTTGTCCAGCACGATGTGGTTGAGCAACCACTCGTGACGGATTTCGTCGAAGCACGCGCGGATATCGCCTTCGAGCAGATAGCGAGCCGAGGCTTTCTGGCACAGCACCCGAAAGCACTGGTCCATGGCGTCCGCCGTGGACCGACCGGCGCGGAATCCGTACGAGTTCCTGTCAGCTCGCACCTCGGCGACCGGGTCCAGCGCAAACAGGTACACCGCCTGCATGGCGCGGTCGCGCATGGTGGCAATGCTCAAGGGACGCCGCTTACCGTTGGGCTTGGGGATGTAGATCCGGCGCAACGGGAGCGGCTGATAGCCGCGCTGCCGCAGATTCCTGACAGCAGCCATCTTCTGCCCAGCCGTGGTCCAGGTCTCCCCGTCCACGCCGGGCGTGCGGTGTCCTTTGTTCTCCGTCACCCGCCGCACGGCCAACACCTTGGCCGCGAACGAGTGGGTGAGCAGGTGTTGCAAGGCACGCACCTTGCCCCACCGGCCCGCCTGACATGCCTGCACGATGCGTGCTTGCAGCCGACGCACACGTTGCTCCGCCTGCCGCCAGTCGATGCTGGTCCAGTCGAACGCCTCGTCGTGGGAGACCGCGCCAGCCGCGGCAGATGCCACAGCCATCATCCAGCTTGCCTCCTTCGTGTCGGTATCCTTGCCTTCTCGTGCCGAAAGACCACCAGGACGTCAGCCACGCTTACGCGTGCGGCCTCTCACAGCCGCTATCCGCCCGATTGCCGCGCGGCGTTTGCTTCTTCCTGGTTCCTGTGCCCGACCGTCCGTTGGCGTGCGTTGCCGCTTGCCTACCCTTGTGGGGGAGACGGCCGGGGTTACCACGTTCCGCGTTCTCGCTACCGCTGGGGTGGGTGCCGTCTGTACGCCGGTGGTGCTTGGAAACCCCGCCTGGTGAAACAACAGCACCAGGTCTCGACCACTGCCCGCGAGTGGGCCAGGCCACGCAGCAGCTTAGGCCTGTTCTAGTTCACGACGCTTCAATCGACGGTTCACGTCTGTTCACCCGTCCAGCCCGCCCTAGCTCCCGGCCGCCGTGCTGCTGGCGGTCGTGACCCCACTCCTCGCGGAGGCGGCCACCGCCCCGAAGGGCGAGGCTACATTGTCCCAGGAGCTTCAGACCAGCGGATTACTCCGCTCGCCTGTCCCGGTAGGGCACCAGCAGGGGTATGCTGGGTTATGGCCTCCTTTCGAGTCATAACACTCAAGAACGCGACCTCGTGTCGCACATTATCGAACCAATAGCCGTCGTAGCGCAACTGCTGGGGCACGCTCTCGCTTACTAACGTGGGCACGCCCCACAGGTCGTAGGCGTAACGGTCCACCACGTTGCCGCTCTGGTCCACGAGGGCCGTTACGCTGCCCCGGCCGTCCAGCAGGTACCAGTAGCGGCTGGTCGTGCCCGTGCCGGCCTGGGTGCGCAGCAGCTCCAGCGGTGCGCCGCTCTGCGTGTACACGTACGTGTCCGTGTACGCCGGCGTGCCGCTCAGCGTCATCGCCATCTGGGTGAGCTGCCCGCCGCTGTAGAGGAACTGCTCGTTGGTCAGGGGCACCGTGGCCCCGGCCGGCGTCACGCTGTAGCTGGCCCGCAGCCCCTGGGCGTTGTAGCTCTGGCTCACGACCGTGCCCGCGATG
>Ga0116126_1002598_pt1 | contig 10206 bp, 10 predicted proteins | sample June2015DPH_16_5_FD_89730 | JGI IMG/M metagenome (GOLD analysis project Ga0116126, IMG submission 89730) | Peatland microbial communities from SPRUCE experiment site at the Marcell Experimental Forest, Minnesota, USA - June2015DPH_16_40 | ecosystem: Environmental > Terrestrial > Soil > Wetlands... | reverse complement strand
AGTTTTTACTCTTTACTTGTTAAACAAGCGCTTCAAAACTTCAAATGCTTGGATGACTGTTTATGCCGCGTTTATGCTTCTCTTCGCGTTTTTCATGCTTCCAACAAGAATCCATGAACGGTACCTTTTCCCAGCAATGAGTGCAATGGCGTTGATGGTTCCATTCATAAAAAGGGCAAGGGCAATCTACGCGGTTTTAACAGCGACTTTCCTCGTCAACGAAGCCTACGTTCTGTACTGGCTAAACAAAGCTTATCCTGGCGCCCCAAACTTGACTGGTGACCCAGTGGTTTTGCTGGTGAGCGCGATTAATTTATTAATGCTCATTTACGCTTCATTTGTAATGTGGGACGAGAGGACATGGCTTAAAGCTGAACAGCCGCCGCCCTTGCCACCTGCCGAGCGAGGTGAGCCAACGTGAACTTTGAATTGAACATCAACAAGAAAGATGTAATAACCATCATTTTAGTTTCGGTAGTTTTCTTCGGCATAGCTTCTTGGAACGTGGGTTCAATTCAGTATCCCGTTACAAATTGGCAATCGACTCAACCAGAAAGCTTCTATGTCAACCTTGGCGGAATGCAAAATGTTCAAACCGTGTATTTCTGGGTTGAAAGCGGCAACGCATCCGTAACGATATATTCTGGGTCTCATGGGAACTGGACTTCTGTCGGAAATTTAATTCTTCAACCCTCAGGTACGGATTACTCAGTTTTTGAACAATGCACTATTAATGCGGTTACTCAGTTTTTGAGCTTTGATGTTCAGCCAACAAATTATGATTCTCGACCCGATTTCTATTGGAGTGTTCCCAACCCTTCGGATCGGCTGCCGTCACCTTTCATTCAAATCTCTGAAATTGGTCTGCAAGGTCAGAACAACAAGCAAATTCGGATCCTGACAATTACAGGCGAAAACACTACAGACCCAACTTTATCTAAATTGGTTGATGAGCAGAGCAAACTGCAGATCCCGCCTGATTATATGTCTAAGATGTATTTTGATGAGGTCTATTTTGCCAGGTCTGCTGAACAGTACCTGCATGGTCAGATACCTGATGAGAGGACTCATCCTCCACTTGGAAAATTGATTCAAGCCTCAGGCATAGCGATTTTCGGCGAAACTCCATTTGGTTGGCGAATAATGGGCGTAATATTCGGGACTTTGCTTGTTCCATTGATGTACCTTATAGGCAAGAAGCTTTTTGGAACGTGGATTGCAGGCTTCTCAGCAGCGTTTCTGTTTACATTCGATTTTATGCATTTTACAATGGCGAGAATAGGCACCGTAGACACCTATGTAGTATTCTTCTCTTTGCTTTCACAGCTATTTTTCCTAGTTTACTTTATGAAGGTCATTAAAGACGGTTGGAAAACTTCTGTCCTGCCGCTATTCTTAGCAGTAATCTTCTTTGCGTTAGGAGTCTCGACAAAGTGGTTCACAATTTTCAGTGCCCTTGGCATGCTCGCACTACTGGCGGCTTACAGGATTAAAAGCGTCAAGAAACTAAAAGCAAGCCTTGGCGAAAAATACGTTGCTTTCTTTAATTATCCCTTTTTCCTGCTGCTAGGGTTCATAGGTTTAGCGGTTGTAATTTACTTTGCAACCTATATTCCTGACATGCTAGCAGGAGACTCTTTTGGTTCGATTCTTAATCTACAGAACGCAATGGCAGGTTTCATGTCAGGGACTGTAGGCCAAAATTCCTCGACTCCATGGTGGTCGTGGCCTCTGATGATTGGCGGTCCAAATCTGTCGGTTCCCCATTGGTTTGATATAACCTACCTGCCAAACAACGTTGACTCCACAATCACAACGATGGGTAATCCAGCTGTTTGGTGGATTGGCTTCGTTTGCGTGCTCACGCTTGCCGTAATTGTGGTATATGAAACAGGGTTGGTTCAAAAGTTTGCGAAGTATTTGTCTGGACAAAAATTACGGGCGCAAAATAAACTTAGGTTGGAGTTACCTGCAGTGTACATTGTTGTTGTGTTCTTTTTCTCCTGGCTTCCTTACATTGTGATTACCAGGTCAACTTACATTTACCATTTCTATTTGAGCGTGCCACTTCTCTGCTTAGCAACAACTTATTTCATTAACAAATACTGGAACACACGTCTCGGGAAAGCAGCCGCCATAGCCCTATTTGTTTCAGTCGTGATTCTATTCATAGTTTTTTACCCGGTAATTTCAGGAATGCCCGCCCCTGTAACATACATTCATAAACTCAAGTGGCTTCCAGGTTGGTTCTTTGCTCCATGATCCAAAACAGCCTCGGCAACACGGTGGTGGTTTCTGTCGTTCTTCCAGCTTACAACGAGGCTGATGAGTTGGGCGCAGCTGTGGCAGAAGTAAGCCAAGCCCTAACAGCAGCAGGCTACCCCTACGAAATCGTCATCGCTGAAGACGGCAGCACCGACGGAACAGCCGAGCTCTCCGAACAGTTAACCCAAAAGTATCCATTTGTCAGGCATATACACAGAGAAAAAAGGCTCGGAAGAGGAACCGCGTTGAACAATGCGTTCCAGAATTGCAGCGGCGAAGTTTTGGTTTACATGGATTTGGACCTTGCCACTGACCTCAAATCGCTAAAACCTCTCATTGACGCCATCGCCGTTGAAGGGTACGAGGTTTCGACGGGTTCAAGGATGCTTCCTGAAAGCAAGGTTGAACGATCAACCCGCAGAAGCATAAGCTCCAAAAGCTACAATTTCCTTGTCAGACACATGTTGGGCTCCAAAGTGCGGGACCACCAATGTGGTTTTAAAGCCTTCAAAAAAGAAGCCTTCTTGGCTCTGTTGGGCGAGGTGAAGGCTACTCACTGGTTTTGGGATACCGAGATACTTGTGAGGGCGCAACGTCACGGCTTCAAGGTTAAAGAGATCCCGGTTGAATGGACAAGCGGCAAAGGCACAAAAGTTAATTTTGCTAAGGATTCTTGGAACATGTTTTGGCAAGTAACAGGACTTTGGTGGACTCTTAAAAGAAAAGGCTAAGGCTGTCGACTTGCGATTAGAACAAATGACCTCGCGACTAGCGATAAGCCGCCGATCAAAATTACTCCAGCCCAAAACACGAACCACTCACTGATTATTGTGACATTCACCAAGTAGGTGACTACTATGTAGCTTGTTCCAAGCCAGAAAACGAGATTTTCAATGGTCTCCGCTTTTCTGGGAAGAGGCGAGCAAAGCCAGACTCTGAGAACTAAAACCCCGATTTCAATTATGCCTAAGCCCAGGCAAAACTGAAATGCTACTTTGTAAAGCGTGATGAAGGCTGCTGGGTTTTCTGGAGCTGGCAATTGCAGGCCTGTTCCAGGGACTGTGGCTAAAACGAAATTGTTGAGGAAATGGTTAAAGCTGTTCCATAGGTTTGAGCGGTCGTTGATAAAGTAGAGAACTGCAAGCATAACAAAAATGAGGCCTATATACAGGGCTGAAATCAAGTTTTCTTTTTTCTTATCAGACATCGCTTGCAACATGTCGAACTTGCTTTTGAAGCCCATTTGTTATCCACTCGTCTATAGTCTCTTGTAACATATATCTTTCTCTGCAAGGAAAAACGCATGTTTTTAAATAGTCTCAGCGGATAGAATACGGTGACGTTGGAGGATCTGCATGCCCTATTGCTTGAAGTGCGGAAGCAAAGTCGAGGACACCAATACTTTCTGCCCAGAATGCGGAACCCAACTCAAAGACGCACCTCCAAACGCAGCGCCTACACCTGAGTCTACTCCGAACGAGCAAATTGCTCAGGAAAATCCACAACCGCAGACGCCGACAGCCACAATGGTGACTATGAAGCAGCCGAAACCTGAGCTTGGCTTTATCAGATATCTGGTCAGCGGATTAATATTAGTTACAGTAGGCGTTTCCGCGATAATTGAATTAACTAACCCCTCAATAGCGGTAGGTACCCTTTTGGCTGTCATGGTGCTTGCGATAGGTTTGATTGTGATACTCGGCTCCGTCTACTACGCTTTTTCAGGAAGAAAACGGGCGCACATCCAATTAGTAGCGTCACCTGAGAAAAAGCCGTCTCAGCCCGAGGTCTAAAGCAAAATCATTCTGTCATCCAAATACTTGATGATAGTCTCGGTTAGCAGAATAGTGCTTCGCAACATTTCCCAGTTACAAATCTGCTTATATGCTTCTCCTTTAAATAATAAAACAGCAGAAACCAACATCACTTGGGGATTTGGAAATCATGAGTGAATTTGTCCAAGCGACGGCAGAAAGAATAAGGAAACTGGAAGTTCAAGGGGCACGAAACGTTGCGATCGCGGCCCTTAAAGCGGTCCAAACCCTCGCAGATAGTACGAAGGCAAAAGACAAGAACGCTTTCCTATGCGAACTCAGAGAAGCTCAAAACACGCTTTTTGCGTCAAGAGAAACTGAACCTTTGATGAGAAACGCCATTCGATACGTCGTCATGCAAGCCGAAGACAGCAGCACCGAAAAAGTCGACGTGTTAGGCGATTTGGTTGATTCAAACGTCGGTTTGTTTTTGCAGAACCTTGAGGCTTCACGGGAACGAACCGCGGAGATAGGGGCCAAACGGATCCGCGACGGTATGTTGGTTTTTACCCATTGTCACTCGTCAACGGTAACACGCATGATTGCCAAAGCCAAAGCCGATGGCAAAAACTTTAGCGTAATTTGCACCGAAACCCGACCTGCTTACCAGGGAAGGATAACCGCACGGGAAATAGTTGAACTAGGGGTCCAAACAATGTTTATTGTCGATTCAGCTGCGCGTTCCTACATGGGAGACGTTGACATTGTTTTTGTCGGCGCCGACGCCATTACTTCAGAGGGCAACGTTGTAAACAAGATTGGCACCAGCAGCATAGCAGTGTTGGCGCACGAAGCCAGAAAACCATTCTACGTCGTTTCGGAACTGCTAAAGTTCGATCCAGAGACTCTCAACGGGGGATACGAACGAATTGAGCAACGAAACCCAGCGGAAGTGTGGAGTGAAGCGCCAAAGAACCTGTCGGTGCGGAACCCAGCTTTTGACGTTACTCCAAGCCGTTACATTCACGGACTAATTTGCGAAGAAGGCATAATCGCACCGCAATCAATAGTCGAAACTGTGAATCGAAGTTACCCATGGGTCCTCAAGCAACTTTAGGCTTTCCAGTGCTCCAATGCAACTTTTAGTTCGCTGTGGGTTTTCGCGTACTCTTCCAAAGTCATTCCTTTCAAAATAGCATCAACTGCTTGCCGCATTGCTTTTGAACCAGCTACTGTTCCGTTGGGGTGCCCGTGGATTCCCCCTCCTGCTTGGATGACCACGTCGTTGCCGAAGGTTTCAAGCAATGCTGGAACTAAGCGCGGATGTATTCCCCCTGAAGCAACAGGTAGAACTGGCTTCAAGTTGCCCATTGATGATTTGCATGCATCGATGTTTTCGAGGACTTCAGCCTTGGTTTCACTCATTTTACCAACAACCGTGCCGACGTGGAGTTGGTCAACCCCGATTACCCGTGCAACGGTTGCAATGGGACGCATGGCGATGCCGTGTTGCTGGTTTTTTGTGAATGCGGCGTGCCCTGCCCTATGTGCGTGGATGACAAGTTTGAAGTTTTGATCTCTCAATGTTTGCAATGCTGACCAACCCGTCGTCAAAATATCGACCATAACATATTCGCCGCCCTGAGCCACTACGGCTTCCGCCCGCTTCAGCATGAGGTTGGTTTCGGCGGTGATGTTAACCATGTAGACTTTGCGTTCCCCCGTTTCCTGCTGCGCCTTATCCCGGCTCTCCAGTGTCTGCGAGAGGCGTTCTTCGAAGGGGTTGAAGGTTTGGCTGCTTAGGTTTTCGTCATCTTTTACGACGTCGCATCCGCCGCTCCAAGCTTCGTAGGCGACTTTGGCGTGGTCTATTGTTTTTAATCCGAGTTTCGGCTTGATTATTGTGCCGACCAGTGGGCGGGTTGGAATTTTTAGGAGGTTGCGGATTCCCGCAATGCCAAAGGCGGGTCCTTTGAAGCTGCCTAGTAAGGCTTTTGGAAAATGGATGTCGAGGAGACGCAGGTTTTTGAGTGCTTTTAGCCCAAAGACGTTTCCTGCTACGCTGCTCAGTATATTGGGCATGTTTGCGGGTTCAAAAAGTTCTATTGGGTACGCGATTTTGATCACGTTGGCTTTTATGTCGAAAACTTGGGCTGCCAGACGTTTCACGTAGGGCTTCTCGGTCGTGAGTTCTGTCCATGTGCCGACTGAGCTTTCTGCAGCTACTCCACCTGCGGCTTCTTGGAGGCTTATGCCTTCGGGTTCGACGTAGAAGGTGCAGGTTAGGTCGGTTTCTTTAGGTTTGTAAGTTGGGTCGATAAAGTCAAGGTACTTCAAGGTTTTCCACTCTTGGCTAGGTTCAACTGGTTTTTCCTTAAAATCTTTAACTATCCCTGCTTGAGCATATTTAAAGAAGTCTTTCTATGATTGACCTTGGATAAACAGTGAGGCAATTTTAAAAAGAGTTCAGTCAAGAAACGTTGACTAAATCCAGTCAAGAAACTCTTACGGGAAGCCTTTTAACATAAACGGTTTACAAAAGTAAGTATGAGCAGTTCAGGTAAGAGTTTCGCAATAATTCTGATTCTAATGATTGCTTTCTCAGGTCCAAGCCTGTTGATGATAAGACCTGCATATGCTCAAAACTCCACTAATCCGATCAATTCACCTACTGCTTCACCTATTTCTCCACCAACACCGTCTGTTCCCGAATTTACCGCAAAATTTGTAGATTTTCTTATTATGTACCTACAACCACATCCATAGACCCGTATACGGGACAAAATATTACCAATCAAGGTTACTATGTTGAAAACAGAACAATTGAACTCTCGATAAACAACCAACCTTTCAGTTCTTATTACGGAATCTATCCAGATTACTTTTATTATTTTGTTCAAGAAAAGGGGCATTTTTCGGAAAACTGGACTGAAATTAACGGTCCCAACAGTGGTTTTCTTCTTAAATCAAGTTCTGATTATACGATAGTTTATTATTCCTTGGAAGGTGGTGCCCCATTTTGGAATGGAATTTCTTCGGGTCAAGTGGATTTTCAGGTTGAGGCTGCGGTGGGAGGCATCTACCGCATAAGTCCACAATTTGCATCTGGGTATGAATTTGAAGGTGTAACAAGCGGCTGGAGCAACACGCAAACAGTAGCCATACCTGCAAGTTCTACCTCTGCTTCATCAAGCCCAGCATCTACTTCAACGCCCACCGTTCCAGAATTGTCTTGGTTGGTAATTGTGACCTTGCTTCTCTTCATACTCTCAATTGCAGTGATAGTTAGGCATCGAAAAACCGCTAACAAAAACAACAGACTTTTCCTGATGAAATTTCCAGTTGGAATGTTTGATGATTTTCTGACTCTGCTAATGGACAGACTCAACTTTGATGGGTAGAAGTGTTTCCATTCTTAAACTATTTTTTGGTTATTCTCTTTCTGATAAATATACTTGATAGCAATATTATTACTGCAGAAAATGGCAGAATTATCAAAGTTGGAAACTCTGGAACTGTTGGTGTTGGTGTCAAGGTAGCTGTTAGAGTTGGACTCGATTGTTGTGTCGGACTAGTTGAACTGGATACTGTCTCAGGTATGGTTATTGTTTGTGTGTTGCTCCAATCGCTTGCTGCACCATTAAAATAGTAAAAAACCGTTTTGTAGCCTCCAGCGTAACCATTTTCTGAATAATCATAACCTATTAGGGTTTGCACTTGAAAATCTAACTGACCGCCACTGGGAACATTGCTTAATTCCCAACTGGGCAAAGCAGTAATGGTGTAATCAGAACTTGAAGCAACTATGTACTCAGCCATTCCATTTACATTTGGGTCGTTAGGGTAATATAGCCAATCATTTCCGTAATGCCCCTTGAATCGAATGCTATAGTATAAACTTGTGTAGTTGCCGGTTGCATCTTTGAAAGAAACAAAGGGTTGGTTCTTAATTGTGAAAGCTACCGTGCTATTATCTGCATAATGACCCGCTTGGACAGTTACATTCTTTCCTGTATACTGATCTATCTCATAAGTTGGAGGCACATAGAACGAACTTTTTACGTATGCCACTGAAAATTCTGCAACCGATGGAGTAGTTATTGACTGAGCACCTACGGGTTTAACCATCAACAGACTCGGACTTGAGATAGCTGTGATTAGAATCAGAATTAATGCGAAACTCTTACCTAAACTTCCCATACTTTAGCTCTTAGAACCTGTTTACGATAAAAGGCTATTCGTAAAAGTTTCTTGACTGGATTTAGTCAAAGTTTCTTGACCGAGATTTATTGCACTTCTACTATCAGATTCAAGACTTTCGAACAAATTATGTTTCAACAAATGGATAGATTTCTTTTTGCGAAATGCAAAAAACTTAGTCAAAATTGGAATGCGTTAGTTTGAAATCGTTAACTATCACTGTCTACGCCTATCTCAAGGTGGATACCGTTTCTCGATTGACTGTTTGGTGTGGTTTTATCCTTTGTTTCTTAATGTGGCTTTGTCTAGATAAACGCCTGTTCTGCTTGCGGAACACTTTGTTCTTCTGGGAGAGCTAAAAGACACTCCTTCGTATTTTCTTAATGTGGGGTGTTTCGCCTGAAAAGAAAAATGGTGGCATTAACGCTTCTTACATTAATTGCTTTAGCATTTAGCGGAGTTAATTTATCTAATCAACAAAAAGGGCTTCTCTCCACAGCCTTAGGTTTGCCATCTACCGCTTTACCTTCACTTTCTCCTGAACTTACACCTGTTGTAACTCTTGCACCGCCAGAACCAACTGTTTCTTTTACTCTTTGGCATACAAATTCACCTGTTATCCAGTCACCGGCAAACCAACTTGCACATGTACCTCCAATCTGCGAAATACTATCTCCCCAAAATCAAACGGTATTGCAAACAAACAACTTTACGCTAAACGTAAACGTAGCTTCGTACTTTTGGATAATTAACAGTGTTTATTACGAAGCAGATTGGATTCAGGGAATTCACCAATTATTTGGCATCCAGCCAAATGGTATTGACGCACTTAATGCTTCAATAACTGTAAACTTCAGTGAAATCCCTGATGGAAACCACACACTAACGGTCTACGCTAACACTCATGACGGCTCCCACAGTTTTGCCACTGTAACCTTCTTAACCGAGAATTATCTGCCAAGCTTAACTAAGTCAGAGCCTTTTCCAACCCTAACTGTTGCAGCTTCTTCAGCAGCATCAGCAACGGTTGTGATTGCTGGTTTGTTAGTTTATCACGAGCGACACAAAAGTTCAAAAAAGTCAAGTTGACAGCTTCAGCGCCAAAGGCACCCTGAGTGCGGTCGGCACTTTCTAAGCAACACTGGAGCAACCAAGGCATTGGTTAAAATCTTTAACTATTCCTAAATCTAATCAGTTTAGAGAGTGATTACTCATGGAGTTAAAGGTTGAACTCTTACCCATATTTACAGGCGGAAGCAGAATCGCCATACTCAGCGAAGACAGCGCCAGCTCACTGGGAGTGCACAGCTCCGACAGAATACGAATAAAATATGGCAACCAAGAAATTATAGCCATCGCAAACATCGCTGAATATTTTTCGAATAAGCGCATAGGGCTCTACGATGAAACCGCCAAAGTCGTCGGCGTGAAAGAGGACGAAACTGTTTCGGTGCAGTTGGCTCCTCTTCCTGAGTCGCTTTTCATGGTGAGGGCTAAACTTCATGGGGAACGTTTACGCGAACAAGACGTCGTTACCATCGTCAAGGACGTTGTTGAACGGCATTTGAGTAACGCGGAAATATCAGCGTTTTTAACCGCCCTTAGCATCCATGGGCTGAGTGCAAGCGAGAACGAGGCGCTGTCGAGGGCGATGGTTGCAACGGGTAAAACTTTAACCTTCGGCGAAGGGCCCATCCTTGACAAGCACAGCGTCGGCGGGATACCGGGGGACAAAACGTCCATGCTGGTCGTGCCCATCGTAGCCGCTGCAGGATATACTATTCCTAAAACTTCTTCAAGGGCAATAACTTCTCCCGCTGGAACTGCGGACAGAGTCGAAACCCTCTGCCCAGTTAACCTCAGCATAGAGGAGATTAAGAAGACAGTGGCAAAGACAGGCGGCTGCTTGGTTTGGGGCGGCGCCTTGGAGCTTGCGCCAGCCGACGACCTCTTCATCCAAGTTGAGTACCCCCTTGGAATTGACCCT
>Ga0116126_1002591_pt1 | contig 10230 bp, 8 predicted proteins | sample June2015DPH_16_5_FD_89730 | JGI IMG/M metagenome (GOLD analysis project Ga0116126, IMG submission 89730) | Peatland microbial communities from SPRUCE experiment site at the Marcell Experimental Forest, Minnesota, USA - June2015DPH_16_40 | ecosystem: Environmental > Terrestrial > Soil > Wetlands >... | reverse complement strand
GCACATGAGTAAACGATACGCAACGAAATATGAGTGACGAGATCAAACGCGACAACACGACGGACCACGGGAGCTTCGAGCACCAGGACCTGAAGGCCGCCGCTATTATCTATTTTCTGGGGACCTTGGTTGTGGTGACCGTTGTCTGCATGTTCGGCCTCCGGGGCCTCTATGCCTATCTCGACCGCCGCGAAAAAGCTTCGCAGCCCGCGGTCAATCCCCTGGTCACCAATGTTCCAGGGGATACGCGGCACGTCCCTCCTGGTTATCCGCAGGCTGTATTCCCCAGCCCGAAGCTGGAAGAAGACGAGCGTGGTCAGTTGAACGGGATCAAGACGGCGGAAGAGAAGACACTCTACAGCTACGGCTGGGTCGACGAGAAAGCCGGAACAGTTCGCATTCCCATCGAACGTGCCATGGATTTGTTAGTGCAGCGAGGTCTGCCGGTGCGCCCGCAGGGCGCGGCCGGCGAAGACACCACCGCCAACACAGGAACAACCAAGACGGCAACCGCCAAAACCGGAGCCGTCACTAAGGGTGAAAAGAAGTGAGCTGTAAGAAAATTAATTCGATTTCCGCAGCGTGCATTTTGTCACTTTCGCTGCTGACGGCTTCCGCCGGCGCGCAGATCAATAGCGGCGTCACGTCTCCTCCGGCGAACACGCGGCCGCCGCGGCTCGAGAATGTCGGCATCGAGCAACATCTGGACGCGCAGGTGCCGCCCGATCTCATCTTCCGCGACGACACCGGCAAGACCGTGAAGCTGGGAGACTACTTCGGCCACAAGCCTTTGATCCTCAACCTCGTTTATTACAACTGCACCATGCTATGCGGCGAAGCTCTGGCCGGACTTGCCAGCGCCATGCGCTTGGTAAAGTTTAACGTCGGCAACGAATTCGACGTGGTCACCGTGAGCTTCGATCCACGCGAAACCCCCGAGATGGCTGCGGCCAAGAAGATCGACTACGTCAAGCGCTACGGCCGCGCCAATGCCGCGGCAGGCTGGCATTTCCTCACCGGCCAGCCCGACTCCATCAACGCGCTAACGAAAACCGTCGGCTTTCAGTATCAGTACGATGCCAAGAGCAATCAGTATGCGCACGCCACGGCCATCATGGTGCTTACGCCACAAGGCCGCATCTCGCGCTACTTCTATGGTGTGGATTTTCCGCCCAAGGATTTGCGCATGGGCCTCGTGGAAGCGTCCCAGGGCAAGATCGGCAACGCCGTCGATGCAGTTCTGCTCTACTGCTATCACTATAATCCCGAGACCGGGAAGTACGGGGCGATGGTGGCGAACATTCTGCGCTTGGCGGCGGCCGCGACCATTCTCCTGCTCGGCGGTTTAATTTTCATCTTGTGGCGGCTGGATCGCTCGGTAACCAAGAAGACGGCAACAAAGACACGGTATGCTCAATAATTTTCCATTATGGCCGCAGCAGGCATCCACCTTGGCACCCCACGTGGATGCTCTCTACATTTTCCTGCTCATTGTCACTGGCATGATGGCCCTGCTGGTTTTCGTCGTTGTGATCTTTTTTGCCGCCCGGTTCCGTCACCGCCCCGGCGTCCGCGCCGAACAGATCGAAGGTTCCACCGCTCTGGAAATTACTTGGAGTGCGATTCCATTCGCCATCTTCATGGTGATTTTCGCCTGGGGCGCCGTGGTCTACTTCAAAGAGCGTACCCCCCCAGCAGATGCGACCGAAGTTTATGTGGTGGCAAAACAATGGATGTGGAAGGTGGAGCACGCCGAAGGTCAGCGCGAGATCAACGAACTGCACGTTCCTGTGGGACGCGACGTCAAACTAATCATGACCTCGCAGGACGTGATCCACAGTTTTTATATTCCCGCTTTCCGCATCAAGCAGGACGTGCTGCCCGGCCGTTACACCGTGGAATGGTTCCGCGCCACCAAACCCGGCGTCTATCATCTGTTCTGCGCGGAATATTGCGGCACGCAGCACTCCGGCATGGTGGGCTCGATCATAGTCCAGGAACCAGCGCAGTATGAGGCGTGGATGAATGGCGGTTCCACCGGTCCGCTCTCTGCGACCGGAGAGAAAATTTTCTCCGAACTCGGCTGCGTTACCTGCCATCGTAGTGACACTCAGGGACGCGGCCCGAACCTGCAGGGCGTTTTCGGCAAGCCGGTTCAACTCGAAGACGGCCGCACCGTCACCGCCGACGAAAACTATCTCCGCGAATGCATCCTCGATCCGGGAGCGAAGCGCGTTAAAGGATTCCAGCCGATCATGCCCACGTTTCAGGGACTGGTCAGCGAAGAGCAAGTCAATGCCTTGGTCGCTTACATCAAGTCGATCTCTGCGGCCAAGCCGGCTGCCGGCGCGAAAACCAACGCCAGTTTCGCCACGCCGCGCGACCCCAATCAGATCCAAGCTCAGGCCGACGTAAAAGCGCAGGCTCAACCGAATGCCCAACCCAATAGAAGTCAGGTGCAATGAGTATGGCTACCGCGATACCTCAACCCGCTGAACGCGAAAATTATCTGAACAAGGAGTACGGAGTGTGGTCCTGGCTCCTCACCACCGACCACAAGCGCATTGCACTTCTTTATCTGATCTCCATCACGTTCTTTTTCTTCATCGGGGGCTTCTTCGCGCTGCTGATCCGCCTCGAGTTGCTCACTCCCGCGGGCGACCTCGTCCAGGCCGACACCTACAACAAACTCTTCACCATGCACGGCATGGTCATGATCTTCTTCTTCCTGATTCCTTCCATTCCGGCCGTGCTCGGCAACTTCCTTGTCCCCTTGATGATTGGCGCCAAGGATCTCGCATTCCCCCGCATCAATCTGCTGAGCTGGTATCTCTACATCATCGGCGGCGTGATGATGTTGCACTGCATGCTGACCGGCGGTGTCGATACCGGTTGGACCTTCTACGCTCCGTTCAGCACATCCTTCACCAATACAAAAATCGTCGAGGCCGGACTCGCTATCTTCGTCGCCGGATTTTCTTCCATCCTTACCGGCCTGAACTTCGTGGTCACCATCCATCGCATGCGTGCTCCGGGGATGACTTGGTCGCGCCTGCCTCTGTTCATCTGGGCGCACTATGCCACCAGCATCATTCAACTTCTGGGCACGCCGGTTGTCGCTGTCACCATCGTGCTGGTGGCCGCGGAACGCGCTCTCCATCTCGGCATCTTCGATCCCAAACTCGGTGGCGATCCGCTTCTCTTCCAGCACCTGTTCTGGTTCTATTCCCATCCCGCCGTTTACATCATGATTCTCCCGTCGATGGGAGTGGTCACCGAGATCATCGCCTGCTTCTCGCGCAAGCGCATCTTCGGCTATCATTTCGTCGCGTTCTCGTCGATTGCCATCGCTGTCTTCGGTTTTCTCGTCTGGGCTCATCACATGTTCGTAGCCGGAATCTCCGTCTACTCTGCTCTGGTGTTTTCCTTCTTGAGCTATGCCGTCGCATTGCCCTCAGCCATCAAAGTCTTCAACTGGACGGCCACTCTGTACAAGGGCTCCATCCATTACGATGCGCCCATGCTCTACGCCTTTGGCTTCCTCGGACTCTTCACTATCGGCGGCCTCACCGGACTATTTCTGTCAGCTCTCGGCATCAACGTACACGTCACCGACACCTATTTCGTCGTGGCCCACTTCCACTACATCATGGTCGGAGGCGCGGTCATGGGCTATCTCGGAGGAATGCATTTCTGGTGGCCCAAAATCTCCGGACGCCTCTATCCCGAGGGCTGGGCGCGCCTCGCCGCACTGATCGTTTTCATCGGCTTCAACCTCACCTTCTTCCCGCAGTTCGTGCTCGGCTACATGGGCATGCCGCGCCGCTATTACGATTACAGCCACATGCCGGAGTTTCAGGTGTTGAACGTGCTGTCGACTGCCGGTGCCACCGTCCTCGGCGTCGGATATTTGCTGCCCATGGTTTATTTCCTCTGGTCCATGCGCTACGGCAAGCCGGCCTCCGACAATCCGTGGAATGCAGCTGGACTCGAGTGGAAAACAGCCTCCCCGCCGCCGACCTTCAACTTCGACGAAGAACCCGTCGTGACCTGGGAAGCCTACAACTACGAGGAGTTGGACGCACCCCACAGCGAGGAGGTCCCCGTTGCCCGATAGTACCGTAATCGGCCTTCACCACGAAGAGGAGCATCGTCCGGAGCTCTTGCACCACTTCGCCGAGCCGCAGCAGCAGCGCGATGCCGCCAGCCTTGGAATGTGGGTCTTCCTCGGCACCGAAGTCATGTTTTTTGGCGGCCTATTCTGCGCCTACCTGGTTTACCGCCGCTGGTACTTCGGAGACTTCGCTGCCGCCAGCAAATCTATCAATATGGGCCTCGGCGCCACTAATACTGCGGTGCTCATCTGCAGCAGTTTGACCGTGGTTCTTGCCGTGTGGGCCGCACAAACAGCCCGTCGAACGCTCCTGATTGGCAGCCTCGCGCTTACCATGCTTCTCGGTCTTGCCTTCCTTGGTATCAAGGCGGTCGAGTACAAAGACAAGTTCGAAGAGCATCACGTCCCGGGCGCGTCGTTCAGTTTTGATCATGTCGAGATCCCAGGACATCCCGGGGAGTACGCCAATCCGCGCCATGCACAGATGTTTTTCTCTCTCTATTTCGTGATGACGGGCCTGCATGCGCTACACATGATTGTCGGTCTGGGCATTTTCCTCTGGCTGTTTATCATGGCTTGGAAGGGACGTTTCACTCCGGAGTGGAACACTCCGGTCGAGATCGGCGGCCTCTATTGGCACTTCGTCGATATCGTCTGGATTTACCTGTTTCCTTTGCTCTACCTGATCGATCGGCACCCGTGAGGCTTGCATGTCTGCACACTCATCAGCAACGTCGTCGCCTTTGAAAGGCTATTTCGCCGTCTGGATCGCGCTGCTCGCCGGCACAGGTCTCACCGTATACGCCGCGACGCTGGATTTGGCGCCCTATAACGCCGCTGTCGCGCTCGGCATCGCCACCATCAAAGCAACTTTGGTCGCCCTCTTCTTTATGCACGTCTGGCACGCCAGCGAGAAACTCACCAAGCTGGTCGTGATCGCGGCCCTGTTCTTCCTGCTACTGCTGTTGGGACTCACCATGTCTGACTATGCGACGCGGTTGTGGAGCTAGGCCTTGATTGTCATCCTGAGCAAGCGCTTTTGCGCAGCGAAGAGCCTGTCCCGAGCTTGTCGAGGGAATCTGGGCGAGCCGCGCGAAGGAGCCTGCCCTGAGCGAAGCCGAAGGGTCCGCGTTCTTTGCGACCCAATGATCGCGCGTTTGGCTCGCTTCCTTGCTGACCGGCATCACTCCCCATGCTCAATCACCCTCCGTTTCTCGCCCAATCTGCGTTATACTCGCGCCGACTGCTTCATTCGTTGATCGGCACGAGGTAAGCTATGGCCTTCTGTAATTCTTGTGGCACTAGTATCGTTCCTGGAGCCCGGTTCTGTAGCAAGTGTGGCGCGGCAATAGTCGCTTCATCCCCGGCTCCGGGTGTCGCTCCTTCCGCCACGGCTGGTCCTGCGATTCCAGCATCTCCCGTCCCTCCAGCGAGACCTGCTGAGGGCGGCGGCGCGCTTAAAGTCATACTGATCGTGGTCGCCGTAGTCGTCCTCCTGGGAATCCTTGGTATCGGCTCGCTCGCACTTTTCGTTTCGCGGGTCGCGCGCCACTCGCACGTACACCAGGAAGGAAACAACGTGAAGGTGGAAACCCCGTTCGGCAGCGTCGAAACCACGAAAGATCCAGCCGAGGCCGCGCGCAATTTGGGCGTAGACGTCTATCCCGGAGCACAGGTGATGAAAGACGGGGCCGCCTCGGCAAGTTTTGGTGGAGTTCATACGGCGTCGCTAAGCTCCGAAAGCAGTGACTCCGTGGACAAAGTCGCCAGCTTCTACAAATCGAAGTTCCCCAACGCCATGGTCACCACCTCCGACGCAGGCCGGTGCACCATCATCTCCAACGATCACAAAAGCATGGTTACCATCAACATTGAAGCCGAGGGCGATAAGACGAAGATCCAGATCACCAATGTGACCCGTAAGTCAGACGCGGCAAATTCGTCTTCGAACTGATCTTCGAACCAATCGTTGAACTGATCATCGAATTGAAGAAAGCCCAGCCGCATGGGAGACAGATTTGCAGAACTCGCACAGGCCGCCAAGTCCGCGCAAGTAGACGCTTCAGGCCTGGCCGAGGCTCTGCGAGCTCAGATTAGCGGAGAAGTTCGCTTCGACCGCGGCAGCCGCGCTCTCCACTCGACCGACGGCTCCAACTACCGTCAGGTCCCTATCGGCGTTGTAATCCCTCGCGATAACGACGATGTTCTCGCCACGGTCGCGCTCTGCCGTCAGTTCGGCGCGCCGCTGCTCTGCCGCGGCGGTGGCACATCTCTCGCCGGGCAGTGCTGCAACGTCGCTGTCATCCTCGATTTTTCCAAATACATGGCGAGGATTCTCGAAATTGACCCTGCCCGCCGCATCGCCCGCGTACAGCCCGGAGTTGTGCTGGACCATCTCCGCGCAGCTGCCGAAAAACACCATCTCACCTTCGCGCCCGATCCCGCCACGCATGATCGCTGCACCCTCGGCGGCATGATCGGCAACAACTCCTGTGGCGTGCATTCCGTCATGGCGGGCAAGACCGACGAGAACATCGAAGAACTCGAAATCCTCACTTACGACGGCGCTCGCATGAAAGTCGGTGCCACGTCGAGCACGGAACTCGAACGCATTCTTCAGCAAGGCGGATGCCGCGCCGAAATCTGCACCAAGCTGCAAACCATCGCTGTCACCTACGGCGATCTCGTCCGTCAGCGCTTTCCCAACATTCCGCGCCGCGTCTCCGGCTACAACCTGAACTATCTTCTGCCCGAGAATGGCTTCCACATTGCACGCGCTCTCGTAGGTTCCGAAGGCACCTGCGTCACAATTCTCGAAGCGACGTGCCGGCTGGTCGAGAGTCCTCCCGAGCGCGTGCTGCTGGTCGTCGCCTATCGCGACATCTATCAGTGCGCCGACCATGTTCCCGAAATCATGGCGCACAAGCCCATCGGCCTCGAAGGCTTCGACGATCTTCTCGTCGGCTACACGCGAGCGAAAGGGATCAACTCCGAAGGCCTCGCGCTCCTGCCCGAAGGCGGCGGCTGGCTGATGGTCGAGTTCGGCGCGGAAACGGCGCCGGAAGCCGAATCCCACGCCCGCGGCCTGATGCAGGCGCTGGGCCGCGGTCCGAATCCTCCGAACATGCGCCTCTATACCGACAAGCAGCAAGCCAAGCGTGTGTGGGACGTTCGTGAATCGAGCCTGGGTGTCACTTCGCATGTGCCCGGCGAACCGCTCAACTGGGAAGGTTGGGAAGACTCCGCCGTCGCTCCTGAAAAACTTGGTGGCTACCTCCGCGATCTGCGCCAGATGATGGCCGCCTACGCCTACAAAGGCTCGCTCTACGGACACTTCGGCCACGGCTGCGTGCACACTCGCATCAATTTCGATCTTCAATCGACAGAGGGCATCGCCAAGTTCCGCAAGTTTATGGAAGAGGCTGCCGATCTTGTGGTCAGCTATGGTGGCTCCATCTCCGGTGAGCACGGCGACGGTCAATCCCGTGCCGAGCTGCTTCCGAAGATGTTCGGTCCGGAACTGGTCCAGGCCTTCCGCGAATTCAAGTCTGCCTGGGATCCAGACTGGAAGATGAATCCCGGCAAGCTGATCGAGCCCTACAAGCTCGACGAAAACCTCCGCCTGGGCGCCACCTATTCCCCCTGGGAACCGAAAACCAACTTCCAATTCCTCGCCGACCACGGCAGCCTTGCCCAAGCCACACTGCGTTGCGTCGGTGTCGGCAAGTGCCGCCGTGAAGAAGGCGGCTTGATGTGCCCCAGCTACCGCGCCACGCGCGATGAAGAGCACTCCACTCGCGGCCGCGCTCATCTGCTCTGGGAGATGACCCAGGGCGAAGTCGTCCGCGACGGCTGGCGTAGCGAAGAAGTCAAAGAGTCGCTCGACCTGTGCCTCGCCTGCAAGGGATGCAAAAGCGAATGCCCCGTTGGCGTCGATGTAGCCACATATAAGTCCGAGTTCCTCTCCCATTACTACGAAGGCCGCATTCGCCCGCGCAGCGCCTATGCTTTCGGCAACATCGATTTGTGGGCGCGACTGGCAGCGCATGCGCCCGGCCTCGTCAACCTCACCACGCAGCTTCCGCTTCTGCGCGATATCTCAAAGCTCGTCGCTGGAATCCCCCAGCAGCGCTCCATCCCGGCCTTCGCTCCGCAGACTTTCAAAGCCTGGTTCCACCACCGACGGCGCAGCGCCGTGTCGAACAACGCCTCGTCCAGCGACGCGGAAGCCCTGCCCGTCCTGCTCTGGCCCGACACTTTCAATAACTACTTCCTACCCGCCACCGCCCGGGCCGCCGTCGACGTCCTCGAAACCGCCGGCTTCCGGGTCATCGTCCCGCAGGCCAATCTCTGCTGCGGACGCCCGCTCTACGACCACGGCATGCTCGACCGTGCCCAGGCTCTTCTGCTTCAGATCCTCGACGAACTCTCCCCCGAAATCGAAGCCGGCATACCCGTCGTCGGCCTCGAACCCAGTTGCGTCGCAGTCTTCCGCGACGAACTTCTCAACCTGTTCCCCCATGACGAGCGGGCGCAGGCCCTGTCACGCCAGACTTTTCTGCTTAGCGAATTCCTCGAGACTTACGCCCCGCATGTCCCGCTGCCCCAACTCAATCGCAAGGCAATCCTCCACGGCCACTGCCATCACAAATCCCTGATGAAGATGACCGCCGAAGAGGCCGTCCTGCGCCGGATCGGCATCGACTTCCACACTCCTGCTCCCGGTTGCTGCGGTATGGCCGGTTCCTTTGGTTTCGAACCAGATAAGTACGATCTGTCCATCGCCATCGGCGAGCTCGAACTGCTTCCCGCAGTACGCCAAGCGCCAGCCGACTGGCTCATCATTGCCGACGGTTTCAGTTGCCGCGAACAAATCGCCCAGGGCTCGCCCCGTTGCGCCCTTCATCTCGCCGAAGTCCTGCAAATGGCACTCAATGGCCCCGACGCTCCGCAGTCCCACCCCTATCCCGAGTCCGGCCGTACCCGCCGCCGCGAGGCCGAAGTGTTGCACTCCATGAAGCGCTCGGGATTAGGCTTGGTGGCCTTGGCAGCAGGCGGAGCGTTACTCTGGAAAGCGTCCAGAAACCACTGATTCAACACTGTTTAATGCGAATTACAGCTCAGTGCGAACCCCACCCCTCGCCAGATTGCTCTTATTCTGGGACAATAGAAGTCTCGCCGCTCGTCCACGAATGTGGTGAAGTCTCTGGACTGAATTCTGATCGCTGAAGTATGGATCGTGAAACCACAATGACCGCACCAGCCGTCGGCAAAGTTCCCGCCGAGGCTCTGCCAACTCTGGTGGCCGCCAAACCGCCCGAGGCTCAACTGAGCGGGTCCGTCCTGGTGCTGATCCAGTTCGACGTTTGCGAAGAAATTCGGCTCGATGAACTTCGCCGCATCCTCGGCGCGCGCACCGTCGACACCAGCTTTAAACATATGGCGCCCGGATACGTTCGCTTCCAGCGTCCTCCGGTTGAAGAAGCCCTCGAGCCGCTGATCCTCGAAAGCGGCGAGCGCCTGCAAGGCGAGATCAAATACTTCGACTACGGCGTGGTCAGCGTTGTATTCGAGCTGCCCTTTTCCGGCGACTGGGACAAGCTCGTCCAACTTTCCAGCCGCTGGGTGTGGGACACCAACTTCGAGAGCCTCGCCACCCGCATCGTCAAGGAAAAACTCGAGCGCGCTGCTCCCGCGCTGGCCAAGCCTTACACCACGGAGTGGTTGAAAGAAGACTATTTCATCTTCCACCTGCGCGAGATTGCCGGTTCACCCTCCGCGACTGACCTCTTGGCTTCTCAAGGCGACTGCATCTCTCAGGTCGTCCGCGGCGAAACTCAGCCGCTCTCCGATGGCGAACGCCAGGAAATTCTGCAATCGCGGATTTCCTACTATCCCCACGATCTGGCTGTGATCGGATGGAACGCCGCTTTCATCTACGACAGTCCTTCCGGCGCCGAGACCGCCATCCAGCTCCTGCAGTACGCCAACTCGCAGCTGCTCGAGTTCCGCCACTACGATGACCTGCTCACCAAACAACTCGAAGACGTCTACGACTTCCTCGAGCGCGGAGGCCGCGGCCTCTGGTCGCGCTGGCGAACCGCCCGCGCCGCCTC
>Ga0116126_1002575_pt1 | contig 10270 bp, 9 predicted proteins | sample June2015DPH_16_5_FD_89730 | JGI IMG/M metagenome (GOLD analysis project Ga0116126, IMG submission 89730) | Peatland microbial communities from SPRUCE experiment site at the Marcell Experimental Forest, Minnesota, USA - June2015DPH_16_40 | ecosystem: Environmental > Terrestrial > Soil > Wetlands >... | reverse complement strand
GGGGCACTCAGGCGGCTCCTGGTTGCGCGTCAACACGATTTTCTCGAAGACGTGTCCGCAGTTGCAACAGGCGTATTCAAAGATAGGCATGGGAAACCGATCTCACTCCTTAGGTTTGATGTCACAGCTTTCTTGCTTCGCTTTCCCCGCCGGGGAGGCAAAACGCCGCGCTCATGTAAAGCGCGAGATTCCGGGAATGGGTGGCAGGACCAGGAACCAGACCACCAGAAAGAGAACGAAAATCAAGAAGTTTGCCATAGCCAAATTATACGCACCTCGTTGTGATGAGGGAGCAGCGTTCCGAACACGTAAACGGGATTGTCGCCACGCGTGAATCCCTCGGCGAAATCCAGCCGCGGGTAGCGGAAAGCCTTGGCAGCAGTGATTCCCTGCTGCACCGCCTGCGCGTAGGCGTCAGCCGCCTGGATGGTAGGGTTCTTCTGAAGCGCAATTTGCACAGCTTCCTGAAGGGTAAGCGACTGAGCTGACTCTCTTGCGGCAGGCTGAGTTTGAGCGCCTGCGCCAGCCGCCAAGAGAAACACTGCCACCAGGGAGATGAATCTCTTCATCACGCTGCCTCGCGGAAGGTTTCCTGTGTCACGTCCGGCAGGATCTCAAACGTAGTTTCGATCTTCGCCGTCTTCGAGATCATCGCTCCCACGGCGCAGTACTTCGTCTCGGAAAGCTCAATCGCTCTTTGAACAGCCTCGGGAGCGATGCGCCCCCGAAGCCGGTGCTTGATTTCAACGCGGGTGAAGTAAGAAGGCGGCTCCGGGTTCTGCTCAGCATGGAGTTCGATTTCATACCCGGTGACCGTCTGGCGTTTCTTGCGAAGAATGCCGATCACGTCAAAACCGGTGCAGCCACCGAGGGCCAACAAGGCCAGCTCAATGGGCTTCGGTCCCGTGCGCCCGTTGGCGTCGTCCATAACGAGGGCATGACCAGTACCCGACTCCGCTACAAACTGCCTTCCTTCGCCCTCCACGGTTGCTAATCGCAGCTTTCCTTCGATCATGGTTCACCTCAGTTTTCGGTCTGCTCTCCATTGATGATTACGTAATATCGTGGCACGCGTCAGCGGAAGGGCGGGGCTTCAGCCCCGCCCAAAACGCCGGTCCGACTTCAGGCTTTAGCCTCTGAAGCCACCGTCATAAACCCATGAAAGTTACTGCATTGGCTTCAGCGGCTAAAGCCGCCCCTTGTTTCAGCCCCTTAAGGCAGGGCTAAAGCCCTGCCCTTCCACAAACAGAGGTTGTCTGCCCGGACTGTTACCCTATTCTGTAGTCCTCAGTCGTGCCCGAGGAGGCAAAACCATGGCATGGTAATCCTCCTGGGGGCCCTTACGAGGGGTTCATGACAACTACCGATTCCTTTGCGCATTTCGACCCAGGTATTCCGGACCCCTTTGTCGTGTTGCATTTTCCTGGCCTCATCCACATAAATGCAGTTTCCACGGAAAGGTAACAAAAAGAAGTGAGTTTCTTGTACAGGACAGCGCGTCTCTGCTGGGGTCTGGCAGGAACGGCTGGGACGGCGGCGATGGCTCGAAACTGCTCCTCACAAGTTGGGGAACCGCTGTGTTAGCATCTACTTTGCAAACGCGGAGGAGGCGGCCCAAGACTGCGCTGGCAATCTCCGATTCCGGCGACGTATCTCATGAATTCGCAAGTTGAGCAGGCACTCGCAAATCTGAAGTCCGGGAAACTCGAGGACGTTGAGCAGGCTCTCGAAACACTTCAGGAGGTCGTTTACGGTTTCGGGATGAAAGTGTGCGGCGTTCGCGAGGACGCCGAGGACACTGCCCAGGAAACCCTCATCCGCCTGGCCAGACAACTGAAGGAGTTTCCCGATGCGCGGGCGCTGGCCGTCTGGCTTTACAAGGTGGCCAAGACCCAATGCCTGATGAGCCGCCGCAAGAGCAAGTTCGCTCCCGCGCAAATCCTTTCCCTGGATGCGTTGATGCCCAAGGAAAGCGGCGCCGCAGCTCCGGCAGTGAAATCCTGGGAGATTACACCCGAAGAAATCGTGCTGAACAAGGAGTTGCGCAGCAAGCTGGAAGACGCCGTGCTAGCCCTTCCCAAGCCTTATCGCTTGGTCCTGATTCTCCGCGACATGGAACAACTCGACACCAGGGAAGTGGCGGAGGTGATGGGCATTTCTGAGGAAACCACCAAGATGCGCCTGCACCGGGCGCGCGTTTTCCTTCGCAACGCGCTGGCGGGTTATGTCCGCCGTGCAGAGATGCCGGGGGCAAGAGCACATGACTGACCAGCATTGCAAACAGATCTTCGCCATGCTCTCCGAGTACCTGGATGGTGAGCTCCCGGTAAAGAATTGCCGCGAGTTGGAGCGCCACCTGAAGGGCTGCCGGCCCTGCATCGCCTATCTCGAGAGCTTGAAAACCACCGTGGAAGCTTGCCGCAGGTATAAGGCGCCCAGGGCTCCCGCCCTCTCGAAGCAAGTGAAGGCCGCTCTGCTGGCGGCTGTTCGTAAGGTCATTTCCACAGATCTTTCTGAATAGGGTCTCATAGCTGCAACTTTATCGTGAGATGGTTCGTCAGAACATATGTGAGCCGGGTGTAAAATCCCGGCCGGAGGCCTACCGTGAGATACGATCGTTTACGACGTGTACTCGTGGTTTTGGTCGCGGGGCTGCTCTTCCTACCAGCAGCTCTCTTTAGCCAACAACAGAACCCTTCCCAGGTGCGCTCGGTGCGGCTGAGTTTGGTCAGCGGCAAAGTGACGGTGAAACGTCCAGGCGCAGCCGCAGGGGTCCAGGCGCAGGTGAATACCGCAATCGAGGAAGGCTTTGTGGTGTCGACATCGGCTGGCGGTTTTGCGAACGTGCAGCTCGAGAACGGCTCCACGATTCGACTGAGCGAACACGCCAAAGCCGACTTCACGCAATTAAACACGGATGCGGATGGAAACAAACTGAACGTCATTACGTTGGAACGGGGATTGGCTGGGTTTTACTTCGTCCCTGAACGACAGGACGTTTCCAAGGTGAAGATTGCGGACGCCACCTTGACTTCAAATGGCAAGACCGAATTCGAAACGGAGTTCACCTCGGGGACGGTGCAACTGCGCGTGTTGGCGGGCTCCGTCACGATCTCGGCACACGCCAGCTCCCTAACCCTGGGTAAAGGGAAGGCCGCGGTATACAACCCGTTGACGGCTGCTGAGGCGGGGGCGAAATCGCACGCGCGGGTGGTTCGCTTGAGCTACGTGAGTGGTACGGTGATGGTCAAGCGGCCTGCTTCGGCGGAAGAGGAACCGGCGATGGTGAACGTGCCCATCCAGGAGGGTTTCGAGCTCTCCACTTCCGGCGGCAGTTATGCCGAAGTGGAATTCGAAAACGGTTCCACCGCCCGCCTAGGCGAGCTCTCCAAATTGCTTTTCGATCAACTGGCGTTGGACGCCCACGGCAACAAGCTGAACGGCATGACGTTTGAGCAGGGATATGCCACTTTCCACTTTCTGCCCGAGCACAGCCTTCCGCGCTCGGTAAAACGGGATGGCATTATCCACTTTCAGCCCACGTACGGCGATGTTTATCGCGTCAAGATTGCCGACGCGACGGTGACGACCGATGGCAAGTGCGAATTCCGCACGGACCTGGAACAGGACAGCTTGCGCGTGGAAGTTTTCAATGGCTCGGTAGATGTCGCCACTCCTACCCTGTCTTCCAAACTCGGCGAAGGCAAGATCCTGGAACATACGTCCGGCGGCGCGGAATTGGCTTTCAACACCCAGAAAGGAATTGTCAAGGACGCTTGGGATCAGTGGACGGAGGCACGGGATAAGCAGGTGCAGCTTACGGAAAAAGACGAACCCGTCCATCCGATTGGACCGCGCTACGGCTGGAGTGACCTTGACACCTATGGCGAATGGGTTGGACTTCCCGGTGGCAGATTCGGCTGGTCGCCCTACGCGCGGGCAGGTTGGTCGCCCTACACCAACGGCCAGTGGGGATGGTACCCGGGATTCGGCTGGACGTGGATTTCCGGCGAACCCTGGGGCTGGCTGCCTTACCACTGCGGTCTATGGGACTTCGACGCTAGCTTTGGCTGGTATTGGATGGACCCGATGTTCGGTTGCGGACTCTGGGGGGCTTCGCTGGTCAATTGGTATGCGGGGCCGGGATGGATCGGCTGGGCGCCGACGGGAGGGCCCGGTCATCCGAGGCCCGTTCCACCAGGGGGTGGTCATCCAGGCCCGGGTCCTCGCCCCGTCCTCCAAAGGGGACTTGTCACGGTTCCGACCAGTGTGGTTCAGAATCGGCAGTTGATTACGCCCCAGACCGTGAGCAACATTCCGCCCACGGCGGGAAGCCTGATTGTGCGCCCGCCCTTCGAACCGGGCCCGCAGCCCACGAGCGCGGCAAGCTCCCCGGCGCTGGGCGCGGGAACCACATCCAAAAGCAATGCAGCGGCCGCGACGGCGCCACCCTCAACCGGGCCGATCAGTGGGCCGGGGCCAGGCTTCGCATCGCGCCACGCTTCCGCGCCTTCGACCATCCTGATGGGAGGCGATGCGGCAAAGGAGAGTGCCCTGCTTGCGGACCATCATTTCCATTCCAGCCGTGAACCCTTGCGCGCCGTTGAAGGCGCAACCCTGGGGGGACGCTATCCGGTGCGCGGGTCAACGGGTGAGTTCCGCGGCAATCCTTTCAGAGGTGGGGAAAGGAATGGGGGCGCCAGTGGCCAGAACGGTCCCCGGGGCGGCCCCACCGTGTCGCACTCAGCGGGCGGGTCAGGGGCCATCATCATGGCCCACGGACAAGGTGGAGGCGGCTCGCACGGTGGGGGCTATTCCGGCGGCGGTAGCTCCTCCGGTGGCGGGCACTCCGGTGGAGGTGGAAGCGTCTCCGGCGGTGGCGGCGCGGCACACTCTGGCGGTGGTGGCAGCGTCTCCGGCGGGGGCGGCGGGGGCGCCGGTGGCGGACACCACTAATCCACCGTCGCATTGCAGTTGTTGAATAATCATCGCGCCTTTAGCCCAACTTTCGCAGTTGAGGGGGTAGAAGAACCCTATTTTGCGGATCTGTCGCCATTAGCCACTCCTCGTCTAAGGAGACGACGGGCGTGGCGGCTTGCGAGCGGTTTCTTCTAACGGCCTCGCGCTTCTGGTGCGTTTGCCCTGCCTCCTCTAGGGCTTGTCGCCGCCAGCGCAGCCCGCTCGTCCACCAGCGATCCGGTTGCCCCCAACCCGATTCCTACCTCCGTTACATCTTTTAGAAGGCCCCGACGGTCCACGACCGCCCCTCTCCAGTACCACCTTGCGCGCGAGCTCTGCTTGCCCAAGACTCTATGGAACATGTAGAGATCTCATTGGAACCCGAGTAAGTGGAGCACGAGCTCACTTCCTGCCGACCGAAATTGGAAAGTACACGCCGCCTCTGTAGTAGGCAGCAAACAGGCTGCGAACTTAGTCGGGGTAGAGTCCTTATTTTATTCGCTACGACTATTCGTATATTATCGTATATAAACGATTGATGTTATTGACTTTAAATGGACACATGCCTATACAATATTTGGCTGGGCGTACTGATACGGTGGAAAGCCGCGAAGCTGGTTGCAGCCGGCTTTGCCCTTAGCGAAACCAAGGAGATGATGGTGATCCCCAGCTTAGCGTGCTGCTTGAGCTATAGGGCCGATTCCCTCAGGGGCTGAAAAAACACAACGGCCAGGTCTGCCCAGTTTCCATCGGAGAGGAGCATATGAATCGCCGGCAAAAAGGGGTAATGGAACATGCCCATTGGTTTGGCATCTTCTGTTCAGCGATGGCGTTGACTCTCATGGTCACCTCGGCAGCTCGGGCACAAGTGTCGGGTGCGATTTCGGGAACGGCTGCCGACTCATCGGGAGCCGTGTTGCCAGGAGTGAACGTAACTGTGAGGAACCTGGAGACCGGATCGATTCGTGCCGGCGTGAGCGACGGCATGGGGCGTTACAGCGTGCTCTCACTTCCAGTCGGACGGTATGAGATAGGGGCACAAAAGGACGGGTTCAGAGCTGAGCTCCGCACGGGCATCACCCTGGTCGTCGGACAGGAGGCCACGGTCGACTTGGTCCTGCAATTGGGCGAACTCAGGCAGCAAGTGACGGTTTCGGGAGAAGCGCCGTTGGTCAGCGCCACGCCGACTGCGACATCGGGCTTGGTGGGAGAGCGGCAAGTAAAGGACCTGCCGCTGAACGGCCGAAGCTACGATGAGCTTCTTACACTGAATCCCGGGGTCGTCAACTTCACGTGGGAGAAGACAGGCGGGGTCGGAATCTCCAACTCTGCCGTGGGCAACATGTTCTCGGTCGCGGGGAACCGGCCTCAGCAAAACCTCTTCTTGTTGAACGGGGTCGAATTCACGGGGGCGGCCGAGAACGATATGCAGCCCGGCGGTACCAGCCAGCAGTTGCTGGGGGTGGACGCGGTTCGGGAATTCAACCTGCTGCGCGACACTTACGGCCCGCAGTACGGCAAACGGCCCGGCGGCCAAGTCATCATTGTCACCCAGTCCGGGACAAACGATTGGCACGGGACGGTGTTTGAATTCCTCCGCAACAACGCCTTTGATGCGCGCAATTTCTTCGATCAGACCTCCATCCCGCATTTCGCGCGCAACCAGTTTGGAGGGTCTTTTGGAGGACCGATCCAAAAGGACAAGACCTTCCTGTTTGGCAATTACGAGGGATTCCAGCAGCACCTGGGGTTAACCGATGTGACGCTCGTTCCGGATAACAACGCGCGCCAAGGTCTATTGCCGGGTCCGAATGGCACGATGGTCAACGTGGGAGTGGCGCCCGGAGTTGCGCCTCTGCTTTCGTTGTGGCCCGTGCAAAGCCCGAACGCGCCGGACTTCGGAGGCATCGCCGAATCGTTCAGCAACCCCTTGCAAACGATTCGAGAGGACTTTGGGACCACGCGGCTCGACCACCTCTTTTCTGAGAAAGACTCTTTCGGCGCGGTCTACACCGTCGACGACAGCGCGGACGACTCACCCACCATCAATCCCTATAGCACGGACCTGGAGAGCCTCCGGGAACAGGTTATCAGTCTCGAAGAAACCCACGTTTTCTCCCCCACGGTGATCAACACCGCCCGCTTCGGCTTCTCTCGCGCCAGCTATTTCTATACGGGAAAACCCACCCCCAATACCCCCGCAGCGAGTGTTCCGAGCTTTTTGGTTGGCCGTCCTGTTGGCGCGGTGGTAATCGGAGGAAGCGCGGCATCGAATCCGGCCGCCCAATTAAGCCTGGCTGGAAGCAACAATGGAAGCAACCTGGACATCGCTCGAAATCTCTTCACTTATGAGGATCGCGTAACCTTCACGAAAGGGCGTCATCGGGTCAGTGCAGGAGCGTGGTTCCAACGGCTCGAGTCCAATGAGAATCTGGCGCTCAGCCAGTATGGACAGGCTACATTTACAAGTCTGACGACCTTCCTGGAGGGCACGGTGGGTACTTTCCTGTTTGATCCCACACCGACCCGTCTGGGCTGGCGCTCCTTCCTCGGCGCTTGGTACCTCGAGGACGACATACGGCTGAGTCCGAAGTTGACGCTGTCCCTGGGCTTCCGCGATGAGTTCACCAACGGGTGGAACGAATCTCATGGACGGGGCGCCAACTTCGTTTTCGCGAACGGGGTCATTGTTACTCAACCGCGAGTCGCAAACTCAGTCTTCACTTCCAACAACGCGAAGTTCCTGCCCCAACCGCGAATCGGCTTAGCGTGGAGTCCCTTCCGCACCAAGACCGTCGTCCGCGCCGGCTTCGGAATGTACAACGATCTTCAAGATGCGCTTGGATACCGCCTCGATCAGAATGCGCCCTTCAATCCAACCGACAGCATCGCGAGCCTCCCGGTCTCTCAGCTCCCTTTCAACCCCGGCGCCCCACTGCCGTCAAGTGCGAAGGTGGTGCCAGGAGGGGTTCAACCTGATTTGAAGACGCCCACCCTCGTGTCCTATTCCCTCAGGATTGAACAGGAGTTGACTCCCAACACCTCGCTCAGCGTCGGTTATGTGGGATCTCACGGGTACCACGAGATCGTCAGCGTGGACGCGAACGAGCCTTTCCCCACAATTTGCCCTGCGGCCCCCTGCCCGGCTTCCCTCCCGGCTGGGACGTACTACATTCCGAGTGGAGCACCCAAGGCCAATCCCGCGTTGGGGAACACCTGGAGCTGGTTTTCTGAGGGGGTCAGCTCCTACAATGCCCTGCTTTTGGATTTTACTCACCGCTTCAGTGGGGGCTTGGCCTTGAGGGGAGTTTACACTTGGTCAAAGGTCCTCGACGACGGAGACTCACTGAATGCCACCGCAGCGGCCAATGCCCCGGGGTTGGTCATGAATCCCTTCAACCTCCACGCAGATTGGGGACTTGCGACGTTTGACGTCAGAAACGTTGCCGTCATTAACGGAAGCTATGAGCTGCCGTTCGGACGGGGGAAGGCCTTTGCGAATGGCTTCGGCGGTGGGCGTGATGCACTCGTAAGCGGCTGGAGTTTGAATAGCATTGTGACCTTGCAGAACGGCTTTCCATTCACGCCACAACTCAGCTTCAATCCCTCCAACAACGGGGATACGCGTAACCCGGTGCGCCCGTCTCTGAACCCGGCGTTCTCCGGGCCTGTGATTCTGGGAAGTCCAAACCAGTATTTCAATCCCAACGCCTTTCTCGTCCCACCTAACGGGACTTACGGGAATCTTGGACGAGACACCTTTATTGGCCCGGGGCTCGCTTCGCTTGATCTCTCGTTGCTCAAGGACACGAAGATTACGGAGAAACTAGATCTCCAGTTTCGGGCGGAGTTTTTCAACGCCCTGAACCGCGCTAACTTCAATACGCCAAACCTGATCGTATTCACATCCGCCGCTGGGGTCCCCTCCCCCGCTGCTGGTGTCATCACCAGCACATCCACAACGTCACGGCAGATTCAGTTCGGACTCAAGTTCATCTGGTAGGCCGCCTGCCGCAGACCTCAGGACCGCGTCATTCCCGCGAAAGCGGGAATCCACTTGATCGAAGGCACCCATCCCCAGGGTGCGAGATTTCCATTTCTCCCCTGTGTCCCGTTTTTCTTGAAGTATTCTGCCTCGCGGCAGATTATCCCAATGTTTTTAAACGGGTTAGAAGGCTACTGGGGATATAAGGGTAGACGCATGAGCGTGGTATTTTGCTACACTCGGCGACTTGCGCGCTTCTTGATAGGCCAGATGTATAGCCTATCCTTCGCCCCGCCGGAGCCCCCGCGCGCCGCTTTCCACTCCTTCTTGTCGCCGGCCCCATGGAGCAGGTAGCCCGGACCTCCGTCTTTGAGGTCCGCGGCCCTGAAGTCTCAACCATGCTCGTCGCGGAGCGCCGAAGAGGTGGTACAAGACGGAGACACAACGCGGCGCTCGAAAAGAGCACGGGAACGCGGTCACCGCCGGGCTGGCGCAGAGCGAAGCTCTGCGATCTGGGAAGGCACGACGGGGAAGCAGGGAAGCTGGTGCGGGCTCAAGACGAACGAGTAAGTAAGGAATCGCAGTTGTCCGGGATGAAAATGCCGCCTCTAAACGAGCATGATGGGCGTTCGCTAAACGCAGAGCCTCGTTCTGCGCCAGTCGGCGCTCAGAAGAATAGCTTTTCAATGCTCGCCATCGGGAGGAACAGCCGTTTGGGTGTCTTGGGAAGTTCGATGAAGCCGTACTTCTTATAGAATGCTGCTGCGCTGTCATCTTTTGCATCCACAATAACCGCAGCAGAGGCGACTTGTTTGCTGCCACTCAAGCAACGGTTAAGCGCATCCATCAAAAGCAACTCGCCAAGCCTCTGGCCCCGAAATTCGTTGCTAACTGCCAGACGCCCGATGAGGGTCGCGGGCACGAAGGGGTACTTGGGAAGCTTTGCTGCGATCCCGTCCGGAATCGCGCCCAGTTCGACAGAGTACTGAGACAGGGTGTAATAGCCGGCGACGGTCTTGCCATCCGGCGTGAGCACGAATGCAACGGCGACGCGCTTTCTTACATCCTGCCCGGCCTGTTTCCGCAGGTAGTTGTCGAGCGCTTCTGCACCACATGAAAAGGCCCCCCGGTCGTGCGCCGGCCCGAGCGGCTCGAAACGGAGTCTTGTCGTCCCTTCTTTCCCAGGCAATTACAGCCCCATGCGCTCTTTTGTCGGCAATCACGTAGAAACGTAGAAATTTGCACACAGGCCGGTCTTGGAGAGTGAGTCATCATCATCGCCGCAGGCGATTTTTGGCTCTGAATATCATCGCCGCAGGCGCTTTG
>Ga0116126_1002574_pt1 | contig 10272 bp, 7 predicted proteins | sample June2015DPH_16_5_FD_89730 | JGI IMG/M metagenome (GOLD analysis project Ga0116126, IMG submission 89730) | Peatland microbial communities from SPRUCE experiment site at the Marcell Experimental Forest, Minnesota, USA - June2015DPH_16_40 | ecosystem: Environmental > Terrestrial > Soil > Wetlands >... | reverse complement strand
CTGGCGCGGCTTGAGTTTTGGCTCGACGTTTTCGACAAAATGCAGGTAGGCCTTTTCCGCCTCGGCATTGTCCGTGTGGCAGGTCATGGCGATGTAACGGCGGGCGGCTTCCTCGTCGAGCGCGGCGCTGAGTTCGCTCCAGTCGAGCAGCCAGCGTTCGAGGTCGGCGGCGGACTTGCATTGTGCGGCGCGAATTTCCAACTGGCCGAACAGCGGCGCGATTTGCGGCCAGTCGCCGAAGTCAATGGTTTGCGGAACAAAGGTCCGGGCTTTGTAAGCGGGCAATTTTCCAAACGGCAACAAATTCATGCGCCAAGGATAAATGAAATCATGGCAGGAGTCGAGGTAACGAGACTCAAACTTGCAAGGAATTCAGATTAAAAATCAAAGACTCCTCACGTCGCCTTCTGCTTTCAACCATCGGTCAGAACCTGGTTCTGACACCGCACGCGCGCACGAGACACCAGCCGCGCAGGGATTCAAAAATGGCGAACAGCCCCGCCACCACGAAAATCAGCCCCCATAATGAATAGTCGCCGGCAATGACAATCCCGGCAACGAGACACAGCGTGCCGATGACGCCGCGCGCCATGCGGCCGCGGAAATTAAGGTTGGGCTTAAAGAACCGGCTCACGGTGAAAAGTTAGCACGATGCGTGCCGAAAACAACCCGTTCTTTGCGGCAAAGCCGGTGGGGCAAGCGCTCGTTATTTTGATTTACGATATACGATTTACGCGGCCGCATGAATGGGGGAAAGTTTCGTAAATTCCATAAACCGAAGTTGATCGGAGCGCCGGCCTCCGGCCCGGCACAACTTCGGTTTTCGATCAAACCGCAAATTCGGCCAGGACCCCGGTTACCGCGGGCCATCCATCAATTACTGGCCGATGGCACATGCTTGGGGCATAATATTGTCAGCCGTGGATTTACTCAATGAGCATTATCTCTGGGCGTCGTGCATTTGGAGCGCGATTGCCAGTGGTTATCTGGTTTACGGCTGGCGCCAGCGGGCCACGATACCGTTTGTCGGCGGCGTGGTGATGACTGCCGCATCCTTTTTAATCAGCAGCGCGTTGCTGATGTCGCTGGCATGTATCGCGCTGATGTTCGCGGTTTACTGGCTGTTGAAACAGGGGTATTGATTCGTCCAAGCAGATGAAAATCGCCAAGGCCCGCCACATCGGTCTCGTTCTAGCACTGTTGGCGCTTGATGCCTGCACCTTCAAACCCGGTCCATCCGTAACGCAGAATTCCCGCCCACAACCGGTCGCGCCGGAACTGCCAGCCGATCGCCTGACGTTGCGGATTCCCGCGGCGGATGAGCGCTTCCGTTACGAAGGCCGGTTCGATCTTTCCGATTCGAATGCGCCGGTGATCGTCTGGCAGGCCAGCCGGATCAGCCTCGACTTCGAGGGTGACGCGCTTGGCCTGCTCTTTGACGATGTCAAAGGCCAGTGTTATTTCAACGCGGAGGTGGACGGCTCGAACACGGTCGTCGAAGTCCGGGAAGGAAAACCGGCCCAGCCCGCGACGCTCGCCGGCTTCGGCCCCGGGCGTCACCACCTGGTGTTCTTCAAGCGCAGTGAAACGGACGCCGGCACGGTGCATTTTCGCGGGGTTGAGTTGGCGGCCGGGGAGAAAGCCTGGGCGCCGCCGGCGCCGGTTTACCAACTCCGGATGGAATTTTTCGGCGATTCGATCACCGTCGGCGCGTGCAATGAAGACGGTGATACCGACCAGTGGGACAATCGCCGCACGCACAACGCCGCCCTCAGTTATGCCGCCCTGACGGCCGCCGCGTTCTCGGCCGATTACCGCAACATTGCCGTCAGCGGCATGGGCATTGCCACCGGCTGGGTTGACCGGAAAGCCGGTGAGGTCTGGGACAAAATCTATCCCAACCCCGCATCACGGCGCGCGGACCTGACGCAATGGGTGCCGCAAGTTGTCTTTGTGAATTTTGGCGAAAACGACGATTCCTATCCGAGAGCCCACGAACAACCGTTTCCCGAAGGTTATACCGACGGCTACATCGCGCTCATCCGCACCATCCGCACGGCGTATCCGGCTGCCCACATTGTCCTGCTGCGCGGCGGCATGTTTGGCGGTGCGCAAAGCGAACCCTTGCGCCAGGCCTGGGAATCCGCCGTGACGCAACTCGAAGCCACCGACCGGGCCATCAGCCACTTCGCGTTTGCGCACTGGACCCGGAACCATCCGCGCATGACCGACGACCGCACCCTGGCCGATGAGTTGATTGCCTGGCTGAAGCAACAACCCTTCATGCAAGCTTACCTCCAACCACCGACAGGCTGAAAAACAATTCAAAACCAATGGTGGATCAGTTCGTCGATTTGGACGATTCAGGTGACCGCACTTTTCGCGGCCAGAACCACGCAGTGGCTACGGCCAGCAAGCCGGCTATAGAGAGAATGATCCCCAGGCGGAAACTTCCGGGCCGATAAACAAACTGAACCGTTGATTTTCCGGCCGGCAGTTCGACCGCCCTGAAATCGTAATCCGCCTGCAATATGGGTGCTTTCAAACCGTTCACCGTCGCCAACCAGCCGGGAAAACAGGTGTCCAACAGCAACAGAAAGCCGGGCTGCGGCAGGGACGCCTCTATGCTCACTTCATCGGGCTGGTCAGAAACAATCCGCACGGATGAATTCGTGCGGGTCGCCAGGGTCTGGATTCCCGACAGGGCTTTGCCCTTCTCCGGTTCCTCTGCCAACAGGAGAACACGCTCCGGATCGAAAGTGCCGGAGCGGACACTGTCAAGAATGGAAGCCGGGGAATGGTCAACCCGGTAGTCAAACACGACCATGGCTCGTTCCTGGAATGCCCGATAGCGGTAGATGCTGATTTCGTTGGAATAGACCAACTCGAACAAGCCGGGATCCGGTGCAGCCGATCTGAAAGCTAAAACATATTTCACATTCAGAAGTTGAAACGGCTTCGGCAGGGAGGGAGCCAAACTGTAGAAAAAGAAATCGCCGGCCTTGCCGTTAATCAGTTCTTCATAGCGTCGCACGGTCATGAAATCACATCCGCGGGCGTCCCTCAGGCCAAATATCTCGGCCGTGTTGGGAACAAGCACTTGCTTCTCACCCCAGACCCTGAAACTTGTGGAGTCCTGCTTCAACCATTCAATGGCCGGCGTGCTGGGATAATAACGGTCACGCGGAATCGCGGGATTGTATCCCATCCCAAAAACCAGCAAATCCACCGTCACCCACCCCAGGCCGATGGCCGGACATAACCAGCGTTGCCGGTTGATAAACCGCAGGAGCAAGGCGACCGATGCCACCAGGCTCCCCGCCAGCATGAGAAACTGCGGCTGAAGAAAAGCTCGGTGGGCCGCATCCAAGTGATTCCATCTCGGCCCCACCCAGTGCCAACACCAGAGCAGCACCACACCAATGGCTGTCCAGAATCCCGCCACCACCCAAAACCTCAGACGGCGATCTTCACTCCGATGAAATCCGTCCCAGCCCAATCCCGCCAGCACCGCCAGACTGAAGCCCACCACCATCAGCAGACGTGTTGGGTTGATGTCGCGCAGCAACGGCAACGCTCCCAGAATGGCTGGCAGCGGCGGCACACCATAAATGACCAGCAGGGAAACCAACGCCGCCGACGCATAAAACATCGTCAGCCGGCAACGCCGGCCGACCACTGCATAAAGCGCAAACAACAGGGGTAGAATCCCGACATATCCCGTCCGTTCGTTGAAATTAGGCAGCAATTTCCCGATCCCCAATCGGAGCATCGTCTCCCCAAAGCCTTCGACTGGACTCCCGGACAGGTGGGGAAAGAGGTAAAGGATCAGCGTGTTGGGAAGCAGTCGAATCGCGGTTCGGTGAAAAATATGCGAAGAAGCATCAACCGAGCTGTGGCGGTAATATTCCAGAAACGGCAATAGCTGGGGCGCGGCCAGCAGAAAACCCAGAACCATGGCACATAAGCACAGTCCCATCCGCAGGAACGGCTGATCCATTCGCTGTCCGGTCAAGCGGAACAGAAAATAAATGCTGACAAAGATGGTGACCTGGATCGCAGTCGGCGGATGTCCCCCCAGCAGCAGGCAGGCGAAGGCCACGGCGAAACCAACCCACACCCGCAAGGCCGGCGCACCCGCCAAGCCCGGCGCACCGCCCCGGCCGTCCTGGGAGGATTTCTCGATCAAATACAGCAGCAGCGGCAGCCACATCGCGCAGTTCACGTGCGGATGACCCAGCCAGACGATCATGAAACCGCACAAACTGAACACCAACCCCGAAAGAAGCGCGCCGCTATTGGATGTCCCCAGCCGGCGCAGGTAGAGCATGGTGAACCACCCCGCCAGAAACAGTTTCAAAAATGCCGCCACCCCGCCCGCGTGGAACGGATCCAAGGGCAGCAGCAGCAGATTGATTGGAAACAATAGCGCGCCCTCTATCGAACCCAGATTGGGCACCCCACAATCCAGGCAGGGATTCCACAGCGGAAAGTTCCCTTGCAAAAACTGCTGGTGCATGAATTCGCGCTGCGGCACAAAAACAGTGTATTGATCCGACAGCAGCGAATTGGAAGGCGGCTTCGTTTCCTGCCACGGAGGAAAACTGAACACCCCGTCCGCCGGCACCAGCCCTTTCCCGCCGAATAATGATTCGTGCAGCAGCACCCCCAAAACCACCGCCAGCGCGGCCACCCAGACATAAAAAAAACTCCGCGGTCCGCCCGTTGCGGCAGCCGCGGAGTCAGATGAAACGTCCCGTCCAGTCGCGGGTGAAAGTCCGTCCAGTCGGGGTTGGTCGCTCATGAAACGGACAGGCGCACCAGCATTACCGTCCTTTTGGCAATGTGCTGGTGCCGGCGTAAACAGCGTTCTTGCCAAGCAATTGTTCGATGCGCAGCAGTTGATTGTATTTTGCCAGACGATCCGTGCGGCTCAAGCTGCCGGTCTTGATCTGGCCGCAGTTCGTCGCCACCGCGATGTCCGCGATGGTCGCGTCCTCGGTCTCGCCGGAGCGATGACTGATGACGGCGGTGTAGGCGTGGGTTTTGGCCAGATCGACACAATCAAGCGTCTCGGTAAGCGAACCAATCTGGTTCACCTTCACCAGAATCGAGTTCGCCGTGCCGGTCTCAATGCCTTTGCGCAGGAATTTCGGATTGGTCACGAAAATATCGTCGCCGACGAGTTGGACCTTGTCGCCGATTTTGTCCGTGAGCTTTTTCCACGTGGCCCAGTCGCCTTCGGCACAGCCGTCCTCGATGCTGACAATCGGATATTTGTTGACGAGCTTGGCGTAAAAACTCACAAGGTCGTCGCCACTGACGGTTTTGCCGGTGCTCTTTTTGAAGGTGTATTTCGCGTTGCCGTCGTAAAATTCGGACGCCGCCGGGTCGAGCGTGAGATAGATATCCTTGCCCGGCTTGTAACCGGCGTCTTTGATGGCCTGAATAATGGTTTCCAGCGCGTCTTCCACGCTCTTGAGCTTGGGCGCGAAACCACCTTCATCGCCGACGGCAGTGCTGAAGCCGCGCTTCTTGAGCACGGACTTGAGCGCGTGAAACGTCTCGGTGATGGCGCGCAGGCCTTCGCTGAACGTCGGCAGGCCGAGCGGCATGATCATGAATTCCTGGAAGTCAATCGGCGCGTCGGAATGCGCGCCGCCGTTGATGACGTTGGCCATCGGCACGGGCAGGACTTTCGCGTTCGGCCCGCCGAGGTAACGGAACAACGGCTGGTTCAGCCCGGCGGCGGCGGCTTTGGCGTTCGCCAGCGAAACGGCGAGAATGGCGTTCGCGCCGAGCTTCGACTTCGTTTCCGTGCCGTCGAGCTTGAGCATGGTGGCGTCCACCGTCAGTTGATCGAACGGGTCGAGGCCGATGAGCTTGGGCGCAATGACGTCGGTGACGTTCTTGACGGCCTTCTGCACGCCCTTGCCGCCGAAACGTTTTTTGTCGCCGTCGCGAAGTTCGATGGCTTCGTGTTCGCCGGTGCTCGCGCCGCTGGGGACCGCCGCGCGTCCGAATGCGCCGCAGCACAACGTCACATCAACTTCCACCGTGGGGTTGCCGCGCGAATCAAGGATTTCACGCGCCTGGATATCAACAATTTTGCTCATAATTTATTTTTAAATTTTCAAACTTCAAAAATCCGAAGCAGACATCATAAAAGTTGCGTGGAGTGAGTCAAGAAAGCGTTGCGGCTCCTTGCGGTTTTAACCGGAAGTAAAGGTAAGGATTAAACCCGTCACGGACCCAGCAAAGCCCGATAAAATCGGCGGGGATAAGCGGTGCTGTTTGGGTCGGTGAAATCGTAAACCCCGGTGCTGTTGGTCAGTATGGATGTCCAGGAAGCGAAGTTGGTGGTAGCTTGGATGATATTGGTCAGGCCGCTGATGCCCATCAGGCGGACTTGAAATTGTCTGTTGGTCAGCCAGGCCGGAGCCGTGAGTTGCGGGGTGTTGAAATTGACCGACTCGTTCCAGCGCCCGATGTTGTACACAAATCTGTCTCCGGTCCTCCGAAAATTGCCCCCGGCATACACATCCGAACCAAAAGCTGCCAGACCGTAAATTGTCCCGGCAAGACCGCTGGAAACACCACTCCCCAACGCCGACCAGTTGGTGCCGTCCCATTTCGCGATCCGGGCGGCCGTCACCCCGCCGATGTTGGTAAACGTGCCGCCGGCATAGAGATTGTTTCCCATCGTCGTCAAAGCCAGGACGGTGCCGCTGCCGACAACACTGCCGCCGACGCTCGACCAGTTGTTGCCATCCCATTTCGCGATCTGGTTGGCGGCGACATCCCCGGCGGTGGTGAAGAGACCGGCCGCAAAAAGATTGGTGCCCAAAACGGCCAGGGCTGCATTGGTCCGGTTGAGGCCAGTCCCCATGATCCAGCAGTAATTACCGTCGAAACGCAGGATGTTCTGGCAATTTGTCCCAACCCAGGGAAGGACGTCGGGATCAATCTGGGTGAAACCCGGAATGTTGCCGCCCAGATAGATATTGGTGCCTTGGATCGCGATGGAGTTATAGCCGATCGGGTCACTGAGCGGAATGGCGAAAAAGGTATTGTTGGTGTCAAACTTGAGCACCCAATTCCAGTTTGTGCCGTCCCATCGGGTGAAATACGGCGAACCGTAGGTTGTGCCATTGTAAGCAGTACCGGCCGCGTAAAGTCCATCGGCCCCCACGGCCAGTGCATAAACAAGACCCTGGCCACTGCCCATGGAATTCCAATTCGTACCGTCCCAATGCCCGATGTAATGCAAAGATTTGCCGTCCGTGGTGGCGGTGAAATAACCGCCCGCGTAAACATGGTTGTTGGTGACAGCCAGAGCGGCGACCTGGCCGTTGAGACCGGTGCCCAGTGAGTGCCAGTTTCTCCCGTCAAAGCGGGCAATGTAATTGGCATTGGTCCGACCAGCGTAAGTGAAAAAACCGCCGGCGTATAAATTGGTGCCGTCGCTGGCCAGCGCGGTCACCGTGGATTGAATGCCATTCAACCGATCGGGCAGGCCAAGGGCCGCCCAGCGGACGCCATCCCACGAGGCAATTTCATTCACCCACACCCCGCCGGCAGCGGTGAAACTGCCGCCAACATAAAGATTCCCGCCGTAGGCCACCGCGCGGTATGCCGTGGAACTCAGGTTGCCGGCAGCCGACCACGATGACCCGTTCCAGGTTGCGATATCGGTTGCAGTCACGCCACCGGCATTCGTAAACGCACCCGCAACACAGACCATGCCATTGAAACTGGCAATGCTGAGCGCCACCGCGCTGCCGCCAGTCAGGCCGCTGCTCAAGGCCGACCAGTTGGTGCCGTCCCATTTGGCAATACCGCTCACCGGGGTGGTCCCGGCCAGGGTGGAATATCCGCCGACATAGAGATCATTGTTGTTGAACGCCAGGGCATCCACCAGGGAATTGACACCACCGCCCACCGCCGACCAGGTGGAACCGTTCCAAACCGCCAGGTTGGTGATGAATTGGGAACCGGAATTGGTAAAAAGCCCGCCGACATACACCAAACCGTTTTTGGCCGCAACCGCCCGTACCGAATAGCCACTGAGAGAGCTCACGCCGGCGCCCAAGGCATGCCAGACGCTCCCGTCCCAACAGCCGATATTGGTCACGGTCACGCCACCGGCATTCGTGTAATTGCCGCCCACGTAAAGGTTGTTGCCATCCACCGCCAACGCGTAGGCGACGCCGGAAAATCCAATGCTGCTCCAGCTCGTACCGTCCCATTTGGCCAGACCGTAGGCGGCCACCCCGTTGACATTGGTAAAATTCCCGGCTGCGTAAAGCGTGTTGCCCACAAACGAAAGATCGTTGACCTGCATGATACTGGGACCGGAAAACACGGCGGGAACAGACCATTGTTTGCCGTCCCACAGGTACAACGGGGCGTTGGTCCTGCCGGCTGACGAGTAGCCGGCGACATAGACCATCCCGTTATTCACCGCGACCGCATAAACAATATTGACAGTATTGCTCACACCCGGCGCGCCGAATTGCACGTCCCAATGCTCGTCACCGGGAACGGCACCCAATCGGGAAAATGACGAAAGCAACAAAACGGCTGTGACCATCCCGCAGCCCGGGATTGGCGGAAAAAACGCCCGGATTTTCATAAGTTTATTCTGATTCACCTACGCAAAGTTTCGCCCCTTTGATGGTCATATTATTCTATCCAACCCCGAATCAGGCTGCCAAGCAAAAAATGTCCTTCGGCGACAATGAATTACCCGCTGGATTCCGGCTCCCTGACCTTCCGCCATTCATTCGCACCGATGTTTTCCGGTTCGTCCTTCCCCGGTGCAGGAGTTGTGGTTCGTTACAATTTCCGTTCCAAAATATACTTCCCCGCCCACTTGGCGCGGAATAAAGTTCAATACCAGTGAACCCGATTCAACCCGTGACAACCCCGCCCCGGGAAATCAACGTGGTCGAGCCCATCAGCCCGGCGTTGGAGCGGGTGAAGCGCGTGTTGTTCCAGCCGTTCGATTTGGGCAAATGGTTCGTCATCGGCTTTTGCGCGTGGCTGGCTTTCTTGGGGGAAGGCGGAGGGTTTAATTTCCACGTGCCGGGCGGCGGTGGCGGACATGGTTGCGGCGGCGAAAATCTCCGGCATGAGTTCGAGCACGCCAAAGACTATGTCCTCAGCAATCTTGATTGGATCATCCCTCTGGCAGCCTTCCTGGTGGTCATCGGTTTGGGACTTGGGCTGCTCATTCTCTGGCTCAACAGCCGGGGCAAATTCATGTTCCTGCACTGTGTGGCGCTCGACAAAGCGGAGGTCTCAAAACCGTGGAGTCAGTTCACGCACGAGGGAAACAGCCTGTTCCTGTTCCGGCTGGGGCTGGGACTTATCGGATGGGTGCTCACCTTGCCGCTGGTGGTGTTGATCATCGTGATGATTTTCCGGATGGTGCAACGTGGCGAGCCGGACGTCGGCGGCATTCTCGGCGCGGTCGGCCTCGGGTTGGTGCTGGTGGGGCTGGCCATTGTGTTTGCCATAATTCACAAGCTCACAACGGATTTCGTGGTGCCGATCATGTTTCTGCGGCGCAACCGGTGCTTGAAAGCCTGGCGGGAGTTGTGGACGCTGCTCTCAGCCAACGCGGGCCAGTTCGTCCTGTATTTCCTGTTCTCGATCGTGCTGGCGATGGCCATCGGCTTGATGGTCATGGTGGTCATGTTCGCGACATGCTGTTGCTGTTGTTTGATGCTCCTGCCGTACGTGGGCACGGTGTTGCTGTTGCCGGTCCTGATGTTCAAACGATGCTATTCGCTCTGCTTTCTGGCGCAGTTCAGCCCGGAGTATGACGTGTTCCCGCCAGCCGCGCCGCCAATGCCGGTCGTGCCGCCAGTGATGTAAAACGGCTTTGTGATTGCCAAATCGTCGGGCTGAATACGATGTCGCGCTTCACTTCACTCAAACCATGCCAGCTTTGACTTGTTGGTGAAGTAGAGCAGTCCCAGCAACTGCATCTCAACGGTAGCCGACACTCATGATGAGACAAAGCCAGCAAGTCATTTCCAAAACTTCTTGAGCGGATAGGAAAATGCCTCCCGCCAACGGGCAAAGAAGTTGGTGGGGGCCGGGGTCATAAGGCGGGTGTATTCGGCAACGCTCACACAACTGCCACCGCACTTGGGGCACGCGCGAAAAAACTGTCCGCCCACCCGGGTGGTTCTCACACAAGCCGTGCAGAACGCGCCGCCGCATGTGACACAACACCACTTGGCGGCAGCCTGGGGATGCTGG
>Ga0116126_1002572_pt1 | contig 10275 bp, 18 predicted proteins | sample June2015DPH_16_5_FD_89730 | JGI IMG/M metagenome (GOLD analysis project Ga0116126, IMG submission 89730) | Peatland microbial communities from SPRUCE experiment site at the Marcell Experimental Forest, Minnesota, USA - June2015DPH_16_40 | ecosystem: Environmental > Terrestrial > Soil > Wetlands... | reverse complement strand
TCAATACACTGCGCGAAGTTTATTCCGCTCTCCGTGCCTGCTGGTCGCCTCCTCCGCTTGCTGAGCTGCGTGGTCGTCTGGAATTATCAGTGCGTCTGAGCTTCAGGGGTAACGGTGAGATTCTTGGCGAGCCGTTTATTACCTTCGAAACACCAAATGTGTCCGAGGAAGAGCGGCTCGCATACCGTATATCCGTCGCGAGGGCGTTGCAAAATTGCACACCATTACGCTTCGGCAACGGATTGGGAGGACGCCATTGCAGGGCGTCCGATTAACCTAAGATTTGCCGAAGAAAGGCCCAAGCAGAAAATTTAAGAGCGCCAGCTCAGAAACGCCAATGCTGACCAAATAAAATTTGCTGAATTTTGTTCATTGGACTGCAGGGAACACAATATAAAATCGATACGACAAGGGAAATTCCATGCGTATTGTTGTCCAGGCAGACCATGGTGACGCTGTCGCAATATGCGCCGACTTGCTCGGCGTCGAGCAGGCCATCATTACGCTAGAAATTGAAAATCAATTGTACAATGCGGTTAGCGAGCTGGAGACGGTGACGCTTACGGTGGATAAAGCGCGCGATTTGGCGGCAGCACTTCTGACTGTGGCGGACGATCTGGAGCTTGTGCGCAGAGCACACCCAGAGTCGGTCAATAAGCCCTCGGATTACGTCTGTGAGCGTCCTCGCATGCCACTTTGGGCAAACCGTCCATGAAAGCCATGTCGAGGTTAGCCCAACCTACCCGGACGTTCAAAGAACTAAGCTAGCCCCGAAGCCAATGCCTACCCGGAGACGAGGCGCCTGTCGCGCCCAATCGTCGTGTCAACTGCCTGATCGCCTTGCCCACCAATCGGAGCGTGCATCGCGGCAGCAGGCTGCCGCCCGCGGCAAAACACAACAATGAGGGCAATGATAAGCAGGACGCCCACCGCAACCGCCAGAATCTCGATGAGATCGTAGTGGGGAGCTTGACCCTTAGGTCGCTGTATTATCTTGGCGGGCATAATCAGTCCCTTAGCCCAGACCATAAACTCGCCATCCCCCTGATCGTTCCTGGTTACCCCACCACAATTCAGGCCGCCGAAGCGCCGCAAACCTTTCCAGTCTGCCGTCATTTTTGATCTAAAGGCAGGCAGCGCTCGTTGGCGACGGCCCACAAGCTGCAAATAGCTGGGGAAAACAATGACCTCGTTACCGGCGAACGCGCATCTTGCCGGCGTTCAGCTAATTTCTCTGACGAACAAATCCCCGCCACGCCTCGGTTATCATCGACTGAAATGAAGGCCGCGACTGGATTCGTGCATACCATCTCTGGGCAGTTCCATCTTGAGGCCAAGGGATATCGCGGAGGTACTCGGCAACCGACAAATGAGCGGCCGCAGCGAGATCTGCATAGCTCAGCTGGTCGCTGGCAAGCCAATCGCGTTTGGAGAGCAGCGTCTCAATATAGGCGAGATGATCGGGCAGGATCTCCCGAATCTCTCGGAGCACTGCATGGTCGAGTGGTCCGCCGCCGGCTTCCGGCGGCATATACTGCTTGTATCGCTCGGTCGTAACTGGACCACTGACATCAGCGAAGAACTTGTCGTTAAACCAACTTGTAAGTCGGCGCACCTCGATTCGCAGGTTAGTGGTACGCGGCAAGAGCCGACGATCGCCAAGATCACCGCCGTAAACCTCGTCAAGGTATTCGGCAATAACCGCAGCTCCCGGAGCCGATGTATTTTCGTCCACGATTAGAACTGGAATAGTACCGGCGGGATTGAGGAGTAAGAACTCCTCGCGACGCTCCCACACGCGCTCGCCGACTAACCGCACTGGCAAGCCGTATTCGCTCAGCGCAAGGCGCACAAAGCGCGAATGCGGGCACAGAGGGTGATGAAACAACGTCAGCATGCTGTCGCATCATTGCTGGCTGACAAAGCTACGCCCCACCCCTAAAGGTCAAATGTTACGCTCACTATCCTAATTTGCAACCTGGCAGAGATTCTGTGCAGAGGGCTGAGGCGCAGCATCCCGGAGTGCAGAACCGATCGATGCGGCGATTAAAAGAACCCATGCGCCCGATAGCGTTGGCCTTTGACCAGGACCGGTTCCGCGGACGGCCCCACGGCGACGGTCGCTTTTAATGGCAGCCAATGGGATTAATTACGAACCTCACTCGGTATATGAACATCCTCAAGTCGATATGTTTTTCTGCGCACGCATTTGGAACACACTAGCGAAAATCCGTTAGGCAGGTTTGACTCTTTGATGAACCAAATCTCGGTCCCACAGTGGGAACAGGTGACGGCTGCGTTGGGCTTTTTCTCGGTCATACCAAAATTGCACCGAGCCTAAATAGCTAAACGCTGTTGGGCGCGAACCAGCAGACTCTTATCGGAAATTCGCTAGAAATGGGTAGTGGGTTTTCGTTTAAAAGTTCCAATCCTAGAAACCATATGTTCATCGATATTTTATTGATTAATTTAAGATGCCGATGGCGAGCACCGTGCTACTTGCCGCCGCCACTAACCTGCGGATCGACGTGCGCCGACTTACAAGTTGGTTTAACGACAAGTTCTTCGCTGATGTCAGTGGTCCAGTTACGACCGAGCGATATAAGCAGTATATGCCGCTGGAAGCCGGCGGCGGACCACTCGACCATGCAGTGCTCCGAGAGATTCGGGAGATCCTCCCCGATTATCTCGCCTACATTGAGACGCTGCTCTCCAAACGCGATTGGCTCGCCAGCGACCAGCTGAGCTATGCAGATCTCGCTGCGGCGGCTCATTTGTCGGTTGCCGAATACCTCGGCGATATGCCTTGGCCTCAAGATGGAACTGCTCAGAGATGGTATGCACGAATCCAGTCGCGGCCTTCATTTCAGTCGATGATAACCGAGGCGTGGCGGGGATTTGTTCGTCAGAGAAATTAGCTGAGTGCCGGCAAGATGCGCGCGTTCGCCGGTAACGAGGTAATTGCTTTCCGCAACTATTTGCACAAATGATCGCTTTTATTCCCGCTGAAAATCGGGCGCGCGCTTTCGGCGCGGCGGAACGCATTTACCTGTCCGAAAAGAGCCGGCGGGCCCGCGCCATCCCCGTGGGCCGAAATGCGAAGCCAGGACTGGTCGAGAAGTAGACGAGGTCCGCTTCTCCGGGCCTCACATAGCCGCGTCCACTTGATCGCTCCCTTGCCTTCCTTCCTAAGGCGCCGCCTCTGACATCGCCGAGACCGATAAACGCATGACTGCATGCAATTGTGACAATTGACAAGTGACAGGCGACGGAAGATGATACGATCGCTTAAGCATCGCGGGCTCAAAGCCCTTTTTGAAGGCAAATCACTGGTTTTTGGGCGGTATCGGTTTCCGGAAATTGGCGTGTAACGTTTCGTTTCGACAACGGTGATGCGGTCGACGTGGACTATGTTGATTACCACTAGGAGGCTGAAATTCATGGCTATGCACGACCCTCCGCACCCGGGTGGCATTGTTCGTCGGCAATACCTGGAAGCGCTTGACCTGTCCGTGACCGAGGCGGCGAAAGGGCTAGGCGTTACACGTCAGGCCTTATCCGATCTGATCAATGGGAGGGCTGGGATTTCGATTGACATGGCAATTCGTCTTTCGAAGGCATTCGGCTCAAGTCCGGAGACGTGGCTCGGTTTGCAAATGGCTTATGATCTTTGGCAGGCGCGTGAGCGCGTACGCTCGATAAGGGTTCGGCATTTCAAAGCCGCTTAGCGATCGAGCGATTTGGCGCTCGGCGCCTGGAAATGCCCTAATGGCGGAGGGCCAACACTGCAGCTTAGTTCAATGAAGTCGCCGGCCGGTGAATTGTCCGCACGAGGTACCCCTCCCGCTTAGTCCGGCGAGTCCGGGCCCGGGCGCGCCTTTGTCTTGAGAGCACCCGTTATCCTCTCTTCAGTTGCCACTTCCGCAACCGCACGCCGGGGCCGCCGCCGTTCTCGATGGCCTCCAAAACGGTTCGGATTTTCGCACGGGCTCCTTTTTCGACCGCCTGAGCCGGCGATACAGCCCCTGGCCGTGGATCGCACGGGTCGGGAGCGCAGCTTCTTCGCAGAACGCGCCCAGCGCCTCCCCCAAGCCGCCCGCTCCTCTCTGACTTTGATGAGCGACTCTGCGGGAATGCCGAGCCCTTTATGCAGTCGCCAAATCATTTTGAGCGTGAGCGAGCGTCTACGATTGAGAACCTCGTGCACCCGGTTGCGACTTCCGATGAAGGGAATGAGATCGCGCGGTTGAAGCCCGCTCTGGTCCATATGATACTTGATCGCCTCTACCGGATCCGGAAGATCGAACCGATAATGCTTCCGCTCCCAGGCTTCCACCAATGTGACCAGCACGTCGAGCCGATCGCCCTCGGGCGTGTTGCGCTTCGCAGTCATCAGGCCCTCGATCTCCTTGAGGGCGCTGCGGTAATCACGCTGGATCTTGATTGGTGCGATGTCCATGACTCCTACCTTCATACGGTTTGTACATCGATCCTATCGTACTGCCGGTGCGTGCCGATGAACCGGACATAGACGACCCGATAGGGATAATTGATCCACACACAATGCGATACTTGTTGCCGGCGATGTTGAACACCGCACGGCCGTCCTTGAGAATGCTCGCGCCGCGGATGTGGTGACCATATCGACGCCTGGTTCGCGGAGCTTGATCGCTTTGCCGACGTACCCTTCATGGACGGCGGCCGCCAACAGCCGCCGATGCCAGCAACGTAGCGCGAAGCAAACGCCGCCGTGATAATGCCGAGCGCCTTCGCATTTTCCTGTCAGGCAACATCGATGTTACTCCGTTTGACGAGCAGGATGCTGTGAGCGCTGGTGATCCGCGCTTCGCGCTGGAGACGACGGCAACCCTCGCGGGCTTTGATTGGGGCCCAAGCGTCTCTGGGTTTTGGCGTGGCCAGCGTTTCATAATTTTGCCGTCTCTGGCCAAAGTGATCGGCGAAATCCGCAAAGGCATCGAGAGAATCCGCCCGAAGAACAACGCTCAAGCCAACGCAATTGAGGACTGGCTTCTAGCCGTGGATAAGGCCTTTGGCGAACGCATCTTGCCTGTCGATCGCGCCGTTACCAACGGCTCAACGCTAGGCGCCCGCTGTCGGTTATCGATGGCCTTCTGGCGGCGACCGCCAAAAACCATCGCATGACACTGGTGACACGTAATACCGCCGACATCGCCGATCTGGGGCGTTCGCATTCTCAATCCCTTCGAGCTCAGATAAGTTATTCACGCAATTCCCCTCCGCTATCGATGAATTCGAATGCGCGCGGCCGCGCTTTCCCTCCCTTGGTAAATCGCTTTTCGCGATATATCGCTTGTCGCGATAGAGAAAGTGTGAGACAGTATGCCAATGAAAGCGGTTTCGTTCACGCCAGCCGCGACCCGTCAATGGCGCAATCTTTCGGCCGATATTCGCAAGCGCATTGACCTCAAATTGACGACTTATGCGACCAACGGATCGGGCGATGTAAAGCGGCTCAAGGGTGGTGGCGGGTGCCGACTTCGAATTGGTGACTGGCGGGTTATATTTATTGAGGACGTTGAATCGATCACCGTCATTGCGGTCGGCAACCGCAGGGAGATTTACGATTGAAAGGCAAGCGACATGAACGTCAGATTCAAAATGACCAATAAAGGTGAGATCGCGATCCTTCCTCGCAAGGATTACGAAGCACTTGCAGCTAAGGCACGGGAAGCTGACGAAGATATCGGCACAGCACGGCTAGTCGCGCGCGCGCGGAAAGAGATTACCGCTGGCATGCCGCTTATTCCAAAAGAAGTTGTTGATAGAATCGTTGGCGGCGAAAATGCACTGCGTGTGCTTCGCAAGTGGCGCGGCAAAACGCAGCTCTATATCTCGCATAAGACCAACATCGGACAGGGTTATATTTCAGACTTGGAAAGCGGACGGAGAAAGGGAACAACCGCAGCTTTGAAGAAAATTGCCGACGCGCTCAAGGTACCGCTTGATCTTATTGCATAACGGTCAACCGCGTCTGTCGCTACAGTAATGGCACAATGGCAAGGCCGGGTCGAACCGGCGCCGGCTCCTGAGGGACCAGCGCCGCCCCTCATACGTCTCGACCAGCGTTGCGAGAATATCGAGCTTATCGCCCTCTGGCGTCTCAATGGACGCGCCCCAAAGCTTCTCGATCTCGACGAGTGCGTTGCGGTGGTCCTTGTCAGTGCGGATCGGGTGGATTTGCATGGTGGTCATTATCAAAATCTGGCGACGGTTATGCTGCTGTCGAGTGGTTGGCGTCCACATGGCGAATCCAAGGTTGGTTCAGGAAACCCCTTTGGAATCACGGCGGGCGTCATGACTCAACCTTTTTCAGAAACTGCCGCTGACAAGAGCCCAGGGGACTGAACTTGGACATCGACGGTTGGCTCCGCGGGATTGGCCTCGCTCAGTATTCCGAGATGTTCCGCGCCAACGACATCGACGGCGAGCTGCTGGGCCGGCTGACCAACGACGATCTCAAGGATATCGGCATCGCGTCGTTCGGCCATCGCAAGAAGCTGCTCGAAGCGATTGCGGAGCTTGCCGGTGCCGTGCCGGTATCGCCGCAGCCTGCGTTGGTTGAATCGAAGACCCCAGTCACCGCCGAGCGCCGCCAAGTCACGGTGATGTTCTCGGACCTGGTTGGTTCGACGGCACTCTCCGCCCGCATGGACCCGGAGGATTTGCGCGAGGTCATTTCGGCCTATCAGAAATGCGTCGCCGAGACGGCGCGATATGTCCGGAATAGGGGGGATTCTGTTGCAAAACGATTTTGAGGCCCGGAGCGAAGAAAACTTTTTCCAGATCAAGGCCGAATAGGGAATTTTGATTCAAAAATTCAATCCTTCGGATTCTAATATTGCGCGTTTTTTGGCGATCGGACGAGGTGCCGCCGACTTTTGCAACACAATTGAGGGAGAAGCGGAAGTGCGCGACTTGCGCTCGAAATGACGTTGATGACCCGAAGTCCAATTTATCCCCCGGACCTCTGCCTTGGCACAATCTCACGTACGGGCGCCCGCCATTGGAATTTTATGTTGGGGCGCGTGACCTTTTTGAAATCGTAGACGGGGCCGTCCTTGGAGAACGCCGATCTCCGACCGATAGCCGGGTGACCCCTTGCTATCTCTCGGCACTAATGAAACGGTTTGGAATGCAAATCACGACACCGATAATTCTCATCTGCGTGGTAATCGCAACGAGCGCGCCTTCCCTAGCTCTGGATACTGCTGTGCCAAGTTGCGACGTCTTCAAGCAACGCCTGGGGGACGCGCCGCGTGTGCTGAAACTGCAACTACCGAAGCTGCGACTCAATCCCGCCCCCCCAGATCTTGGTGATGATACCTGGGCCTGGCCGGGTATCCGGGCCACTGACGGCAAGCGAGAGTTTGACACGACGGTTCACTGTCGCGAAGGCAAGTTCAAAGACATATTTTCCAACATTGATGCGCCAGACCGCAGGTTGCATCCAACGTTCGATCTGATTGCCGCTGGTATATACGCTTACACCGGCTGGAATTCCGACCAAGTCACGGGGGCTACCTACGAGCTACTCAAAAAGCAGCCGCGCGACACGTCCGAAATGGAGACGACGAAGCTTCCGGGAGCCTATGCAAAAATAACGAACATGCAATTTGCGATCGAGCTTCGCGACTAGCTTATCCGCGGCGACCGCCGCAGCAGCTCCGGCAGCTTGGCGAAGTTCACCGCCATGCGGCGGGGTTAGCGGCGGCGAGGCATGGGTGACCCGGAAACGGGAAAGGGACGCCGTTTCGCTGACTATGATATCGTCAGCCCATGAACAGTATGCGTCGGCGCCAAACATTAGCCGTTGGCGTGATCGCCACGCTCAGCGTGAATTTTGGCTGCGTGACGAGTAAGCCCGAAATGGCTTGGGTAAGAACCGATGGCCAAAGAATCGGGGACGACCCTGCGCTGCTTCAGCAAGGCAAGAGCGACATAGCCTTCTGCCATGCCAATCTTGACGTCGGTGCAGCAGACGAAACGGCGCGGAGATGCATGGCTCAGAAGCGATATGCTCTCGTGCAGAAAGATCAGGCGGAGGAGGCGCGAGCAGCATATGCCGCCGCTGCGGCTCAACGCGGGCCGACACAGTCTGGCAAGTAAGAAAAACCGCCGCTTTAGGCCGCCGGTGGGAAGCCGACGGCCCCGGTGCGTTAGCAGCGCCCGCCGGGATCCGTGCGGGGGGGCGAAGAGCAATCTTCGTCCCTACCGCGACCTTAGCGGTGATGCATGTCAATCGACATTGGGTCGCCCGTGAAATCCACGCGCACTGCTGCGACGGCATCATGAAACACTCCTGGCGGCGGCCTCGCTGCCGCTCAGCGGCGCGGGCTTCGGCGCAACAAACGGCAGCGTGCGCCGAAACGCGAGCTCCTGCCGCCGTCCTCGCCGCGTTTGCAGCTCGCAGATCAGTCGGGCGCGCAACGCGATTCGTTGGTGCGGCGCTGCGCTGGGGGGCAGCACATAGAAGCGCCGGACCAACTCGTCGCACGGGCCGGCGTCATGCTCTCGCGCGTTTTCCTGCGTCGGCCGTTGCGGAAAGCTGCCGCCGAACGGAGCATAGTTGACCAACTCATAGGGGAGAACCGTCCGTTCGATCGAGATGGAGTTGGGTCAGCTCCAGCTCGGGCGCGACGAATTTGACGCCTACGGTGGTGGGCTGCCACGCCTGCCAGCGATCGCAGATCTTCGTTCCCGGCGGATCGATAACCTGAATACTGCGGACGAGGAGCGCGCGCGGCTGCAAATTGCGCATCACGATTCCGAGTTCAAGCCAGTCGGTTTTCGGGTCGTGGCCAAGCGTCGCCTCGACCAGCGATGCCTCAAGCTTCCAGTGGCGTCGCAGCGATCGGAGGGCCGACACCGCGATCCCACCGATTATCACCGCACCCGCGGCGACCATGATGATTTCCGGCCAATGCGGAGCGACCGCTGCAAAGACGGTGGAGAGATAGGGCCGAAGTGCGTGGCTCCCTGCGTGGATGGTGGCACCCACCCAATCGGCCGTGGCCTGAAGATGGACCGTGACCCAGTCGCGGGCTGTCTTGAGCGCTGGCGCCATACGGCTGACCGCAGCCTCCCAGGACGCCACGATCGCGGCCCCGATCCCGCGCAGGTGCACCGACAGCCAGTCTAGCGCAGTCTGCAGATCGTTCATCTTCTACCGTCGCGCAGCGTTTCTGGTGAGTCCCGGCAGGGACTTGAACCCTGGAACCCCGTGATTTAAAGTAAGATTAGCAGGCAAAACAGCCCCTAACAAATTGAGCCGCTCAGCGGAGACGGCGAAAGGCAAAAGGCTCGCTGCTTTTCTGCAAGTGCAAATTGACGCGACTGGCCCACCTGTCGGTTAGTGCGATGCAGCGATATGTCCGGAATCGGGGGGGAATCTGTTGCAAAAGTCGCCAGTCGAGCAGCCGATCATCAATATCGGGCAAGAATTGAATCCGAAGGAGCGGATTTTTGAATCAATATTCCGCATTGGTGGGTGACCTTGAAAGGATATTCTTCGCTCCGACGCTCAAAATAGTTTTGCAACACATTCGGGGGCAAGCGGAAGTGCGCGACTTGCTTGAAACGACGTTAAGTCATATAAGGAGGAGCGGGATGGCGGATCACTCGGACGAGCCACAATGTGGCCCCTCGATAAAATCCAATAGCTTGAACATGCCCAGCTTCATGCACCAAAAGTCCGTTAACTTGTGTTGAGGGATTAGGAAAGATGTATAAGCCATTCACCAGAAGCCTGCGCTTCAAATCACGGAAAGTTGCGGGGTCATTTGTACTGACAGTTCTGTCTGTTGTCGTATTAGCCGTCATATCTGACAAAGGGTGGAGCCAACAGAACCCGCAAATACGCACCGCGCAAAGACTAGACAGACATAATCCCACGCAGCAAGAAAAACCGCAGCAAGAAAAACCGCAGCAAGAAAAACCGATAATCGCATCCACCCCTGCACTTGACCCTGCATCGCCTCTGGGTCAAGCGCTCGCTTCGTGTGACAAAATACCCGAAGAACCGGGATCATTCGCCCTTCCAGGATTGAAGGGTGACGTAGCTCTAGACCGTTGTTACAAGGGACGTGATCATTTGGTTTGTGTCTTCGACGCCCTCATTTCGGAAGCAAAATCTCTCATGGACTCGTATACGAAAATCGTCGACGCGAAATATCCCGAACTTAATAGTGTCGATAATATTTGTAAGCTTAAACGGGACTCTCTTGCGTCCGATAT
>Ga0116126_1002570_pt1 | contig 10281 bp, 6 predicted proteins | sample June2015DPH_16_5_FD_89730 | JGI IMG/M metagenome (GOLD analysis project Ga0116126, IMG submission 89730) | Peatland microbial communities from SPRUCE experiment site at the Marcell Experimental Forest, Minnesota, USA - June2015DPH_16_40 | ecosystem: Environmental > Terrestrial > Soil > Wetlands >... | reverse complement strand
CCGCATCCTGACCAACAATTTCGACGCCGAGTATGGGAACTACAGCGGCGGCCAGGTCAATGTGGTGACCAAATCCGGCGACAATTCGTTTCACGGCGACGCTTTTGACTTTGTGCGCAACACCAAGTTTGATGCCCGGAATTTCTACTCCTACGACTTGACGAATGCTCTTACGGGAGCGGACATTCCCGGAACAGCCATCGGAACCTTCCAGCAGAACCAGTTTGGAGGCACCTTCGGAGGGCCGATCAAGCGCAACAAAGCCTTCTTTTTTGTCGACTACCAGGGAACCCGCATGGTTCAGGGCGAATCGACGGGATTGATTCCCGTGCCTTCGCCTCAGGAGCGCAGCGGAGACTTCTCCGCTAACGTCGGCGCTCTGACGGGGTCGGTGGTCGGCTCTAATTGGGCACAACAACTCACGAATGCGTTTGGCTACCCCGTGAGCGCCGGAGAGCCCTACTACACTTCAGGATGCACCAGTTCGGCGCAGTGCGTATTTCCTAATGCCCAAATACCGCAGAGCGCCTGGGCCTCCCCTACATCGCACTTGTTGCCGTATATTCAGCCGCCCAATATTATCTCCTCCGCCGGCGACTTCTACACAACTTCCGCCTACGACGAGCGGTTGCGCGACGACAAAGGCGGCGTCCGGGTGGACGGCAATTCCCGCTTCGGCATGCTCTCCGCCTACTACTTCATGGATGACTATCTCCTCAACAACCCTTATCACAACGCCCCGGAGTTCCCCGGCTTCTTCGCCATTACCCCTGGCCGGGCCCAGTTGCTCAATCTCGCGGACACGAAGAGTTTCGGCTCCGCGTCCGTGAACCAGTTTCACTTCAGTTACATGCGCGACGCCGATGTCTTTAACAATCCCGGCGGCGGCCTGGGACCGTCGATGAGCTCCCTTGGCTTCAACGGAACCTTCAACGCCCAGGGTGGCATTGGCTCGGTCGTTGCTGCGGATCAAGGCGTGCCCCTGATGCAATTCAATAGCTACAATTTCGGGCTGCCTGACGGCTCCACGGGTCAATACAACAACACTTATCAATTCCTGGATAACTTCGCCCGGATTATCGGCACGCACAGCTTGAAATTCGGCGCCGAGTTCCATGACGCCCAAATCAATGAGCGCAACACCTATGCGGAGAACGGGGTCTTTGGATTCAACGGAAGTGAAACGGGGATCGACTTCGCCGACTTTCTGATCGGTGCCCCGGATATACTGACCCAATCCAGCCGGCAATTTCTCGACTCCCGCACCAAGTACATCAGCGCCTTCGTTCAGGATAGCTGGCGTGCCAAGCCCAGCCTGACGCTGAACTACGGCTTGCGCTGGGAAGTCAGCCAGCCCTGGTATGACACGCAAAACAAAACTGAAACCATCATTCCAGGCGTGCAATCTGTGGTCTTCCCCGGCGCGCCCAAGGGCTGGTTGGTTCCGGGCGATCCCGGCGTTCCTCCCACTCTCGCGCCCACCAAATGGGACGGGTTTGCTCCCCGCCTAGGACTCGCCTACTCCCCGAAATGGGATAGCGGTTTGCTCGGCAAGCTGTCCGGCGGACCTGGGAAGACGAGTTTCCGTGCAGCCTGGGGACTCTTCTATACGTCGGTTGAGGATTTAACCCAATTCGTGGAAGTCGGCGACTCTCCCTACGGCCTTTTCTACGAAAGCCCTGTGCCGCCCGAGTTCGCGACGCCTTACATCGACCGGTCGAATGGACACAATGAAGGACAACGTTTCCCCTTCATCTTTCCTCCCACCAATTCGTCTCCATCACACCCCGATACCACATTCAACTGGCCGGCGGTTGAACCGATCGCGGGTGCGCCGGTATTTTTCCACACCAACCGGATGCCCTATGCCGAAGACTACGAAGCATCGGTGCAGCGCCAGATTGGGTCCAACACCACGTTGGGGATCAGCTACGTCGGGACGCAAGGACACGATTTGATCTCCTTCCTCGAGTCCAATGTCGGCAACGCGCCTCTGTGTCTTTCCCTCAACGCGTCCACGCTGGCTCCCGGGCAGACGCCCTGCGGGCCCTTCCTCGAAAGCAACACCTATCAATTGGCCAACGGACAAACTGTTTATGGAACCCGCCAGCCATTGGGCCAACTGTTTGTGAGCAACGCCTATATGGATGAGATGGCGAACTCGAATTACAATTCACTCCAGATCAATCTTCGCCACACCAGCAAGAATTCGTCGTTCCTCATCGGCTACACCTACGGCAAGTGCATGGATAACGCCTCCGCCCTTGAACAAGCCATCAATCCGTTGAATTTCAAGGCGAGCAAGTCGCTCTGTTCCTATGACCTCACACAGGATTTCGTGGTCAGCTACAGCTTTCGTCCCTTTGATAGCTTGTCGTTTGCCAATCACGGGGTCGGAAAGTGGGCTGTCAGGGGTTGGGAACTTTCGGGCATCACCACCTTCGCCACCGGCTTGCCGGTGGGCCTGACCGAAAATGACGACCGCTCTTTGCTCGGAACAGGCTACGCCGTCGATGAGCCGGAGCGTGCTCCGGGAAAGATCCTCAACAACACCAATCCGCGCGACGGCCAGACCTACTTCAACACCTCGTTGTTCAGCCCCGAGCCCCTGGGAACGATCGGGGACTCCGGCCGCAATTTCTTCCACGGCCCCGGCATCAACAACTTCGACTTGGCGGCTGCGAAGGATTTCGTGATCACCGAATCCAAGAGACTCGAGTACCGGTGCGAATTCTTCAACGCTTTTAACCACGCCCAGTTCAATGGGCCGAACGGGCTCTTCAATTCAGGTCCGCCGCCCACTGGTACGTTTGGCCTGGTCACCAGCGCCCGCGATCCCCGAATTGTGCAGATGGCGCTGAAGTTCATATTCTGAGTGGAATTTCCCGGGTGGCGCATACCTCCCGACGGTTTCTGTCGGGAGGTATGCGTCTTTTGAAGAGGCGCCGACATGCCAGAGAACGGCACGTCTGCGCCACCCTGTCACCCGGGCGAATTGTCCGGACAGGCCTTGTGGCCGCCCTGCGCGTCCGTCGCAGCTCCGACTCCATCCGGCGGGTTAACTCGCCACTGAAACACTAAGTTGATCCACTCCCCGCCAACGTCTTGACAAACTGTGCCTAACTATATAGGCTACAAAACGTCGCTGCAATTCGTAGGAGGGGCGGTTCGCGAACCGCGCCTACGTCGGCATTGTGAAAACGAAAGAACCGGGAGTGTCTTTGCATGCCCGTGAAACTAAACTTGCGCGGCGCCATTCTAATAGTCTGCTTGACGGGAACTCCTGTCGCCTTGAGATCTGCGCAAGCAGCAGGAAGCCAGCCCCAGCTACCTGCCAGCGCCGGTGGTTCGCTCCTCGGAAAGGCAGATGCCGCTTACCACGCGGGGCGCTTAGACGAGGCTCGCCGCTGGCTCGAGCAGGCCATCCAGAACGACCCGCGCTCCGCCCGCGCCCATGCCCTGTTGGGGCTTGTCCTGGCGCGGCAGAATGACGCTCAGGGGGCGCTCGAAAACCTGCGGCAAGCCCATGAAATTGAACCGCGTAATTCCGACTACGCCTACAATTACGCGGTCCTCCTTCTTCAGGTCGGACAGTTCCAGGCGGCCGTTCCCATACTTGAAGCACTGCACCAGAAGTCTCCCGGGAGTGACGACATTCTGGTGAACCTGGCGCGCGCCTACGCCGAGGCAGGGGATGCGCAGAGGCTTTCCGGAATCGTGAGAGGGCTGCCTGCCGAGGGCTACAACAACATGTCGCTGCTAAAGACCCTGGCCACCATCCTGGCCGGAGCGGGCGCAAACTCAGCCGTCGCCGAATTGTGGCAGGCGGCAATTCACCACGACCCCAATCAGCCTCTGCCTTACGCCGCGTTGGCGGAGCTTTGGATTGGCCAGGGGCAATCGAGGCAGGCCCTGGCCCTTCTGGACGGAGCGCCTGCCGCAGCCCGGGGGCCGATCTATCTCTATGCCTATGGCGACACGCAAATGGCCTTGCGGAATTACCAGCAGGCAATCCCCGTGTTCCTCGGCCTTACGCGCCGGTCGCCGCATGACCAGGGCCCTTGGGAAAAGTTGGTGAAATGTGATCTGCTCGCCGGCAGCCTAAACGACGCGGAGCAAGCGGCTGCGGAAGGTACCCGGCGATTTCCCGGCGTCACGGAGTTTCCGTATCAGCAGGCCGTCGCTGACTACATGCTGGGCCGCAGCGCCGAAGCCATCAAGACCCTGGCGCCCTTGGTTGAGAAGGGCGGGCAGGAGGATTCGCGAGCCATCCTGCTGATGGCGGTTCTCGAATCACAAAGCGGGGATTACCAACAGGCGTCAGAATACTTTGAGCGAGTGGATCATATGCAATCCGGCTGCAATGCTCTCGCTTCCTATTTCTATGGCACGACGCTTCTGCGGATGCACAGGCCCGCGGAAGCCCAGGCAAAGCTCGGGGCCGCCATCGAATGCCACCCCCGCTTCGCGCTGGCTGAGTTTCGTTTGGGGGAGGCGTTCTCCCAAGATGGGAAGCTCGAGCAAGCCGTGAAATCACTCGAGCAAGCGATCCACGACGACCCTGCGCTGGCCGAGCCCTATTACGCCCTGGCTCAAATCCGTCAGCGGCAGGGCGATCAGGCCGGAGCCCGTGAGGCGCTGGCCCGGTTCACCAGCCTTCAAAAGCGTGGGTCCAATTCCGAGGGCAAACTCTTTGCCACAGGACTGCCGTGACCCGCGTGGGGATGCTTCGCTCCGCCTGGCACGACATCGTTCATGATAGAGTGGGTACCGAGAGCTTTAAGGGAAACGGGGTGAGACGTGGGAAAAGGTTCCGCAAGAAACCCTAAAACACCGAGGCAGTTCCTCGGGGTGATGGCGTTGACAGTTGCTATAGGGACTGCAGCATGCCTGGAGGTGTTGAGCGCGCCGCGGCTCGCGGCGCAGGCGCCCGCAGCGCAAGCTCGTTTTGTATTTCCGAATACGCCTGCGGCGCGGCAACTCCAGGCCTGGCTGGCGGCCTTCACGAGCGGCGACCGAGCAACGATTCAGGCCTTCGTCCAGAAGGTCATGACGCCGGGCACACCGTCGAACTTCGTCGATCAGACAATCCAGATGCGCAGCCAGATGGGCGGTCTTGATTTCCAGAAAGTCGAGGAATCGACCGAGGACCGAATCGTTGCCATCGCGCAAACACGCGCGAGCAGAGAGCGTCTGCGGATCACCGTCGAGGTCGCGGATGCTGAGCCGCACCGCATCGCTCAGATCTCCCTCGAACCGGTTTCGCCGCCCGCCAATACTCCTCCCCCGCCGGAAATGACGCCGGCGCAAGCCGCGTTCGCCCGCACGCAGCCGTCCACTCACCAGTTCCTCGCCTGGCTGGCCGCTTTCAACTCGGGTGATCGAGCCCAATACCTGCGATTCCTTCAGAACAATTTCCCCAACCGGGTGTCGAGCCTGAATCAGGACATGGAATTCCGCGCCAACACGGGCGGATTCGAGTTCAAGAAGCTCGAGCAGGCATCGCCCACCAGGGCCGGCGGCCTGCTGCAGGAGCGCGATTCGGACCAATTCGCGCGGTTCACGCTGGAGGCAGAAGCTACCCTGCCGCACCGCATTGTTTCGCTGGGACTGATGGCGATCCCTCGCCCCGCGGCGTTTCCCGTTCCAAGGCTCACTGAGAGCCAGGCCATCGCCGCCGTCAAAGCGCTGCTCGACAAGGACACAGCGGCCGATCGGTTTTCGGGCGCGGTGCTGGTTGCGAAGAATGGCAGAACGATCTTCAGTGGTGCTTATGGATTGGCGGACCGTGAAAAGAAGATTCCTAACACGCTCAACACGCGTTTTCGCATCGGGTCGATGAATAAGATGTTTACCGCAGTTTCGGTCCTGCAACTGGTTGAAGCCGGCAAGATCAAGCTCACCGACCCGGTCGGAAAATACATCACCGACTACCCCAATCAGGAGATTGCCACCAAGGTCACGATTCATCAACTGTTGACCCATACCGGGGGCACGGGCGATATCTTTGGGCCGGAATTTGATACGCATCGCCTGCAGCTTCGCACGCTCAACGATTACGCAGCGTTGTATGGCAAGCGCGGCCCCCAATTCGCCCCCGGCAGCCGCTGGGCGTATAGCAATTACGGCATGGTGCTGGCCGGAGTGGTGATCGAGCGGGTGACCCACCAGAGTTACTACGATTACGTCGAAGAACACGTTTACAAACCCGCCGGTATGACTTCCAGCGGATCGCTTCCGGAAGATCAGGCGGTTCCCAACCGTTCTGTCGGCTACATGCGATCGGATTCCGGCGGGTGGAAGCCGAACACCGACACGCTGCCTTATCGCGGAACTTCGGCCGGCGGCGGCTATTCGACCGTGGGAGATCTGGTGCGATTCGCCACTGCCTTGCTCAGCCACAAACTGCTGAATGCCAGCTATACCGACCTGCTCATCACGGGGAAAGTGGCCACCGGCCGCGGTCCCGGCAAATACGCGTATGGGTTTGAGGATGAGCGCGACAAGAACGGAAACGGCTACGTGGGCCATGGCGGCGGGGCGCCGGGCATGAACGGCGAGTTGAGGATCTACCCCAAGTCCGGTTACATCGTCGCCGTGCTGGCAAACCTGGATCCGCCCGCGGCGCAGCAAATCTCGGAATTCCTTGACTCCAGGCAGCCGCAATGATGTTCATAATTTGTTTGTTTGTGTTCATACTCTGTTATACTGGATTTCGGAGGAACTACTTATGGCCGTCGCCAGAGGTCGAATCGAACACAAACATTTCCGGCTGGATGTCGCCAAGATCAAGCGCGCTCAGCGATTCTTGAAAGCGGGCACGCAGACGGAGACGCTTGAGCTTGCTCTCGACGCGGTGATCGCCGAACACGAACGAAACCGGTTGACGCGTGAGGCTACCGAGCGTTTCCTGAAGAGCGGAATTGAGATTATTGATGTTTACGGCAAGCTGGCGGAGTAAATGCAACCTGTCCTGTTCGATTCGTCCGTCTACATCAACGCGCTGAGACTGGGAGACGAAGCTGTTCTCGCCGTTAGGTACTTGGCCCCCGAAGCTCCCCTATGGCTAAGTGCCGTCGTCCTGGAGGAGTTGTACGCCGGCGTGGGAAAGCGCGACCGCAAGATCGTCGAGCGTTTGGAGTATGACTTCGACCGCGTGAGGCGCATCTTGGTGCCTTCGCTCAGTGACTGGGCGCAGGCGGGCAGAGTGCTTGCACTCCTTGGCGCAGAATATGGATACGAGCACATCGGACAAGGACGCCTGACGAACGATGCCCTCATAGCAATGAGCGCCGGTCGCCAAGGAATCATGGTCATAACTACGAATGAACGCGATTTTGCCCGCCTTCGGGAGTTTCGACACTTCCGATATGAAGTCAAAAGCATCTCGCCATCTTGATATGGTCAGGGCCCGGCTTGTGGAACCGAGCGAGCCAGCTACCGCCCAGCGGCGAAAATATCCCGGGTGAACTTCTGATAAGCAGAGGCTTGCGGCACAAGAATCGGACCGTCTCAGGAGGACTTCATGACTCGTTTGGCGATGTTTGGCGGTACGCCGGAGCGGAGCAGGCCTTTTCCGTCTTGGCCGGTTTTTGACGACAGCGAAGAGAACGCCCTGCTCGAAGTGCTCCGCAGCGGCAACTGGTGGCGGTATTCTCACGGCCAAGCTGTGGAAGCGGTGGCGCCGGAAGCGGGGCAGCCCGGCTCGAAAGTGGCGGAGTTTCAGGCTGCCTTCGCGCATTTCCAAGGCGCTAAGTACGGGATCGCATGCGCCAACGGCTCGGCGGCGCTCGAGGTGGCGCTGAAGGCGCTGGGCGTCGGGCCCGGGGACGAAGTCATTGTGCCGCCGTACACTTTCATCGCCACGGCAACTGCCGCGCTCAACGTGAATGCCATTCCCATCTTTGCGGACATCGATTATGAAACTTTCAACCTCGCTCCCCAGCGGGTAGAAGAGGCCATCACGCCGCGAACCAAAGCCATCATTCCCGTGCATTTCGCGGGGCAGGCTGCGGACATGGATGGGTTTCTGGATATGGCGCAGCGGCGCAATCTGGTGGTTCTTGAAGACGCTGCTCACGGACACGGGGCAACCTGGAAGGGCAGGGGATTGGGCTCCATCGGGCACGCCGGCACTTTCAGTTTTCAAGCTTCGAAGAATATGACCGCCGGAGAAGGCGGATTGATTATCACCGATGATCGCGAATTGGCGGAACTGTGCGAGTCTTACATCTGGGGCGGCCGGAAAATCGGCAGGCCGTGGTACGAGCATCACCGGCTGGGCTGGAATTACCGCATGACGGAATTTCAGGGGGCCATCCTTAGCCAGCAACTGAGAAGGCTTGCGGGCCAGAATGCGAAGCGGCGTGAAAATGCCGCCTATCTCGACGCGCAACTCTCGAAGTTGCCGGGAATTCGTCCGCTTCGAGCCCAGCCGTATGCCACCGGTCACTCTCATCACCTCTACATCTTGCGGTTCGACGAAGCCGAGTTCGGAGTTTCTCGAGGGGAATTCCTGTCGGCGCTTCAGGCGGAAGGGATTCCGTGTCTCGCCGGCTACGCACATCCGCTTTACAAGAACCCCATGTTCCTCCAGCAGGACTTCTACCCGCGCGGATGCCCGATCACGTGCGGCCACTACGGCCGTGCCATCGATTACGCTTCCTTCGAAGCCCTTTGTCCGAATGCGGAACGCGCTTGCCGGGAAGCGGTCTGGCTCGAGCACCGGCTGCTGCTCGCCGGACGCGAAGATATGGATGACATTGTGCGGGCTGTCGAGAAGATTCATGAACACCGCCAGGATTTTAAGATTGCCGCCACGGCTAATTCTTAACCTCAACCACCCCCTACCCCCTCCTTATGAAGGAGGGGGGCCGTGCTAGCGATTCCCCTCCTCGCTGAGGAGGGGACTAAGGGGTGGTGAACGACGGAGAGTACTATATGATCAAATTGGGAATTGTCGGCATGGGGTACATCGGACGGGTCCATCTGGAAGCGTCCAAAAAAGTCCCCGAGGCTCGAGTGGTGGCGGTGGCCACGCTACAGCCCAACCCGATTCTCGATTCGTACCCCGGTTTACGCGTCTATTCAAGCCACGAAGAACTGCTTGCGGACGACCGGCTCGAAGCGCTTATCATCTGCCTGCCTACCGACCTTCACGAGCAGGTTGCGGTCGAGGCCGCCGAGCGTGGCCGCCACATCCTCTGCGAGAAGCCCATGGGGCTTGATGTTGCCTCCGCGCTGCGCATGCTCCGGGCGGCACAATCCCACGGGTGCATCCTCATGGTCGCGCACGTCCTGCGCTTCTGGCCGCAGTACGCGCGCATCAAGGAACTGATCGATTCCGGCGAGATCGGCTCCGTTCGTTCCGTCAGTGCTTACCGGCTCTCGAAGTTCCCGGACTGGAGCGACTGGTTCCGCAATCACGCCCGCAGTGGTGGTGGCCTGCTGGACTTGCAGGTCCACGACGTTGACTTCATCCATTGGATCATGGGGGATCCTCTTAGTGTGCGCACGGTGGGAATCCAATCGCCGGAAGGAAGCTGGGATCACGTTCACACCACACTGACTTACCCGGAGGCGCAGGCCTCGGTCGAGGCGAGTCTGTTGATGCCGGAGTCCTGGCCCTTCTCCACCGGCATTCGAGTTCTGGGGACCAAAGGGGCGATCGAGTACACGTTTCGGGTAGGCGCCAACATTCAGGAGCGCGAACAGGCCTCGCACTTCTTCCGCTTGTACAAGAGCGACGGGCAAGTGTGCGAACCTGCGGTTTCAGAGGAGGATATGTTCGCCGCCCAGCTTCGCTACTTCGTACGCTGCGTCGCCGAGCGCCGCCCGCCGCTCCTCTGCTTACCGGAAGAAACCTGCCGGGTCATGCAGGTGATGACCGCGTCGCGCCAGTCGGCGGAGAGCGGGCAGGTCATCGCACTGGGGGCGGAGGATGGCTAACAGAGCACCCATATGCTCCGGTAGGCACCCTCGGTCCCATCCCGGAAAAACTGCCCTGTCCCTTGGAGCTGAGTGTAACCCACATCTTCCGCTGGGCACCGGGGGTGCACACAACGAACGCCCTCAGCCCCGAAGGGGCGACCTATCACAGCCCAGGCCAGCGGCCTGGGTTAGGAGTCCGCGCCGTCGGGACTTGTAAGCCCTGAAGGGGCGTAATAAGGCCAGGGACTAATCGGCGGCGGCTGTCCTCGCAGATGCGCGCTGCTATTGCGCCCCTTCAGGGCTGGCCACGAGAGAGGGCGTGATCCAGGTCCCAGGCCGTTGGCCTGGGCT
>Ga0116126_1002558_pt1 | contig 10323 bp, 7 predicted proteins | sample June2015DPH_16_5_FD_89730 | JGI IMG/M metagenome (GOLD analysis project Ga0116126, IMG submission 89730) | Peatland microbial communities from SPRUCE experiment site at the Marcell Experimental Forest, Minnesota, USA - June2015DPH_16_40 | ecosystem: Environmental > Terrestrial > Soil > Wetlands >... | reverse complement strand
GGCGACGCGGCTCGAAAATCGCACCGGCGAGCCCTCGGCCAATCCCTATCTTTTTATCCTGTCGCAGATCATTGCGGGCGTCGCCGGAATCGAAGCCAAGGCCGTGCCACCTCCGCCGAACGACGAGCCGTACGCGGCCGAACGCCCGCTGTTGCCGAAAAGCTTGCCGGAGGCGCTCGACGCCCTCGACAAGGAGCCGTTGTTCCGCCGCACGCTTGGCGATACGTTCGTTGACTATTTCGTCAAGCTCAAGCGCAGCGAAGCGGGAAGGTATTTGCGCTCGCTTGAACAGGCCGGAACGCCGGCACCAAGCGACGAAACGAGTGCGTGGGAGCAAAATGAGTATTTCGATTTCTTTTAGAGGAGATTCCGCGGCTGATTGCAGAGCTGCGACCGAAGCCGCTGCCCGCATCAGCCTGAGCCGACTGATGGTCATACGTTCGCAAGCACCGGACGGGAGGACTGCGCTCAGAAGCCAAGGAAACTCATCAACCAGGACGCCACTTCCCGGCGGTGCGGAAAATTGCGATCGTCCGCTTGAAGTTAAGCGTTCATCCGGGGAATTCCGGTTTAGGTGCGGCCGATTTCGTCGTACGGTCATGGCAAGCCTGACGAGGAGTATCGCATGACAGTGCTGGAAAAGATCGGGTCGCCGCCGGCGAGGCTCGGCGGCAGCGCGCTGTACGACTGGGATTATCTGGTTCAGGAGGATCGCGCCCATCGCCTGATCTACACCGATCCGGCCATTTTCGAAGTCGAGATGACCAACATTTTCGGCGGCACCTGGACATATCTTGCGCACGAAAGCGAAATTCCGCGCGAGAACGACTTCATCACCCGGCGCATGGGCCTGCGGCCGCTCATCATCGTTCGCGACGGCGAGGGAAAAAACCGCGCGCTCTACAACCGCTGCACCCATCGCGGCACGACCTTGTGCCGCTGGGACAAAGGCAACAGCAAATCGTTTCAATGCCCTTATCACGGCTGGAATTTCCTTAACACCGGCCGATTACGCGGCGTGCCATGGCCCGAAGGCTATGCCGCCGACCTACGCGACCCAAAGTACAATCTTGCGCAAGTACCACGCGTGGAATCTTATCGCGGCTTCATCTTCGGCACGCTCAATCTTGACGCGTTGCCACTCACCGAGCACCTCGGCCCGATCAGCACCGTCATTGACGAGTGGCTCGACCGCAATCCCGGCGGCAAGGTCGTAGTCTGTGAGGCAAATCGCTTCAGATACAAGGGTAACTGGAAGCTCGCTTACGACAATTCCTGCGACGGTTATCACGTCGCCTATTCGCATCGTTCTCTGCTGGAAACCGAAAACCGCTTCGCTGGCGAGAATGCCAAGGGCATGGCGTATTATCGCAACTCGCCGGACACCCAGCCGATGTACATGCGCTATACCGGCCACGGCAATCACTTCAAGGACAAGCGGCCAAACCTCGAAAAGCGGCCGGGCGGACTGTGGGCGCTGGAGAGCGCGCATCCAGGCATGGAGCATTACGAATCCGAATTCATCAAACGCTACGGGGACCGGGCCTTTGCGCTCCTCGATCTCGCGGGTTCCGAGCCGGTCAACATCAACGTGTTTCCGAACTTCTCTCTTCTTGGCAACCACATCCAGGTGTTCGAACCGGTCAGCGTCGAGGAGACGAACGCGATTTGGTACGGCACGATGATCGTCGACGATAACGGCAAACTCGACAAAGACGCCGTGACCGACATTAATGCGCTTCGCATGCGGACCCAGGAGGGCTTTCCTAACTTCGGCGAAGTCGACGACATCGCCAACTTTGAGCAAATCCAGCGTGGTCTCATGGCGATCGAGGACGAATGGGTCTACATGAACCGCGGTTTCGGCATTCCCGGGCGCGTTAAGACGCATGAGGACGGCTCGATTACCGCGCCAGCGACGGACGAGGCCTTCATGCGCGAGCATTTCAAGGAATGGAAGCGGCTGATGAAAACCCGCGCCAACTTCGCTATTCAGCGGGAACCGTAACGTGAACACGCCCACTCCGCCGCTCGATCCATCGCGCAGCTCTTATTATGTCACTGACGCCCTCTATCGCGAGCTGATCGAAAACTTTTCCGGTTGGCAGGACGACGCCTACGCCGTTACCGATGTCGCCGTCCGCGACGAATTTCGCCGCCTCCTAGAGCGTGAGGCGCGGTTTCTCGACCAGCTTCGCTACGACGATTGGCTCGCCATGTACGCTGCCGAGTGCGTCTATTGGGTGCCGTCAACGCCGAACGCCGGCGATCCGAGACGCGAGATTGCGATTATGTTCGATGATCGCCGTCGGCTTGAAGACCGCATTTATCGGATGCGCACCGGCTTTGCCTGGTCGCAGGCCCCCGCCTCGCGCACGGCGCGGCTGGTGACCAATGTTGAAGTATTTTCAACTGTTCGCGACGATGCGCGAATGGTGCGTTCGAATTTTCTGATCAGCGAATTCTGGGGCGATGAAACCCGGCAACTAACTGGATGGGCCGCACACCGGGTGGTGCGCGACCATGCCGGATGGAAAATCCAAGCCAAACAGGTCAACCTGATCGAATGTGATCAGTCGATCCGCAATCCGAGCATCATTTTGTAAAATGCCTCATTCGGCCGCCGCTGTCATCGCCGACAAGACGCTGATTTGACACGCAGGCACCCTCCAAAACCCGGTTCCGATTTATTAGGCTCATTAGCGGATGCCGCGCAGCCTTCCGCTTAGATATTGTAGAAGGCCCGGATGATGGGGGAACTGCACGCACCGCGACAAGAACCTTGGACGCGACGACTTACCCTGCGAGCCGACGCCACCACGGTCGCGACCGCAGGGCCGCAACATAGGTGAGAATTTCGACGGGCATGGCGGGCCCTCGCGTCCGGGTGGTGACCACCCGGTCGAGCGTGGCGAGGCAATGGTTAACGAAGCGTTACGTCGCGCGATTGACGGCGAACTTCGCCAAGCTGTCGAATGCTGTCATCGCGTCAGTTGCCGCATTGCAGCAATTGGGTCGCTATCGGGGGACAAGCGGACGTCGAGCGACCGTCTCAATTCGGTCGCTCGTGACCCGCTTCAGACATGTAGCTTTGAGAATTGCTGCTACGCAAAACGATCATGAAGGTCCATTTCGTGACCCGAAGGCTGGTCAGTGGTGTCGTTTAACCATTTGGTTGGGCCGGGAAATGGGCCATTCTCGGCGGGGTCTTTTATCACTTGGATATCTCCAACGGCTTCTATCCGGTCCGTTCTCGCCGCGCGACGCTGAAGAATGTTGCGGCAATCAGAGTGACGGCGCCCAAAACGGTCAAATGGACCGCGGAATCCTGGTTGATGAAAGAGGATGCACTCGAGAGCGATTGAACAAGTGCGGCCCCCATCAGGACCGATAGGACCGAACCACGCCCGCCGGCGATTCTGGTTCCGCCCAGCACAACGGCGGTGATGCTCATTAGCGTGTAGTCGATGCCGGTGGCGGGCGAACCGATGCCGACCTGCCCGGCAAGGATCAAACCCGCAATCGCTGTCAGCAACCCTGACAGGACAAAGGCGAGCAGGATATGCCGGTTGACCCTAATGCCGACCCGCGTGGCGCCCAGCGGATTGGACCCCACCGCACGCAGCCGCCGCCCTAGGCCAGAGTGAAACAGGATGATTTCGAACCCAACGACGATGACCAGGATTGCGATGAAACAGGCCGGCATTCCGGCCCAGCTCCATTGCGTCACGTCGGAAATGTGATCTGTGATCGTACCGGCTGCCTGGGGCCTCAAGACAAGCGACATGCCCTGTAGGCCGATGAATGTTGCGAGCGTCACGACAATTGCGGGGATGTTGCACCAGGTAACCAGCCAGCCCTGGACCAGCCCGAACGCAACCGCGATCGCGAGAATTTGCATCACGCCTAGGAGCGTATCTCCCGGCTCAGCGCCGGCGGGTGTAAGAAACGATGCAAGCACGACCACAAAGCCCGCCAGGGCGCCGACCGAGAGATCGATTCGGCCAACCAGAATGGTGACGAGCTGGGCGATCGAGATGAACGCCAATATCGAGAGGAAAGTCAGCATGGTCTCGATATTAAAGGGTGACAGGAAAAACTCGCTGAGCGCATCGGTGCCGAAAAGGACGATTGCCGTCAGCACCGTCAGGACCGCCGCCGGAAACCGGTCGGCAGCCATTATGCGGCGCCAGGGCTCCTCTTGCTTCCGGCGCCTCACCTGGCCATCGGCGCGCGCCACCGTGGCGCTCATGTTCGCCTCGGTGATGGCTTGGTCGGTAAGGCTGTCGCCTTCGAGCTCCTTGACGATCTGGCCGCGGGCGAACACGCTGACGCGATCGCACAGGCCTTCAAGCTCGGTGCCGTCGGACGAGGACAGCACCACAGCGACCCCGCTGCCCGCCAATTCACGCAGACGTTCGTAGATCTCGGCGCGTGCGCCGACATCGACGCCCTTGGTGGGCTCATCGATGATGATAACCGTCGGCTCCCCGGCAATTTCGCGGCCGATCAGCACCTTCTGCTGGTTGCCGCCAGACAGCTCCGCGGCCGTCATGTCGTCATGTTCTTTGATGCGGTACCCGGTGTATATGCCGAGCCGGTCTATCACGTCCCGGGTCAAGGCCCGGTCGCGCTTCCGGTCGATCATGCCCGCAGTGGAAATGCGGTCGAGTGCGCCGATGCCGACGTTCTCGCGCACCCTCAGGGTCAGAAACAGGCCTTCTTCATGCCGGTCGTCGGTGACAAAACCGATCCCGGCCTTTCTGGCCGCCGCCGTCGTGTTGCCGTCGACGGCCTTGCCGTTGACGCAGACCGAACCTGCGGTGCGCCGCTCCAGTCCGGCAATAGTGCGCAGGAATTCGCGCTGCCCCTCACCTTCAACACCCGTCACACCGACCAACTCGCCGGCGCGGGCGGTAAAGCTAATATCCGTAAAACCGCGCCCGGAGAGATTCCGGACCGCAAGAACGACGTCACCTGCGCTTTTTGCCTTGTCGGGAAAGACCTGATCGAGCGGACGGCCCGCGATCATAGTGATGATCTGTTCGGTGGTGATCCGCGACGCCGGACGACTGTCAATGGACTTGCCGTCGCGCAAGACGGTGATGTGATCGGCAAGCTCCTTGATCTCGTGCAACCGGTGGGACACGTAGACGATCGCAACCCCCTCCTCGCGCAGCTGGTTGATGAGCGCGAAGAGCTTTTCGATATCGGGTTGCTGGAACGGCTCCGTCGGCTCGTCGAGAAACAGCACCTTGGGCTTTGAAGCGATCGCGCCTGCGATCTCGATGATATGTTGCTGCGCCAACGTCAGATCGCGGACCCTCGCGTTGAGCGGCATGGCATGCTGTTCGGACCCGACGGCCGCCAGCAGCCGCTCGGCCTCCGCCCGGCTGCCGGGACCTTTGAGCGATGGCGCCGCAAGCTGGAGGTTCTCGAAGACGGTCATTTCCTCCGCCAGCTCGGGATGTTGAAAAGTCACCGCCACGCCGGCCCGGTGCAGCTTCTTGGCATTTGGCCTTTTGATTTCCTTGCCGGATATGCGAATGATCGCAAAGTCGGGCTGAACCGCGCCGGCGGCAATGCCAATGAGGGTCGATTTTCCCGCGCCGTTCTCGCCGACGACGGCTTGGACCTGGCCTCGCCGGATATTGAGGTTGACGGCCTTAAGTGCCTCCACCGGACCGTAATACTTGGTGGCACCCACGATCCCCATGACAGGGGCGCTCAGTAGATTCCGCTTGGCACCGCTCATTCAGTGATTTCCAATCGCCTCTTCAGCCGAAGGTAGGCAGCATGCCAGCGCCATCTGACCTCAGGCGCGACGTTCAGCAATTTCGCAAGTCCCAGCCGCGTCATCGTTCGGGTGAAGGTAGTACGAATCCGATACTCGACGTCAGGCGACGTGATCCAGAATTTGAACCGGATCCATTCGAAGCGGAGGCGTCGGCCCACTTCGACAACGCCGACACTGGCAATGATGATGATGGCCTGGACAATATTCTGCGCCGACGTCTCAAAGCCGACCGCGAGCACAAGCTGGCCCAAATAGGTGAGAAACAGCGCGCCGAGAATGGTCGCCGTGACGCTGCCTCGCGCGCCGCCGCCGATGGGATTGCCGCCGACCACGACCGCGGCGACGGTCGCCAGCAGATAGGGCATGCCGCTGAACACAGTCGGCGACAGCACATAACTCGCCAGCAGCACGCCTGCGGCCGCGTAACAAAGGCCGGCAAGCGCGTAGGTCGCGATGCGGTAGCCGTTAAGAGGGATGCCGACGGCAATTGCCGCATCCGGATTGACGCTGCTCGCGGCAAACCGCCGCCCGACCGTCGTTTTCTCAAGGACGAAGATTGCGATCGCAGCAATAACGAGCATAACGTAGATCGTCAGCGGAACCTCGAGGAATTTGCCGATGCCGAACTTGTTGAGCGGCGGCGGCGCCTGCTGAGAGAAGCCGCGGGTCACATGCATGGTGATCCCCAGCATCAGCGAATTCATGCCGATGCTGGCGACCAGCGAGTTGACGCGAAGCAGCGCAACCAACACGCCGTTCACGGCGCCGACGCCAAGTCCCATCGTAAGAGCAAGCGCAACGAAGGCCAGCGTCTCGGGCACCCCGGCCTCCGAACTGGGCAGCGCTGAAACGATGACCGCCGAAAACGACATGATTCCGGCGACGGAAAGGTCGAGCCCCCGTTGCTGAATCACTAGGTGCTGTCCGATTGAGGCGACTGCCAGGACCGCGAAGAACGGCAGCATCAATTGGAGTGCGCTGATCGAGACGGTGCTGGGGGCAATTGCGCCGCCGCCCACGATCAGCGCAGTCGTCGCAATTGCCGCGATCAGCAACCGCGACAGCGGCTTTTTCCGCCCCTTGTATTCGCGCCTTGTCCAGGAGCGTTCCGGCCGCCGCCGTTCCGGCTGCGATTCAACGTCCCCCGCGCTTTTTGGTATCACTGAAATTGCCGTGCGCGATGGCTATTTGGCAAGGATCTCCCTCATTTTCGCGCCGGAAAGCATCGCCGATGGGATCGCGGTCGGTGGCAAGCTCTTGTCACATTTGACCTTGAGCTTCGGATCGGACGACGTGCTGTCCTCGGAGAACGGCAGGTCGATCAAGCTGGGCTCGGTGTTCGCCATGCCGTTGGCGGCTGCCAAACCCTTGCGCAGCGCCAAGCGGACTAGCCAGGTATGCGCGCTGGCAGTTGCTAGTTTGAAGGTCGGGTTGGCCGCATGGTTGTCCTGCCACAGGCAGGACAGGTCGTTGAGGTCCTGACCAGCCCAGGCCGGGATCGGCTTGCCGGCCGCGAGGAAGGCGCGGATCGGGCCCGTTGTCTCGGCCATCATGCCGTCGATCTGCGGATACTTGGCGATTTCGGCCGCGGTCGTCTTCTGCGCCAGGGCGGGATCCCAGTTGGTGTCCACCGGGCCTTCAAGAACCTTGATGCCCGGATTCGCGGCGAAGACGTCTCGCCACCCGACCGCCTGTGACGACGTCATCGGATTGCCGGGAGTGCCGCCTTGGACAATGACATTGCCCTTGCCGTCGAGCGTCTTGACCATCCACTCGGCAAGCATTTTGCCTAGGCCGATCTGGGTCTCGGTAACGCGCACCACGTAGTCGGTGCCCATCGCGCCGAACGGCGCGTCGCCGGTGGAGAAGGGAACGACTGCAATGCCGGCATCAGTCGCCTGCTTCATCACCTTGAGCTGGGCGACACCGGTGTCGGCAAACACGACGATCACGTCAAACTGCTGGGCGATCAGGCCGCGGATGTCAGCGATCTGCTTCTCCGCCTTGAACTCGCCGTCAGTGTAACGGACTTCCTTGATGTTTGGGCACTTAGAAGCCTCGTCCTCGAACTCGGCACGGGTAATCTGGCGCCAGTAGTTGCCGCCCCAGCCATCGGAATATGCGACCTTGAGAGGCTTCGTACCGCAAAACTTGGAAATGTCCTGCATGTCCGCGATACCGCCCTTCTTGTTTGGCGCCAAATCGAGATTGGAGAATTTGTTTTGGGCTTCCGCTGGCATAGCGGCGACTATGTGAAAGGCGAATGCCGCTATCGACGCGGGCAGCAGAAAGCGCAGGTGTGATGACATTTATTCCCTCCCCGTGAAATCGTCGGCGTCGTATTTTCTTTTGCGCCGACGTACCGGATACTATAGTACAAAAAAACTGACCTTCCAACGGCAAAACAAGTAGGTAGTGGTCACTGGCCCACTACCACAAGAGTCAAGCAGGTAGTGGTCACTGGCCCACTACCAACAAGAGTACAGGGAGCAATCTTCAATGAAACTCAGCACCGAACGGATCATTACCACCCATGCCGGCAGCATGCCGCGCGGCGAGCCATTGAGTTCGATGCTGATCGATGAAGAGGACCACAAAAGGGTCGACCGTCGGAAAATCGACGAGGTTACGGAAGACCGCGTCGCCCATGTCTTGAAAAAGGAGGCTGAAGTCGGCATCGACGTCGCGAACGACGGCGAGCAGGGACGGGTCGGCTTTCAGACCTACATGACGCAGCGCATGGATGGCTTCGGCGGGGAAGCGAGCCGGCCCTATGGCAGAGAATTCGTAGAATTCCCGAAATTTACCGAACGCATGCTGGCTCGCATTCCGAAGACAGGCAAGGTGTTCAACGCGCCCGAGGCAGTCTCGGAGCTCAAATATCGTGGCGAGAGCGAAATTCGCAAAGAGATCGATCGCGTCAAGCGTCTGGCGGAAAAAGCCCCATCGCACGTTTCTGAGTTGTTCATGAACGCGCCGTCGCCCGGCATCGTCGCGACTACGATGCTGAATGCATATTACGAGTCCGACGAGGCTTATCTCGACGCGATCGTACGCGAGATTTCGAAGGAATACAAAGCCGTAGTCGATGCCGGTTTGATTCTGCAGATCGACGCGCCCGATCTCGCCATGGAACGGGTACTGCTGTATCAGGATTTGACCGACACAGAATTCGCAGAACAGGTCGAAAAGCATGTCGATGCAATCAACCGGGCGCTTGAAGGTTTAGCGCGCGATCGCGTCCGGCTTCATGTATGCTGGGGCAATTGGGAAGGGCCACATTGCTTCGACGTGCCGATGGAGGTCATTCTGCCCGCGCTCTATCGCGCCAAGGTTGGCGCTATCGGGCTTGAGTTCGCCAACCCGCGCCGCCAGCATGAGACTGCGGCGCTGAAGGCAAGCAAACTGCCCAAAGACATGGCCGTCATCCCCGGCGTGATCGATTCCAAGACCAATTTTATCGAGCATCCCGAAGTGGTCGCCAAGCGCATCGAAGCTGTGGTCGATGCGGTCGGCGACAAGGAGCGCGTAATCGCCGGCGTCGATTGCGGCTTTAGCACTTTTGTCGGCTGGGAATGGGTCAGCGAAGATGTGATGTGGCCCAAGCTGAAGTCGCTCAGCGAGGGTGCCGCCATTGCGTCGAAGCGATTGTGGGGATGATCGGCGCTTGGCGGCCAGCCTAATTTTGTGCCGCGTCCGTCACTGAAACGGATCGCACGACGATTGCTGGCGATATGGCCAGTGAGAGTGCAAAAAGTATTGGGAGCATTGCCTTAGCTCCACAAGTCAGTGCGACAGGATTTGGCTGAGGAAGAGCTTCAACCGATCGCTCTTCGGCTGCGCTACGCCACCATCAACGGCGCCAAGGGCCTGCGTCTCGACCGCAAGACCGGCTCGCTGACGCCGGGCAAGGAGGCCGACATCCTGATCCTCGACGCCACCAAGATCAACGTGGCGCCGGTCAACCAGGTGCCCGGCGCGGTGGTATCGTTGATGGATCGCAGCAACGTCGAGACCGTGATCTTCGCCGGCAAGGTGCGCAAGTGGAAGGGGCAGCTGTTGGACGTCGATCTCGACAGACTACGTACCCAGCTTGAGGCCTCGCGTGACCACATATTCGCTGCTGCCGGCGTCCCGCAGAACCTGTTCAGCAGTCAATAACGCAAATTAGCGTGATGGGGGGCGACTCTGAATCGCCCCGCATTCCCGCCCCCCAACAAGCCGCAAGCCACGCGTTGCGCGCGAGGGCCAGTATAAACAAAGCAGTTGCGCCCCCGACGTTCTTAAATTTATTCGAGCTAACTTAAGAACAACTCGATAGGAGTACCGGCAGCGGCGTCAGAGGCCGGCGAGGCTATCCCACTTGGCCCGTCACGACGTTGGCCGTGGGGGAGCAGTTCGGTAGATGGGATAATCGGCCGGCCAGCTTGTGGATAGCTGAAGAATTTGGGTGCTGCGCTTCAGGCTGATGGTGAATACGAGGTCCGTGGGTACGGCCTCAAGCATCAGAAGGAGAAGCGCAGCAT
>Ga0116126_1002557_pt1 | contig 10323 bp, 6 predicted proteins | sample June2015DPH_16_5_FD_89730 | JGI IMG/M metagenome (GOLD analysis project Ga0116126, IMG submission 89730) | Peatland microbial communities from SPRUCE experiment site at the Marcell Experimental Forest, Minnesota, USA - June2015DPH_16_40 | ecosystem: Environmental > Terrestrial > Soil > Wetlands >... | reverse complement strand
TGATCGGTCCAGCGAATAGGATGCCGATGATGATGGTCAGGCCAAGTCGAAGCGATCGAGATTCATGACCTTGGCCCACGCGGCCACGAAGTCCCGCACGAACTTCCGCTGCGCGTCGTTGCACGCGTAGACCTCCGCGATGGCACGGAGCTCCGAGTTTGAGCCGAAGACGAGGTCGACGCGGCTGGCGGTCCACTTGAGCGTCCCCGTCTTGCGATCGCGGCCCTCGAAGGTCTCCCCGTCGTCGGATGTCGCCGTCCATGTCGTGCCCATATCGAGGAGGTTTACGAAGAAGTCGTTGGTCAACGTCCCGGGCCGCTTGGTGAAGACGCCGAGCGGGGACTGCTTGTAGTTCGCGTTTAGAACGCGCATCCCGCCAACGAGCACGGTCATCTCGGGAGCGGTCAGCGTCAGCAGGGCCGCGCGATCGATCAGCCGATGCTCCGCCGGACACCGGGGTCCGTGTGCGGAATAGTTGCGGAACCCGTCCGTTGTCGGCTCGAGCACGGCGAACGACTCAACGTCGGTCTGCTCCTGCGTTGCATCGGCACGTCCGGGCGCGAAGGGGACCTGAACGTTGTGCCCGGCGTTCTTCGCGGCTCGCTCGACGGCCGCGCAGCCGCCCAGCACGATCAGGTCGGCAAGCGAGACCGGCTTCTTGAAATCCTTCCGGATCCTCTCCAGGGTCCGCAGCACCTTCGCCAGTTCGGCGGGATTGTTAACTTCCCAATCCTTCTGCGGCGCGAGGCGAATGCGCGCCCCGTTGGCGCCACCACGCTTGTCGGTGCCGCGGAATGTGGCCACTGACGCCCAGGCGGTCGAGACGAGTTGTGGGATGGACAGTCCCGAGGCGAGGATCTTGTTCTTGAGGGTGGCGATGTCTTTCGCGCCGATCAATTTGTGCTTCACCGGCGGGACGGGGTCCTGCCAGATCTGTGGCTCTTTGGGCACCAGCGGGCCCAGATACCGGGTGATCGGCCCCATGTCGCGGTGCGTGAGCTTGAACCACGCCTTGGCGAAGGCGGTGGCCAGCTCTTCCGGGTGCTCGTAGAAGCGCCGCGAGATCTTCTCGTAGACCGGGTCGAACCGGAGCGCGAGGTCCGTCGTGAGCATCGACGGAGCGATCTTCTTCGATGGGTCGTGGGCGTGCGGGACCGTGCCTTCACCGGCGCCGGCCTTCGGCTTCCACTGATGCGCGCCCGCCGGGCTCTTGGTGAGCTCCCACTCGTAGTCGAAGAGGTTCGAGAAGAAGTTGTTGCTCCACTTCGCGGGCGTCGTGGTCCAGGTGACCTCGAGGCCGCTGGAGATGGCGTCGCCGCCCTTGCCGGTGCCGTAGCTGCTCTTCCAGCCGAGGCCCTGCTCCTCGAGGGGGGCCGCCTCCGGTTCGGGGCCGACGTTGCTTGCCGGGCCCGCGCCGTGAGTCTTGCCGAACGTGTGTCCGCCGGCGATCAGCGCCACCGTCTCCTCGTCGTTCATCGCCATGCGGCGGAACGTCTCTCGAATGTCCCTGGCCGCGGCCAGCGGATCCGGTTTGCCGTTCGGCCCTTCCGGATTCACGTAGATGAGGCCCATCTGAACGGCGGCAAGAGGATTCTCGAGGTTGCGGTCGCCGCTGTAGCGCTCGTCGCCGAGCCACGTGCGTTCGGACCCCCAGTAGACGCCGTCCGGTTCCCAGACGTCCACGCGTCCGCCGCCAAAGCCGAAGGTCTTGAAGCCCATCGACTCGAGGGCACAGTTGCCGGCGAAGATCATCAGGTCGGCCCATGAGACCTTCCGTCCGTACTTCTGCTTGATCGGCCAGAGCAGCCTGCGCGCCTTGTCGAGGTTGACATTGTCGGGCCAGCTGTTGAGGGGCGCAAAGCGCTGCATGCCGGCCCCCGCACCGCCACGACCGTCGCTGATGCGGTACGTGCCCGCGCTGTGCCATGCCATCCGAATGAAGAGCGGCCCGTAGTGGCCGTAGTCGGCCGGCCACCAGTCCTGCGACGTCGTCATCACCGCTTCGATGTCCTTCTTCAGGGCATTGAGGTCGAGTGTCTTGAATTCCTCGGCATAATTGAACTCCTTGCCCATGGGGTCGGACAGGGGAGAGTTTGGGCGGAGTATCTGCAGGTTCAACTGATTCGGCCACCAGTTTCGATTTGACTGAGCTCCAGCCGCCGTGTGTTTGTGAGCCCCGCTCATCACCGCGCATTTACTTTCGGTCGTCATGTTTCCTCCAATCGTGCTCCGAACTTACACTGTTCAGACAAATGCCGCCAGTAATCAAAAGAGAGAGGGGGGCGTCAAGGTTATTGTCGGGTGGGAAAGGGGTGTGTTATAGTGGCGGCGCTGGAAAGGGCACACTTATGGCTATTCAGAACTGCATCATTAAAGTGCAAAGGCGCAACCGCGCGCTGGTGACGTTTGATGAGGAGCGGATTTGCAAGGCCGTGCTGCGGGCGGCGGAAACGATCGCCGGGTTTCGCCAGGATTATCTGCCCGGCATCAACGACAAGATTTTCGAGGCGTACGATTCCGACGAACGCATCGCGAGATTTATCGCGGATGCCGTGGTGCTATGCCTCAACTCGCAGCCGCACCATCTGATCGCCAATTTCCCGCCCACCATCGAGACGATCCAGGATTACGTGCTGCACGCACTGCGCAGTTACGGGTTCCAGAACACGGCCGACGCGTACGAGTGTTACCGCTGGGGGAGGCACTGGTTGCGCGAGGGCGCGATCAATGAGACGCAATTTGTCGGGAACGGTTTTCCGAAGAAGCGAATGGAGAAGACGCTGGAGTGGAACCGTCAGCATGGTTGCGACACGGTAGCGGGGTTGAACGAGGTCGTGCGTCGGGGGAAATTGAAGTCGGTGGTCGACGGATCGCTCGCGGTTTACGAGGCGTCGCTGGATGAGGGGGCGCGCAAAGTGATGGCGCGTCTGAGCGCCGGCGACAATCTGCGCATGATCTGGGTGAGCGGACCGAGTTCGTCGGGCAAGACGACGACAACGGTGAAACTGACCGAGCGGCTGCAGAAGCACGGACTGAAGTTCTTGATGTTGAACCTCGACGATTATTTCTGGGCGCTTATCGAGCATCCGTCGGACTGGATCAACGACCGCAATTTCGAGACGCCCGAGGCGCTGGACATCCAGTTGCTCAACCGCCATCTACGGGACTTGCTCGACGGCAAGACAATCGAAAAGCCCGTATACAGTTTCAAGGAGGGGCGGCGCGTTACCTCGAAGCCGGTCAAACTGGAGAAAGGGCAGATCTTGTTGTTGGATTGCCTGCATGGATTCTACCCGCCGATCACGGAGGGGATCGATCCGTCGACGCAATTCCGTCTGTACATTGAGACGCTCAACGTGATGTACGAGGGCGATGGCAGCACCCATCGACTGACAAAGCTTACCGATGTGCGACTGATCCGGCGGATGCTGCGCGACGTACAACATCGCAATCACAGTCCGCTGTCGACGATTTTGCACTGGCATTACGTGCGCGCGGGAGAATTGTTCAGCATCATCCCGCTGATGGGACTGGCCGACCACGTTGTCAACGGCGGGTTGCCATTCGACCTGGCGGCGCTGAAACCGTTCTTTATCGGGCCGGGCGGATATTTGCCGAAACCGGAAGAATTCGGGCCGTACCAGGGGTTCCTCGACGCGCGGATCCGCTACGACCGGGTGAAGCAGTTGCTCGAATCGGTCGAAGGCATCACGCGGGAACAAGCGGACACCTACGACATCATACCGGGTGACTCGGTGATCCGCGAGTTCATCGGCAAAAGCACCGTGAAAATCCCGCATAACGAGTGAGCACTCTTGTGAAGACATTGATGGTTCTGTCGGTTGGAATCGCCGTGACACATTTGGCCGTGTTCGCGGCGGAGATGCCGAAGGTGGGGGACAAGGCGCCGGATTTTTCCGTGGCGGCGAGTGACGGGACAACGCTGCATCTGAAGGATGTCATTGGGAAGGGGAATATCATCCTGTATTTCTACCCGAAGGACGATACGCCGGGGTGCACGAAGGAAGCGTGCGGCATTCGCGACACGTTCGATGAGTTCAAGGGACTGAATGCGACGGTGTTGGGCGTGAGCTTCGATTCGGTGGAGTCGCACAAGAATTTCATTGCGAAATACAAGCTGCCGTTTGTGTTGTTGGCCGACACGGACAAATCGGTCGCGAAGTTATACGGCGTGGCCGACGACAGCAGCCGGTTCGCCAGCCGCGTGACGTTCGTGATCAACAAGGCGGGCAAGATCGTGTTCGTGGACCCAAAGGTGAATCCGGCGACGCATGCCGCGGAACTGCGGACGATCCTGAATGGTCTGACCCGGTAGGAACGCTCGCCGCTACAGCACAAGACCGTTGACGGTCACACACCCATTTCGGCTCGCCGGGGGTGCGTCCACCCAATAGAATTCCCCGGCCATGAGTGAGCGGGAACGACTGATCAGTGGATTGAAGCAGGCGTGGCGGGATGACGGGCTGCACTCGCGGCGGTTCCGAGGGCGGCGCGATGAGCATGGGTCAACAGGCGTAGCCGCATTGTCGACTGGTAAATAGCGATGAGACTCCTGGCCTTCATCGCCTGCGGTTTGGTACTGATGGTCGGCACGCTCACCAGCCTGAAAACAGTCTCTCGTCTCACCGATGGGGCGTCGTTCTTTGGGGATGAGAATGACTATCATGCGCTCGCGGCCAACTACGCAATGGGCCACGGAATGAGAACGGGTGCATTCGAGCCCATTGAGAACTATCACTACACGCCCGACGATCCAGCGTCTGCCGAGTCGTTTATCGCGCGCGGCGCTCACGGCGGCGACCCGGCTTTGGTTCGTACCCGCGGCTACCCGATCTTCCTGGGCCTGATCTATCGCGTGGCGGGCGTACACCCACGCATCGCCAGGCAGGTGCAACTGGCGCTGGTGATTCTTGTGGGGGCCGGGCTGCCGTGGCTCGGATTCTACCTGTGGCGCGGGGCCGGCATTCTGCCGGGAGTGTGGGCGGGCCTGTACTACATCGGGAAGTATACACTGAGGGAGCGGGGGTTGCTGGCGGAGCCACTGTTTGCGTTGCTGTTGTTCGTGTGGACCTGTCTGTTCGTGTACTGGCAGCGCTCAGGGAAGTTGTGGCCGGCGTTCGCGCTTGGCCTTGTGGCTGGTTACTGTGTGCTGGTGAAGGGCACCGCGATTTTTCTATTCCCCGTGACGGCCGTCGTGCTGGCATGGCAGTGGTGGCGAACACGGCCACATTCGGCAGCGCTGGCGGCACTGGCGGTGTTCGTCGTTGGGTACGGCATCGTGACCGTCCCCTACATTGTCATGGTGAGCCGGATGGCCGGTCGGTTCATTTTGTTCTCGACGCAAGGCGCCGATGCGTTCCGGGATGGCAACTCGGCGATCTCGGCTGGCTGCTGTGAGCCGAAGTGGCGGGAACAACCCGCCGGGTTTACGTTGGTGCCGGCGGCGCGCCTGCCGCTCCTGCTGGTGCAAAAGGTCGATCAGGGCTTCCGGTGGTTCACGTCGATTCGCGTGGCGGTGGCCGGCCTTGGGTTGTGGCTGGCCTGGGAACTACGGCGCCGGTGGGGTGAACGCTGGAAGTGGCCGGTCGTGCTTGGCGGGTGTGCGTTCGCGGTAGCGTGTTTCAATCCATTGGCCGCTGTGTCGCATGGCGTGCTGGTGCAACACGAACCGATGCCGTTGGTCGTCGGGTTGGGGATTGGCGCGCTGATGGCCCTGCACCGACTACGAGCCCCCGGGCTCGACGAGGTGCCCCTGCCGTTTCTGATTGTCACGGCCAGTCTGTTACTGACGACGGTGGTGATGTACGGCCTGCAACGCCACGTGTGCGTGATCGACTGGATGTTTTTATTGAGCGCCGCCTATCTCGTCGGTGGGGCCTGGTGGCCCAGACATACTGCATCCTCCTGATAGTCTCGATTCCCGCCATCTCATCGAGTATTTCCACTCGCCGGGAAGCCCGGCCTCCAGTTAGAATCCAAGCGAATTGCCATGAGTGAGCGGGAACGATTGATCAGCGGATTGAAGCAGGCGTGGCGGGATGAGATGGCGAGCGCGCGTAATTATCGTGCGTTGGCGGGGCGCGAGGCGAATTCCGAGAAGAAGGCGATCTTGTTGCGTCTGGCGGAGGCGGAAGACAAACACGCGGCGAATTGGGCGGCGCGGTTGAAGGAATTGGGCGCGGACCCGGGCGAATACCGCGAGACGTTCGCGGAACAGGCGCGGCGGTGGGCGCTGGTACAGAGCGGGACGGACACGGCGGTGGTGAAGCTGGAGGCATTGGAGGACGGGGCGGACTCGATGTACGACGAGCTGGCGAAGATCGCGCCGAGCGAGGAGGTGCGGAAGCAGTTGGTCGAGGCGCAGACCGATGAGCGGTCGCACAGCCGCGTGTTGAGCGAGTTCAACGAGGGAAGCGTTCCCCCGGCGCAACGGAAGCTGAACAAGATCCTCGGTACCGAACGATGGCACGTGACGGGCGCGGGCTGGATCGGGCAGGCGATTTACGGGGTGAACGACGGGCTCGGCGCGGCGTTTGGAGTGGTCAGCGGCGTGGCGGGCGCGACGGGCGTGAATGGGAAGTTTGTGATGTTGAGCGGCTTGGCGACGGCGATCGCGTCGGCATTGTCGATGGGTAGCGGCGCGTATCTGGCGACAAAATCCGAGCGCGAAGTATACGAGGCAGAAATCGAGCGCGAGCGGATGGAGATCGAGACGGAACCCGAGCAGGAACGCGAGGAGATGGAGTTGTTTTACCAGTTGAAGGGGTTCTCACCCGAGGAGGCGAAGACGCTGGCGGCGAAACTGGCGGAGCAACCCGAACAATTGCTGAAGACGCTGGCGCATGAGGAACTGGGGCTGTCCGAGAAGGGGTTTCCGAATCCGTGGCGGTCGGCGGTGAGCGCGTCGTTGAGCACGGCGGCGGGGGCGATCGTGCCGGTGATTCCGTTTATGTTTTTGTCGGGGATAACGGCGCTGGTGTGGTCGTTTGCGATCAGCACGGCGGCACATTTTGCGGTGGGCGCGTCGAAGACGATCGTAACGGGCCGGTCGTGGCTGAAGAGCGGGGCGGAGATGACCATTGTCGGCGTGGGCGAGGCGGTGGTGACCTATTGCATCGGGTTGCTGATCGCGCCGGTGTTGCGGTAGTGGGCGGAGTGTCTTCAAATTAATCGCAGGCAGGGACGCCTACGCCACCAAAATCATAGGCAGCGGCCGCGCAGGAGCGCATCCCTCCAAAGTGGAGCCGCGGCTTGAACGGATGGGCGGCATGGGATAAGCTCGCCCCTGAATCATGCCTTTTATCCCGGGAAATAAGCCGGACGAACCCGTGGAGTACAAGCCGGTCTACGAGCGGATCCAGGACTGGATTTTCAGGCTTGACGTCGGCATTGGGATCGGACCGTATCGGCTGGCGATGTTTTGCCTGGTGGTGTTGATGTTGATTCTGCTGTACACCGGGACGCAATTCTACGGGTTGCGCGACCCGGAGGCGATGGACGCGGGTCAATTGGCGCGGAACCTCTGGCGCGGGCGCGGGTACGCGACACAGACGATTCGTCCGCTGGAAATCTGGTATCTGTCGTCGATTGGCCGTCGTCCGATCGAGCCGAACACGAACGTCCAGCCCGAGCTGTGGACGCCGCCCATGTACCCGATGGTGCTGGCGGCGGTGTTTCACATTTTGCCGCCGGATTTCGCGGTGGAGAACGGGGCGTGGACGGTCGAGGCGGACCGGGTGGTGATGTTGACGGGCTGGCTGTTTTATCTGGCGGGGATGTTTTTGATGTACGCGCTGGCGCGGGAGATGTTCGACCATCGGGTGGCGACGATGAGCGCGTTCATGTATCTCTTCTGCAATCCGCTGATGGAATCGGCGATCGCGGGCCTGCCGTGGGGATTGATGTCGGTATTTTTTCTGGCGACGGCGTACGCCGTGTTCAAAGCGGAGAAATGGCAGGCGGAAGGTCGGTCAGGATGGTGGGTGTACGGCGCGCTGGCGGTGAGCGCGGGGGCGGTGGCGCTGGGGACGCTGACGCAGTACGCGTTCGTGTCGGTGCTGGTGCCGCTGCTGATCTACGTGGCGGTGTCGTTCCCGAAGAACTGGCGGGCGAAATGCGGATTGTGTGTGGTCGTGTTTGCGGTGATGTTGACGCCGTGGATGATGCGGAACTGGCGGGCGTCGCAGACGTTGTTCGGGTTAAGCCGGTTCCAGTTGGTGGAAGGGCTGGGCGAGGGGACGGAGCGGGAAGTCAAGGTGGGGCAGGTGCAACGGATGTTGGGCGGGGCGTTGCCGGAGATCGGGTTGCGGGCGCAGGCGCAGCGGGCGTTGATCAACGCCCGGCAACTGTACGAGGTGGCGCTGAAGGATGTCGGGGCGAACTATCTGGTGGTGTTCTTTCTGGTGGGATTGATGCATCGGTATCGGCAGGAGGAAGTGTTTCGGCTGCGGCGGTTCGTCTTCTGGTCGGTGCTGATGGCGATGATCTGGATGAGCGTGGCGGGCCCCTCGCCGCTCGGGACAAGTCCGCCGAGGCGGAATTTTCTCACCGTGTTCGAGCCGCTGATCATCGTGTACGGCGTGGCGTTTTTCTATGTCATGTTCGAGCGGCTCCAATTTCGGACGCGTCTGGTGCGGACGGCGTTCATCGGCGGGTTTGCGGTGTTCAACTCGTTGCCGTTCGTGTTCATGCTGCTGCCGCCGGCGACGACGTTGCCGTATCCGCCGTATCGGGCGGACGTGGTGGCGCGGCTGGGCAAGGAGTTTGGCGAACGGGAATTGTTGTGCAGCGATATCCCGTGGGCGGTGGCCTGGTACGCCGACCGCGCCGCGGTGTGGAATCCGTTGGACGAACAGGCCTTTTACGCCATCAACGACAACGTCAAAACCATGTCGGGAATTTATCTGACGCAACAGACGTTGAGCTCCGAGGACGTCGTGCAGATGATCACGGGCTATCAATTCTTCTGGACCCAGATGTACGATCTGAAACATTTCCCGCCGAAAAATTTTCCGCTGCAGGTGGCGCGTCCGTGGACGCCGGATGGTCAGCAGGTGCTGATCACCAACCGAAAACTCTGAGTCCACCCCGACGCCTCGCCGTGCTGGCTGACGCGCGGCAGCCTCGCACGAAATGCACAACGCTCGCCGAATGTTCTCGCAGTTTGCCCCCGTTCCAAGCGCCCCAAAAGCCAGACGCGCCCGCCACCGCAAACGGAATCCGCCTCGCACCCTGTGGAATTTTCCTGCGCGGGGCCAACAACGACGGTGTTTTGGACACGATATATCGCCTGCCGATATATCATGGCGGCGGAGGGGCCGGCAGCGGAAACGCTGATACATGGTACTGCTATGTGTCACGTCACCACCAGCATCATCCCGCACTCCCGCGGCAACAAGAGGAAAGTCGGGCCGGCGACGGGTGAGCCGCGGATGAACACGGATGGGCGTGGATGTTGTGGGGTGCTAAACTTTTAGCATAGCTCGAACGGTACGGAGTGCGCGAGGGAGACGGGAGACGGATTCTTTCACGCAGCCCCGACTCGCCCCGAAAAGAATTCGGGGTAAACAATCGGGGTAAAAGCCGCGGAGGGCACAGAGGGTGAGATGGCGGTGTCCAAGCGACGGTGCAGTGTGGGACCGATTGCGGGCGCCCGCCGAATCTGACTCATAGTCTATGGATTGCCAATGCGGGGGGACTAAGACTATGAGTCATGGCCAAAGGACATCCCGCCTGTCCGCCATAGCTTCAGCGAAGGCGGATCCTGACTGGATTCGGGCTCAATGTCCGGCAACAACGCCCCGACCTCGGAGTCGGGGTAAATTGCGACTAGGGCACAGCGAGGTCGCGTCTCCACTCCGTTTCGGCTCCCGCTCGGTGAGGGCAGGGGAAAAGTGATGATACATTGTAGTGCAATGTATCATAGGATCTGGAGAAATGATGACACCTAGTAGTACTAGGTATCATGCGTGACGGGGGAAGTGGGAAGCCAGACGACATGATCAACTGTCACGATGTGGTGAGCGCCGGGAGTTCGCGCCAGAAACCCTCGCGGAGAAGGACGGACACGTTTATCGCAGCTTTGCTTCAATCAAGTCGGCTAACTCTTTCGGAGCGTAAGTGTGCTTCGCGGTGACATGGAGAATCGGCAGGGAAGCCGCTTCCAACGCCTGATCGACAAATGCGTCGCGCTCTTGTCGGTCCTCGCGCTCGTGAGAGGAATCATCCAATTCGATCACCAGCAGCGGCTTGATGTTCTGAAGGTCACATAGCACGAAGTCCACATGCTTGGCCATAACGCGG
>Ga0116126_1002553_pt1 | contig 10338 bp, 8 predicted proteins | sample June2015DPH_16_5_FD_89730 | JGI IMG/M metagenome (GOLD analysis project Ga0116126, IMG submission 89730) | Peatland microbial communities from SPRUCE experiment site at the Marcell Experimental Forest, Minnesota, USA - June2015DPH_16_40 | ecosystem: Environmental > Terrestrial > Soil > Wetlands >... | reverse complement strand
GGTCGGTGCGCCAGGCGCCATGGACGAAACGTTCGGTTCCGTGTGCCACGGAGCCGGCCGGGCGATGTCCCGAACCGCGGCGAAAAAAGGCCGCCACGCCAAGACGGAGATGCAGAAGCTCGAGGACCAGGGAATCATCGTCCGAGCCGGAAGCCGCGCCGGCATGTTAGAAGAGATCCCTGAAGCGTACAAAGACATCGATGCGGTCATCGAAGTGGTGCACAATGCCGGCCTCGCGCGCAAGGTCGCGCGTCTGAGGCCCATGGGAGTGATCAAAGGTTAGGCAAACTTCGGTTAGGCAAGCTTCGTCGCAACGCTAGACATGCGCGCCTGAGATTTCTCCGGAGTCGCGAGGTAGCGAGCGAACCAGTCCGCGGCCACTCGCGCGACCTCTTCCAATTTCCCCGGCTCTTCGAATAGGTGCGTCGCGCCGGGAATGATGACCAACTTCTTCTCGGGGCAACGGAGCTTCGCCAGAGCTTCTCGATTCATGCCGATCACGGGCTCGTCGTCCCCTCCCACGATCAGCAGAGTGGCGGCACGGACCGAACCGAGCGCGTCTGCCGCGAGATCGGGCCGCCCTCCACGAGAGACAACCGCTGCGATCGCGTCCGGAAGTTGGGCGGCTGCTACGAGCGCCGCAGCTGCGCCGGTGCTTGCCCCGAAGTAGCCGAGCCTGACGCCTTTCATGTCAGGCCGGCCCAACACCCATCGAGTCGCACCGATTAGGCGTGCCGCGAGCAACCCGATGTCAAAGCGAAGCTCCGCCGTGTATTGATCAACGGATTCCTCTTCGTGAGTCAAAAGATCGAAAAGCAAGGTCGCTATTCCTTGCGACTGGAGGATGTCCGCCACATATCGATTTCGTGGGCTGTGGCGGCTGCTGCCGCTGCCGTGCGCGAAAAGGACAAGCCCACTGGCGCTCTTTGGGAGCGCCAGAGTACCCTCCAGGTTCACTTTCCCGGCATCGATCAACACTTCGGTTTCAATGCTGTCTTTCCTGGTTTTCCGGCCCGGGATCATGAGCAAACTCCTCTCTGCACAGCCTAGCCCTTTATGCGCTCTTTTGAGCAGTGCGCTGCGCGGCCCGATGAATCAAGTCCGTCACTTCTTCGTCCGTGACCTGCGAAAAATCGCCGTAGAACTGGCCAATCGCGTAAAACGCTTCCGGCATGTCCACGCAAACAAGATCGTCTACCATGCTCCTGAGCCGGTGGCAGGTCGAGAGGGGCGCGACTGGAACGGCGACCACAAGCCGCGCCGGCTTCATCTGCCGCAGTGCATCGATTGCTGCGCGCATGCTCGAGCCAGTGGCAATCCCATCGTCCACGAGGAGAACGGTCCGGCCTTCAAGCTTGAGCGGGGCACGAGACCCTCGATAGACGCGCTCGCGCCGTTCGAGTTCGTGCCTGACGCGTCCGGTGATTTCCTCGATTTCCTGCTTGGAAATGCCCAGCCCTTCGATCAACTCCTGATCGAGTACCCGCACACCGCCCGTCGCAACTGCGCCGAACGCGAGTTCCTCTTGTCCCGGAACGCCGAGCTTCCGTGAGAGGAAAACATCCAGCGGAGCGTCCAGCGCGTTCGCTACTTCGAAGGCGACAGGAACGCCGCCGCGCGGGATTCCAAGCACAGTCACATCTTGGCGCTTTGCGTATGCCGTCAGTTTCGACGCCAGCCGGCGGCCGGCGTCGACTCGATCTTCGAAAATCATGTCGCTCTCTTCTTCAAGGCCGTCCCTAAGATGCCGAGGCCGCCGCGCGAACGGCTCGCCGTGTACCGGGCTTCCCAACAATCCGCACAGTGCTGGCTTGCGGACCTTTCTCCCCTTCCTCCTCGGCGAAGCTTACGGTCGTTCCGATCTTGAGCCGGGCGAAGCCCCGATTCAAAACGCTGTCCCGATGGAAATAGATCTCTCGTCCATCCGGCGTCACCAGGAATCCATAGTCTTCGTCCGGAAGAAGCGATCTGACGCGCGCGACTGGAAGAGGCTCATGAGTCTTCACGCGGCCGCTCTGCCGGCGACCGTAATCCTGCAAACGCCGGGCGGCGGCGTTGAAGGCGTCGTCAATCGCCTGACGAAGATTCTTGTGTGGAGCTCCCACTTCGAGATTCTTCGTCGTCTTCGCTTTGCCTTCAAGCGCGGCGCGGGTCCTCAAGTGGGGCTGGTGCTTGACCACCACCTCTCCGCCGGGCAGCGTCAGGTCGATTCGGATATGGTATTGCGCGCCTTTTCGATGGTGCCGGTGGGGAAGCTCAACAGCCACACGGCAACCCATGATCGGCCGGTAGAGGCTCTCAAGCCTTACCACTTCCTCCTCAATCCATTCCCGGACGAGCGGTGACGACTCCGTGTTGCGAAACGTGATTTGTAGTGGGACCTGCATGGCCATCCCTCCCTCGTAAACCAAGGCTAGGCTCCCACAGGCGAAAAGAAATCACAGTGACCCAAGTCACGGTCACGAATTTTCTTGCGAGGCGATCAGGGGTAAGTTTGGCTGAAATCGGCGCTGCTCGCGCGTCAGCCAGTTCTTCCACGTCTTTTCCGCTGCCGCAGAAGCCCAGCCAGCGTCGCATAGGTCAGCTAGAGCCAGATGGGACTGTGCCAGGCGTAGCTCCCGGCCTTCCGCTACCCCAAGCTATCCATTTGACAATGCGATAGTTAAAGTGGCTACCGTGCGAGGATGCAAGTCTCCGGAAGGACCAATGTCTCGCCCGGCCGGATGAGATCTGGGGAGTGGAGCTGAGGGTTGGCGGTGGCAATACAGGTGACCGCCGAGGATGTCCCGAACTCGGCGCGTGCGAGGCTCCACAATGTATCGCCCGATCGAACGACAAACTGCTTTGTGTTCCAAGGACGTTCGGGTCGCAAATGAATCGTGTCACCGACGCGGAGAACGTTCGGATTCGAGAGTTCAGGATTGAGCGCGGACAACTCGCGCCAACGCGCTCCGCTCCCGAGATACCGTTTGGCCAGCTTCCACAATGAATCACCGTGCTCGACTTGAACGCCAATGGCGCCGCTTGAGTTGACTGCGGGTCGCCCAAGCACGGGCAGGGGCTTCGGCGTCGCGTCATGGGTCGCGAGATCGGGAGCGGATCGTTTTGGATTCGGCGGCTCGGCATATACGACTTTCCATCCTGTCGGCGAAGAAACCAAGGCCGTGCGCGGCGCCTGGTTGATCACAGTTCGTGCCGACTGCAGAGGCTGAGGGCGATCCACTGGCAAATTCATCTCCGGCATTTGCACAGGAACCGAAGGCGATGCGGAAGAGGAAATCGGTGTCGGCTGCTGCTGCGCGGCTGCCGGAGGCAGCGCCGCAGTCACAACGGGCGAACCAGGAACAGGAGAAACGGATGCTGCAACCGCAGGAGCGGACGCATTTGTGCGCGCGGCAAGAGCCCGCGCCTGATCTTCTGGAACCAGAATGTGCGGCTTCTCAAGATCGTCGTTCGTGTAGACGTGCGTTTCGCGCCGTGGCTCATCCTTCTTGCGTTCCCGCTCTTGGCGAGCGATATCACCGAGACTCTGAGCAAAACTCGTCATGGTGCAGAGTAAAAACAGCGACACCACGGCGCCACCAATGAGAGCCACGCGCCGCTGGAGTAACGCTTGCATCAGTAATCGCTAAGAACCTGAGTTGATTTGACTTGCGCCCAACGCCTATCTAAGCAAGTTAGCCAAATAACGGCAAGAAAATCAGCACGGATCGTGCGGTGAAGGTAACTGGGAAGAAGACTCGAGAACTCGGGGCATGTTTCAGTCCACGGGGAGTGCGCCAGGGAACCACTCGTGCGTCCCGCTGTACTGGCATGGGAAATGAAGTGGCGCGCCCGAGAGGAGTCGAACCTCCGACCTTCTGGTTCGTAGCCAGACGCTCTATCCAGCTGAGCTACGGGCGCACCTCTTTATTGTGAATGACTTGCAGCATGTCCTCAAGTGGAAAATGGGGGCCATGGATCCAATTAAGCCGCTTCCGTTCCCTCCATCCGAATTACGTTGGACGACCCACGGGTGAATCCTAGGCCGACTTTCTCAGCCCAGCCCTGCCGGAATTCAACATCTTCCTTCACAATGTTCCGCATACCTATCGGTCACGTCCTTGTGGGCGTGTCGAATCCAGAACTTCTCCAAACTCCAGGGCGCTTCTGCTTTTTTTCAGTGTGGATGCTCTGAAACGTCGAAAGGTATATCACTGCATGGCCCAAGCTTGACCGCCCCTCGCAGCTCTCAGATTCATATTGAAGCACACGCAAAAATCAAGTGCTTGTACTCGTCCACGAGATTGGTGAACACCACTACACCGCGCGCGGGGCGGAGTTCTTTGTGTCGAGTTGAACCAGGTGTTCAGGCTGCTGAATGGGCCAACAACGGGCATTCGCACGGCCCAGGGTCGACCGCGAAGATTCCTCCGCCGGAACGGAAACGCATCACGAGAAGCTTCGACAAGCACGCAGCGCCGTTTCAGATCCTGAGAATCCTGCCACCAGCAAAGTGGAGAGACGGAATTTGGGCGCGTACAATCACCTTCACGGCTGAAAAGCTACGGCCCGCCAACGTGCATCGGCATTCCCGCGACGACAGCCTCGAACGGGGACATCGCCGAGCTGCTGCTGGCAGAGAGTCATCTGCCGCGGCGGCTCTTTAGCGGCGCTAGCGTCGCCGCCGGGATAAATCTACAGCGACCAGCCACAGGGCTCAGGGGGCAGGGCGGGGAAAAGTGTCGCAGGTATCGGCCGGAAGCAAGTATCGGTCAGAAGAGAGCTAGTTTCGAGCTTTGGGATTCTGCGGAGAGGCAAAACTGGCCCGTTCCGTCGCCCGTGGAAGTACCTGGCAGTGCAAACCCGACTTACAGTTGCGTTCCGCGGCGGTCAGGAGTTATGTTATCCGGCGGACGGGGCTCGATAATGGAAATTCCGGCTCAAAACCGGGATGGACCATTAGACTCAGGCGGTGAGCGTTGCAAAATCAGGGGAATAGGCCACTCGGTACGCACCAGGATCTAACCGATGCGAAGACGTGGATTCAGCGCCTGGAGAGGCCGGAGAGAATAGCCGGTCTGAGGATTGATGATGTGGTGGCTTGCTTGAAACTGAAGCCAGGTGACGTGGTTGCCGACATAGGGGCCGGCACCGGTGCGTTCTCCATACCGTTTGCGAAGGCTGTCGCGCCGTCCGGAAAAGTTCTGGCGGTCAATATTTGGCCGGGTCTCCTGGATTACATCAATGAAAAGGCAAGAAAAGAGAACGTGACCAACCTCCAAACGGTTCTTGCGAAACTAGATGATCCCAAACTACCGAAAAACCAAGTGGATGTAGCCTTTTTCCATGATGTCTTTCATAACATGGATGACCGCCAGGCGTATCTGGAAGCGATTGCCTCTTGTCTCAAACCCAGCGGACGGGTGGCAATCATCGAACAGGAATTTGATGATCCGATCGCAAAGAAGTGGGATTTGCCCGAAGACAGGATCACCAAGGATCAGGTGAAAACCTGGATGGCGAATGTGGGATTTCATCTCATCGGGGATTACGATATTTTCGAGGGCGAAAACAATCCTGAAGGCGCCGGAATGCCACAGAGGTGGTTCGTGGTCTACACGCGAGGCCCCGCGTCTGGTCAGTAGCTTCACCACCGTACGTTATTCACAGACCTTGGAGTAGAAGAACCAAATATCCGTGAAGTGGATTCTGGATGACGTGCCGCTCAATTGGCGAGAACAGGAACAGAGAATCCTTCGGGTACTTTAACCTACCAGTGCTTGGGTTCAGCGGTTCCCTGTGCCACTAGTCTTTCGTAGAGCCATACCCATAGGAATCGATCGGCGCAACCTAAATGCAGCCGATAGTCACGGTTGGAGCGTTGGAGGACCGAGAGCTGATGCCGCAGGCCAGAATCTCGGCGTTCAGCGCTGCGCGGGTTCGAAATCCTCGCTGAATTGAAAAAAGAGCGAGAAAGTGATCGTGAACATGGCGGCGGTAACCTATAGTCGGTGCTGTTCAAGTTCAACTGGTTTAACGAGAACGGAGTTTTTGGTAGTGACAGTGGCTCGGCGTTTTGGGCGGCGCGACAAAACGTTTACCCAACGGCTCTCGCCGGCCGGTCTTGCGTCGTGGTTCGGCAAGCTTTGTTCAGGAGACTCGGGGTGCGGAAGAAGCAAGAATTCTATGGTTGGACGCTGCTAGCTGTTCTCTTCTCCCTGGATTTCGTCAACATGGGATTTCCTTTGTACGGCGGGACCGTCATCAATAGCTATATGCTGCATCAGATTCGGATGAGCCGCAGCACCCTTGGGCTGGGATTCACGTTTTCAAACTTGTTCATCGGCTTGTCCTCGACGGTTGTTGCCATGTCGATTCTCAAGCGCGGTGTTCGTAAGACCTTTGCAATTGGATCCGCGCTTATTTGTGCGGGTTCTCTGTTCCTGGCGTTCTTCGCATCCAAGCCCTGGCATTATCTGGCCGGTTACGGCGGGATTATCGGCGTTGGCATGGGTTTCGGCACTGTTGTTCCGGCGGGAACTGCTGTGACCCGATGGTTCAGGCGTTACCGCGGGAGGGCGATGGGGATTTGCATGGGCGCTTCGGGATTCGCTGGATTTGTGGTCGCGCCTCTGCTCAACAGAATGATCGAGGCAAGCGGCGGCAATTGGCGGGTTGGCTGGCAGATTGTCGCAGGTGTTGCTGTTATTTCAGGGATTATGGCGTTGCTTTTCGTCAAAGAGCGCCCGGAAGACTTGGGACAGGTCGTCGATGGAATCCCGGAAACTGAACCAGAACGCCAAGCGCATCAGCCGCGCCAGGGGCGTGGCCCGCGTGAATTGATTACGACATATTCGTGGACTCCGGCGGAAGCTTACAGAACCAGATCCTACTGGCTGATCGTGATTGCCGGAATTGCCTGCAAGTACCCATTCTTCTTTTTCATGGCCCACTGGATTCTCCACGCGCGAGGCGCGGGCATTCTTGCTTCCGACGCGGCCTGGACGATGGGCTTGTTTGCCGTGGGAGGCATCGTTGGGCGGCTAATCGGTGGGTGGCTAATGGACACGATCACCGGCCGCTACGCATTCATGATCGGGCTCGGTCTCTATCTGATCGGCTCGTTCCTCGCGATTAAAGTGAACCCGAACGCGCCCGTCATCGCTGTTGCTGCTGCTACATTGTACGGGCTGGCTTACGGCTGGGCGTTCACCTGCATGAATACCTGCACGGCCCACTTCTACGGCTCTGCAGCTTTTCCCAAGTTGAGCGGAATGATGATCCTGTTGACGTCCGCGATCAGCTCGCCGGCCGGGGTTATCGGAGGGAAAATTTTCGACGTTTATGGCGGTTACGCGCGGGCGTTTGAACTGAACGTTCTACTTGCCGCTATCGGCATTATTGCGATGGCTTTCGCGACGATGCCTTCCCCGTTTCCAGGTTAGCCATGCCGATACTGTTCGCCACAAGGGTGCCTGCAAAGGACCTAGGTATCGTCGCCCCCCTTTCGAGCGTCGGGTGTCACGGACTACTCTTGCACTCAACCTGAATTCCCTTTGTTTTAAGGAGTCGATGCGTCGAATGCGAGCGTAATGCATCAGCCGGGCCAACGCTCAAAAACGCTCAGGGCTCAATCCAGTGAGACTGATGCTCGGTGAGCCATCCAGGAGGCACTCGGCAATCAGCTTTCCGGTCACAGGGCCTAGGGTGAGTCCCAACATTGCGTGGCCAGTGGCAATGAACAGACCCGGGTATCGCGACAGCGGACCCACGGCCGGCAACCCATCGGGCATGCATGGTCTCAAGCCGCACCATTCCGACCGAAAGACCACGTGTTCCGTGCCGTTCAGATAACGCTTCGACGCATTCGTGAGTTGTTCCAGGCGCGGGCGCCTGATTTCGTGATTCATGCCTGAGAACTCGAGCGTACCTGCAAAGCGCACGAAGCCGTCCATAGGTGTGCAAAACACCATGTTCTCGCCGAGTACACAAGCATGACGAAGGAGCGGTGGATTTCCTTCGGCAGATTCACAGTCGCGGTGATAGCCCTTGGCAGCCTGCAATGGAAATCGCAGGCCGAGCCTGCGAATGAGCGAAGAACTGTAAGCCCCGGCGGCCAGAACTACGGCATCGGATTCCATCACCTCGCCGCTCTGCATCAGGACCCCGCGGACTCTACCATCAACCATCCGTATCTCTACAACATCAGCCCCCGTTTGGAATTTCGCACCATGACGCTTGGCCCGCTGCGCCAACTCGAGCACGAAACGATACGGATTAACGGTAGCCGCCTCCGGATAGAACACGCCGCCCAGTACCTGGCGGTTCAACGCAGGCTCTCGTTCCCGCAGCGCCTCCCCGGGAACTATCTCCGGATGGAAACTATAACGTGCGATGAAAGCAGCTTCCTTTTTGGCTGATTCAAGGCCGTGCTCTGTCAGATAGATCTCATAATATCCCTCGCGCCGGAAGCAGCACTCCAGCTTCTCCTGTTCAACCAGCTCGTCAAACAGTTCCCGGGTGGCGTGACCAAGCGGCGCCATGATGCGCATTGAGGATTCCAGATGTTCTTCGGTGCACGTCTGGCTGAATGTCCACAACCACCGGGCGAGTTCGGGATCCGGACGCGGGGCAATATACAACGGGCTAAGCGGGTCGAACAGCGATTTGGCAGCCTGCTTTACGCGCCCTGGTTTATTGATTGGCGTATGGCCGGGTGTAATAGAGCCGGCGTTGCCGTAAGAAGCTCCTCTGCCGATTTCGTCTCGCTCCAGCACGGTGACCCGTGCGCCGCGCTTAGCGAGGAAGTAGGCGCAGCAGACGCCGATCACACCCCCGCCGACGACAACCGTGTGACGGTCCAGCGGGCGTGTTGGAGAAAGTGTAGAAGGATTCAAGACTGCCTGCCTTTAGGTCGCGACCTGATTGTAGCGCCGGCGGTCCGTGGTTGGCGATCCTGCCCTGGGTCCGCAGCACAGCTTTGACTTTAAGGCGTTTGCACCGAAAAAATTGGACAGCGCAGCGAAGCGGACTCCCGAACCAGGCTGTTTGGACCATAAGGACGCAATCGCCGGCTGGCATCTTCGGTCGTCAGCCCGGCGGAGTTGCCTGTAGCTGTTAGAACAGCTCCTGCAACGGCCGTCTGGGCAAGTAGCTGCACGCGGTGGTGATTATTACCGAGGAAGAGAGGACGCCCTCCGTGCCAACATTGCTGATGCCAGGCGACTCGATTTGCTGGTAGAAGTCGTGCTATCCCAGTCAAACCATTCCCGGATGTCATTAAACCTCTTTCAGTGTACTTGCCTTTCCGTTCCAATCGTCGCCACAACGCATTGCAGAGGCACTTCCTCCCGAGCGTATTCTCCGTTTTCCCCCTTTGGTCACCATAAATTTCATTGGCTCCGTGGATTCACGCGATTGTACCTGTTCTAATGCGGATTCACTGGGAGCTGCCGCAGCTTGAACCGCTGCAGCTTTCCCGTCGAAGTCTTGGGGAGATCGACCACGAACTCGATCCACTTGGGGCGTTTGTAGCCGCCAATCCTGTGCGCGACCCAGTCCTTGAGCTCCTGGGCCAGTTCGTCACTGGGAAGGAAATCCGGGTTCAGAACCACGTAGGCCGCCGGTTTGGTGAGCCCTATCTCATCCTCGCGAGGGACGACCGCAGCTTCCCGGACGGCCGCATGGGCAACCAACGTACTTTCAACCTCGGGCGGGCTGAGCCACCGACCGTTGACCTTAAATACGTCGTCGGCGCGCCCGGCATGCCAGAAGTAGCCGTCTCGATCTTGGTAGCACTTGTCTCCCGTGCGGAACCAGGGACCCTCAAAAGCTTCTTTGGTTTTCTCGGGTTGGCTCCAATAGCCGGAACAGATGGAGTCCCCTTTGATCATTAAGTTGCCAATCTCGCCCGGAGCGACGGTGCACCCGCTTTCATCGACGATCTTGGCTTCGTACCCGGGTACGATCTTGCCGATGGAGCCGGGCCTCGCTTCGCCAGGGCGGTTCGAGATCATCGCCTGCAAAGACTCGGTGGAGCCCAGGCTATCAAGAATCTCAATGCCAAAGCGCTGTTTGAAACGCTCGAACAGCAAGGCGGGGAGGGACTCGCCCGCCGAGATCGCGTGACGTACACTCGAAACGTCAAACTCTCTCCCGTCCTCGCGCCGGTAGCCTACCAACGAGGCATAGTTCGTAGGCACGGAGAAAAACAGAGTCGGACGGTAGCGTTCGATGTTCGCGTAAATACCGGCCGGGGTAGGACGGGCCGGGGAGAGGATCGTCGTGGCGCCGCAGTACAAGGGAAAATAACCGGCATTCCCCAATCCGTACGCAAAGAACAAGCGAGCGACGCTG
>Ga0116126_1002552_pt1 | contig 10341 bp, 8 predicted proteins | sample June2015DPH_16_5_FD_89730 | JGI IMG/M metagenome (GOLD analysis project Ga0116126, IMG submission 89730) | Peatland microbial communities from SPRUCE experiment site at the Marcell Experimental Forest, Minnesota, USA - June2015DPH_16_40 | ecosystem: Environmental > Terrestrial > Soil > Wetlands >... | reverse complement strand
GCTCTGAACAGTAGGCTGCCGTGCACGGGCTGGAACCTCTTATCATACGAACCTCCTTCGAGACCCTCCGTCGTGTCCCTAACCCGTTAGGCACTCAATTCAGCCAGCCTGACACCAGGCTACGAGGGCGCCATGCCCCCGTCAATGAATTGCCGATGAATGGTCGATGCCGGTGACCGGCGGCGTGTCGGGACTAATGGGCGGCACGGCGGGGGCGAGAGGTGCTTCTTTAGCTTTCTGAAGCGAAGCTGTCAGATTGGCTGCCGCCGTACCGACCTGACTGATGCAATGTCAGGAATCATCCGGGGAACTGCGACCGGATTAGTGCCCTTAAGTCGGCTTTCGTCCTGGCATACATGGATCAAGCGCGAACGGCGATCAGTCGTTGTTGTCCGCGCACGCTAGCGTGGAAACACCGCGAACTGATCGGAGCGCGCCAAGTCATTGAAAAATCATTCGCCATGACCAGCACAGGCACAGGAGCTTCCATCTAAGACCGCCTGAACGCAAAAGGCAGCAAGGGCCAGTATTGGGCTTTGGCGGTTGATGGCTTGGCCGAGCTCCATCATTTGATTCGGGGGAAGAAGTCGGCATTGGAATGCGCGGTAACCCTCGGTTTGAAGACCTCGTGCGCCGCATGGGAATCTCACCCAATTAACGGTGCACCAGTTCATGATGGGCCGGCCCGCGTGGATAGCGCGCGTGGATATGGGCGTAACAGGTCTTGAAATCGGCTTTGGCAGGAGCTTAGGATGAATGGCGGAGCCCAATTTCGGGCTCTGGCGGGCCTGGCTGAGCACCGGCAGCCGGGAGTCGAGCGCTTCATCCAGGCTCAAGGCGTCGCACAAGCGATACTCGGCGGACGAGCGGATGTCAGGCAGCGCCGCGAGTTTGCCCGCAGCCAGGGTCCGGCGCAACCGCGGAGACTCGCATGAGATTGCAGGCACTTCTATTGGCGGTTGGGGTCGCCGTTTTTCTGAGCGCTTGCTCCAGCGAGTCTACAGTTCCCGAGCCGGGGACGCCAGCCTATTTGTGGAATGCCGCCGAACGAGCCTATCACCACGGCGACATCATGAAGGCCAACGACGACCTTTCGGAGTTGCAGCAAGAGGATAACGAATTCTCTCCCAGGGCGCGGATCTGGCAGACTGTGCTCGCCGGCGGCATGGCGCGGGGCTATTGCGAGCTGGCGGACGGCTACGAGTCCGGTGGCCGGCTAAACAGTGCCAATCCGCTCGCATTTCACAAGCAGGTAGTGGACCTGCGTTCGATGGCTTCTCACGCCGCGATGGATTTCACGCAAGCGGTGCGCTCGTTCATCCAAAGGGACCCATCGGCCGAGGTGCAGCTTGCCTTCGACCTCCCGCCCGGCTCGGCCGCCGACCCGCCGGCGCTGCGAAAGGCGTGGGCCGGCATCCAAATGCCGGAAGCCGAGGCGCAGGCGCTCGAAACGGCGATGGTGGAGCGCGGCGTCATCCGCGCGGTGTGCCAGGCCCAAGGCACCGAAGGCGATTCAGCCCAGGCCCTCGAGAGGTTCAGATCGGGCGAGGTCAAGACGCCGCGCACCACGTTCCTGTACGCCGCCGCCAAGACGCTTTTCGACCTATCCGACGTGTTCACACTCAACAAGCTGGACCAGCCGCAGCGTCGAAGGGTGATGCTCGAGCAGGCCCTAGCCGCCCTGCACTCGATCCCCGAGACCAAGGAAGGCGCGGCGATGGCCACGAAAATCCAGGCCGTGCTGAAAAAAATGCCGACCACTTAGGGCGAATGGCGGTCCGATTAGACAGCGCCACGCCTGCTACGCTTCCGCCAAGCCGTGCCCGCTGCCGCAGACGTTCACCTGGAGGCCCATCTCGCGGAACATGGCGGCCTTGGCGGCCAGCGCGCGATTGGCGCCGGCGGCATCGGGAGCGTAAGCCACCTGGATGTGGTTGGCCTTGTGTTTGGCCATAAACTGGTCGCGAGAAACGCCGTATATCACGGCGTGCATCACCGGCCATTGCGGGGTGGTTATTTTCCAGCGGCGCTCGGTTTCCTCCGACGGCAGCGCGATCGCTTTGGCGCGGCCAATGTCGGCGTGGAGGCCGCCGCCCTCCACGTAGATGCGGCTCCAAACGATTTCGCCGGGCTTGCTGACGCCCTTGATGCCGCCGCCGCCCAAGCGGAAGTACATCGGCGGCTGGCGCTCGCTGACCGCGCCCGCGTAGCCGCCGGTCAAATGATTGGGCGGCACGGAGCCCGATATCTCGAGTACCCAGACGAATTCGCCGCCATATGTTTCGCCATAGCGCACATCGTGCAGAGTAGTTTCCGGATCGTAGCCGAGCCTGGTCCAGACGCGGTTAGTAGCCAGCGCGTCCAGGCCGGCGCATTCGTCCACTTCGTTGAAATGCGGCAGCGGCCGTTCCGCGTAGAGGACGCGCCCATTGCCGGCGGCCTTCACCGGGGGCCGGTCCGTGTTGTTGAGCAGACCTTCGGCCAGGTCGGACGCGGGCGCCAGATCCTTCAACCCCTGCTGGTATTGGATGCCGATCACGTCGCAGCCGAAATCGTCGGCGATGCGTAGCGCGGAGATATACATCTTGCATTGGCCGAGAATCTGATCGTCGGTGAGGTCGGTTTCCGGATTCGGTCCCACCAGGAATTTCATCCCCTTGCGATCCAGCCACACGCGTACGCCGCGCGCTTCCTCGTCGCTCACGGTACACATGGCGGCGTACAGGCTGGATTGGCTGAGCCGCTCCTTGAACACGCCGAGCGGCATCAGCATTTCGTCGGGAATGATGGCGTTGTACATGCCCATGCAGCCTTCGTCGAAAATGCCCATGATGGCGCGGTCGCGGCGCAGCTCCTCGGCCAGTTGAACGCCGGCCGCCTCCGGCTCGGCGAGCAATTGGAAAGATGCGAGCGGACGCGCGTGGCTGACGTCGTGGCGCACCGGCTCGCCGCGCAGCCACTGGCGCAGCCCGGCGAGAAAGATTTCGTCGCCGAAGTTTTCGCTCCACAGCGTGGAGTATGGGACGCCCGCTTTGGTTAGGCAGCCATTCAAGTTGAGCATGCCCACCAGGCCGGGCCACTGGCCGCTCCAGTTCGCCACGGTAAGAATCGGACCCTGGTGCCCCACCAGCCCGGGCAGCACGTGGTGACTGTATTGCCAGACGGCCTCACACACCACCACGGGCGCGTCCTTCGGGATCCGGCGAAAGACTTCGATGCCATATTTCTGGCTGTCGATGAAGCCGTGCTGTTTTTCGCTATCGTACGGATGGCCCCGCTCGATCTGGCGGCCTTCGCTGCGGATGGCCTCGATGAGGGCGTTTTCGGCGTCCTGCTGCGCTGCCCAACACACGCGGTTGGCGGAAAGGCGCAGATCGCCGCTGGCAATTAGATAAATGAGGCGGGACATATCGAACACTCTAACAGACCGAGCGTGTCGACGAATCGTGCGCGCCGCCCGCAGTTCGCCTTTGTGCCCGGATATAATCGTGGTGTTCCTGCGAAAGAGCACAGCGTGAAGCGAAGGAGGCAATGGGCATGCAGTCCCGGCGTGTGTTCATCGGCAAAGTAGCCACCGGTCTGGCCGGCACTCTGGCGGCGTCCAATGTGATGGGCGCTGGTGAGCGGCTCCGCATCGGCATCATCGGCGCGGGCGACCGCGGCAAGGAGATTCTGCGCCAGGCGCTGGCGCTCGAAAACGTCGATTGCATCGGCGCCGCCGACGTGTACACGCGCCGCCTGGAGGAGGTCCGGCAAATCGCTCCCGGCGTCAAGACCTATTTCGACTACCGGCGCCTGCTGGAAGATAAGGATGTGGATGCCGTCCTCATCGCCACGCCGCAGCACCTGCACGCGGAGCACTTTGTCGCCGCGCTCGATGCCGGCAAGCACGTTTACCAGGAAAAAACGCTAGCGTTCACCGTCGAGCACGCCAAGCGTATGCGCGCCGCCTGGCAGCGCGCCGGCGCGGGCCGCACGGTCGAGATCGGTCACCAGTGGACTTCGACCGGGCAGATGGCCGACGCCGCGCAGTTCCTTCGGCCCGAATTGATGGGCAAAATCACCGTCATCCACGGCCATATGTACCGCAACACGCCGCACGGCAAGCCGCAATGGTCGCGCGCCATCTATCCCGACATGACGGCCGAGAACATTGTCTGGAAATCGTTCCTCGGCGAGGCGCCCGAGCGGCCCTTCGACGCCAACCGCTACGTCAACTGGCGCTTCTTCTGGGACTACTCGGGCGGCAACATTTACGAAAACATGTGCCACCAACTTGCGTTCTGGTACAAGGCCATGGGTCTCGGCATTCCGCGCAAAGTGACGATGACCGGCGGCCTGTACCTTTGGAAAGACGGCCGAGAAGTGCCCGACACGATGAATGTCTCGATGGAACACTCCGAAGAGCTGCTCTATAGCTGGGATTCCAGTTTCGGCAATGAGCGCCTGGGCGTGACCGAGGACGTGCTTGGGTGTGACGGCGCCATCACCCACACCATGCAGAGCATCCGCTACCAGCCGGAGAAGAAGAACCGCCCCGATGGAACCGAGATGGCGGGTATGTCGCGTTCCGATCCGAAGGCGCACATGCAGAACTTCGTGGATCACATTCGCGGCAATGCGCGCGAGGTGAACTGCCCGTTCGAGGTCGGCTACCGCGTCGCCATCGCCTGCCGCATGGCCGTGGACAGCTACCGGAGCGGCCGCTCGGTCTGCTGGGACCCGGCGAAGGAAGAGATCGTTTGACGGAAGGCCGGGAGCCGCGAAGGAATGATGGCCACGGATGAACACAGATAAACACGGATAAGAAAAGAAGAGTTTTATCTGTGTTCATCTGTGTTTATCCGTGGCTGAATATTGAGGAGATCATCACGTGAAAGCGGAAATCGGAATCATCGGCGGCAGCGGGCTGTACTCCATGCCGGGGTTTGCGGCGCAGCAGGAGGCCACCATCGAGACGCCGTTCGGCGCGCCCTCGGACAGCTTCGTAGTGGGAACGCTCGCCGGGCGCCAGGTGGCTTTTCTGGCCCGCCACGGCCGCGGCCATCGCATTTCGCCCTCGGAGATTAACTTCCGCGCCAACATTTATGCCATGAAATCGCTGGGCGTGGAGCGCATCATTTCGCTCAGCGCGGTCGGCTCGCTCAAGGAAGAGCACCGCCCTCTCGACTTCGTTCTCCCCGATCAGTTCTTCGACCGCACGCGCGGCCGCGCCTCCACTTTTTTCGGCGAAGGCCTGGTGGCCCACGTCAGCTTCGCCGATCCTATCTGCCCGGAGCTGGTTGGCGTGCTCACGCGAGCCTGCGACGAATCCTGCGTGTCCGCCAAATCGGGCGGCACCTATCTCTGCATGGAAGGGCCTGCGTTCTCCACCAAGGCCGAATCCAACGTTTATCGAAGCTGGGGCATGGACGTGATCGGCATGACCAATCTCACCGAAGCCAAGCTGGCGCGCGAGGCCGAGATCTGCTACGTCACGGTGGCCATGGTGACCGATTACGACTGCTGGCATCCGCACCATGACGCGGTGACTGTGAACGAGATCATCGCCAATCTCATGAAGAACGCGGAAAATGCGTGCAAGGTGGTGACAGCCGCGGTGGCGCGCATGCCCGCCGGCCGCTCGTGCAAGTGCGGGGCGGCACTGGCCCACGCCATCATCACCGACCGCAAGGTAGTCAACGAGGCCACGCGCCAAAAGCTGGGGATTCTGGTTGACAAGTACTTCGTGTAAGCTCGTCGCCGAGCAAGTATTGGCGCGGTGCCTCGCGGGCGATCCGCCGGACGCGCTGCCGCCCGCGCTGCTCGAAGAGGCGTGCGCTCCGGCGCTGTTTTCGATTCTGGTGGAGGGCCTGGCCGACCGCTTCGAGCCGGCACTGTGCGACGCGTATGTCCGCCTGTTCTCGGGCGCCATCGCGCAGACGACTGGCGATTTCGATGCCGCCGCTCTCGAAGCCCGCTACCAGCGCGTGCGGCGCGTGCGCGCCGTCAGCGTGGAAGCGCGGCGCGTTTTCGTGCTTTCGCGGGTTACGCTGGGCGCCGACGTAGCTGTAACCAGCGTGCTGCTGGACGCAGCCAAGCGCCGATTCCCCAGTGCCCGCATCGTTTTTGTAGGCCCGCAAAAGAACTATGAGCTGTTCGCCGGCGACGCTCGAATCGAACACGCGCCCGTCGAATACCAGCGTGGCAGCCTGCGCAGCCGGCTCGCCGTGTGGAGCGAGCTGCGCGCGTTGTGGGACGCCGCTGACGCCCTGGTCCTAGATCCCGATTCGCGATTGACGCAACTTGGCCTGCTTCCGATCTGTCCCGACGAGCGCTACCACTTGTTTGAAAGCCGCGCCTATGGCGCGCCTCGGACCCGCGACCGTGAGGGAGCGGTCGATGACTCAAACTCCCCCATCGCCACCAAGGGCCAATCTCTCCCCGAGCTCGCCGCATCCTGGGCGCGTGAGACCTTGGGGATCGAAAACGCCCGCCCATACCTCGCGCTCGCTGCGCCGGCGCCAACACAACCGGGCATCACCGTCAGCCTCGGCGTCGGCGAAAATCCCGCCAAGCGCCTGCCGGATCCATTCGAAGAAAAGCTGCTGGCTCTGCTCGCGGCGACCGGTTTTCCCCTCACGATCGACAAAGGCGCCGGCGGCGAAGAGGCCGCGCGCGTGGAGGAGGCCTGTCGCCGCTCCGGCATCGCGGCAACGTTCTGGGAAGGATCGTTCGCCGGCTTCGCAGCGCTGATCGCTGCCAGCCGCTTGTACGTCGGTTACGATTCCGCCGGCCAGCATGTCGCCGCAGCCGCAGGCGTCCCGCTGATCTCGATCTTTGCCGGCTTCCCCGCCCCGCGCATGTTCGACCGCTGGCGCCCGACCGCGCCTACGGCCCACGTCATCCGCGTGGACCGACCGGACGTGGAAGCCACGCTGGCGACGGTGCGCGAGGTGCTGGCGAGGCTCGCGTAGTACACGGAGGTGGGGCGGGCGCCCTCGCCCGCGTCGGACCCCCTGGTCCGACAGCCGAGCCACGAGGCTCGGCGCGGGTCAGGGGACCCGCCCCACTTACTTCGGCCGCCGCGTGATTAGTTCCGTGGTGTCTTTCGCCAGGCCTTCGGAAGTCGCGACGATCTTGATCCTACCTATCTCGCCTGCCTTCGAGCGCACGATCAGCAGTGCCATGCCGCTGAACGCCTTGCGGTGATCGGCCTGGAAGGGCTCGGTGGTGGCGGCGTTGCCGTCATCGACCGCGGCGATGGTTCCGGCGCCTGTAACCTCGAAGTGCACCAGGTTATCGGCCATGGGACACAGGTTGCCGTGCTGGTCTTCGATTCGTACCGTGACAAACGATAAGTCGTCGCCATCGGCTTGAATCATGGCGCGGTCCGCGGTCAACTTCACTTTCGCCGGCGCGCCGGCGGTGCGCACTTCATCCGTCGCCACTTGCTTGCCATGCTCATATGCGACCGCCTTCAGCGTGCCTGGTTCATAAGGCACTTCCCAGATGCGGCGATACTTAGTAACGAACTTACCGTTCTCACTGACCTTCGGATTGACGGGCATCTCCCAAACGTTTGAGAAGCGCGCCTTCTTACCGAGCGATTTGCCGTTAAGGAATAACTCCACTTCCTCCGCGTTGGAGTAAGCCATCACGGGAATTGCTTGCCCTTCCTTGCCTTCCCAATTCCAATGCGGCAGCACGTGCACCATGGGCTTGGCGGACCATTGGCTCTGGTAGAGATAGTAACGATCCTTGGGGAATCCGGCTAAGTCGATAAAGCCGAAGTAAGAGCTGCGCGACGGCCAGTCGTTCGCATTCTTGTCCTGCCAATCCCAGAAGGGCGTCGGCTCGCCGAGATAGTCGAAGCCGGTCCAGACGAACTGGCCGAGCACTTGCGGGAACTTATCCTGGTAAGTGAACTCCACATCCGGGCACATGGCCCACTCCGGGGCGACGGTGTCATAACTCGAAATCTGGAGCGACTTGGGCTTTTCATAAGCCACAATCGGCAGATGATACACGCCGCGCGAGCTGACGCAGGAGTCCGTCTCCGTGGCGACGATGATCCAATCCGGGTGCTCCTTGAGAATCTCTTCGTAATGCATCGGCGAGTAATTGAAGCCGGGGATGTCCACTTCGGCGGCTATCTTGTTCTTGATGGCGTTGTCCCAGCTATTGAAAGCCGAGGTGGTGGGGCGCGTGGGGTCTTCTTCGTGGAAGAAACCGGTGAGACGCCGCGCTTCGCGCCAGCCCGGCTCCTCCGGGTGGTCCTGCTCGGGAACTTCGTTGCCGATGCTCCACAGGATGATGCTCGGGTGATTGCGGTCGCGGCGCGCCATGTCGCGCACATCGTCCTCCGACCAGTCGGCGAAGTATTTGCTATAGCCGTTCGGCACCTTGGGGATGCGCCACATATCGAAGGCCTCGTCCATCACCAGCAGGCCCAGCCGGTCGCAATATTCGAGAATCTCCGGCGCGGGCGGATTGTGGCTGGTGCGCAGCGCATTGACGCCGGCCGCCTTGAGAATCTGCAACTGGCGTTCGATGGCGCGGCGGTTGACGGCCGTTCCCAGCGCGCCCAGATCGTGATGGTCGCAGACGCCCTGCAATTTCAGGCGGCGGCCGTTCAGCGAGAAGCCCTTCTCTTTATCGAAACCGATGGTGCGAATGCCGAACGGCGTGATGTAGCGGTCCACCGCCAGATCGTTCTCGAGCACCTCGGTCACCAGCGTGTAGAGATACGGATGGTCGATGTCCCAGCGCTTCGGCTGATTCACGGCGACCACGGATGGGACGACCAACGGAGCCGTCCGCGGTCCCTCGGCTGGAATCGTCACGTGTACGATGTTGCGGCTCACCGTGTTGCCGTCGGAATCGCGCACCCAGGTCTGCACCGTGGCCTTGACCTCCTGGCCGGAACGGTTGCGCAGCGTGGTTTTCACCGACACGCTGGCCTGGTCGTCGCTCACCTTAGGGGTGGTGACATAGGTGCCCCAATGGGCGACATACACCGGGCCGGTTACATCGAGCCACACGTTGCGATAGATGCCCGCGCCCGGATACCAGCGCGACGAGTGATCCTCCGGCGTGAGCCGCACCGCGATAACGTTGGCCGCGCCATCGAAATTCAGGTACGGCGTAAGGTCCAGGCTGAAACCGATGTAGCCGTAAGGACGCCCACCCAGCTCATGCCCGTTCAACCACACTTTCGAATTGGACATGGCGCCGTCGAACTCGATGCTGAAATAATTTCCCTTGGCGTTGGCCGGAAGCGCGAACGACTTGCGATACCAGCCCGTGCCGAAGATGGGCAGCGCGCCGGTCTGCGGGTTGAGCTTGGAATCGAACGGCCCTTCGATCGCCCAGTCGTGGGGCAGCCGTACGAAGCGCCACGTGGAATCGTCGAACGCCGGTGTCTCCGCGCCTGCGGCTTCGCCTTTGTAGAAGCGCCAGCCCTCGTTGAAGCTGACTCGGCGCTCGCCGGAAAGCGCCATCGTCGGGGCGGCCGCGTTCGATGGCGGCAGCCAAGCCAGAAGTGCCAGCATGCCACAGGCTGCGCTGACACGGCGTCGGTAATCGCTCATCGGATATCCTCGCAAACTTGAGATCGCACCTTTTTATCCTAGTACCGAAACAGCCTTCAGAGAATCCCGTCGCCGATCAGGCTCAATTGGCGGGGGTCGTGCGGCGGCACTTTGGGCGGGAGCTTCTTGAGGTCGTCGTGCCGGGGATTGAACCTGCGGATGAGTTGGTTCAGCTCAAGAGAGGATTCCCAGATTTCAAACAGCAGGTGGCACCGCGGGCAGCCGCCCTCAGTCGCGGGGCGGCCGTCGGTGGCGGGATTATAACGCTTGTGGCGCCCGCAACGGCCGTCGAACTTGCGCGATCGGATCTTCAAAGTCTCGCGTTATACCCTTTCGATTTCTCCGGATTCGCCCTCGCTGGCGGATATCCCGTAACTAGGCGGCCCAAGTTACACGCACATTGTAACCCGCCGCGACGGAAGCGGGGATCATGCTTGTGAGCTAGGTGAGTGCAGCCCGGCCCCCGGGCGGGAGCCGGAGCCTGCGTGGCGGGGCGCACAAAAAAATGGTTCCAAGTGACCCGATTCCCAGCACTGCCCACCGCCGTCATGCACGGCACTGAACACCGCGTTTGAGAGCACCGGACGATTCGCCGTTCCGCTCCCCCAAAGCCGGTTTCTCCAGCCTCGGGATTGTAGCTTCCCGGCTCGCCGCAGCCTTTTCGCCTCTCTCAAACTGAACCGCCGGCTCGTAACGGCCTTTCGCTCGCCCGCAACGGCTGCCTCTTTCAAGGCCTCCATTCCGGGGTCAAAGTTCCCGGCCTGCTCCT
>Ga0116126_1002545_pt1 | contig 10360 bp, 6 predicted proteins | sample June2015DPH_16_5_FD_89730 | JGI IMG/M metagenome (GOLD analysis project Ga0116126, IMG submission 89730) | Peatland microbial communities from SPRUCE experiment site at the Marcell Experimental Forest, Minnesota, USA - June2015DPH_16_40 | ecosystem: Environmental > Terrestrial > Soil > Wetlands >... | reverse complement strand
TCTGGCAGAGGGGTTCGCGACACTCACCAGCGCGCATCCCACGGGCGCACACGCGGCGGCGCCTTCTTCAATTCTGATGGGAGTTGAAGGCGGCAAGGAAAGTGCGCTGCTGGGCGGCCACTCGTTGCGCGAACCCTTGCGTTACCGCCTGGGCACGACGTTAGGCGGCCGGTACAACGTGGGGGGCAGCGTCGGTGAATTCAAGGGTGACGCCTTTGAAAGATCCGGCAGCAAGGGAATGATGAATGGAACGCCTGCTTCGGCGGCCTCCCACGGAGGCGGGCAGAGCATCCTGCCTCACGGCCACTCGGCCCAATCCGCACGCGGTGAAGGTGACGAGATGATGCGAGGTGGCAACGGTGTGGGGATTCCAAACGCCCCATCATCCGCGCCGAGCCCCGCAAGCAGCAGTTCGCATAGTGCGAGCCCTTCCGCCGGCGGCGAACACCATTGATTACAACGTCATTCCCACGAAAGCGGGTATCCACCCATGGAAAGTGGGGGCGGTTCGCGAACCGCCCCCACCAGATGGACCCCCGTTTTCGCAGGGATGAGGGCGCATGTGATTTTGATTTCTTGGGGTGGGCCGTAGGCCTATGCACACTCGAAATGACAGTCTTCGCGACAGGGCTTGCCAAAGCACCTACAAATACTTCAACAGCTCGTTGAGAGTTTTTTGCACACCCTCGTAGGGGTCGCCCGGGCCCTCGAACTCGATCGAGTAGACCCCTGTGAAGGCGGCCTTCTTGGAAATCTCGATACACTTCGGGAAGTCGTATTTGGTTTCGGTCCCTGCCGGGTCAAACTCCAATCCTTTGGCGTGGCACACGACGTGCGCGTAAGGGAAGAGAAGCGGCAGCCCTCTCTCGCGTGTCGCCTCATCCGGAAAGTTGCCGAAATCGGGCAGCGCGGCGACCACGTCCGGGCCCGCCTGTTCGAAGAGCTTCACCAACTCCTCGGGATGTTCCGAACCCACGCCTCCGTGGTTCTCAATGATCACATGCACGCCCTTGGGCTTACCATATGCGGCCAGGCGCCTATACGACTCGAGAGTCGGTAAAAGGTCCTGCGCATTGAACTTGCCGGGATCGCACCGGACGGACTTTGAGCCGATTATCTGCGCTACATCGATCCAGGTTTTTGAGGCGTTCACCGCCGCATCACGAACTGACTGGTCCGGGTCGGATAGCCCACCGCCCGTCCACAGCTCATCAATGTCCACCGGCATGTTCACGACGCGCGAATGGGCCCGCACCAAGCGGCCCTTGATTTCCTGAAGGTAGGTCTTTTCAGTGGAAGCGAAGTGGGGAGCGCAGAACTCCAGATTATGAACCTGGTACCGGTCAGCAATCATTTCCGGGAACTCGAGCAAGGCCAGCATATCCCCGGGGAGCGTGAACTCTTTCTCGCGCGTGGACTGAAAGTAGTTATGAAGACTCCAGGTGGAAATGGAAATGCGGCTCCGTTTATCTGATCTGTTAACGCCGGCAGGGCGCTGTTTCGTCTGTCCCAGGAGCTCTCCGTCGAAAGCGAAGGCCCCGGCCCCAACGGCAAGACGAGTCAAGAAAACCCGACGAATCATTACTTCCTCCTCTCGGCCCATCAAAAGATGGCGGGCAATGGAGAGAGATGCTAACACTCTTTTTCAGCGTCCGGGTAAACTATTCGAACGCATCTTCAATGAGGCAAACGCCAGGGCGAGAGGGCTGAGTTTTTGGCAGGCGGGACGGCAAAAGCGAGAGGCGGGGGACATAGTGACATATTGTCGTATCTTGCTCTATCCCCATTAGTTCCTAATTATTGCCTAAATACCACATTGACATTCTCTCCCGACTTCCGTATATTTTGTCGGATTTACAGAGTGTTGCCGGCCGGTGGATAGGGGCGGCCGACAACGCGCATTGATCACGCCTCTAAGTCCCTCGAGCCGGCGCCAGTCGCGGGTAAATCACTTCGAACTCACAGAGGGATTGGCGGTAACCCTAGTAGTGCGCACTCTACTGGAGAATGGCTGCGATGGGTCTTATCTCTGTTCAAGTCTTCCAAAGCTCAACGTACCCTTATTCGGCAGTCCTTCTCACGCTCATTTTGCTCCTGATCTACTTTCGCCATCAACGCATCGAGCGCGCGAACAAGAATGCTGAATTGAAACGGTTTTCGGAACTGCATGTTTTTGGCAGAGCCCTTGCCGAGAGTCCTGGTCCGCAAGAGATGGCCGACTTAACCGGCCAGCGAATCCACGACGTTGTGGGGAGCGGGGGCAACTACATTTTAGTGCAGACCAGCGGATCGGAAGTGACGAGCCACGTTTCCGCGCATGGACTCAGCGCGGAGTCGATCGAATTGTTGTCGGGCGACCCCTTACGTTCTTATCTCATCTCATGCGGGGCACGTTGGGGGAACTTGCTTATTTTCCCCGACCTCTCTCGTCCTTCCGTGGATTGCGCCTGGCAACGCGATGTACTTTTTCACGAACTTCGAGCGCTTTGGGTGCGCGAAGGGCTAAAGACCCTGGTCGTGGTGGGATTACAGGTGCGCGAGAGTTCTTACGGCGCGTTGCTGATGGGATGCCGCAAGCCCAAAAACTTCCGCCCGAACGAACTCCGCTTGCTGCTGGCGATTGGCAACCAGCTCGGCGTCGCCATGGAGAATTGGTCTTTGCACCGCGCGGCAGAACGGCACAACCAGGAACTCAGGTTGCTGCATCGAGTCAGTGAATTGCTGCGCACGAAATTTGATCCTGATTCACAGGTGGAAATTTTGCGCCGGGAGTTGCAAGGAGTGCTCGGTACAACAAACTTCTCCCTGGCACTACAGGACTCACAGGAAGGACCGCTGAAGACGCTTGTCTCCTTCGAACCCCCTAATACCGAGGTTCTCTCCGGAGCACCCGAGTTGGATGGACTCGCCGACTTCGTCTGCCAAGGCCGGCGCCCGCTGCTTCTCACCCAGGACCTTCCTGCCAAGGCGCGCCGCCTGGGGATTCAATCTGTGGATGCACGGCTGCGCACCTGGTGCGGAGTGCCCATCCATTTTTCCGACGGGGCGTTGGGTGTGCTGTCTGTCGCGGACTTCGAGCGCGAGAACGCCATCAGCCAGGGACAGTTTGAACTGATGCAGGTGCTTGCTGACGAGGCCACCGGCGCGCTTGAAAGCGCCCGGCTATTCCAGAAGGAGCGGAGGCGGGCGAGCCACCTGGCTCTACTGAATGAACTAACGCGGAAGGCAGCTTCCGACCTCAATCCGAAGGAACTTCTATCCAATATTTGCCGGGAGATCCGCAGCGCTTTCGACCGCGACTTTGCACGAATTGAAGTGGCCGACGCGCTGCAGAAGGAACTGGTTGTGGAAGCAGAGGCGGGTTACGGCGCAGAACTGCTGGGCCGCCGAATCCAGTTCGGCGAAGGGCTTTCGGGTGCGGCCGCGATCAGCGGTGAGCCTATCCTGGCAAACTCCGTGCTGCGCGACCTTCGGTACGTTGCGCTGCGCCCGGGCGTGCGATCAGCTTTGAGCCTGCCTCTGAGGTATCGGGACGAACTGCTGGGGATCTTGAGCCTCGAGAGCATGCGGGAACACAGCTTTTCCCAGCAGGACGTGCTGACGTTACAGTCGCTGGCGAACCAGCTTGCCATTAATCTTCATAACGCACGCGCCTACCAGATTGCGCTCGACCAGGCCATCACCGACGGCTTGACCGGTCTCAAAACTCATCGCTTCTTCCGAGAAGCGCTGGAGGGCGAATGGCGCCGGTCCGTCCGCAGCGGCCGGCCGTTTTCCGTAATCATGATGGACCTTGACGGCTTTAAGCAGGTCAATGACAGCGGAGGGCACTTGGAAGGCGATCGCGTGCTGGCGGCTGTGGCCGCTCTGCTCGATTCCCGATCGAGGCAATCCAATGTGGTGGCGAGGTACGGCGGCGATGAGTTCGCGATCTTGCTGCCCGAGACGACAACGGAACAGGCTGAAATCCTGGCCGCGAGGCTCCGTTCCGCCCTGCAGGCGGACCACTTCCTGCACTCTCACCAGGTAACGGCAAGCATCGGGGTCGCATCTTTTCCAAATCACGGTCCAACTCCTGAGGACGTTCTGAGCGTGGCGGACTCCGGGATGTACCTGGCCAAACACTGCGAGGGAAATTGCGTGCGGGTGGCTTCCTTAAGAATTGCACCGGGGAATGCGGAACGGGATCAGGAATTATTGGACGCGTGTCTGGGAGTGACGGTGAAACGGATGTTCTCCAACGGCAACGAGGCTATCAACAATCGTTACCTGCACAGGTTTGAGCAGATGAAACCGCTCTGGGACACGATCACGGCACTCGCCTTTGCCGTCGAAGCTAAGGACCCGTACACTAAGCACCATTCTGCCGAGGTAGCCGCGTGGGCAGCCAAGATCGCCGTTCATGTGGGGTTGTCTCGAGCGGAAGTCGAAGATATTAAGCTGGCGGGGATCGTCCACGATATCGGCAAAATACATGTCCCGGAAGAGGTGCTCTCCAAGCCCTCGTTCCTGACGCCGGAACAGTTCGACCTGGTAAAGAGCCATGCGGCCTGGGGGGCGAAGATTCTGGAACCCTTGAAAGAAACGGGCATCGAGCGCATCGTGCGGTACCACCACGAGGCCGTGGACGGAAACGGTTATCCGGACGGTTTGAAGGGAGATCAGATTCCTGTCGGCGCCCGCATCATCACCGTCGCCGACGCTTTCCAAGCCATGGTTCACGACCGTCACTATCGCAGAAAGCGCAGTACGGACGAGGCAGTGGCTGAATTGCGCCGCTGCCGTGGAACCCAGTTTGATCCCTTGGCGGTGGATACGCTGGTTCAGTTGATCGAATCCGAAGGTGGGCTACCGATAGCCGAACCCTTTGAAAGTGAGCACACCTTCTAGTAGTATTGCGTCGGAAATTGCGTTTACCTGCAGCGCCTCGATGTGTCGGGGCACTTGCCGACCCTTCGCTCGGCTCAGGGCAGGCTCTCCTCGGCTTTCTTCAAACTGAGCTCCAGGGTCTGACGGGCCCCCTGCAATCGTGCCGCGGCCTCGTCGCCGGCCCGATTCAGTAAATCCACGGCAGAGTCAACGCAGACCGAAATTGCCTTGACGGCAGTTCCGGATTCCTCCTTGCAAATCTTCCTGGCCTGGGTTCCCGCGTCGAGAGCGTCCGCCTGCATTTCCCGACGCATGGCTTCGAGGCTTTGCCGGAGCGAAACCTCGTTGCTCCTGCGGGCGCCCTCAATTTGCGACTGGAATTCCTCGGAGACTTTGGTGGTGCGGGATAGGATGTTCTGCGCTTCCCCTCCTGCATTTTGCATGCGATCTAGAAGGGCGTTCAATTCCTCCCTGAGCGACTGCGCTTCATGGATGGTTTTTTGCAGGGATTCGAATGCCGCGAGGCCGGGGCTTTCAGCCGGTACGGTAGGGGCTCGGGCGGACCCGGATTCCTGCCGTGGATCCGGCTTCTGCGTTGAAGGCGCAGCGGCTTCTCCGGCCAAACGTGTCAAGGCGTGCACCGCCATGTTGAATTGACTCAGGCCCCCCGTTTGTTCTCCCCCTTCCACCGGCAACCCTCCTGGCGCAAGGTGCGTCGTCTCTATCTTGGTCTCGTCCGCAGGAAGCGCAACGGACGTCGCGGGAGGGGGAGGCTCGGCTTGTGGGCTCAAGCCTTTGCGCCCCTCCAGGACGCTCTGCCGCTCTTTCTCCCAATCCTCAGGAGGAAGCCTGACGCCCCAGACGTTCTGCGCTTCCAGGAGTTCGACACAAACTTCGAAGGGATCTTCAGCGAAGCGCTTCTCGCAGATCCTGTTGACCCGGCCCCGGGCGGCGCGGCCAAGAAGTGGATTCTCGATCAAGACCTGATCGTCAACCGCCAGCCGGTGGAAAGTGGCGATTCTGCCGCCCTGCTTGTTAACGCTTATCGTCCAGGTGTTCTCTTTGAAGGACTGCCCGGCCGCGTCGGTGCCGTGCACGGTTATCGGAACAATGATCGAAAGGCGGGCGCTCCGACGCCCCACCACACCAGGGATTTCGGGTTCATCAGGAGTTGGCTGCATATTTGCGTGTGAAAATCTTAGAGGATTGAGGAGTGCAAGTCAACAGAGGAGCCATGGTACCGAGGTACCGTTGCGTATAGTACCGAGTATTGACTCATCATATATTACTAGATGATATACTTATACCGCCGTATATGGTCTCCATGCCCGCCCCCGCTTCAGGAAAGCTACAGTCCCTCACGCAAAGCGGCCGGGCCGATACGGTTCCAGGGCGACAGAACTGGTGCGGTTGAGAACCAGTTCGGAGATTTGTTGCGCGGTAATAGGGGCCAGGAGAATGCCGTGGCGAAAGTGCCCTGTGGCTAGGATAAGATTATCCAGTTTACTATAACCTAGAATGGGTAAATGATCCGAGGTATCGGGGCGCAGCCCCGCCCAGGCGCGAAGGAAAACGCATTCCTTCAAGAAAGGCGCGAACTTCATTGCTCCGGTGAGGATGGATTGCAGTCCTTCGGCCGTAACGCTTTTGTCGAACCCCGCATATTCGGCGGTGGTGCCGACTAAGACCCGGCGGGCGGAGCGGGGCACCAGGTAATGCGTTCCGGCGCGAACCACGTGGGGAATCTCACGAGGCGATTCGAACTCCAGCATTTGGCCTCGACAAGGCTGCATGGCGAGCTTGAGGCCGGCCTGCGCGGCAAGTCCTCCCGACCAGCAACCCGCTGCCAGCACCCACGAGCCAGCCGAAAAGAGCGAGGGCTCGCCGTTGTGCGGGCCAGTCCGGGTGTGAACGGTTTCCACCCTGTTGTCGCGGACGACCAGGTCCTCCACAGCGCAGCGGGTGTGAAATTTCACCCCCATGCGGTGAGCTGCTTCGATGACGGCCCGCGTCAACCTCTCGTTATCCACCCAATGGTCCTCAGAAGCGCCGAGGGCGAGACGGATCTTCTTCGAAAGTCCAGGCATTTTATGCTCGAGGCTGGCCACGCTGAGCCTTTCGAGCGGCAGCCCGGCGCGTGATTGGTTCCAGAAGAGCTTCTCGAGGTTCGCGACTTGCTTTTCGTCCATCGCCACCAGCAGGCTTCCGTCGCGGCGAAAGCCTACGTCCTGCCCGCTTAAATCCTCAATTTCTGCCACGAAATCCGGATACAGAGCCTGGCTGGCGGCGCACAAGGCGAAGAATGCGTCCGGCACGGCGGTTTCACCCTGCGGACCGATCATTCCCGCCGCCGCGCTGCTGGCCTCTGCTCCGGGTTCGCCTCGGTCGAAAACGAATACTCGCAGTTTGGCCTGAGCCAACCGCAGCGCAATGGACGAGCCGATGAGGCCGCCTCCAATAACGATCACGTCAGGGTGGTTCGATGAGTTCGATGTGGACGCCATAGGATTATTGTACCATCAGTGTTGCTTGCCCTTACGCCCCTGCCGCGCGCCCGGAAGTTATGTCATAATCCAGCTTTCGTCCCGCGCGGACGGCGCACAGCGCCGTCCGAGGAGCCAACGATTGATCTGCCCGATCTGCAATAAACGCAAGGCGAAGAGGTTCTGCCCCGCCAGAGGAGACAGCATCTGCGCGGTCTGTTGCGGAACCGAACGTGAAATAACCATCGACTGCCCCTCGGATTGTCCCTACCTCGTGGCCAGCCGCCAGTATGACGCAGGGCGGCGCGCAATCGACTGGAAGGGCCTCCCGTTTTCGGACGTCGAAATCTCGCATGGGTTCGCCCAGTCCCACGCCCCCCTGATGATGGCGCTTCTCGCTTGCATTGGGCGATATGCACGGCAGCACCGCCAGGTGGTGGACACGGATGCGGTGGCGTCGCTGAAGGCGCTAGCCGAGTCCTATCGTACTCTTTCGAGTGGCCTCTATTATGAGAAGCCTCCTGACTATCTCTACCAGCGGGAGCTTTACCAGGAACTGAAAGCCGCTCTGGAAGAATTCCAGCGGACCGAAACTCAAAGGCAAGGCTTGATCAGCACCCGGAACAGCGACATCAGGGATGCATTGATCTACCTTACCAAGCTTGGCGCCATCCGCCACAATGGCCGCCCAAAGGGCCGAGCCTTCCTGGACATGGTTCGGCAGGTCGCCGCCGACGAATCCGCCAAGGCCGACTCGAAGATCGTGCTCCTCAGCTAGACGGTCGAGCCGTGAGGCGCCGCCTTTGCCGCCCTGCCGTCAGAGCACTCTGAAGCGGATGGTGTCCGGAATTTTCTCGAGGGCGCGGATCAAGCCGTCGTCCCACTCACGATTGATATCCAGGATGGCGTAGCCCACGGCCCCTTTGGTTTCGTACACTTGCCGTTCTACGTTGATGCCCCGGTCGGCGACGACGCGGTTGATGGCCAGCAGCATTCCTGGAATGTTCCTATGGATATGCGCCAGGCGGTGGGTCTCCAGCGTGGTCTCGAGTTGGCAGCGAGGCAGATTGACGCTGAGCTTGGTGCTGCCGTTCTGCAAGTAGCGGTGGACTTGCGCCGAAACGAACTGTCCGATGCTGAGCTGGGCTTCCTCGGTGCTTCCGCCCACGTGCGGAGTCAGAATGACGTTGGGCAGGTTCTGGAGCGAATTGGAAAAAAGCTCCCCGCTGGCCGGCTCCTCGGGAAAGACATCGACGGCCGCCCCGCTCAGCTTGCCGTTCCTGAGATTCTCCGCCAGCGCTTCGTGATTCACCACGAAGCCGCGGCTCAGGTTAAGGAAGAATGAGCCCTTCTTCATGATGCGGAATTCTTCTTCACCGAAGAGATTCCTGTTCTGAGGCTTGCCGTCGACGTGCAGGGAAACCACGTCAGCGGTCTGAAGCAGCTCCGAGAAGGTACAGTTCTTGGCGTTGCCGCGCGCCAGGACCTCCGCCACGTCGCAGAAGATGACTTTCATGCCGATCGCTTCCGCCAGCTCCGAGAGCTGCGAGCCGATCTTGCCGTAGCCTACTATGCCGAGGGTCAGACCGCGGACTTCATGGCATCCCTTGGCGCTCTTGTGCCAGACGCCGCGGTGCAGCGCGTGGCTGCTGTGAAAAACCCGCCGCACCAGCATAATGATTTCCCCCAAAGCGAGTTCCGCCACGGAGCGGGTGTTGCTGTGAGGGTCATTAAACACGGCGATGCCCCGCGCGGTGCAATTGGGCAGGGCGATGTGCTCGACGCCGATGCAATACGCGCCTACGACAAGTAATTCAGGGGCAGAGTCCAGAACAGCCTTGGTGATTTTTGTCTTGGACCGGACGCCGAGTATGCTGACATCCCGAAGTACCTGGAGGAGGACGCCCTCATTCGGGCTTCCGGGCAAGGTCCTGACTTCGTAGCCGGCGCGTGAGAACGTTGCCACAGCATCTTCGTGCACACCTTCGAAAAACAAAGCCTTCATCGCCATCTCGTTCCCTCGAAAAAGAATGATGCGTTTATACCATACTCCGGAGAAATTGCTGAAAGAATAGTACTTTAGAGTCTAAAATAGACCATTCCGCAGGTGCGGCCGTTGCGGCCGCCCCGGAGCAACGGCAGGGTTACCAACACACGGGGGTTCGAAATGCCCAGACGATTGGAGAACTACGTGGAAGGCGGCTGGCGCGCTTCCCGCGCTACCGAGTCATTGAAGGTGCTGAACCCGGCGTCGACCGAGGTTCTGGCGGAGGTGCCGCTCTCGCCGCCGGAGGAAGTGGACGCCGCGGCGGCCGCGGCCGAGAAGGCATTTCCGGAATGGCGGCGCAGGCCGGCAGGAGAGCGGATTCAACCGCTCTTCAAGCTCAAGGCGCTGCTCGAGGCACACCTGGATGACCTGGCGCGCAGCGTCACCGAGGAGTGCGGCAAGACCTACGCCGAAAGCGCGGGGGAAGTGCGGCGCGCCATCGAGAATGTCGAGGTCGCTTGCGGCATCCCCAGCCTGATGCAAGGCTACAACAGCGAAGACATCGCGCCGGGAATCGACGAGCACATGATCCGGCAGCCGTTGGGGGTGGCGGCGGCCATCACGCCGTTCAATTTTCCCGCCATGATCCCGTTCTGGTTCATGCCCTATGCCCTGGCCACAGGAAACTGCTTCATCTTGAAACCCTCGGAGCGCGTGCCGTTGACCTCCAATAAGCTGTTCCACTTGCTCGAGGCCGCCGCTTTTCCTCCCGGCGTGGTGCAGCTCGTGAACGGCGGCAAAGAGACGGTGAACGCGCTTCTCGACCATCCGGCCGTCCGGGCGATCAGCTTCGTAGGCTCGACCGCGACGGCGCGCCACATTTACAGCCGGGCGGCGGCGAGCGGCAAGCGCGCCCAATGCCAGGGCGGGGCCAAAAACCCGGTGGTGGTGATGCCGGATGCCGACCTCGAGATGACCACCAGGATTCTGGCCGATTCCGCTTTCGGATGCGCCGGGCAGC
>Ga0116126_1002541_pt1 | contig 10369 bp, 5 predicted proteins | sample June2015DPH_16_5_FD_89730 | JGI IMG/M metagenome (GOLD analysis project Ga0116126, IMG submission 89730) | Peatland microbial communities from SPRUCE experiment site at the Marcell Experimental Forest, Minnesota, USA - June2015DPH_16_40 | ecosystem: Environmental > Terrestrial > Soil > Wetlands >... | reverse complement strand
CGGGGAAAATTCTTTTCGGCAACCGGGCTTTTTGTGCAATGACCGGTTATGCCTTGGAGGAAATTCTCGGCAAAACCCCCGGTTTTCTCAACTCCGGCAAACACGATGCCGATTTTTTCAGGGCCCTCTGGAATACCATCCTGACGGGCCGGGTCTGGCAGGGCGAATTAATCAACCGGCGCAAAGATGGAACCCTCTATAACGAGGAAATGACCATCACGCCCATCCAGAGGCGCAACGGAGAAATCAGCCATTTTATCGCGGTAAAACAAGACATCACCAAACAAAAACAGCGCAAGGAACAATTGCATCAGGCGCGAAAAATGGAGGCGATTGGTCAACTCGCCGGCGGCATCGCCCATGATTTCAACAACCTCCTCACCGTCATCCATGGCAATGTTCAATTGGTGCTGATGGATGAAAGTCAACTCAAGGAGGAGAACCGCCAATGTCTTAAACAAGTCACCGACGCTACCGAACGCGCCGCGGATTTAACCCGCCAGTTGCTCGCTTTCGGACGGAAACAGATCGTTGAATTTCAACCCCTTAATCTAAACCACGTCATCAGCAATTTCACCAGAATGCTCAAGCGTGTCATCGGCGAGCATATTGCCCTCCAGTGCCGTTGCGCCGAGGACCTGCCCTCCGTCAACGCGGATGTCGGCATGATCGAGCAAATTCTCCTGAATTTGATCGTCAATGCTCGCGACGCCATGCCTCAAGGTGGGTCAATTGTCATTACCACGGAGGCCGTCAGCATCGATGCATCCCACGCTGAAACCCATCCGGAAGCACAAACCGGTGAGTTTGTCTGTATCGCGGTAGGCGATACGGGGACGGGCATCTACCCGGAATATTTGCCGCGGATTTTCGAACCATTCTTTACCACCAAGGAAGCCGGCAAAGGCACCGGTTTCGGCCTGGCGACAGTCTATGGCATCGTCAAACAACATCGGGGCTGGATCGAAGTATCCAGCCAGCTTGGGAGTGGAACTACTTTCAAAATTTTTCTGCCGGCCAGCGCTTCCGGCGCGGCAGAAAAATCAACTCCTCAAACGAAAGCGATCCCTGCCGGTGGGCACGAAAAAATATTGTTGGTCGAAGACGATGCTGACGTCAGAATAGTCGCGCGCGGCGTTTTGGAAGGATCAGGTTATCAAATTTGGGAAGCTTCCAATGGTTTGGAAGCTATGAATGTTTGGAAGACAAACGCTTCACAAATTGATTTATTGCTGACCGATATTATCCTGCCTGGCGGCCTTAATGGCTGGGAATTGGCAGACCGATTAAGTGGGGAACGGCCGGGCCTGAGAGTGATACTGATGAGTGGGTACAATGCTGATCTGGCGGGAAAAATTCAACCCCACAGCCATATTTTACCAAAACCATTTTCATTGGAAAGCCTTACGGAGACCGTGCGGAGCTGTCTGGACACGGCGCGTCCGGCTGGTTGAAATTTTTGGGGAAATCGCGGGTGCAAGGAACTGATGATCAATCCGCTTCAAGCGCTTTTCGAGTTTCTTCCAAGGCGCGGTGCATCTCCGCCGCCGATGCATAACGCTGCGCCGGATTCGGTTGACAAGCCTTGAGGATGACGGTGTTCAACGGAAAGAAATCCACCGGATCCCCGCCTTCAACCAGGGTCGTTGCAATCTCTGGAAAATATGCCGCGCTGCGGCCCGTGCTGAGCACGTAAAGCACCATGCCCAAGGCGTAAATGTCCGCCTGCGATGTGCCCGGACGTTCCGGTGGTGGCGGCATATAGCCGGGCGTGCCCACCAATGTTCGCTCCTGGTCGGGAGGCCTGATTTCGGTGATGAGTCCCATATCCGCCAGTTTGGGGTGGCCGTTTACAAAAATAATGTTCTGGGGCTTGATGTCGCGGTGCGTAAGCCCCTGGCGATGGAGAAAATCAAGGGCATCACTCAGGGCCAGCCCAATCCGCACACACTCCCGCACCGGCAGCCTCCGCCTGTGGGAACGGGCGCGTTCACTCACCAAATCACGCGGTTTGTAGGTGGAAGGCTCCCGTTCCCAACCCGGCTCCAGCGGGTCACCCAGCTCCATCACATAATAAAAATATCCCGCCTGCTTCTCACTGACAAATTCAACCCGCAACAGGCCGGGATGTTTGTCGGAAACCGGCTGGTATTTTTTGATGCCGTTGAATTCGCGCTCGTAGGGGTCGGTATTCTGGTCGAAGTTTGCCAGGTAAACCACCTTCAGCGCCCGCCATTGTCCGGTCGCGTTCCGCGCCAGCCAGACTTTTCCATAAGCGCCCTCGCCAAAGGGTGGATTGAACAATTTGTAATCCGGGGCATCCGGCATCTCCTCGACCGGAACGGCCGCGCGGGGAAATGACAGGGAAACTGAAACCATCTTTTTTTTGAGCGCGTGACGTATCCCCGTGGCCAGCGCCCAGGCCAGGGCACAGGGCACTTGTCCGCCCACAATCACCAGCCAGGGAAACCAATAATTGGTGAAGTAACTCCAGGAAATCGCCCCGAAGGCCACCACCAGGGCAACCGCCACCGCAACCGCACAGGCCACTGGCAGTCGCATCCGGCACAACCCGCCGCCCAACAACAATCCGGCGGTCACCAGCGTCAAGGCCTCCAGCCACCAAACCGGGCGCCGCAACCAGTCGCCATTCATCAGGTTTAAAAAGGAGGTGAGCAGGATTTCCACGCCACCGACGGATTCACCGGTCCAGCGCGTGTACGGAGTGCTGAATTTGTCCGTTTCGCCACCGGGCACCGATGTTTTCGGCGCCGTGCCGATGAATACAATCTGACCGCGGAAATAATTCGTCGGTCGATCCAGCGCGAACCGGTAACTCAATCTGGTCGCTGCGCCATCGCGGCCATAGTGACGCAACCACCGTTCTTGCGGGTTTTCGCTCAACGACGCCCCGGCCAGCCGCGCAGCGGTCCAAGGCAGGCTCGGATACGGTCCCGGCGAAGGAAACGGCCAATGCCGGCGCACAATCAAGTCGAGGTCGGGATCGAGGCAGGCGACGCCCCAATTGGTTCCGGCAGCGCTGAGAAATGGTTCTGACGGCGGTGTTGGCTGCGCTCCGTCCAGCGTCAGGTACGTTACCTGCGCCTGTTCGGCCATCAACACGATGCGGTTTTGCCGCCGCATCGCTTCGGCCAGGGCTTCATCCTGCGTGGGATCGAGCGGTTGTTGAAAGAAGGAGTCGAACACCACGAGGGCGCAACCATCATCCGCCAGCCGGTTCAGCAACCGGGCGTGCAGTCCGCGGTCCCACGGCTGGCTGCGGGTTTGGTGAAACTGAGCGAACGCCTCGTTGTCCATCAGGATGAGGGTGACCCGGTTGGTGACCGCGCGTGCCTCAAAGCGGAACAAATAATCGTAGCTGGCGTTCACCCAGGGCTCGCCCAGCGGCATCTTCCACAACATGAGACCACAAAGCACCGCCACCACCGCGCCCAGCGCGGATTTGGAAAGTTCATGTTGTCTGATGGCTTTGACCTTCACCGCTGATTGAGTTTAGAAAAAAACCGGAAAGAAATCAGCGATTTTTCACATCATCAGTTGAAAGGGGGAAATGAATGACGCGCAGCGGCCAGTCGGTTCTGCCTTTCCAACATAATAATTCAGCCAAAATGGCTGAAAGATTGGCCCGGTTATTGCGTATTGTTCAGTATTCGCCTGAGAAAAGCAAAACTGCTGTGCAGATTCTAGGGGGCTGTCGGGTGCAGGGATAACGACAGCAAAAAACCATAAAAACCTATGAATAAACAAATCCCGTATCTCATCACCTTGGCAGCAATCACCGGATTCCTTGCAATTGCTGGAAATACCGCTTACACCCAAACGACTGACTCCCTTCTGACTGGCGCTGTTGATCAATCCGAGTTCCCGCAGATAACGGCCCAACCCGTGGACCAAGCCATTCCCATTGGATCAAGCGTCGTGTTGTCGGTGCAGGCAAACAATGCCGATGGCTATCAATGGTTGATCAATGGAGTTCCCGCTGACGGCCAAACCAACAGTGCGCTCGTCATTCAAAACGCGGGAATCAACGATGTGGGATTATACTCGTGCAATGTTTTCAATGGCACTGAGGCCGTGCCAACCCGCGCAGCCAATGTGATGGTTTATGTAGCCAGTTCAAGTCTTGTCGCGGCCAGTTCGAGTGCTGTCGCGGCCAGTTCGAGTGCTGTCGTGGCCAAGTCGGGTGTTGTCCCTGCCATGACAGGCGGAGGACCGATCACCGTGTTCGGGACTCCTCTGCTCGGCAGCGGCTCGCAGGGCAGTTGTCCGGGGCCTTATGTGGGATATGTTGCCTATACCAAGCCGGTTTCCCAAGGTTGGGGATGGACGCCCATTACCGGTGCCACAGTTCTGACGGTTACCGATACTAATCGGACCAACACGAAAGTTCAATATTTCGGCTACTATGGTGACAATGGCTGCGCTCAAACCACGGTGAGTATCCCCTATCCCCCGTTCAGTCCGGCTTACGTGTTCTGCATCTATTTTACCAATAACGTCCCGACGAATGCTTATTCTCTCGTCCTGACCGGGTTTAATCCATAGGCTTTTGGAAAATGGGCATAGAGGGTTCCAAAAAAACAAACCGGGCCGAACCGAAGTTCCGCCCGGTTTTTAATTCCTCTGCCGGTGCTCCTATACGCCGAGTTCCGTCTGCTGGCCGTGCTTCTTCTTCGACTCCGGCGCTTTTTTGAACGTGTCGTCCAGACTCGCCGCGCTGGTGGGACGTTCGATACCTTTGCCGTCCATCAATTCTCTGACCGTGCGGAGTTGCAGGCGCGGGAACTTTTGCTTGTTCGTCTTGTGCTCGTAAAAACCGGCGCTGGCGGCCTCGGTTTCCATCGGGCCGGTCGGCGGTTGCAGGGAAATCAAGATGCCGATGGCGGCTTTCTCGCGGTCCCGCACGCCGCGCAAATCGCGCACGTCCTTCACGCCGGTCTTGCCGCCTTTGACCTGAATGATGATTTGCTCCGGCTTGGCGGCTTTGGGGTCGTCGCGGAAAAGGATTTTACCGTCAATGCCGTGGTCCGCGCCTTTCTTCTGCTCGACGGGACGCGCGCCGACAAGACCGAGCGCCCACCACTGGAATTGGTATTTGTCTTCCTCGGCAAGCGTGGCGGCTTCGTTGGGCGTGGTCGGTTCGCCGATGATGCGGACGAGGGAATGTAGCGCAGCCGTCCCGGCTGCATCTTCACTTGTCTTTGCGGACTGTGCAGGCGGGACGTCTGCGCTACTTTGTTGCGTGCCGCTTACAAATTTCATCCGGTTGCCGTAAGTGTCTTGCAGGCGGTTTTTGATGAGGGAAATGGCCAGTTGCGTCACGTCAATGCCGATCCAGTCGCGGCCAAGTTTCTCGGCGGCGTCAATCGTCGTGCCGCAGCCGCAGAACGGGTCGAGCACTACGTCGCCGGGATTGCTGCTGGCTTGGACGATGCGCTCCAGCAACGCCACGGGCTTTTGCGTCGGGTAGCCGAGGCGTTCCGATGCCCCACCGCGTAGAGATTTTATGTCTGTCCACATATCCTGGATTGGAGCGCCCGGTCTTTCATCCAAAAATGTTATACGGCAATCCTTACGCGGCACACCGTCTTTAGTCAGTTTGATTCGTCCGTGGCTGTTCGGGACGTCTGTTTGCGGAGCGTTCCATAGTTCCAGCATTTTGTCATAACCGGTGCGCCAGCGTGCGACTGATCCCTTGAAGTCGTATTCTTTCATCCGCTTCTGCGGGTCGGTCATGTCATCGCATTTATAAAGTTTACCACTCGGCGCCTCGTTCCATTTTTGTTCGATATATTCGTCAGAGTATTTCGTGTAGATTGGATTCCACAAATACTCATCACTTTCGAGTAAAAGAAGATGACATCGTGAACACAGCCGCAGCACCGAGGATCATTGTGTGCATCTGCTCGTTTCCAAACGATTTCATTTCGGTAGTTATTTTTCCCGAAAATTGAATCGCACAGCAGCTTGAGGTAATGCGAGGCGGTGGGGTCGCAGTGGAGGGTAGAGCGAGCCGGTGGATTTAAGGACGCGACGCAGTTCGACAAGGCGCGAGGACATCATGGTGAGGTAGGCCATCATGTCGTTGCCGCCCAGAAAGGTGTAAAAGGCCTGCATCACGTCGGAGACTTTGCCGGGCTGTTCGGTGACAGCGTCGTAAGCTTTCTTGGTTTCGATGTCCCAATGCCAGGTGTCCTCAAAAGCGTGAATCTGGCTGGCGGCGTCGGTGCCGTCCTTTTCGTGGAAGAAGGCGTTGTAGCTCTGCGCGGAGTTGAAGGGCGGGTCGAGATAAACGAGGTCAACGGTCTCGTCCTTGAGGTAACGCCGAAGAATTTCGAGGTTGTCGCCGTAGTAAAGCGTGCCCATGCGCGAAAAATACCGGTTTCAGAGCCGGCGTTCAACAGCCGTTTGAAGGCCGGAATCCGGGTTAAAAATTGATTTGCAGGCGCATCGCAAGGGTCCGGCTGCGCGGCAGTTCGTTGTAAAGGTTGAGCGGATTGAGCTTGTAATTTTGATCGGTAAGGTTGAGCAACCCCAGCGAGAAATCGGCTTTCCGGTGCAGAAACCGATAACCGATAAACGCATTCAACTGCCAGAAGTTGTCGCCCGGCTCGGCGGGGTTGTATCCGCTGTTGTCTTGCGAGTACCAATGCGCCTCAGGTTGGGCGTAGAAACCACAGGGATGATTGTAAACCGCGACCAAATCCACTTGATTGAGAACGCCCTTCAAACGTTGCCTCGGTGAGATACTGCCGGGAGCGAGGGCGGTGGGAACCCCCACAAAATTTTCATTCAACACGGCCTGGCTCAACTGATAATCCACGTTCAATGACCATTGTTTGCCCACCAATTGGTCGACGGTGAAGCGAAGCGATTGCTCTTGATAATTCAAGCTCTCACGCAGTCCTGCCGGAACGGCTGGAGGAGGTGGAATGGGGGGAGGTGGAAACCAATCAAAAACTCCGACTGTTTGTTGAACGTCGGAATTCAAGAGCTGACCGGAAACGCCAAGGTAAGTTCGCCTGGGTAGCTCTTGTTCCACCGAGAACCCATACGTTTCAAATTGCGCCCCCGGAACCGGACCAACCACCGATTCCGGTATGATGCTCCGGTAGGATTGGATGAAACCTGCCACCTGCGACGGTTCCAGTTGATAGCTTTGGTCCAGACTCGCGCCAGCCAGCGAACGGGTATAGGCAAAACGGACGGTGGTGCCCGCCAGCGGCGTCAGGATGAGGCCAGCCTTGGGAGAAATCTGGTCTTCGGTCTTCTCTGTTCCGGAAACCGGCGCCGTCTGGAAATTTTCGGGAAAAGTTATTCGGTCGTATGTCACGCCACCAATCAACTGCAAAGGATCGAAAATTTGCCACTGATGATATCCGTAGGCGGAAACGCGCCGAAACAGGGACGAAAAATCCTGGTCCGCCGCATTGCCAGGGGGAAATAAATAAGGAGGGAGAGTGAACTGCTGGCCTTGCACGTTATGCGTATCGAAGTTACCATATTGAAAACGCGTGCCCACAATCGTATTGTGTTCCGGTGTCTGCCAGATTTGCTGCAACTCGCCTGAGTAAATTGTCAAATCATTCTCAAGCCACTGTTGCATGGTCACCGGTTGCAACAAAGTCACCGTTCCAGATGGTACGACCGCAAAAAGGGTTGACCCGATCGGGTTGGTCACCGTGAGTGAATCCTCCAGCCGGGTCAAAAACAGGAGGGTGTGGACGCCGGGACTCCATTCGTGGTGATACCCCAGTCCGATAATCGGGGTTTGATCTTCACTCACGCGAGCGGCTGGATTCGCATTAGTCTGATAGTATTGTTGGGATAAATCTCCGCTGTCCGCATGGTACTGTTTGACCTGCAAATAAACGGTGTCCTGCGGTGTGAACTGGTATTTGAGCGCCACAGACAATTGCCGCTGTTCGACGTCATCGTTCACCCGCTGACCCGGGTCGGTGCGGTAGTATCCCTCTACGTCATAGCCGAAGTTTTCAAAAGTGCCGAATTGCGCGCCCGACTCCGTCCAGGCCCCGCGGCTCAGATATTCCGTGCTCGAAACGACCCCGAGACGGTCACGTTCGAAGAGCGGGGAGTATTCCTGTTGGGAAATCGTGGGTGACAGGGTGCCGGCGCTCACCGGGGACAGCAAATTCGCCAGCAGATATTCGCTCTCCGCAGGCGTCTCGTACCGCAAATTGATCTGGTTCGGATCCAGCAGCGCATCATAGCTGTTCGCCAGGAACAGGTGCGCCGAGTAATTCGCGTAATCGTAATTCACCGCGCGGGACGCCTCGCGCACGGCCACGTCATTCATGCCATCGTCCTGGTACATCGCGGCCAGGTTGGCGCTGCGCACCGCCTGGTCCTGGTCCAACAGCAGTTGCGAGCGATAGACGCTCCGGTTGTCATTCAACTCCTGCGATTTTTCCAGGTCCCGAATTGCGTCATTGATCTGGTTGTTTTGCTGGTTGAGCAGGGCGGAATAAAGCCATGGCGTCGGGTCGTTGGGATCCAGTTTTTTCGCGAGTTGAAGCTCCTTGGCGGCGCGCGGATAATCTCCCGCACCCGCGTAAGCCTTGCCCAGGTAACTTCGTAATTCGGCGCGCTGTGGTTCCAGCGCGGCGGCCACCAGCAGGTCTTCGCGTCCGTCCCTGGTGTCGCCGCGGCGGATGCGGCAAAGCCCGCGCCCCAGCCACGCGTTGCCGAGCGCGGAGTCCACGGCGAGCGCCTGGTTGAACCAGCCAATCGCATCGCCGATGTGATTTTGCGCCGCGAGCAGGAATCCCTTCAACGCGAGCGCCTGGGCGTTGCGCGGCGCGAGGGCCAGGCTTTTGTCCAAGGCGTCGAGTGCGCAGCCGGTATGGCCAAAACTGAATTCGAGTTCCGCCACCCGTTCCCAACCAAAGCCAAAGTCCGGCGAGTTGGTCACGGCCCGCCGGGCTGAAACCAGCGCGGACGGCAATGAAATTCCGGGGATGGCGCGCGATTGTTCATAGTAGGAGTTCGCCAGAAATTCCGTGGCCAGTTGCGGACGGACCACCGTGGGATTCGGCTGTCGCTTCACGGCAGCGATGAGCTGGCGCAGGGCCGCGGCAATCCGTTGCGGGCGGCTGGAGGCATCGGAGACGGACAACGAAGCCAGCACCGTTTCGGCCGGTTCAACCTGCCCGACGCCCAGCAGCAGGCCGGCGTAATAAACCCGCTCGGCATCGGAGCCGGGCTGCCGCCCGGCCGGATATTTGGCCAGCGCTACCTGCAGATCACCCGAGCGGTAAGCGCTGATGGATTCGCCGAGGATTTTTTGCTCTTCGGGTGTGAATGGCAAATCGTTCAGATCAATCACTGCCGGATAGTAAAAGCACCATTGCAGGACGTTGTTGGCAATGAAACCCGCAGTGCAAACGGGCGCTTTGCCCGGCTCGGCGACGGCCTGCTGGCCGTTGGTCAGCAGGAGTGTGGCCTGTTCGTTGCCAAACCGGACCTTGCCGTCAATCACGGACAGGGTTGTTCGCTCCGTGTCGTCCGCCAGGACGAATTCCGTGCCCTCCACCCCGGCGACGGCGCCGCGGGTGATGACCCGGATGCGTCCCGGTTCGTCCCGATGGAAAAAAGAGACGATGCCCCGGAGCAAATGCAGCCCGCATTGCGCACCGGCTGAATCCGGCGGCAATATTTCGAGCTCCGTCAAAGCGCCGAAAGACACCACGCTGCGATCCGACCAAAGGAGGGCCATCCGGCTGTTGGCGCCGGTGCGCAACCGGTCGAACGGATGCAGGATGCGGTTGGTTTGCACCGGCGCCCAGGTCGTGGCGGCGGCGGGAGCGACTTCGGTCGTGCCTTGAAGCTCCACAATCCGGATTTCGTTCGTGGCCCCACCGCCGGCCATCGGCTGCGCACAAGACCCCTCGACGCAAGCCAGGAAGCCCCAAAAAATTACGGCCAGCAACAGGCCGCGACCGGCTTTAGGAAATAAGTTCAAGCGTTTTTATACATTTGCGCATCTGACCGATGAATGCAGCCCAGACAAGCATATTACACCTTTTTCTTCAACTTTTTTTCGGGCTGACGGTATATTTTATTGCCAACGTCCATGGCAAACCACATTACTGGTTACATGGCAGAGCCGATGGATGAATTGATTCCGACGCGCGCAACTCTGATTCAACGCCTCAAAGACTGGCAGGATCAGTCGAGCTGGCAGGATTTTTTTGACACGTACTGGAAACTCATCTATGGCGTCGCCCTCAAGGGTGGCTTGACCGCGGCTGAAGCGCAGGACGTGGTGCAGGAAACGATGATCTCGGTCGCCAAGCACATGCCCACCTTCGAATATGACCCGGCGATT
>Ga0116126_1002540_pt1 | contig 10369 bp, 6 predicted proteins | sample June2015DPH_16_5_FD_89730 | JGI IMG/M metagenome (GOLD analysis project Ga0116126, IMG submission 89730) | Peatland microbial communities from SPRUCE experiment site at the Marcell Experimental Forest, Minnesota, USA - June2015DPH_16_40 | ecosystem: Environmental > Terrestrial > Soil > Wetlands >... | reverse complement strand
TGGATTGGCCGGACGCTCATCCGCAAACCCAGAAACAAGCGAAAGCCATTTCCTCTCCTGGGGGAGAGGATAAAAGGTGAGGGCGGGCGTAAACACTCATTCCACTGGAAACGTCGAGGAAGCTAAAAGATTTTTATTGCATCGCCTCCATCGTCGTTCAAAAATCAGATGCAACTAAAATTAAAACATTGGCAATCCGATATGAAAACAAAACTTCGATTTTTTCTGCAAGCGGGCTTGATTCTCACCGGCGGTTTTTATTTTTGCGGATGCGCGTCCGCACAATTGAAGGAATATCAGGGAAAGCCATTCCAAGACGGCGTGTATCATGGAGGTCCGCAGAAAATTCCCGGACGCGTGCAATGCGCCTACTATGATCTCGGCGGAGAAGGCGTCGCCTATCACAACAAGGACACAAAGAACCACGGCAGCGGGGAACTGAATCCCGCGAACGGGACGTATCTTAACGAGTTTCGAATGAAAGAGGGCGTCAGTACGTCCTACACGAAATTCCATGACGAGACTGACAATAGTCCATACGACCTGGTGCAACCGCCCGAGGGACAACTCTACGTCGGCTGGACGGCACCCGGCGAATGGTTCAATATGACCGTTGCGGTTGAACATGCCGGTGTTTATACCATTGATCTCTTATACACCTCGAACCGAGGCGGGACGATTTCTCTGGATCTAAACGGCAAGCCTTTGGTTTCTTCGATCAATATTATTTCAACCAGCACCGACAAGGATCCCATCGCCTGGCGTCAATGGCACCACTGGAATGTGATGACAAACATGGCCGAAGTGAAGCTGCCCAAAGGGGTGAGCGTTTTGACCCTTCACATCGTCACCGAAGGCAATATGAATCTGGCCTATCTTGATTTTAAGCCGAAAAATAAATAGCCGCCACGCGCTTCTCCGGCGGCGCGACCAAGTGCGCGTCACCGGTGACACCGCCACCGTTGGCATCACCGACCACGCGCAGCACGCATTGACCGACATTGTTTTTGTGGAACTGCCGGACATCGGCAAAAAGGTGAAGGCTGGCGACGGGTGATGTCCTAAGCTTCCTGTAAAAACCAATCGGGTGCAGACTCCAAACGCCCGGCAGTGTCTTAATTTGAAGGAGCGCGGTTTGTCTCAAACCGCAGCGCGTCTGAAAGCAAAGCAAGCCGCCCGTGATTTCAATGGTTCTTCTCGTAAGAACCTGCTGCGAGTTGGGACAACTCGCGCTCCGAATTTCAAATCAAGACACTACTAAATGCCCGGGTTTAACAGAAAGCGATAGACAACCATGAAACGTCAAGTCCCCAGCCAAACCCTCGAAGAACAGTTCCTCAGCCCTGACACCCGGCAAGAATCGGGAGGCAAAACCTTCATCCCAACTGGCGGCCTGAAAAGAGGATATAAAAAAGGCTTCCTCGAGGTTTTCAGTGGAATGAGTGTTTACGCCCGCCCTCACCTTTTATCCTCTCCCCCAGGAGAGGAAATAGCTTTCGCTTGTTTCTGGTTTTGCGGATGAGTGTCCGGCCAATCCAGTCGTATAAATTTTCAAAGGAGCGGCGAACGATTCACCCTTTTTTCCCTCGCCCATCGGATGGGAGAGGGTGGCCGCAGGACGGGTGAGGGAATGAGTTTGGCCGGGGTGAGGGCGGATGTCATCCTTGCATCCATGATGTCGTTTTTCGGTCTTGACAAGTTTCAGGCAATTTGATACGCGAACCATACCTACCGAAACGAGACGCTGACGCGTTTCAGCCAACGCCCCGCCGGCAGTTAAAGCTCTTAAGCGAACGAACCTGTGTTTGGTTTTCCTTTTTGGGAAGGGAAAGCCGGGATGAGGTTTTGTCCGGTCCATTGAAGGCCAGGACGCAGGGGCATTCAGGGGAACGACAGCAGTACCGCATCGAAAGTAATGGGTTGTGGTTGACGTGACCGGCATGTTGCAGGCAATCGAGCGCGGCGAAGCGCACACGAGCGCGGAACTGCTGCCTCTGGTCTATGACGAATTGCGCCGCCTGGCCGCGAACAAGCTTTCCCAGGAACGCCCCGGCCAAACCCTCCAGGCCACCTCGCTGGTTCACGAAGCCTGGCTGCGGGTCGCTGGCGCGGAAAGCCGCGAGTGGGAAGGGCAAAGGCACTTCTTCGCAGCGGCAGCCGAAGCGATGAGGCGGATCCTGGTCGAAAACGCCCGCCGCAAGCAGCGGCTCAAGCACGGCGGCGGGTGCCAACGGGTCGAGGTGGACGCGGTGGAATTGGCCTGCCCGTTGCCCGACGACGATTTGCTGGCTCTCGATGAAGCGCTGACCCAACTGGCGAAGGTGGACTCCGCCGCAGCGGAACTCGTCAACCTGCGCTTTTTCACCGGCCTGACTCAGGCGGAAGCCGCCGCGCAACTGGGCATCTCCCGCAGCACCGCCGACCGGGCCTGGGTTTTCGCCCGCGCCTGGCTCTTCCGGCGCGTTCGCCTGCCGGACGAGCCGGGCAAATAGAATTACTGAACGCCAGCCGATTTCTTGAAGCAAACCGGCCGGCCACGGCGCATGTATGGGTGAAGGGATTGTTGATCGGAATCAATTCTATGAGCACAGACTGGGAACGAATCAAACAGGTTCTGGCCGAGGCGGCAGCCCGGAACTCACCAGCCGAACGAGCAGCTTATTTGGACGGCGCCTGTCGTGGCGACGACGGGTTGCGCGCAGAAGTCGAGAAACTCTTGCTGGCCCACGATCAAGCCGGCGCGTTTCTTGAAGACCCGGTTGCTCCACCACAGCATTCCACCATCGTCCTTCCCGCACCACTCACCGAGAAGCCCGGCGACCGCATCGGGCGCTACAAGTTGTTGCAGCAAATCGGCGAAGGCGGCTGCGGCGTCGTTTATATGGCCGAACAGGAACAGCCCATCCGCCGCCGGGTTGCGCTCAAGGTCATCAAGCTGGGGATGGACACCAAAGCGGTCATCGCCCGGTTTGAAGCCGAGCGCCAGGCCCTGGCGCTGATGGACCATCCGAATATCGCCAAGGTGCTCGATGCCGGCGCGACCGACACCGGCCGGCCCTACTTCGTTATGGAACTGGTGCGCGGCATCAAGATCACCGACTACTGCGACCAGAACAACCTTTCGACCGAGGAACGGCTGAACCTGTTTGTCCAGATCTGTCATGCCATCCAGCACGCGCATCAGAAGGGCATCATCCACCGGGACATCAAGCCCTCGAACATACTGGTGACCGTGCATGATGGGAAACCACTGCCGAAGATCATTGATTTTGGCATCGCCAAGGCGACCTCGGGGCAAGTGTTGACGGACAAGACGCTGTTCACAGCGTTCGAGCAGTTTATCGGCACGCCGGCGTACATGAGTCCAGAGCAGGCGGAGATGAGCACATTGGACATTGATACGCGCAGCGACATCTACGCGTTGGGGGTGTTGCTCTACGAACTGTTGACGGGGCAGACACCGTTTGACGCGCAGGAACTGGTGGCGGCGGGCCTGAACGAGATGCGGCGGATCATCCGGGAGCGGGAACCGGTGCGGCCTTCGACGCGGATTAGCACGTTGGAAGCAGCCGATCAGACCACGGTGGCCAAGCGACGTCATTCCGAGCCGCCGCAACTGATTCACGTCGTGCGTGGGGATTTGGACTGGATCGTGATGAAGTGTCTGGAGAAGGACCGGACACGCCGTTACGAGACGGCCAACGGGCTGGCCGATGACATTCTATGTCACTTGAATAACGAGCCGGTCTTGGCCCGCCCACCCGGCAAACTCTACCGGTTCCAGAAACTGGTGCGTCGGAACAAGCTGGTCTTCACCGCAGCGGCGGTGGTGAGCGGCGTATTGGTCCTTGGCACTATTGTGAGCACCTGGCAGGCGGTTAGGGCTACTCACGCCAAACGGGAAGCTCTGACGGCACAAGCCAACGAAGCTAAACTGCGCCGGCAAGCGCAAGCCGAAGAACTCGCCGCCCGTCAGCGCGCCTATGCTTCGGATATGAACGTGGCCAAGCAGGCGCTGGATGGAAACAACCTTGGTCGCGCGCAAGAGCTGCTCGATCGGCAGCGGCCGCAGCCCGGCCAAAGAGACTTGCGCGGGTGGGAATGGCGTTACCTCTGGCAACAATGCCGCAGCGATGTCTTGTTCACCCTCTGCCAGGAATCGAACGAGGTCGACTCGCTGGCTGTTTCTCAAGACGGTCAGTGGCTGGCGATTGGAGAGTTCCGTGGCGGGCTGGCGGTATGGGACTTACTAACGCGACAAGAGTTAATTCGTCTGGCGAAAGACGAAGGGTTAGTCCGCGCCGCCTTCTCACCCACTGAACCGTTGCTGGCATTTGCCAGTGCCACCTCTTTATCCTCCGGGCAGCCACGATTCATCTTGCATCTGTGGAATACGGCAACGCGGCGAATGACTTCTGAATGGCCCTTAGAAAGTTATTGCATGGGTTTGGCGTTTTCCAGCGACGGGCGGACGTTACTGACGTCCACGTCCGGCACGAAAGGGTGGATGACTCTCTGGCGTGTGGCCGACGGGACCAGGCTGGTCAGTTATGCTGTAGAACAGCCGTCCTTGGGACAGCACGCGAATGCTTTTGCCGTAACGCCCGACTTGCATTTGGCGGCCTATGGCTCGCCGGGTGGGTGGATTCACATTATTGACTTGCACGACGGCAAGGAGCTTTGGAGTGCCTTGGGCTCGAAATTGCGAATTACGGCATTGGCCTTTTCGCCAGACCAAAAGCTCCTGGCCTCCGCGGCCGGATACGAGGAGAAAGATATTCGTCTTTGGGATGTTGCCGTTGGCAACGAGACGAAGCGTCTGGAAGGCCATTCCTCGTTTGTGAGTTCCCTGTTTTTTTTGCCCGACAGCAAACGTCTGGCCTCAAGCAGCACCGACGGGACGATTCGCATCTGGGATGTTACCAATGGCAAGTGCATGGACCTATTGCGTGGCCATCGTGAGCCGGTGTGGTGCCTGGCGCTGTTGCCTGATGAAAAGACCCTGGCCAGCGGCGGCAGAGACGGCACGGTTCGTATCTGGGACACGTCCGTCACTCACCCGAGAGAGCCGCAGCTCACCATCCCAGACAATGTCACCGCCTTCCGCTTTTCGCCGGACAGCCAGTCAATTGTGACTCTTGATCAGAGTGGGCGCGTGACTCGATGGTCGGGATCTGAATTCGGACAGAGAGAACCGCTGTTGGAGGTCGGCGGCATCTTGATACGCGGCTTCGATCTTGTTTGGTTTCACGTCTTTTCCCGCGACGGACAGTTTCTGGCCGTTGGTTCCAGCAACGGGCTGATGCGGGTTTGGGACGTGCCGCGCCACGTCTTATCGTGTCAATTGACAAACACAGCGCCTATATTCGTCCCGGTGGCATTCTTGGATGGCGGAAGGAAGTTGCTCGCCGGCGCGGGCGGTTCACTTCAAGAATGGGACCTCACGACGGCTTCGGAAATACAGTCTTGGCCTGCCAACTACCTTCCAACCAGCTTGTCGCCGGACGAGAGTTTGTGTGTAACCGGCGTCCGCTACCGTGACCGGGTTCAGGTTAGAAATCTGGCAGAGCAAAAGACTCTGCAATTAGATGTTGGGATTCTGCAAACTGACCGATCAACATTCTCACCGGATGGGCGGCGCTTTCTCATCGCCAGTGTTCATGGTTATATCCAAGTGTTGGACACAGCCAGTTGGCGGGAAGTGGCCACGCTGCGCGGCTTCTTCTGGAGGTTTCGTTCAATGGCCTTTTCGCCGGACGGCAAACGATTGGTTACCGCCAGCAGCGGCGGTCAGGCGGTCCAGCTCTGGGACACCGAAAGCTGGCAGGACGTTCTCACCATCGAAGGCCAAGGCGCATCGCACAATAGCACGGCGGTCTCGCCGGATGGCAATACGATTGGCACATTGGACGCGACTGGAGTCTTGCAAATTTGGCGGGCCCCATCGTGGGCGGAGATCAACGCAGCGGAAAAGACAACACCCGCTTCAGGTCCGTAGCAACAAAACAAAGCCAACCCCCTGAAAGCCATAAACCAATTCAAATTCACCTGTCTGCACTGCGAGCAGCACCTGCAATGCGACGAGCAGGCATCGGGCCGCGAGATTCAATGCCCCAACTGCCATCACCTGATCCGCGTGCCGCCGATTCCCGGCCGAACGGCCGAGTATAACCCCGAATCCGGCAAGACTTGGGCCACCTTTGTCCCGTCCGGGAACGTGCTACCGCCAAAGGGGATCTCGCTCGCTCGCAAGCCAGACCGGCCGGAACCGCCGCGAAAGGAGGCAATCTTCGGAGGCGCGACTGAAGAATTTTCGATTTTTCGTGAAGCAAACTCGGAAGAAATGGCGCTTATGTAATTAGGACAGAGAAATTCGTTCAAACCAACAAACTAAAGAAAACAACAATAAATGAGGAAATTATTATGAGAACGACCAAAAAACCGATGAAACACGGCAATGGCGCATTACTGGCCCTCGCCTTACTCGTGGCTGCGTTGACGGCCACCCATGCCCGCGGACAATCGACTTATACCCCCTACACCTTCATCACCCTGGCCGGGAACACCGGCTACGGCAGCATGGACGGGACGAATAGCGGCGCGCAGTTCGCGTTTCCTTGCAGCGTGGCGGTGGACAGCGCGGGCAACCTCTATGTGGCGGACACAGTCAACTGTACGATCCGCGAAATGACGCCCGGGGGCGTGGTGACGACCCTGGCCGGACTGGCCGGCTGCACAGGAACCAATGACGGGATGGGGAGCGCCGCGCGGTTTAATTATCCTAACGGCGTGGCGGTGGACAGCGCGGGCAACCTCTACGTGGCGGACACCGGCAACCACACGATCCGCGAAGTGACGCCGGTGGGAACCAATTGGGTGGTGAAGACCCTGGCCGGACTGGCGGGCAATACAGGCAGCGGGGATGGTACGAACAGCGCTGCGCGGTTTAACGGGCCTGGCGGCGTGGCGGTGGACAGCGCGGGCAACCTCTATGTGGCGGACTCAGAAAACCACACGATCCGAGAAGTGACGCCGGTCGGAATGAATTGGGTGGTGACGACCCTGGCCGGACTGGCGGGTTATTCTGGCAACGTGAACGCGACGGGGAGCAACGCGCGATTTTATTTACCTTTCGGCCTGACGGTGGCCACGAACGGCACTGTCTATGTGGCGGACGAAGGCAACAACGTGATCCGCAAAGTGACGCCGAGTGGAACGAATTGGATAGTGACGACCGCGTGGAGTGGGGGGCTTAATTGGCCCGCCGGCGTGGCGGTGGATAGCGCGGGCAACCTCTATGTGGCGAACACAGATGACCACACGATTGGCAAGGTTTCGGGGGGCGTGGGAACGATCCTGGCCGGAGGGGGATCGTTCTCGATTTTTGGCACAAATGACGGGACGGGGACCGCCGCGCGGTTTTATTATCCTGACGGCGTGGCGGTGGACACGAACGGCACTGTCTATGTGGCGGACTCAGGTAACGGCACGATCCGCAAAGTGACGCCGGCGGGTATGGTAACGACCCTGGCCGGACTGGCGGGCAACAATACAGGCAGCACGGACGGCACGGGCAGCGCCGCGCGGTTTGACGGGCCTCTGCGCGTGGCGGTGGACGCGAACGGCAACCTCTATGTATCGGACCTTTACAACCAAACGATCCGCCAGGTGACGCCGGTCGGAACGAATTGGGTGGTGACGACCCTGGCCGGACTGGCGGGCAGTGCTGGCAGCGCGAACGGGACGAACAGCGCCGCGCGGTTTAACGGGCCTGACGGTGTGGCGTTGGACAGTGCTGGCAATCTTTATGTGTCGGACTATTACAACGACACCATCCGGAAAGTGACGCCGGTGGGAACGAATTGGGTGGTGACGACTCTGGCTGGACTGGCTGGCAGTGCTGGCAGCGCGAACGGGACGAATAGTGCTGCGCGGTTTAACGGGCCTCAGGGCGTGGCGGTGGACAGCGCGGGCAACCTTTATGTGGCGGACGCACTCAACTACACGATCCGGGAATTGACGCCGGTCGGAACGAATTAGGTGGTGACGACCTTGGCCGGACTGGCGGGCTCTCCTGGCAGCGCGAACGGGACGAACAGCGCCGCACGGTTTAACGGGCCTAACGGCATGGCGGTGGACAGCGCGGGCAACGTCTATGTGGCGGACTTTGGCAACGACACGATCCGAGAAATAACGCCGGTCGGAACGAATTGGGTCGTGACAACCCTGGCCGGACTGGCGGGCCACATAGGCAGCGCGGACGGGACAAATAATGCCGCGCGGTTTGCTGCTCCCAGCGCCGTGGCGGTGGACAGCGTGGGCAACCTCTATGTGACGGACAATGGCGACTATACGGTCCGCAAAGTGACGCCGGTTGGAACGAATTGGGTGGTGACGACCGTGGCAGGACTTCCGGGCTATATTGCCGAGATAGACGGGACGGGGAGTGCCGCGCGGTTTAATTCGCCAGTTGGCGTGGCGGTGGATATGGCGGGCAGCGTCTATGTGGCGGACTGGGGCAACTCCACGATCCGCAAAGGATTTCCGGCCAACTCAGTACCGACGCCGATGTTACAGCCGCCGAGCCTGAGCGCCGGCCAGTTCGGTTTTGGCATCACCGGTCTTCCCGGCCTGGCGGTGAACATCGAGTCTTCGGGTGATTTGTCCATCTGGCAGGTGGTCGGCACCTGTCTCCTCGAGGGCGGGACCAATTCCTTTGTCAATCCCAACCCGTCCCTGGGCGCCCAGTTCTACCGCGCCCACGTGCGCTGACAATCGTCTGCGATACCGGCCCTGCGGAGGTGCCGAATGACAAGCATTCAACTGAGAAACCAAATCCGACGTAAAACGAGAAAGTAACTTATGAAAACGAACATTGCTTTATTAAATCGCGCCGGACGCTGGTTCGGCACAGGGTACATGATGAATCCCAAGAGCCTTTTTCGGCGGCTGGCCGGGACTTTGCCGGGCGTCCTGCTGTGGCTGGCCGTCCTGCCTCTGGCCGCGTTCGGTCAGGCCAATTACCCCACCCCCTACACCTTCACCACCCTGGCCGGACTCGCGGTCGTTGCTGGCAGCGCGGACGGGACGAATGGCGCCGCGCGGTTTAACGGGCCTGGCGGCGTGGCCGTGGACACGAACGGTAACGTCTATGTGGCGGACTTTGGCAATGACACGATCCGGGAAGTGACGCCGGTCGGAACGAATTGGGTGGTGACGACCTTGGCCGGACTGGCGGGCTCTCCTGGCAGCGCGAACGGGGCCGGGAGCGCCGCACGATTTAACGGGCCTAACGGCGTGGCGGTGGACAGCGCGGGCAACCTTTATGTGGCGGACAGTGGCAATAACACGATCCGGGAAGTGACGCCGGTCGGAACAAATTGGGTGGTGACGACCTTGGCCGGAGGGCTTGTTCCTGGCAGCGCTGATGGGACGAACAGCGCCGCACGGTTTAATTATCCCTGCACCGTGACGTTGGACACTAACGGCAACCTATATGTGGCGGACAGTGGCAATGACACGATCCGCAAAATGACGCCGGTCGGAACGAATTGGGTGGTGACGACCCTGGCCGGACTGGCCGGCAGTGCTGGCAGGGCTGACGGGACGAACAGCGCCGCGCGGTTTAATTATCCTTACGGCTTGGCGCTGGACAGCGCCGGTAACATCTATTTGGGGGACGCTCAAAACAATACGGTCCGCAAGGTGACCCCGGTCGGAACGAATTGGGTGGTGACGACCTTGGCCGGTCTGGCGGGCAGCCCTGGCTGCGCGGACGGGACCAACAGCGCCGCGAGGTTTTTTGTTGTTGGCGGCGGGGCGGTGGACAGCGCGGGCAACGTCTATGTGGTTGACTATTACAACGCCACGATCCGGGAAGTCTCGCCGGTCGGAACGAATTGGGTAGTGACGACCGTGGCCGGAATAGCTGGTTGGGATGGCAGCACGGATGGGACTGGAAGCGACGCGTCCTTTAATAATCCCAATGGCATTGTGATGGATAGCGCGGGCAACCTTTACGTGCCCGACTATGGTAACGATACGATCCGGAAAGGATTTCCCGCCAGCTCCATACCGCCCGCGACCTCAGCCCCGCCGGTTACGGTGTACGCCTTTCTCGCTCGCACCTACGGCATCCTGCCCTACCGGCTGTTCATCCCCACCAACTACAATCCAGCGTTGAAGTATCCGCTGGTGCTCTACCTGCATGGCTCGGACGAGAGTGGTACGGAAAATCTCGCGCAGTTGAGACTGTCTCAAAAGTTATTTTATTGGATGGTGGCGAAGGCAAAGGGGAAACCGGTTGGCTGGACTCGACTCCGCTCGGCTGCCGGGACAATAGCTTCTGCCACCACCGCGCGAGTTGATT
>Ga0116126_1002533_pt1 | contig 10379 bp, 9 predicted proteins | sample June2015DPH_16_5_FD_89730 | JGI IMG/M metagenome (GOLD analysis project Ga0116126, IMG submission 89730) | Peatland microbial communities from SPRUCE experiment site at the Marcell Experimental Forest, Minnesota, USA - June2015DPH_16_40 | ecosystem: Environmental > Terrestrial > Soil > Wetlands >... | reverse complement strand
TCGGAACTCGACACGGAATCGGAACTCCTGGTTCAAAGGGCTCTGGCTAACCTGATGAGGGGCCGCACCGTCTTGGTGATTGCTCATCGCCTTTCGACCGTGCGGCGCGCGGAACGGATTATTGTCCTCGACCATGGCAGCATCACGGAGATCGGGAGCCACGAGGACTTGATCAGCCGTGGCGGGATCTACCAGAAGCTGCACGAGTTACAGTTTGTGGATGCTGAGCCGTAGTCAGCCCTTGCGCAGGGAAGAGAACGTGTGAAAGAATCTAGCAGTGTGATTGCCCGTAGTGATGGGCCGGTGGCCGACCCACAGAATCAAAAGTCTGCATTCGTCACCCCCGCGGAAGCGGGGGTCCATCGTCAGTTCAGGTAGCAATGGATTCCCGCTTACGCGGGGATGACGTGGCTTTCGAGGGAGCGGGGCGAAGGATCTCCGCAGTTCCCTTCGTCCCAACGACATATAACAATTGCGGCGATGCTTCGCCGCCCTTAACATAGCAGGATCAGCGGTGAGTCAACCTGATATCGAGGCTGCCACTCGCCGCCATGGGGCGATCCCCCCTACGTGGAATCGCTGCCGGAACATGGACGAGACGATATGATTCGAAGCATGACGGGTTACAGTAAAGTTCAAGCTGAGGAGGGGGGCTACTCGATCGCGGTGAGCATCCGTGGCACCAACCACCGCTTTCTGGACGTGCAGCTTCGCTTCCCTTCAGTGCTGGAGTCCATGGATCCCCTGCTGAGGCGCCTGATCAAGAATCACGTTACACGGGGCCATGTGGAGGTGACCGTCAGTTTCGATCAGCCCGGCAATGCCGGATTGGTGGTGGATCGCAAGCTCTTGTCTGCTTACGCGGCTGCTTTTCAGACGCTGCGCGAAGAATTTGGTTGTAGTTCCGAGCCGGATTTGGTGGCTCTGCTGCGGGTTCCCGGCTTGGCTACGGCGGGCAACGGCGAGCTTTCCACGGAAGACCTGGAGCGCGTCCACGTCCTCCTGGAGCGTGTGGCGACGGAAGCTTTGCTGAGCCTGAACGAGATGCGCGGTCGCGAAGGCGAAGATTTGGGGCGAGATCTCAAGGGTCGCTTGGCCCGGCTTGAAGAGCTGACCGACGAAGTGGCCAGAATGGCAGATCGCCTTCCCAAGCTCTACCAGCATCGTCTGGAAAGCCGTCTGCGGGATTTGATGGGGAGCACCGAACTGGACGGGGCGCGGCTGGCAGCCGAGGTTGCGTATCTTGCCTCCCGCTCGGATACCACCGAGGAGTTGACACGCTTCCGAAGCCACGTTACCCAAGTCAAGCAGCTCCTCGCGCAGAGTCCCGAAGTGGGTAAGAAGCTCGATTTCCTGTTGCAAGAGATGAACCGGGAAGCGAACACGCTTCTGTCGAAGACTACGGATTTGCCGGAAGTCGGCCTCGAAGTCGCTCGCTTGGCGATTGAGATGAAGAGCGAAATCGAGAAGTTGCGCGAGCAGGCTCAGAATATTGAGTGATGGAAAAGAACGTTGCTGGTGTCCCGACTCAGAAGTTCGTTAAGAGTGTGAGCCCGCGGAGCGGGCGGAAGAATTTAGCCCACGGCGTGAGCCGTGGGTCAACGAATGCTCTCTCACCCCCGTCCCCTCTCCCGCTCAAGCGGGAGAGGGGTGCCGAAGGCGGGGTGAAGGCCGTCGGACCCAGGGCTGACGCCCTGGGCTACAATCTTTCGCCCCTGACGGGGCTCGAAGAAGGCCGTTCGCATAAGGCCCGTTCTCGCAAGGAACTTCTGACTCGAGACGCCAGCTCTTCTTTCCGCGGGCGAGGCAGCCTTCTGGTTATCTCGGCGCCGTCGGGTGCCGGGAAATCAACTCTGGTAAGACGGCTGATTGCCTCCCTGCCCGACCTGGCTTTTTCTGTTTCACATACGACACGGCCGCGGCGCGAAGGTGAGAAAGAGGGGCGAGACTACTTTTTCGTGACCCGCCGGCGCTTCGAAAGGATGATCGCTGCGGACGAGTTTATCGAATGGGCCGAGGTTTTTGGTCACCTTTACGGCACCTCGAAGGCGCAGCTCGAGAGGATTTTGGCGGACGGACGCGATGTTTTGCTCGATATCGATGTTCAGGGGCATCAGCAAGTCCGGAAGCGTTTGCCGGAGGCGCTCAGTGTATTTGTATTGCCTCCGTCCTTCAAGGAGTTGAAACGGCGCCTGACGGCCCGGCATTCGGATTCGCCCCAGGATGTGGAACGACGGTTGGCGGCCGCTCGCCAGGAAATTTCCCATTGGCCTGAATATGATTATCTGGTCGTAAACGACCGCATCCCGAGGGCCACGCAGGCTCTCGGAGCGATTGTCCAGGCCGGCCGACTGCGGCGCGAAATCCAGGCGGAGCGCGCTCAAGAGATTTGCAGGACATTTGGAGGATGAATCGGATGGATTTGCCTCAGAAGATCGATAGTAAGTTTCGCTATATTCTGGTCGCTGCCAAACGCGCCCGCCAGCTTCAGGCCGGCGCGCGCCCGCTTATTCAGAGCAGCGAAAAGCGGTTGACGAGGATAGCTCAACAAGAAGTGACGGCGGGCCTGGTGCCTTTTGAATTGCTCACTCCTGCCGCCGGCGAGAATGACAAGAACAAGAGACCAAAGAAATAGGGGCTAGGGACTGGGGACTAGGGGCTAGGGACCGAGCACTGGGGACTAGGAACGGTCGGCTCGAAAAACCAGGTTCTCGGTTGAGTCCATGGGAATTCAGGTCTCGATCTATGCGGGTTGCCTTAGGGATTTCGGGCGGCATCGCCGCCTACAAAGCCGCAGAACTGCTGCGCGTGCTGAAAGAGCGGGGCGTGGAAGTCCAGGTCGTAATGACCCGGAACGCCTGCGAGTTCGTCGCTCCGCTTTCCTTTGCAGCTCTGTCTGGCAGAAAAGTCATAACCGAGATGTTTGGGGGCGGGCCGCAAGGCGCAGCAAATGTCGAAAGCGCCATCGAGCATATCGCTGTGGCGCAGTCGATTGATGCCCTGGTGATCGTTCCCGCCACCGCGAACGTGCTCGCGAAGATGGCCTACGGCATTGCCGACGATTTCCTGACCACCCTGTGCCTCGCCACCAAGGCCCCCCTGATCGCGGCCCCGGCTATGAATGTGAACATGTGGGAGAATCCCGCCACGCAGAAGAACGTGGCAATTCTGCGCGAGCGGGGCGTGAAGGTCCTGCCGCCTGATGAGGGCTATCTCGCATGTGGTATGACCGGCGCGGGCCGTTTGACCTCCGTGGAGAGCATTGCTCAAGCCGTGCTTGCGGCCCTCGGGGTAGGGAACGATTTAGACGGGGAGTACCTGCTGGTCACGGCCGGGCCCACCCAAGAACCCTGGGACGAGGTGCGCTACCTCAGCAACCGGTCTTCCGGGAAGATGGGATATGCGCTGGCGGAAGCGGCCTCGCGCCGCGGGGCACGAGTGATCCTCGTCACCGGGCCTACTCACCTCGATCCTCCAGCAGGCGTGCAAGTGGAGCGCGTCCGCACGGCCGAGCAGATGGCCCAGGCGGTCTTGCGTCATTTCGAGCAGGCCACGGTGACTTTGATGGCAGCCGCAGTGGCGGATTTCCGCCCGGCGGACGTTCAGCCCCAAAAGATCAAGAAGCAGGGTGGGATTCCCACGCTGATCCTCGAGCCCACGCCGGATATCCTGGCCATGCTGGCTTTCCGGCGCGGGCCAGGACAAGTGGTAGTGGGGTTCGCGGCGGAGACTGAAAACCTGCTCGTTAACGCCGCCGCCAAACTGCGCGAAAAACGCCTCGACTTTATCGTGGCCAATGACCTTTCCCAGCCCGGCGCGGGCTTTGATGTCGACACCAATATCGTCACCCTGGTTTTCCCCGACGGTCACACCAAGCCTCTCGAGAAAATGAGCAAGCTGGACGTGGCGCAGCGAATTCTCGATGAGGTTGTGGCCATCAGGCAGGAGGCAGGAGTCAGGAATCAGGAGTCAGAAGAGAGAAAGCAGAAGGCAGAAAGCAGAAGGCAGTAGGCAGGGCGGTCCATTCCAATCGGGAAGGCCTGGAGATTTCAAGCCCTCTCCCCCTTGGGGGAGAGGCTGGCCCGCAGCCGCCGTTTTCATCAGGCGGGGCGGGCCGGGTGAGGGGGTCCGGTCAAGGTGTATCTCATGGATGAAAGCATCCGGCAAGCCCTTACCAACTGGCTGGAGTTTTACCGCGAGTTGGGCATTGAGGACTTCTATCGCCGTCGCACCGGCACTCTTGCCGGTGCGGAGTCCAAGCCGCGTCCCGCCGCCCCACTGGCGGCTGTAAGCGAGCGGCCCTCGGTAGAGGCGCGTGTCGATGCGCGTCCGGCTCGAACCGCCGTTTCGCCCGAAAGCGCGCGGCCCGTTACTTCCGCCCCGCCGGTGCCACCAGTCCAGGTTCCCCGGACCGCAGTCGCGGCCGCACCCATCAGGCCACCCGTGGCCTCCTTCAGCCTGTTCGAAACACCGGTGCCAAAGCCAACGGGCCCCGAAACGCTCGACGAGATCCGCGCTGACTTGGGGGATTGCCAGCGTTGCAAGCTCGCCCGCGGCCGCAAGAACATAGTTTTCGGGGAAGGGAACCCGCACGCCGAACTAGTGTTCGTGGGTGAGGGACCGGGAGCCGACGAAGACGAGCAGGGCCTGCCGTTTGTGGGGCGCGCCGGACAGCTTCTGAATCGCATGATCCAAGCGATTGGAATGAAACGCGCAGAGGTTTACATTTGCAACATCGTCAAGTGCCGGCCTCCCGGAAATCGCACACCGGAGAAAGACGAAATCGAAATTTGTTCACCCTTTCTTTTCCGGCAGCTCGAGACCATTCAGCCGCGTTTGATCTGTTGCCTCGGCGCGCCGGCGGTCAAGACGGTTTTGGGAATTAAGGAAGGCATCACCAGAATACATGGCCAGTTCTACGATTTCGCAAAATCCAAAGCCCTCGCCACCGTTCACCCTGCCTACGTTCTGCGCAACCCCCGCGAGGAGAAAATCCTGCGCGAAGATTTCGAAAAGATCCGGGAGTTCTTGAAAGGGAAGTAGGCCCGAGCCGTGATTCGCATGGGGCTCTCGCCGCGAGGTCATTCCGAGCGGTCGTGGGTCTTCGACCCACCCAAAAGGAATGAAGATCACATGCTTCGTCATCCCCGCCAAAGCGGGGGTCCATTGTCGGATCCGAATGCAATGGATTCCCGCTCCCCCGCTTTCGCGGAGGACAAGTTTCGCGGGAATGACCTGAATTTCGAGAGACTGTGGCGATCAGTCTCCTGCTGTGTTCACGCGGGGTGGGCTTTCAGGCACCCCAGAGAGGAAATGCTATGCATAAGGATTACTTGAGCGGTCTCATTTTTCTTTTCGCGCTGACGGCAGGTGCTATGTCGATTGGTATATCCGGAGCGCGTGGGGCGGAGGGCGCAGCCCCGCCCCAGGGTGCACAGGCATCTGAGGACGCGAGGACGGCCTGGTACCGGGAAGCAAAATTCGGGATGTTCATCCATTGGGGCCCGTACTCGTTGGCCAGCGTGGAGGCTTCATGGCCCATCATGAGACCCGAGGCCAAATGGAACATCACCGAACCTGAGTACGTCTCGCTGTACAAGAAATTCAGTCCCATCCAATACGACCCCGCGGCATGGGTCGAGTTGGCCAAGCAGGCCGGGCAACGGTACATGGTGATTACAACCAAGCATCACGATGGCTTTTGCATGTTCGACTCGAAGCTGACCGATTACAAGATTACCAACACTCCTTACGGCAAAGACGTGATCGCCATGCTGGCCAAAGCCGCGCACGATGCCGGCATGCCCCTGGGCTTTTATTATTCCCCGCCCGACATGCACCACCCCGGCTATAGGGACACCACCAAGCTTGTCAAGGACAGTTGGCACGGCGATCCGAGGCGTCGGGAGTGGAGTTCCTACCTTGATTACATGGAGGGTCAACTCCGGGAACTGCTGACCAACTATGGCCCCGTGGCGCTCGTCTGGTTCGATGGGCTGGATCGTGAGCAGAAGTACAACGGCCAGCGATTCATCAACCTGATTCATGAATTACAGCCTGCCGCGCTGACCAACGACCGGATCGGGGTGGAGGGGGATTTCGAGACTCCCGAGCAGCAGATTCCGGACCGGGTTCCAACCAAACCGAAGGCATTTAATGGGCCGCCCTTCGCTCAGCTTGCAGCGCCAGTCACGCTCCCTCCGCCGGAAGATTTTCAGCTTTGGGAAACCTGCATGACCATCAACGACACCTGGGCATACAACAAAAATGATCAGCACTTCAAGTCCGTGAAAGTGCTCATCCAGGATCTGGCGAACGTTTCGAGCAAGGGCGGGAATTTCCTCCTGGATGTCGGCCCTACGCCGGAGGGTACAATTCAGCCTGAATTCGTTGAACGGCTGCAGGCGATGGGACAGTGGATGAAAGTCAACGGCGACTCCATCTATGGGACCACGTACGGACCGTGGCAAGACCTCACCTTCGGAAAGTCTACCGCGAAGGGCAAGACGATTTACTTGCACGTCTTCGACTGGCCCTCGAATCACGAATTGGAGTTGCCCGCTCTGGCGACGCGCGTTTCCCGAGTCACGCTGCTGGCCACGGGTCACCAAACCCGCTTCAAGCAAAAGAAAGATCGCTTGCTGATTACCGTGCCGTCCACGGCGCCCGACCCGAATGACAGCGTACTGCGAATCGACACGAAGTAGAACAAATGAGTCACGTACAGTTGCGGCGAGGCATCTAAGTGAACGATGGTCGCACCATGAGACCTCTCCTGCGCGGAGTATTGATGACAGTGGCGGCACTGGTGTGCGTAGGTTGGGAAGCGCAGCCGGCCTTGGCCAGCCAGAAACTGTTTCTGAAGGACGGGACCTATCAGCTTGTTTCCAGCTACGAAGTGAACGGGGATCGAGTGCGCTATTACAGCGTGGAGCGCTCGGAGTGGGAAGAGATTCCTCTATCTCTGGTTGACTTGGCAGCGACGAAACGCGCGGAAGCAGAAGAGAAATCCGTCCAGAAGAAACAACTCGAGGAAGGCCACGAGATCGGGAAGGAACGCTTCTACAAGCCTGCGGACACGGGATTCGAAGTTGCCCCGGGCATTCACTTGCCCAACGAAGACGGAGTCTTCGCATTCGATGGAATCCGCGTCATCCGGCTGATTCAATCCACTCCGGAAGTGGTCGCCGACAAGCGGCGGGCAGTATTTGCCACGGCCGTGCCCGGGCACTTGTTGAAAGCCCAGGTCATCCTTGAGCTTCCTGGCGAAAAGGCTGCCGTGCGGCTTCAGCAAGCGATGCCGACTTTCTACGTTAAGTCTAGCGAGGGGCTGGGCGCCAAGATGGAGCTACTGCCGGTGAAGGTGGTGAAAGATTCGCGCATTGTGGAAAAGGTCGAGGCGAGCCGCGCCGGTCTGGGAAAGGCATCGCAGGCTTCTGCTCCCGTGGAGTTGCAGCGCACGCAAGTGGCTCCCGGGCTTTACTGCCTGAAGCTCCTGCATCCCCTCGACCCGGGAGAATACGCCCTGGGCGACTTGGCTCAGCAGGGCATTACTCCGGTGCTTTGGCCCTTCGGCCTATTTGAGCTCCCGAGCAAGAAACCCGCGAAGAGGCCACCGCCTGCGCCTTCGGATCAACAGTAGGCGAGCTCTGTCATGCCGAGTCCAGCGAGGAATCTCGCTCCGCATTGAGAATGACTCCCCTCCTTGGCTAAGGAGGGGGTAGGGGGAGGTTGGTCGCTTCGTGACGCTGGCACCCACCACCCCTGCCCCTCCTCCCGCTGAGGAGGGGAGTCACTTTTGGGACCTCGAAGGCTTCGATTCGCTACACAATGTCCTGCCGGCTTTCATCCCACTGTACAGTGCGACCGAGGCGGTAAGACGCATTGGCCATCTGGCAAGTGATGGCAGAGCGGAACCCGAGTTCGAACGGGCAATTCGGTTCCTGGCGGCTGCGCACGCAGTCGAAGAAGTTCTGCATGTGGACCTTAGTCATGCCCGAGTCCCCGATACCTGTAGCATCGGGAGGCGTGTTGGCGGCCTCGCTCGCGTTTTCGGCGCCGTGCTTGGCCTGCGGCATGTAGCGAAGCTCGTCCAACTCCTTGCACACTAACGTTCCCTTGTTGCCGAGCAGCAAGTCCTCACCTTCGTGGTAGAAATTGTTGCCGAACATCGAACTCCACGTGAACAACATCTTCTCGGGCTGATGCATAGTAGCGTTCATGGTGTCGGGAACCTGCATCTTCGGCGAGAGATAGTTGTCGCCGGTCATCGTTACGCGGTCCGGGATTTTAAGGCCCAGCGCCTTGAACCAGAATCCCACCTGGTGGACCATGTTCTCGAAAACGTTCCCGCCCGAGTAATCCCAATAGAAGCGCCAATTGATATAGCGCTCGGGATCGAAGGAATAATGGTCCGCCTCGCCTTCGAACGCCTTCCAATCGACGTGCTGGAGGTCGCAGTCGGGAGGAATCTTGCGCAGCCAGCCGCCGTAAGGAGCGTTGCGGTAGTGATGAGTGTGAAGAGCGGTGATGACGCCCATGCGCTCGGGCGTGGCGAGTTCGCGCGCCTTGGGCTCCGCCGGGCCACTGGTGGATTGAATTCCGACCTGCACCACGCGGCCCGAGCCCTCGAAGGCTTTGCGCATGCGCCGGGCGTGGTCGGGGTTGAAGGCCATGGTCTTTTCCTGGTACACGTCCTTCCCCGCCTGAAGCGCGGGAACGAAATTGAGCACGTGCTGGTGCTGGGGCGTCGCGATCAGGACTGCGTCGATCGACTTGTCGTCGAGTATCTTGCGGAAATCTTGATACGTATTAACGTTGGGTGCAATTTGTTTGGCTTCGTCCAGGCGGCACGTATAAATGTCAGCGACGGCGACTGCCTCCACGTTCGGGCATCCCAGCGCGGCCTTGAAAATCTGTTTGCCGCGGCTGCCCGCCCCGATCAGCGCGAAGCGGACGCGGTCATTCGCACCCAGCACGCGCCCGGCCGGCGCGAGAGTGTAAGCTGCATAGGCTGCGGCTCCCGCGGCTGCCTGTTTCACGAATGTGCGTCGAGTTAGCATGGTGTTCCTCCGTCAGTTCAAGGCGGCTTGTCATGTGCCCCCTCGGTGTTAGAAAGTGTGTCACATCTTGATTGTCATCCTGAGCGAAGCGAAGGATCTCTGCAGTTGGTTTTTTGCGATCGTTCACGATCAACTGCGGGGATCCTTCGCTCCGCTCAGGATGACACTTTTTGAATCTTACCTACCTTATTACACAGTTGAGTATTTCTTATTAAGTTCCTTGATCCGGGCGAGAAGCTTGGGCACGCCCGTCTTGGGATCTTCCTCACCTTCGTATTCGGCGGATGTAAACCCTTTGTACCCGCCCTGCGCGAACAATTGCCAAACCCGCTCGAGATCGAGGGGCTGTCTGGGTTCGCCGTAAAAATCGCGGATGTGCGTATGCGTGGCGTAGGGAAGGCACGCCTCAATCTGGGTGTAGGGGTCCGCAGGAAAATTACTTATGTCCAGATTGCACCCGGCGTACGGAGAATCCAAGCGGCGGAGGATTTCCAGAATGTTCGCAGCCTTGGAAGTAATTCCGCCGTGGCTTTCGATACCGAGTGTGATTCCTTTCGTTGCCGCGTAATCGCAGGCCGGCTTCATGGTCTCGACCACCCACTGGATGCCCTGTTCGTCGGTCGCGCCCTTGGGAATCTCGCCGCCAAATACCCGCAGGTGCGACGCCCCGAGCAGTTCAGTGGCGTCGAGCCATTTCTTGATTTTCTCAAGTTCGGCGGCGCGCTTGGTCGGATCGGGCTGGCACATGTTGGTGCCGATCGCCGCGCCCGAAAATGGCACGCCGTTCCGGAAGGCCAGACGCCGCAGTCCCAGCAGGTACGATGGCTCGGGGGATTTGAAGTAGTACGTGGTCATGTCCACCCCGTCGATCTCCTGCTCGACGGCGTTGAGGATGAAGTCTTCCATGGTCATGGGGCCGTGTTGCAGGTACTTGCGGTAAGAGTAAGCGCAGCAACCCGAAAGCAGCCGGGGATGGTTGGGAGAATTTTTGATGAGTTCCGGAGGGCGGGCGGAAAGCGTTGCTCCCCCGACTGACAATGACGCGGCGGTAAGGCCCGCGGTTTTTAAAAAGTCACGACGAGGAATAGCGTTGCTCATAGCGTCTCCTGGGGGTATGGTTTGGGATTCATAGGGCAGGTCGTTCCACCTCGTACCCCTGAAAGACAGCGAGTATACGCCAATCCCTTCATCTTTGCACGCTAAGTGTCGCGAGCCCAGCGATTCCGCATCCGAGGTTGGAGGTGCGCGAAATAGTTAGTCTGGGCGCACCGGAGGCGGTCGGGCAGATTCGCATAGGCTTTGTGGGCGGGGGCAGGG
>Ga0116126_1002526_pt1 | contig 10387 bp, 8 predicted proteins | sample June2015DPH_16_5_FD_89730 | JGI IMG/M metagenome (GOLD analysis project Ga0116126, IMG submission 89730) | Peatland microbial communities from SPRUCE experiment site at the Marcell Experimental Forest, Minnesota, USA - June2015DPH_16_40 | ecosystem: Environmental > Terrestrial > Soil > Wetlands >... | reverse complement strand
CGGCCCTCCCAACTCCGGCAAGACGACACTGTTCAACCGCCTCACCGGGCTGCGTCAGAAAGTAGCCAATTTTCCAGGTGTGACGGTCGAGCAGCACACGGGAATGGCCGAACTCCCCGATGGCCGCGAACTGCAGCTCATCGACCTGCCTGGCGTTTATAGCCTGAATCCGCGCTCGGAAGACGAACAGATCGCCCGCGCCGTGCTGACGGGCGAACGCACCGGCGTGGCCAAGCCGGAGGCGGTGCTGCTGGTTCTCGATTCCACCAATCTGAATCGCCATCTGATGCTGGCCGCGCCCATTCTGGCGCTCGGGCTGCCCACTTTGCTGGTGCTCAATATGGCCGACGATCTACGCAATCGGCACGGCAAGGTGGACACCGAAAAACTGGCCGCCGAAATCGGCGCCCCGGTGGCGTTGGTCAGCGCCCGGAGCGGCGAGGGGATGGAGGCCATCTGGGATTTTCTGGCCGGGGCCATGCTCAAGCCCGCGCCCAAGCAGCTTCCCATTTTGCAGGACGTGCCGCAGTGCCGCGAATGGGCGGGCAAGGTGGGCGCCGAGGCCCGCTACCGCGCTCCGGTTCCGCCGGCCTGGACCCGCCGCCTGGATGCGATGTTCCTCCACCCCGTGGCCGGCCCCATCATCTTCTTACTGGTGGTGGTGGGCGTAATCCGCACCATCTTCGAAGCCGCCGCCCCGCTCAACGCCGGGATCGACTGGCTGTTTCAGGTCAGCGGCAACTGGATTGCAACTACGTTCCCGCCGTCCATCCTCCGCGACCTGGTCGCCGACGGCATTTGGAAGGGTGTCGGTTCGGTCATCGTCTTCCTGCCCCAGGTCCTGTTGCTCTTCCTGTTCATTGGCATACTGGAAGATTCCGGGTATCTGGCGCGCGCCGCCCTCATCGCCGACCGCACCATGGCGCGGGTCGGCCTGCAAGGCAAATCGTTCATCCCGCTTCTGTCGGCTTACGGCTGCGCCGTGCCGGCCATCCTGGCCACGCGCACCATCGAAAACAAGCGGGACCGCATCGCCACCATTCTGATCGCGCCGTTTATGACCTGCTCGGCGCGCCTGCCGGTATATGCCCTTCTGATCGCCGCCTTCATTCCCAGCCGTCCGCTGCTGTGGCGGCTGTTCACCACCCAAGATGCCGCGCTGTTGGGACTTTATGTGCTCGGCTTTCTGGCCGCGTTCTTGACCGCTTGGGCGCTGAAATCGTCGGTGCTCAAAAGCGGGCGAACTCCCTTCCTGCTGGAGATGCCGGCCTACCGCCTGCCCACGCTCAGTTCCCTGGGCCTGCGCCTTCTCGACCGCAGCAAAGTTTTTCTGCGCCGCGCCGGCACGGTGATTCTGCTCGTGATGGTGGTGCTCTGGGTGGCGCAGCACCTGCCGCTCGAACACGGGCACGCCCCCGCGATGGAGCACAGCGTGGCCGGCATGGCGGGCCACGCTCTCGAGCCGTTGATCAAGCCGCTCGGCATGAACTGGAAAATCGGTATCGGCCTGATCACTTCCCTGGCGGCGCGCGAAACCATCATCGCCACGCTGGGCGAAATCTACGGCATGGACAAAAAAACCCAGCGCGCCGGTCTGGAAGCCGCGTTGCGGCGCGATCTCTCGATCGGCGGAGCGTTTGCCTTGCTGGTATTTTTCGCCTTCGCCATGCAGTGCTTTTCCACCATCGCGGTCGTGCGCCGCGAAACCGGCGGCTGGAAGTGGCCCATCCTGCAATTCACTTACATGGGCGCATTAGCGTATGCAGGGGCGTTCGTGGCCTACCGGCTGTTCTGAGCTGCCGCACCGTGGCGCGGGCTGTCGAGCCTGCTGAGCCGAGAGTCATCTCGGCTTTTCTTGGCCGCCGGAGGCGATCAACTTGGGCTCCGCTATACTTCCACTATGACGAAGTGGATACTTCTCGCCGCGCTTCTGGCGCTTCCGATCTTCGCAGCCGATTCACGCAAGCCCACCGAGGACGGTCTGGTATATGGCGAAGCTGACGGCCAGGAGCTCACCATGGACTATTACGCGCCGAAGGGGCCGGGCATTCACCCCATCGCCATCATCATCCATGGCGGCGGCTACCGCCGCGGCGACAGCAAGAGCGGCAGCGAAGCCTATTGCGCCGACTTCCTCGCGCCAGCGGGCTACGCGGTGTTCTCCATCAATTACCGCCTCGCGCCCAAGTACCCGTATCCTTACATGGTCTACGATGTCGAACGCGCCGTTCGCTACCTGCGCCACAATGCCGCCAAGTGGAATGCGGATCCCGGAAAGGTCGCATTAGTCGGCGGCTCGGCGGGCGGGTTCCTCAGTAACATGGTGGGATTATTGGGTGCGCCGGGCGATCCCAAGGCCGCGGACCCCGTGGACCGCGAAAGTGCCAAGGCCCAGGCCGTCGTCACTCTGTTCGCGCAAAGCAGTTTCGCCACGGTTCCCTTGAATGCGGATGTGCATAGCCTGCTCGATCCCTTGATCCAGCAAAAAGGCGAGGCGGAAGCGCTGAGGGAAGCATCTCCGATTACCTACGTGACAAAAAACGCCCCGCCGTTTCTCCTGATTCTGGGCGATCAGGACGAGTACATTCCATTCACCGAAGCGACCAATCAGCAAACCGCGCTGAGAAATGCCGGCGTCGAGTGCGATATCATCCGCATCCCGAACGGGACCCACGGCACCGGCGCCTGGCACACCATTCCCGGCGTGCCCGATTGGGAACGCCAAATGACCGAATGGCTGAATAAGAAGCTGGTGCACGAAGGACGGGTTGGAGAGGGAATTCGGCAACGCCAGCCTAAAGCTTCGCAGATGCAGTAACGGGGCGCGCCCGTATAATAGAGTCAGGTGGGGACCTTCTTCGTTCAAAACTTCGGCTGCCGGGCGACGCAGGCGGATGGCGCCGCGCTCGAATCCATGCTGGCGGCCAAAGGGATGCAGTCTTCGGGCGAGCGCGCGGCCGCCGATCTGGTGGTACTCAACACCTGCACGGTGACCTCCTCGGCGGATGACGACGTGCGGCAGGCGATTCGCCGCGTGCGCCGCGAAAATCCCGAGGCGCGCATCCTGGTGACCGGCTGCTACGCGCAGCGGGCTCCCGAAGAATTGGCGGCGTTAGCGGGCGTGGAGTGGGTGGTCGGCAACTCCCATAAGACCCAGATCGCCGATTTGGTTACCTTGGAGCCGCTTGAGACTCCGTACCACGGCAACATCTATGTAGGCGACATTTTCGCCGAACGGGAACTGCTCACCGCCCCGGTGGAAGACGCTTCGGGCGATCGCACCCGGCCGAATTTGAAAATCCAGGACGGCTGCAACAACCGGTGCTCGTTCTGCATCATTCCCTTCGTGCGCGGGCGCAGCCGCAGCATGCCCGCGGATCGCGTGGTGGAGCAAGTGAGGGCTCTAGCCGCCCGTTACCGGGAGATCGTGTTGAGCGGCATCAACCTCGGCCGGTGGGGACGCGAACCGGGCAGCGCCATGCGCCTGGTTGGCCTGTTGCGGCGCCTGCTGGAAGAGACCGAAGTCGAGCGGCTGCGGCTGAGTTCCGTCGAGCCGATGGATTTTTCGGACGATCTGCTGGAGTTGATGGCCTCTTCCCCGCGCATCGCCAAGCACGTCCACGCGCCCTTGCAGAGCGGCTCGGACCGCATCCTGCGCAAGATGCACCGCAAATACCGCCCGCGCCACTACGCCGACCGGGTGGAAAAGGCGCGCGCATCGATGCCGCTGGCCGCGATCGGCGCGGACGTGATGGTGGGCTTTCCAGGCGAAACCGAAGCCGATTTCGAGCTGACGCGCAGCTTTATCGAATCGCTGCCGTTCACCTATCTTCACGTCTTCACGTATTCGGAACGGCCGGGTACGCCCGCGGCGCTAGCGCCCGATTCCGTTCCGGCTCCGGTGCGGCGCGAGCGCAATCGCGTTCTGCGCGAATTGGCTGCGGCCAAGAACCGCGCCTTTCGCGAAAGCATGGTGGGCCGCAAGCTTTCTGCAGTGACGCTGCATGAGTGCGGCCATGCCCTCACCGATAATTACCTGAAAGTGAAGCTGGCAGGGCCGAGAGAAGCGAACCGCATCGTAGAGCTTCAGATCGGCGGCACAACCGCCGATGCGCTCAGCGAAGCGCCGGTTGAGCTTCCATCTCTCCGGCCGAACAGCTTCTAGTCGGTGTCGCCGAGTGGCCCCACGGGCCACGATACGGCTCAGGGAACAGCATGACCTTACGTGGCGCACGCACTCGTGCGTGCCGCGTCGAGACTTTTCTCGACGCCCACTGCCACCCGGATGAGAAATTTGCCCTGCTCGGTTGACTATCTACACAGATGGACCGAGACCGCCGACGATTACCGCATCTGTACCCGGAGGGCGCGCCACTTTTCCTCACCTGGCACTTGCACGGCAGCGTCCGCGCGTCCTCGCCAGTTCCGCCTGGCTCACTTCCTCCGGAAAGGCGTTCGTCTGGCTAGATCGGCAATTGGACGCCATGCACCGCGGACCTAGATACCTGAGCCGGCCAGAGATTGCACGAGTGGTGATTGGTTGCATCCACAAGGGCGAGCAGATCGGGCACTACGAAATCGGGGCTTATGTGGTCATGGCAAATCATGTACATCTGCTGATTCGGCCGGCGGTCGCTCCGGAGCATTTGTTGGCGGTCGCTCAAGGGCGCCAGCGCGCGCTTCGCGAATCGGGTGTTGGGACGCAGCGGAGAGCCGTTTTGGCAAAAGGAATCCTACGATCACTGGGTGCGGGACCGAGCCGAGTTCGAGCGCATCCGGGATTACATCGAGGCCAATCCAGTCAAGGCCGGATTGGTTGCTACGCCGCAGGATTTCCCCTGGTCGAGCGCAAGCGTCGAGAAAAGTCTCGACGCGGCACGCACGAGTGCGTGCGCCACGGTGCGGACTTAACGCCTCTGAGGCGCTCCCGCCGAATTCACGGATTGTGGAGCTGCAGATTGGCGGAGTGACGGCGGATGGACTGAGGGAAGCGCCGATTGCCTGATTGTGGCGCGGACTCTCAGTCTGCCGTGTCGGCACTCCTGCCGGCACGTTTTTGCCACCCGCGAACCAAGCGCCCCGAGGAGTCGGGGCGCGGCAGACTGAGAGTCCGCGCCACGCAATGCGGAGCCTGCTGCGAAGGATCGGGCTACAATGGTGCTTGAGGTGCTCACCGTGAAGAAGCATGCGCAGGGCGACGCGGCGAAACGCATGATTGGCCGGTACATCGTCAGCGACCCTTCCATCTGCCATGGCAAACCTACGTTTCGGGGCACCCGAATCTTGGTGGCCGATGTCATGGAGCAGGTGGCTGGTGGAACTGCGTGGGAGACGATCGTGGAGGAATGGCGCGGCGATGTTTCCTTGGATGCCATTTCGGAAGCCGTCCGGCTTGCAAATCAAGCGTTCCGCGATCACTCCGCGCAGTACGTCGCGCCGGAATACGTGCTGGAACGGGCTAAGGCTTGATCGTCCTGGACGAAAACGTCCTCGATGAGTCCGAAGACCTAAGATTCGACGTAAGGGGCCAGCGGTGCTTGGTGTACAAGAGCATTAAGGCCTTGGAAGAAATGCTGAGAAGGGAACTCGCGTCCTTGGTCCCGCAAAATCGTGGAGAATGATGCTCAGCAGCGCCTCCTCCGCCTCCCTACACCGCCCTCTTCACATCTCCCGCCGCCCCTCCATCGCCTTTGAAATCGTCACTTCATCCGCGAATTCCAGGTCGCTGCCTACGGGGATGCCCATGGCGATGCGGGTGACTTTTGCGCCTAACGGCTTCAACAGGCGGGCCAGATAGACGGCGGTGGCTTCGCCTTCGACGGTCGGGTTGGTGGCTACGATCACTTCCTCGATTTCGCCGTGACCGATCCGCTCTACCAAGCCTTTGATGCGCAGCGATTCGGGGCCGATGCCGCGCAGGGGCGAGAGCGCGCCCTGCAGCACGTGATAGCGGCCTTCATATTGGCGCGTGGTCTCGATGCCGATAATGTTGTGGGCCTCCTCCACCACGCAGACGGTTTTGGAGTCACGATTGGGGTCGGAGCAGTACACACAAAGCTCGCTATCGGAGATGTTATTGCACTCGCGGCAGAGGCCGAGCTTCTCTTTCACGTCGAGAATCGCCTGCGCCAGGTGCGCGGCGTCGTCTTTGCCGGTCCGCATCACGTGAAACGCGAGACGCTGCGCGGATTTCTGCCCGATTCCGGGCAGGCGTTTGAATTCGGTAATGAGGCGGGCGAGCGGTTCGGCGAAATCGGGCATGACGCAGTCTAGAGCAAGCCCGGCGGCAAACCCATGCCACCCAGCATGCCGCCCATTTTCTGCTGAATTTCGGCGTCGACTTTCTTGACGGCTTCGTTGGAGGCGGCCACGATCATGTCTTGCAGCATCTCGACGTCGCCAGCCACTTCGGGGTCGATCTTGACGCTGAGCATGTTCTTCTGCCCGTCCATGCCTACGGTCACCATGCCGCCGCCGGCGGTGGCTTCCACCTTGATCAGGGCGATCTCCTGCTGCATCTTCTCCTGCATCTGCTGAGCCTGGCGCATCATCTGCTGCATGTTGCCGGGTAGTTTCACGGATTCACTCCTTGAGGTTGCGAACGGTGCGGATCTCGCCGCCGAATACTTCGCGGAAGCGCTGCACTTCGGGATTGGATAGGGCGCGCCGGGTGGCGTCGGTGGCGTCATCTTCGGCGCCGCCAGAGCGCGCGGACACGGGCGCGGCAGCCTCGCCGGGATCGCCGGCGCTGAACTTGACGTTCAAAGGGCGGCCGAATACCTGGCGCACCGCCTCGCTAAAGCCGCGGTCGTTGAAGTAGAGAGCGTACGACTTCGCCGCCGAGACGTTGAGATCGCTGCCGGATACGGCGATGGCGGCGTTTTCCACGGCATCGGCCAAGTGGGTCAAACCCGCCGCCGCAAGATGCGCGTGCAGTTGCGTGCGGGCGTCGCCAGTGGCTACGGGAGCGCGCGCGGGGGCTTCGACAGAAACCGGAGCAAGCGCATTGGCGCCGGAGGATTGCGGCTCGGGCGGGCGCGTGGCGGCCTTCTTGGCGCGATCGAGTTCGAATGGCGACGGCCCGGTGCGCGGCGGCGGAGGCGGTGCGGCTATTGAGGGGCGCGGCGCACGCGCGGGCGGTTCGGAAGATGCCAAGCCGGCCAGTGCGTCCTCGATTTTGATGAGCCTTCCCGCGTGAACCAGCCGCACCAGGCCCATCTCCAGATGAAATCGAGGCTGCAGAGAAAACTGCAAGTCGCGAAACAAATCGAGCGAAAGCTGCAAATAGCGGGTCAGATCCTCTTCGGAAAACTTGCCCGCGATTTCCGCCATCCGTTCCCGTTCCGAGGGCGGCGCGGCCACCAGGCGGGTATCGGCGCCGGCGATGCGCGCTACCAACAGGTTGCGGAAATAGCGCGACAACTCGCGGCTGAAATGCTGCAGGTTTTGCCCGGACCGTTCCAGGCCGTCCACCACTTCGAGCATGCGCCGCGGGTCGGAGGCGATCAAAGCTTCGGAAACCGTTGCCACGGATTCGAGAGAGAATGAGCCGAGCAGCGCGCGCACTTCGGAGGCTACGAGCTTCGCGCCGCAACAGGCGATGGCCTGGTCGAGAGCGGAGAGCGAATCGCGCACGCTGCCTTCACCGGCCAGCGCCAGAACGCCCAGCGCATCCGCATCGGCTTCAATCCCTTCCTGGGAGCAGATCCACGCCATGCGCGCGGTCAGATCGTCGAATTCCACCGAGCGAAAACTGAAATGCTGGCAGCGCGAAGCGATGGTAGCGGGAATCTTGTGGGCTTCGGTGGTGCACAGCACGAACACGGCCCACTCAGGCGGCTCTTCGATGGTCTTGAGCAGCGCGTTGAAGGCTTCGTTGGTGATTTGGTGGGCTTCGTCGATGATGAAAATCTTGTAACGGTCGCGCGCCGGCTGATAGCGCACGTTTTCGCGCAGCTCGCGCATTTCGTTGATGCCGCGGTTGGAGGCCGCGTCGATTTCGATGACGTCGGGCGAACCGCCGGCGGCGATCTCCTTGCAACTCGCGCAAATTCCGCAGGGCGACGCGGTGGGTCCTTCCACACAATTCAGGCAGCGCGCCAGAATACGGGCAACCGTGGTTTTGCCGGTGCCGCGCTGGCCGGAAAAAATGTAACCGTGCGCAATTCTTTTTTGCGCAATGGCATTTTCGAGCGTGGTCTTGACGTGTTCCTGGTTGACCACGTCACGGAAGGTTTGCGGCCGGTATTTTCGGGCGATGACCTGATACATGGGGCGGGCGTATCTGCCAGGCCCCGGGTAATCCGCGGCACACGAACCGCGCCGCTACCGTTGCTTCCTTCCGGACCTGGCGGGGTTTGCAGCCGCCCGTTGCACGGAGCCCGAGACCTGACAAGACATTATCGTAGCATGGGCATCGGAATGTATTAGCCACGGATGAATACGGGGCGGCACGCCGCAAACGACGTGCTGACTTGCGCCCTGCCTCGGGGTGGGTTTGCACGGCGGAGAAGGTCGACCAGGGGGTCGACCGCAGACCTGGGGGTCCGCCCCACAAAACCGTGGCTCAGACCGGTCTTACGCCGCGGCTGATAACGCGGCCTCGGGAGTTTCGCCGATGGCGGCCGTGGCGGAGGTTTCGAGCGACGAGGCGTCGCGGGCGCGGCCGATCCACAGAGTGATGTCATCGAAACGATGGCCTCGGGAATATGCTTCGACAGTTTCGATGACACCCTCCACGATGTCGCGCACCGGCCGGTCGACAGCTTCGGTAATATATCTCACCAGGCGTTGCCATCCCCATTCGGCGCCCTGCGGATCGGTCGCGTCGCAGAGCCCGTCGGTGTAGGCCACCAGAAGGTCGCCGGGATTGAGAGTGAGAGCGCCTTCCCGCCACACCGAGTGCCGGAGCATGCCAATCACAGGACCGGTGGGATCGAGCTGGAACGGACGCCAGCCGGCGCGGGCGCGCCGCAGCACAAAGGGCGGCTCGTGGCCGGCGTTGATGTAGCGCAGCCGGCGTGTTTGGGGGTCGAAGCTGGCCAGGAAAAACGTGGCGAAACAACTGTCCGGGCAGATTTCACAGAACAGCTTGTCCACGCGTTCGACCAGCTTGGGCAGGCGCTGCCAGCAGGCACCCTCGAGGGCGCGTACCGAGGCGTGAAGCGAGGAGGTTAGCATGGCGGCGGGCAGGCCTTTGCCGGCCACGTCGCCCACCGCCAGGCGGAATTCGCCCTCCGCGGTGCGGTAATAATCCAGATAGTCCCCGCTCAAACCTCGCGCGGGCCGCCACGCCGCATCGTATTCGAGCCCGGCAACGAAAGGCCGGGAGGCTGGGAAAAGACGGTTCTGAACCTGGCACGCGGCATCGACTTCCCAGTCCCGCGCTTGGAAGGGCGGGAGTACGGGCAGCGGCCGCGGACACGGAATGAAAGGATGAATGCTGGCCATGAAAATGTTTTCCCTTACACCAGGACAGACGCTTTGGAGGGCGGAATCGCAACGCCGTTTGGCGAGGGTTTACCCAATTTTACGTTTTGCAAATTGTTGACCAAAAAATACATTGGGCCGTTGCGTCACAGCGGAAAAGCCCGAACCCCGCCGCGGTTGCGTTACAATGGCGACTGCTTCACAATGCAGGTACTGCAGGCTGGCCCTTACAAGCTGATCTATCTGGAGCTCCAGACGGAGATGGTCGCCACCATTGCGCGCCAGGCCGGCTTCGAGATCAAGACCAAAGAGAACCCGCGCACCATTCAGGTAGACCTGAGCACGCCCGGACGGCAGGCGCCGCTGCTGCTTTTCGATGCGGCCGACCCCGCCAACCTGGGATGGTTTTCCCGCTGCCAGTTTTATGTGGATGGGCGGTCCGGCGCGGTGATGCAAACTCCGTTGACGCTCGCCAACAAGCGGGACCGCAGCGGGGTGCCATCGCGGAGCTCGGTGCGGCTGACCATCGCCAAGGAGCTGCCGGCGAGTTTCCGCCTGCCCGGCAAGCAAGCTCTCAATGAGCCGGTTTTTTACCACCTGCTGGACAATTTTCTGAACGCGCTGATGAAGACGGGCGTGGCCGTCTGCGGCACTGGGGCGGTGGAACCTCTAGCGGGGCGTACGGAAAGCGTGGGAACAAGGAACTGAGAAGCTTTCAGCACTCAGCGGTCAGCTTCGAGCTTTGCCGGATCGCTGGGCTGAGCGCTGAAAGCTGAGTGCTGACGGCTCAGCCTGGCAGCCAATAGTCCTACGTTACGGCCGCTCGGGCTTGCTCTACCACCTCTTCCACTTCACGCCGGTACTCGGCCAGCAGTTCGGGCGTGGTCGCTTCGAAGCGCATCACCAGAACCGGCTGGGTATTGGAGGCGCGTACCAGGCCCCAGCCGTGGGCGAAGAT
>Ga0116126_1002521_pt1 | contig 10397 bp, 8 predicted proteins | sample June2015DPH_16_5_FD_89730 | JGI IMG/M metagenome (GOLD analysis project Ga0116126, IMG submission 89730) | Peatland microbial communities from SPRUCE experiment site at the Marcell Experimental Forest, Minnesota, USA - June2015DPH_16_40 | ecosystem: Environmental > Terrestrial > Soil > Wetlands >... | reverse complement strand
GTATCAGGGCACACCCTCAGGTGTGCCAACACCCCCGCCCAAGCGGAGCTTGGACGGGAACCCTCAGAATTCAAATGATTGCGATAGGCCGGGCCGCCGGCACCATCATACTTCAGGCCTCCGCCCGGGACATTTCTTGCTGCCCATGCCGCATCGATGGGAAGACCTGCTTTCTCAATTCTTCATTGGAGGTAACCTCATGAAATTTGCTGGAGCGGTTCTACTGACTGTTCTCTTGCTGGCATCGGCAACTACGTTCTTGACCGCCTTTAGCCAGGAGGAATCTGTGTCGCAGTTCGCAGCACCGGAGAAGGTCAATGTGGCTGTCAAATGGGACAAGGTTATAACGGTTTCGAAGTCCACTCCTACACTTCAAGTGGTCGTCAATCCACCCTTGCGCCGGGGCACGAAGATTCACGATCGTGTCTTTCAGGCTCTGCATGAGTTGGGATCTGACTTCGTTCGCTACGTACCTTGGCTGCCTTACCCCAAGCTCGGTGTTGCCGAGCTCGATCCTCCCAAGGATGGAAAGACGTCGTGGGACTTCTCACTGATTGATCCCCTGATGGAAGACTTGATGAATGCCCAAACCGGGCACTCGGTGATCATCAATTTCAGCACAATTCCCCAGTGGATGTTCAAGACCGACAAGCCCGTGGTTTATCCCAGCGATCCCGACCAGGTAACCTGGAACTACGAGCAGGGAACGGAGTTCCGCGATCCCAGTCTGAAGGAAGTGGGGGAGTACTACGCGCGCCTGGTGAACTGGTACACGCAGGGCGGATTCACGGATGAATTCGGGAAGCGCCACGACTCCGGTCATCACTACAAGATCGATTATTGGGAAGTCCTCAACGAAGTCGATGGCGAACACAGTATGACGCCCCAGACTTATACGCGAGTCTACGACGCCATTGTGGAAGCCATCCACCGCGCCGATCCGAAGATTACGTGCGTGGGGATGGGGCTGGGCGGTGAACCCAGGGAATTCATCGAATACTTCCTGGATCACAAGAATCACAAGCCCGGCATCCCCCTTGCGATGATTTCCTATCATTTCTATGCCGTGCCGAGCTCGGACGAGACGCCGGAAGTCATGGAGCACACCTACTGGGAGCAGGCGGATCGTTTTCTGAACGTGGTCAGCTATATCCAGGGGATCCGCGAGCGGCTGTCGCCCGAAACCCAGACCGATGCGGACGAGTTGGGTTCGATCTCCGCTGAGGACGCCCAACAGGACAAACCGGGCCACGTCTTCAAGCCGATTCCCAACTCCTACTGGAACCTCTGCGGGAGTATGTACGCCTACCTTTACGTCGAGCTTGCCAATCGAGGCGTTGAGGTTGCGGGCGAATCTCAGTTGGTGGGCTACCCCACGCAGTTCCCGAGCGTGTCCATGGTGGATTGGGAAACCGGCCAGCCGAATGCTCGCTTCTGGGTACTGAAGGTGCTGCACGATAACTTTGGCCCGGGTGACAAGCTAGTGGATACCGACTCCAGCGTTCCCTATGTTTACGCGCAGGCTTTTGTGACGCCCGAGGGCAAGCGCAAGATCCTGTTATTGAACAAGCGAAACCGCGCATTTGATGTAGCGCTGCCGGGGGCGGAGGGAGCGCAAGTTCAGATTGTGGATCAGGCGACCAGCTTCCAGCCGCCGGCTTCCAGCACGCTGACGGGTAATCAGATTACCCTGGGCGGATTCGCCGTTGCCGCTGTGACTCTTGCGAAATGAAGCGGACACGTCGTGCAGCGGGTGGGCGGGTGGCCTGCCCCACTCATCGCGTTCTTTGCGATGAATGGGATGCCGCTCGTTGTCACTTCTGCAATCTGACGCCCGACCTTTTTCATCACAAACCAGCTGTGTCCCGCATCACAGACTTCCAATCCGCAGTGCGCGACAATTGAGATCTGATTGGGGCAGCGAAGAGGAGTGCCGGTCTCCCAAAACGGCCCTCGAAGCTGCCCCAAAACCATTTTCAGCGCTCTTTGGGCAGTTAAGTCCTTATTTCGGAATACTTTGATTTAAGTCCTTTAAAATCAAAGACCGAGTCGGATTTTTCCCTCCAACTCTATGATTCCAATAGCGAGGGGGGGAGGGGGGTACCAGTACTAAACAGTAACGAGCCGCGAAATGAGTGTAGAATGGCGGGCTATCTGTGAAGCCAAAAAGGAGATTCCGGTTCCGATGTCCAAGTATGAAGAACTGCTGGAAGAATTTGAGACATACGGCCGTTCCGCGGCTGGGGTGAAGTCTGTCATTCTTATGCAGTACATCTCCCAGCGCCTCCATGAAGGGATGGCACGCTACAACTGGGTTGGCTTTTATTTGATGGAAGTTTCCACTTTCAAAACTCTGGTGTTGGGACCTTACGTCGGCAGCTTTATGCCTACGCTGCGTATCCCGCTCGACAAAGGATTGTGCGGAGCTGCGGCCACTTCCGGGGAAACCGTGGTGGTCAATAATGTTGGGGCCGATCCTCGCTACCTCGGGTCGGATATCGTGAAATCCAATATTGTGGTGCCGATCTTCGTGAAGAAGAGGCTGGTGGCCGAGTTGGATATCGAGAGTTACTTTGCGGACACCTTCACTGCACCAGAGCAGAAATTTATCGAGTCCTGCGCCGCCCTGGTCGGCCGGTGTATGGAAAAAGAGGCGTTAGCAGCGGCGGGAAACTCGGGCACTTCGAACTAGGGGGCACGGGTGATCGCGGGTCGCCGGCTCGACTGCTTCTGAGTGGTTTCCCGCCTAAGACGGTATTCACCCTCTAAAGTCGGCTGCGCCGTTCCATACCAACTGCACCGCAATCGCCAAAATCAGAAATCCGAAAATGCGGTTGATCGCGCCCATGACGCCGGGTCCGAGGCGCTTGACGAACGGACCTCCCAGACACAGGAATAGATAAACGGTCAGGCCGAGCGCAACGATTCCGATCACCATGCCCAGGTAAGAAAGGAAGTGGTCGGCGTGGGCGGCAAGTCCCATGACGACGCCGATCGAGCCCGGCCCAGACAGCATCGGCATAGCCATGGGCGTGAGCGAAATGTCTTGCTTGGTCAGCGCCTCGCTGCTTTCCTCCATCGTCATGCGGCTGGAACCCGTCACCATGCCCCATGCCGTATTCGCCACGATCAACCCGCCAGCGATTTTCAATACCGGCAGCGAAATCCCAAAGAAGTTGAGGACGAACCGGCCAAGGAGCATGAAGGTGACCAGGATCGCGATCACATAAAGGGCGGTCTTCAACGCGGTGTGACGGCGCTCTTCCGGCGAGAAGCCGGCGGTAAGACTGAAGAATATCGGAATGCCGCCCAGCGGGTTGACGATGGGGAAAAGCGCGAGGAAAGTCGCCGTCGCTGCGGTGGGCAGGTCGAAAAGCACGTGCTGGATGGCCATCTGCGGGTTCATCGTCTCTGTGCAGGCCCGGGGAAATTCGAGTATACCTCGCGCGGCGAAGCCGGCCGCTGGTCTCGTCGGGAGCAGGAGCATCTGTCTTGGGAATTGCTAGTTCGAGTTCGAGGGGTGCTTGACGCCGGAGTCCTGCTTGGCCGCTTTCGGAGCTGGGTTGTTGTTGAGATAGGTAACGGTATTCGCTGCGACCGCGCCGCCATGCTTGCGCGAACTCGGATGCCGGCGAGCTAAACCTTGCGCCCGTTTGGCTTTCGAGGCAGCTTCGTCGAAAGCACGCTTGTCCAAATAGGTGACGGTGTCGCGCGCGATCAAGTCGTCACCGTGCCTGCTTGGGATCCCAGTGCTGGCGGCCGAAGTTCCTGCAGCGGCAGCGTCGGTCTTCGCGACTGGCGATTCTTTCGGCGCGTGGCCGGAATTCCCTTCCGATTTTATGGCTGGCGGCGACACTGCCACGGCTGAGAATTGTCCCGAATCTTTTTCGGGACCCGCGGCGCTCAACAAGTTCATATTGGCTGACGCCGCCGCGACTTTCTCCGCCGGTGTTCCTCCGGAACTCTGCGCGGAAGCTTTGCGGGTCCGGCTCAGGCCGAACCCGAGAACCAGGGCCAGCAGCGCCAGACTGGCAAAAATCAGAGCAGCGCGCCAGCGCCATGCCGCAAAGCGATCGCGCCATTGCGGCTCGCGCACTAGCGGGATTATCGTCGGCTGGGCAATCGTCGGCTGGGCAATCGGCGGGACAATCTTTGAAGCCTCTGCCGCAAAATGACTCGGCGGTTCCAACGGCAGCGATGGCTCTTGCCCCACCGGCGAGATCAGACGCGCGCCTTCTTCTGGATCGAGTTCGGGATCGAGCAGAACTTCGGCCGCCGGGGAAACAGTCTTGGGCGCCAGTTGCGGAACTTCCGCAGGCGGCTCCACATTTTCGATGCTTGGCTCGGCGTTGAAGCTGGCAGGCTGCTCCGGAAAGTGAACCGCTTCACCAGGCTCCGGAGGCCTGCGAATGAAGTCCACCATCGGCGTTTTCAAATGATGCACAAATTCAAGCGAAGCCGACCGCTCGCCATCGTGTGCTTCCACGCTCGCGATCAACTGATCCCCGGGACCGGCATCGACCCGCAATTCCAGATCGGCAATATTGTCGGGGATCGAGTCGGGAGAAACGATTTCGACGGCGTAGCCGCGGGCAAGGAGATCCAGCGCCAGTTCTCGCGAGCACGCCTGAGATCGCGTAATGATTCTTGCCAGTGCCATAACTCGTTCCGCCTCGGCGTTACCCTGCCGCACGGTTGAGGCGGAGCCCTCTTGCCGCGGTTAGCGGTATTGTTCCAGAACCAGAACGGCTCGGTTCAAGGCAGCCGCCAGCGCAGCGATTTGTTGTTCGGTCCGGCGAAGATCGCCCCGATCGATCGCCTCGTTCACCCCAGGAATAACAATTGCTGCATATCCTGTGTACTGTCCTGGGGCGTAAATGGCATGGTGAAACCACGGACGGTTAGGTAACCCCTCTGGAATCAACATCGCCCGCTCTGCTTCCCGTAGTTTAACATTCATGCGATCCGGCGCTGCAGGTATTTTCCGCTGCTTTTGCAGCATTTTTGCGCCCACTTCCTGCAGGTGGCGCGCACCTTCCAAGGCTGCCGAGAAGTCCGGCGCCTTTTCTCCGAAGCGATCTTTACTTTTGTTCCTGGCAGCGTCGAGGTAGACCAGAATTTCCTTTCCGTAGTTCTCGTAATCATAGGGAAGCACGTCGGCGCTCGACATGCGCAGGACTTCCAAACCGTAAATGCGGGCCATCTCTTGCTCGTAGCGGAAGTCGGGATCGCCGAATTTCTTGAACCAGGCGAAGTTATCGAACACCGAGTGATACACACCATAATCGCCGGTCGAACCGATGTCGGTGGAAGGCACACCCAGATGCTGCAGGAACACCGTGTAGTCGGAACCGCTGCCCAGATCGCCTACTGGCACATCGTTGTGCATTGCCGCCGGCGGCGGGCGGTAGGTGCTGGTCTCCTGCGGACGGGAGTTCTCCGCATTCGACTGGCTCGCCTTTTTCCACGCGTCGTACACGCTTCCGCCTTCCGGCGAAGGCACCGCCTTCGCGATCTCGCGAATAAATTCTTTCAAACTGGGCGAGCCTGAAGCTCCGAACTTCTTGCCGGATACGGCCACGTCCATGTTGAAATAAGCAGCAGCGTTCCCGAGTTCCTGCGAATGATCTTCGCCCCACTCGGTGGAACCGATCAGTCCTTCCTCTTCCGCGTCCCAGCTTCCAATCACAATCGTTCGCTTGGGCGTCCAGCCCGACTTCAGCAGTTCGCCCAGCCCGTGCGCCGTTTCCAGCATCGCCGCCGTGCCGCTGTTCGGATCTACCGCTCCATACACCCAGGCATCGCGATGATTGCCCGCCACCACCCACTCATCGGGCGATGACGCTCCCTGAACTGTGCCAATGACATCCCAAATGGTGCGGAGCTGGTAGTCCTGCTTAAGGTGCATCTTCACTTTCGCGGGGCCTGGACCAACGTGGTAAGTAAACGGCAGCGCCCCCTGCCACTCGCGCGGCGAGAGCGGCCCGCCGAGGTGCTCGAGAATCGGCGAAGCATCGGCGTAAGAAAGCGGAGTCACGGGAATCTTCGGCAACTGCTCAGACTCGGCGGGAGACACGCGCTTCGAATCCGGCAAAGCAGGAGTGGACGCCACGCCCGGTGTGGTCGGGTCTCCGGGAAACTGGAACATGAATCCGACCGATCCCCGCTGCACCCCGCTCGCCGGGCGCCACGGCCCTTTCGGATATGCGTCGCCGCGGTAGTAGCCATCGTCTTTCGGGTCGGAATAAATAATGACTCCCGCCGCGCCGCGTTCCTGCGCCACGAACACTTTCACGCCACGGAAATTCTCGCCGTAACGGACGATCACGATTTTTCCGCGCACATCGACGTTCATCTGCTTGAGCTTGTCAAAGTCATCCGGCGTGCCGTAGTTCGCATAGATAACTTCCGCCTCGGCGTCGCCCGAGGGCGACATGCCGTTGTAAGGCATCACGACGCGCGGATCGTCCTGAAATGGATCGCCGTCGACATGCTCGCGCCGCGGCCCATGCATCTCCACTCCGGGCGGCGCGGTCATGTCGACACGAATCTCCGCGGGATAGTTGAGCCACACTTTGTATTCGACAATTTCGGTGTCGAGTCCAGCCTCGCGAAACTTCTTCGCCACGTACTCGGCGGTCGCTTTGTCCTCGGGAGATCCGGCGATGTGCGGCGCTTGCGTCAAAATGCGCAGATGCTCTTCCGCCAGCTTGGGATCGGGCACAGCCATGAACTTCTTTTCGACTTCCTGCTCGCCGGCCGCATCCCGGAACCCGCTGATGGCCCCGCTTCCCGGCTGCTCCTTATTCTTGCCGGCATGGTCAAAGGCCGGCAAGTTCGAACCGACCAGCACGAAGAAAAGAACCGCACCCGAGAAAAGTTTCATGAAGCTCCTCGTCAAAAACACCGGCAAAACGAAGATTGTACCGCGTTACACTAAAGAGCGATAAGCAAGTCGCCAGAGGCGCGATTCTCGGATCGGGAAGTAATTGATTTGTAATTCGTAATTTGAACCCGACTCATAATGAACCGAAGGAGCAAACTGCCGGGACACTCAGCGGCTGAAGCCAGCGTCTTTATTGGCTCTGGACGGCACCCTTCGGCTTCGCTCAGGGCAGGCTCTGAAGCCGGGTCCTTCCCAAAACGATTTATGAGATAGCTTCTTGTAATTTAACGGCGTCGGGTTTCAAATTACCAGTTACAAATCACAAATTACAAATTAACGACAAATTTCCTATGTCCGCAGAAAAATCGTTCCATATGTCTCCTGAGGAGTTCCGCCGCCAGGGCCACGCCGTCGTGGACTGGATCGCCGACTACCAGTCCCGCATTGAAAGCTTCCCGGTTCTGTCACGCGCGCAGCCGGGAGAAATCCGCTCGAAGCTGCCGCCAAAAGCGCCGGAGCACGGCGAAGCCTTCGACCAGATTCTTGGCGACATCGAGCGTGTCATTCTTCCCGGCATCACGCACTGGCAGTCACCCAACTTCTACGCCTACTTTCCGGCGAATGCCTCTGGGCCCGCGATTCTGGGCGATCTGCTTTCTTCCGGACTCGGCGTGCAAGGCATGCTCTGGTCCACCAGTCCGGCCTGCACAGAACTTGAAACGCACGTGCTCGATTGGCTGGTGCCCATGCTGGGCCTGCCGGAAAAATTTCTTTCGGCCAGCGGCGGAGGCGGTGTGATTCAGGACACCGCGTCCAGCGCCTCGCTCTGCGCTCTGCTGGCCGCCCGCGAACGTGCGACTCAATTCATGAGCAACCGCAAAGGCTGCGATGGACGCCTGACGGCCTACTGCTCCACGCAAACGCACTCCTCCGTCGAAAAGGCAATGAAGATCGCCGGCATGGGTTCGGACAACCTGCGCCACATCGAAGTGGACAAGAATTTCGCCATGCGCCCCGAAGCGCTGGCAGGCCAAATCGAGTCCGATATTCAAGCGGGCATGGTTCCATGCTTTGTCTGCGCAACCGTGGGCACGACATCTTCTTGCGCAATCGATCCCGTCCGCGAAATTGCTGGCATTTGCCGCGACCACAATCTCTGGCTGCACGTGGATTCCGCCATGAGCGGCACGGCCGCGCTCTGCCCGGAATTCCGCTTCATCAACGATGGCGTGGAATTCGCCGACAGCTACACCTTCAACCCGCACAAATGGATGTTCACCAACTTCGATTGCAATTGCTTCTACGTCGCCGACCGGAAGCACTTGATCCAAACGCTATCGATTCTGCCGGAGTACCTGCGCAACCAGGCAACGGAATCCGGCGCGGTTATTGACTATCGCGACTGGCACATCCAACTTGGGCGCCGCTTTCGCTCGCTCAAGCTTTGGTTTGTGATCCGGCACTACGGGATCGAAGGCCTGCAGCACCACATTCGCGAACACGTGCGCCTGGCGCAGCAATTCGTCGCCTGGGTGCGCAACGATTCGCGCTTCGAACTCGCCGCGCCCGCCCTGCTCAACCTCGTCTGCTTCCGTTTGCGCTCGGGAGATCGGGCCAATCAACTCCTGATGGACCGGCTGAATGGCAGTGGAGACCTGTACCTCACTCACACCAAGCTCGATGGCAAACTCACCCTCCGGCTCTGCGTCGGCCAAACCAACACGCAAGCCCGCCATGTGGAACGCGCCTGGCAGCGAATCCAGCAAGAGACTGGAAAGCTGGGGAATTCCTGATACCGTGTCGGCTAAGATGAGCGCTATGGCGCGGGAAATTTCAGCGGGCGGCGTTGTGCTTCGGCAGATTTCTGGAGTCTGGCACGTCGCCCTGATTGAGCCACAGAAAAACGAGCCGCAGAAAGAAGCTCCCAAGCCTGCTCCCAAACTGGCAAAGACGCCGCGCCAGCGCAGCCCCGCCGTGTTCGCCCTCCCCAAGGGGCTGGTGGACGCGGGCGAAAAACCGCAGGCTGCCGCAGTACGGGAAGTGCGCGAAGAGACCGGCATCGTGGCCGAGCCGGTCACCAAACTCTCCGATAACAAATACGTCTACGTCCGCACCTGGGGCGATGGCAAACGAGTCTTCAAAGTCGTGAGTTTCTATCTGATGCGTTATGTGTCCGGAGAAATCGACAACCTCACTCCCGACATGCGGATCGAAGTCAAGCGAGCGCTCTGGGTGCCTCTCGCCGACGCAGCCAGCCAGCTTGCCTACAGCAACGAGCGCAAGGTGCTTCGCCAGGCACAGGATTACCTTGAAACACGAGGGTTCTAGTACCGTGAAATAGCTCATTTCTGGCGGAAATTTGGCGCCCAGATTCTTTCTCGGCCTGACTGTAATAATCCGGCCTGGCCTACGTCTTTACTTATGAAAGAGATGTACAGGAGGCGTAGCCTGTTGAACGTACTGGAGGAACCGGCAATCGCGATTCCGGACGAACTCGAGCGAGCTTTTCGGGTTCACCACGGCCTTGTGTTCCGGACGGCCTACCGGATCACGGGCAATGCCGGGGACGCGGAAGATGTGTTGCAGACCATTTTTCTGCGACTGCTGCGCCGGGGCCGGAACGCCGATACGCTCGAAAACCCCGAAAGTTACCTGCGCCGGGCCGCGATCAACGCGGCTCTGGACGTGGTCCGATCGCGACAAGCCGACCATACGGTCCCATTGCCTGAAGAGCCTTCCGGCCTGATGCAGACCGAACCGGCGCCAGCCGATGTCTCCGGCCTCCGGCAGGCCTTGACCCGTGCCCTGGCTCAGTTAAAGCCGCGGCCGGCGGAGATCTTTGCGCTGCGCTTCCTCGAGGGCCTCAGCAATCCGCAGATTGCGCAAACCCTCGGCATTTCACAAGTGCTGGTGGCGGTTATCGTACATCGCACTCGTCAACAGCTCCGCAAGGAGCTTCGTCCGTACCTAGGAGACAGATCATGAAGGATCAGAAATTCGACCGGCTACTCTCTGAGATTCGAAACGAACACGTGGACGACCAGGTGGTTTCCCAGGCTGGCGAGCGCGTCTGGAGTTCGATCGCTGGTTCTGCAACTGCCGAACTCAACATGCACAAGCTGCGGAGCTGTGAGGATTTCCAGACGCTCATCCCGGCGTATTTTGGCGGGAATCTGCCCGAGGCTCGCAGGTTGCTGTTCGAAGATCACGTGCACCAGTGTGTCGCGTGCCGGCACTCCGTCGAACAGGCCCGCAAAGGCGAACTGCGGCCGGCGTGGCAACCGAGAATGGCGCCTCGCGGTTTTCCGGTGCGGCGGTGGGCTATGGGTGCAGCCGCGGTCATCGTCGTAGGAGTTGCGGCGCTCGCGCTGCTCAACGGTCTTTTCCCGGGCCAGCACGCCATCCGCGGGGCTGTCCAGAATGTGGACGGCTCATTGTATGCCGTTTCTGACCAGCAAGTGCGCGTGATCCCGGCAGGCTACCAGATCCGGAATGGAGATGAGATCCGTAC
>Ga0116126_1002517_pt1 | contig 10406 bp, 12 predicted proteins | sample June2015DPH_16_5_FD_89730 | JGI IMG/M metagenome (GOLD analysis project Ga0116126, IMG submission 89730) | Peatland microbial communities from SPRUCE experiment site at the Marcell Experimental Forest, Minnesota, USA - June2015DPH_16_40 | ecosystem: Environmental > Terrestrial > Soil > Wetlands... | reverse complement strand
GCGCGCGATTCGCTGATCGCGCGTTTCGAGTTCACCGAGCGGCAGGCGCAGGCCATCATCGAAATGCAGCTCCAGCGCCTGACCGGCATGGAGCGGCAGAAGATCCTCGATGAGCTGGCCGAACTCCAGCGCCGCATCGCCGAATACCTCGAAATTCTGGGCTCCGACAAAGTGCTGCGCGATCTGATCGTCAAGGAGTTGAAGGAAGTTCAGAAGGAATACGGCGACGAGCGCCGCACGCAGATCATCGACGACGCGGGTGAAATCCGCCTCGAGGACCTGGTGGCCGTGGAAGACACGGCGGTCACGGTGACGCGCGGCGGCTACCTGAAGCGCACTTCCGTCGATACCTATCGCCGGCAGACGCGCGGCGGCAAGGGGCGCATCGGTATGGGGACGCGCACGGAAGATTTCGTCGAGCACCTGATCATCGCCTCCACCCACGCCTACCTATTGATCTTCACCACGCGCGGGCGTGTGTATTGGCTGAAGGCCTACGAAATTCCCGACGCCACCACCACCGGCAAGGGCAAGCATATTTCCAACTTGATCAGCCTGCAGCCGGATGAAACCCCGAAAGCATTTCTGGCGGTGGCGGACTTCGTGCCGGACCAGTTCATCGTGATGGTGACGCGTCACGGCGTGATCAAGAAATCCGAGCTGACCGAGTTCGACAATCCCATGTCGCGCGGCATCATCGCGGTCTCGCTCGATGAAGGCGATGAGCTGATCGGCGCCAAGATCACCAACGGCGGCAACTATATTTTCTTGGGCTCGCACCAGGGCCAGGCCATCCGCTTCGCCGAAAGCCAGGTGCGCGCCATGGGCAGGACGGCGCGCGGCGTGCGCGCCATGGATCTGGCGGAAGGCGATTTTCTGGTGGGCATGGAAGTCGTCGAAAAAGACGGCCTGATTCTTTCCATCGCCGAAAACGGCTTCGGCAAGCGCACCAAGCTGGAGGCTTACCGGCTGACCGCGCGCGGCGGCAAGGGCGTCATCAACATGAAGACCACCGCCAAGACCGGCAAAGTGGTCGCCGTGCTTTCAGTGAACGAAGACTCCGACTTGATGATCGTCAGCCAGAACGGCAAAATGATTCGCATCGAGGCTGCCACCATCCGCCAGGTGGGCCGGTCGTCGCAGGGAGTGCGCCTGGTGAGTTTGGAAGATGGCGACAAGGTGGCCGCCGCCAGTGTGATCCCCGATACGGAAAATGGCAACGGCGGCACGCAGGAGCTGCTGCCAGTCCAGTAGACTAAAGTGGGGCAGGTCCCCGACCTGCCAGATGCCGTTAATCAATATGGCCGCCCTAGTAGAACTCACCAGTCCGGCCCGCCTGCGGGAAAAGGAAGAGCGGCTCTTCGAAATCCTGCGCGGCATGGGCCGCATGCTGGTGGCTTTTTCCGGCGGTACGGATTCGGCCTATCTGGCCTGGGCGGCGCACCGCGCGGTGGGAGCCGGAGCGCTCGCCGTCACGGCCGATTCCGCCTCGATTCCGGAATCGCATAAGCGTGATGCCGAAGCGTTCGTGGCGCAATTCGGCATCGCCCACGAATACATCGAGACCCGCGAGTTCGACAACCCCGACTACACGCGAAACAATCCCGACCGCTGCTTCCACTGCAAGGACGAGCTGTTCACGCGCCTGGAACAAGTGGGCCGCGAGCGCGGCTTCGAGCACATCGTTTATGGCGTGAACGTGGACGACCTGGGCGATTACCGCCCCGGCCAAACCGCCGCCACTCAGCATCGCGTGGCAGCGCCGCTCGCCGATGCGGGACTTTCCAAAGCCGACATCCGCGAGCTCTCGCGTGTAGCCGGCCTGCCCACGTGGGACCGGCCCGCATCGGCGTGCCTCAGCTCTCGCATTCCTTACGGGACGCCGGTGACCGTCGAGACTGTCAAGACAATCGAGACCGGCGAGGAGCAGATCAAGGCGCTCGGCTTCCGCCAGTTTCGCGTGCGATTCCATGGCGACGTGGTGCGGGTCGAAATCGCGCGCGAGGAGATGGCCAAAGCGTTGACGCTAGAGATGGCGGCGCGCTTCACCGAAATCTTCAAATCGCTGGGCTTCCGCTACGTCACCCTGGACCTGGAAGGCTACCGCCAGGGCTCGCTCAACGAAGTGCTGAACCTGAAGAAGTAGCATGGTGGGGCATGCTTTAGCTTGCCAACGCCCGCGCGCTTCACTCCTCCACCAGGCGGTGGCTGGCGGTTGCATCCAGGTCCAGTTTGTAGATTCGCTTCAATTCCGTCACCAGCTTGAGAGTCTCGCGGCTGAAGGGCGCCTTGCCCTCGAAAGCGTGCAGGACAATGCCTTCGAGAAGATCGCCCAGCGTCAGGTCGTGATACTCGGCCAGCGCCTTGAGCACCTTGAGCACCCGCTTTTCCATGCGCACGCCCGTCTGGACACGCTCGATTTTGAGTTGAGGCTGTTTTTCTTTCATGCCTCGATTGTACCATGGTACATTGGTACACAACAATGGGCAGGCGTAAGCGCCCCCGACCTTCGATGGCCAGGTAGGACAGACGATCGGCTTTTGTCGTCTGTCAAGGCGCTTCCCTGAGTGAGCGGTGACAGACCACAAAAACCGATGGTCTGTCCTACCTGGTTTCGAGCAGCACTTTCAGCACGCCGCGCTGCGCCGCCCGCGCGAAGGCTTCGGCTGCATCGCGCAGCGGGAAGCGGGCGGTGATCATCTCCTCCGTTCGGATCAGCGCGTGATCGAGCAGCGGGATGGCGGCTTCGAAGCGGCCGCAGCGCGAACCGACCAGCGTTATTTCATTGACGATGATGGGCGCGGTATCGACTCCCACCGCTCCGTGCACGGTGGATTTCAGAATCACCGTGCCGCGCGGGCGCGCCATCGCCACGGCTTGCCGCAAGCCATCGGGCGAGCCGGTGGAATCCACCACCCAGTCGTATTCGGCGACAGGCAATTCCCCGTTCGCCATTTCCGTGGCAACGCCCGACTCGGCGGCGATCCGCAGCTTGTCTTTGTGGTGTCCGAACAGGCGCACCGGGTAGCCGTGCGCGCCGAGCACCTGCGCCACCAGCAGGCCCAGTTTGCCGTCGCCAAGGACGGCAATGGGCTCCCCGCATGGAATGGTCACCTGGTCGAGAATTTCGCACGCCGCGGCCAGCGGTTCGGTGAAGACGGCGCGCTCGAGCGGAATGCCCTCCGGCAGCACGTGCAGGTTGCGTTCGGGCAGCGTGAAGAATTCCTCGAACGCTCCGGGATGGCGGACGATGCCGAGCACGGTTCGGTTGGGGCAGTGGCGGCCCAAGCCCTTGCGGCACCACTCGCAGTGCGTGCAAGCGAGATTGATTTCGCCCACCACGCGCTTGCCCACCAGCGCGCGGTCATCCGGTTCCACCACCTCGGCCACAAACTCGTGCCCGGGCGTGCCGCTGAAGCCGTAGTAGCCGCGCTGCAATTCCAAATCGGTATTGCAAATACCGGCCACCAGCAAGCGCAGCAGCGCGGAGCCCGCGGGCCGTTCCGGCAGCGGCGCCTCGGCCACCGAAACCACTCCGTTTTCCAGGTGCACGCGAAGCATTCCTTTATAATAAGGCTTCATGCCTGCGGAACTTGCCTGTTTCGAAGAGCGCTGCCGCGCGCGCTTCTCCGTGACCGAAATCATTTATAACTGCCCGCGTTGCGGCGGGTTGCTGGAGGCCGTTTACCCCGCCCCGGAGGGCCATCCGGCGGACTGGAAACGGATGTGGCGCGACCGCCGCACCTCGAATGCGCCGCTCGATCAGAGCGGCGTCTGGCGCTATCGCGAGTTGATCGCCTTCCTCGACGATTACCGGCAGGTGGTGACGCTGCGCGAGGGCAACACGCCGCTGCTCGATGCGCCGCGCGCCGCCCAATATGGCGGCCTGGACCGCATCACCTTCAAGCACCAGGGATTCAATCCCACCGGATCTTTCAAAGACAACGGCATGACGTGCGGCGTGACGCAAGCGGTGCGGCTGGGCGCGCGGCGCGTGGCGTGCGTTTCCACCGGCAACACCTCGGCCTCAATGGCCGCCTATTCGAGCGCGGCAGGCCTCGACCCGGTCATCTTCATCCCGCACGGCAACATTTCGTTCGGCAAGCTGGCGCAGGCGCTCGAATACGGAGCGCGCACCTTCCAGGTGGAGGCGAACTTCGACCAGATTCTGGCGCTGGTGCGCCAGTTGGCCGAGCGCCTCGGCATCTACCTGCTCAATTCGATCAATCCGTTTCGCATCGAAGGACAGAAAACTATCATGGTGGAGATGATGGACCAGCGCGACTGGCGCGTGCCCGATTGGGTGGTGCTGCCGGGCGGCAATCTGGGCAACACATCCGCGTTCGGCAAGGCGCTGCGGGAGATGAAAGCGCTCGGCCTGATCGGCCGCCTGCCGCGGCTGGCCGTGATTCAGGCGGAAGGCGCCGCGCCGTTTTTCGACTTATATCGCGCCACCGACCGCTCGCATCTCAGTGCCGTGACCCACCCGGAAACACTGGCAACCGCCATCAAGATCGGCGATCCGATCTCCTGGCCGAAGGCGTTGCACGAGGTGCTCACGTCCGGCGGCGTGGTCGAGAAAGTCACCGAGCAGGAGATCGCCGACGCCAAGGCCGTGATTGGCCGCTGCGGTATCGGCTGCGAGCCTGCCTCCGCAGCCACTCTGGCGGGCATTCGCAAGCTCACCGCGGCGGGAACCATGGCGGGCAGCGCGGATGTAGTCGCGGTGCTGACCGGCAACCTGCTCAAGGACCCGGATTACATTCACCGCTATCACACAGGAACCCTCACTGCGCCGGACGGCACGCCGCTGCGCTGCACCTACGCGAATCCGCCTGTGGTGGTGCCGGCGGAGGCGGACCAAATCGCCGCGTTGCTCGGCGATTGACTCCGCGACACCCACATAAGTGGTTAGTCCTTAACCCCTATCTTTTCTGGGGCACCACTTACCTTGTTTCTCGTATTGTCTGGCCGGTTGTCGTGACTATAGTAATATGTCTTGCCGCAGGGTTGCCGTTGGCGTCCGCCACTACAAGGCCGAGGAAAAGCGATTGGCATTTCTCTGTGTCCGCCGGGCAGCACTGGCGTTGGCCATTCGCCGCCTGGAAGACTACAAACGGCTGCGCGCCAAACGCGTAGCTGCAGGCGTCCTGAAGGTCGCCTGAATCACCCTACCGTTTCGGCAACGTCTCAATCCTGCGGACAAGTTCCGCCTCGGAGACAGCGCCGGGATGATAGAAGCGGACCACGCCGTTGCCATCCAGCAAAACCAACGTCGGCGTCGTGCTGGCGCCATAGGCAAGAAGATTGGCGGAGCTCACCGGCACTGGCATATCGGACAAACTCGAATAAAACTGGCGGCGGATGGCGTCTATGTATCGCGTCTCCTCCGCGGGAGTGGCGGGTTCGCCTTGCGCCGCGTAACCGTAGAGCTTGGTAGGTCCGATCAGGACCAGGCCCTGGGGACCGTACGCGCGCATGATTTGGGCGAGCACCGGCGCTTCGGCTTTGCAATCGGGGCACCAGTGGGCCCAGAAAAAGAGCAGCACGGGGTGGCCGCGTAAGGAGGAGAGGCTGGCTGGTTTTGAGCCCAGCCAGCTCGCCTCATCGAGCGGGGGCGCTGGCGTGCCGATCAAGCCGAGCAGGTTGATGTTTTTCTGAATGCGCTCGGCGATCCCGGTCTTACCGAAAGTGGCCAGTTCGCCCCGCAAGTAGGCCACCGCCTGCGTGCGCTCGCCGCGCGCGGCCAGCACTTGCGCGTGGACCTCGATCGCGGCGCCCAGCGCGGTCGCCAGCCTTCGATCTCGATCCGGTTCCTGGGCGCCCGGCAGCTTATCGGCGACGCGGCGCGCCTCGGCGGCGTAGGCGTCCGCCTGATCGTACCCGCCGGCATCCAGCTCTCCGCGCGCCAGCCAGGAAAGCGCCGCGGCGAGTTCCGAAGTGGCGCCGTTTTGCGCTTGGTATGCGCGCACGGCTCGAACGGCCGCGGCGAAATCCCGGTGAGCGGCCGACGTTCGCACGTCATCCACCAGGGACGCGTACGCGAAAAGCGCGCCAATCGCCAGCGGCGCGAAAGTCACAGCAGCGAGCCGACGAACTGCGCCAGGCGCGGATCGTTCCAGTCGGCGCCCTCGGGAATCTTCATCTGCACTTTGCCCCGCGCGTCGATGATGTAGGTCTCGGGATACATGAAAGTGCCGTAATCGGCGTGGACCGTGAAATCGCGCGCTGTCAGGAAAGCCGGCTTGTATTTGTCGAGGAACGCGCGGTACGCCTTTTCGTTCCAATCGACGCTGAGCGCCAGCACCACCACGCCTCTGTCCTTGAATTGCGCGGCGAACTGGCTGAGCGAGGGCGTTTCCTCGACGCACGGCGGACACCAGGTGGCCCAGAAATTGAGCACCAGCACCTTGCCACCGAAGTTGGGGACGCCGATGGTGGCGCCGTTATCGGCGACCACGGTGAAAGCGGGTGCGTCGGCGCCCTCCACGACTACCGGCGGTTCGTGAATGCCCTTATAGATGACAAAGACCAGCGCGGCCAGCAGGGCGGCGATGGCAATCTTCAGAAAAAGGTCGGTTTTGACGCTCTGCATGGAGAGAAACTATAATTTAATTGTATCTCCAGGCCGGCTCGGACGTCGAATACTTGTCCATGCTGATTACCCGGAAAGTTGAATTTTCGGCTTCGCACGTCTGCCGCAATCCGCGGCTGTCCGACGAGGAGAACCAGCGCGTGTTCGGCCTTGCCGCCAATCCTAACGGCCACGGGCACAACTACCTGCTGGAGGTCAGCCTGGAGGGCGACCCCGACCCCGTCACCGGCATGGTATTCGACCTGAAAGAGATGAAGGACGTGTTGAACCGCGAGGTAGTCGAGCCGTTCGACCACCGCTTTCTGAACCACGAAGTGCCGCCGTTCGACCGCGTGATTCCGACCCCGGAAAACATCGCGCGCGATATCTGGCGGCGCATCGAGCCGCATTTTGCCGGCCGTGGCCGCCGTCTGCACTCGGTGAGGCTGTATGAAACGCCGGACCTCTACGTCGACTATTTCGGAGAGCAGCCGTGTTCCGCGTAACCCGCCGCTACCAGTTCGCGGCCTCCCATCGCCTGCACACGCGCGGGCTGAGCGACGAAGAGAACCGGCGCCTCTACGGCAAATGCAATAACCCCTTCGGGCACGGCCACAACTACGTGCTGGAAGTGAGCGCGCGCGGCCCAGCGGATGCGGAGACCGGTTCGGCGGTGGATCCGCGCCGCCTGGATGAGCTGGTGGCGCGCGAGGTCTTACAGCCGTTCGAACATCGAAATCTCAATTGCGACGTGGAGGCGTTTCGCGATCTGACGCCGACGTCGGAGCTCCTGGCGGTGGAAATCTGCCGCCGCCTGAAACGCAGTTGGCCGGCGGCGTTTCCCGGTGAATGGCCGAAGCTGGAAAAGGTCCGCATCGCGGAGACCGCACGCAACATCTTTGAAATGGATGCCCATGAAATCCAATAAAGCGCTGGTCAAAGTGATGCAGCCGAAGCGGGAAGTACTGAGCGCCCAGCCCAACGCTGAGTCCGATATCGCTCCGCAGATTCGCGAGATCCTGGAGAAGCTCGGCGAGGATCCCGGCCGCCAGGGCCTGCGCCGCACGCCCGAGCGCGTGGATCAGGCGCTCAAGTTCCTCACCAGCGGCTACCGCACCGACGTTCAGAAGGTGCTCAACGGCGCGCTATATGAAGTGAAGTACGACGAGATGGTGGTGGTGCGCGACATCGAGTTCTTCAGCATGTGCGAGCATCACCTGCTGCCGTTTTTCGGCAAGATTCATGTGGCCTATATACCGCGCGACCGGGTGATCGGGTTGAGCAAGATTCCGCGCATCGTCGACGTGTTCGCGCGCCGCCTGCAAATTCAGGAGCGGCTCACCCAGGAAGTGGCGCAGACGATCGACGAAGTGATCGACCCCGTCGGCGTGGGCGTGATCTGCGAAGCCCGCCACTTCTGCATGATGATGCGCGGCGTGGAAAAACAGCACTCCGGCGCCATGACCAGCGCCATGTTAGGCGCCTTCCGCACCCGCAAGAAAACCCGCGACGAATTTCTAGCGCTGGTGAACCACCGGAGCAACGGGTACTAGCGTGGCTAGCGTGAGCCAGTATAACAGGCATTCGGCTTAGCTTAGAAGTACGGCCGGGCTACAGGCCGTATTCCCGTTTAAGCTGCCGGAGGTCCTTTTCGAACTGGTCGGCCATGGCGTAAGTGTATATGCGGGCGATATCGCCGGTGTTTTGAAATTCGACTATCTTCCGCAAGTCGCTTTTCCTCTGCCTCCAGGTGAGACCGTCAGTGAAAAACAGAAACGCGGTATCGGGCCGCTTGGCTGCGATGATGGTGCGAATGTCGCCGAGAATATCCGTCATCTTTGACCCAGTTGCCCCGTAGCCTTTGGACTCGATCAGGATACGGGCAGCGGCCTTTGAGGGAATGGCGAAATCGCATTTCGCGTGTTGCGCGCGCGGGCCCTTGAACGTGCAGCGCACCTGAAAATTCTTGCCGAAAACCTTCTCCACGATGGCCTCGGCGAAGTCCTCCACGTCACGGCCCCGGCGCTGGCCGGAAATGGCGCTGCCACGCCCGCTGCGAAGGCGCTCCACGAGTACATCACTCCAATGAGGCTTACGGTTAGCTTCCTGCGCCATGGCTTCCAAGAGACCCGTTGAGAGCACGTCCTCGATGAAATCGTCTTGGTCGGCCCGGTAACTCTTCACGCCGATGCCGGCGTTACCGCGAATATCCCGCAAGGCGGATTCGAACAGGTCTTTTGAGAGTCCGAGGAAGAGGCGGCATATCAAAATGCCGTCATCAAAGTCGCCGTCAAGCAGAGCCTTCACATCCTCTGGCGTGTAAGCCTTCTTCACCGGCAAGCCTTCGAGCCGGCCAATAACTCTAAGGGCTCTGTCGTCCTTCCAATCGACTCTCAGAGACCGCAAGCTCCCCAGGATGTCGTCGAGTTGCTGTGCGATAACCTCCATTCATCGCCCCACAATAAGGTACTCGTTCACTTCAGCGCGCTCCACGGCGCGGTGCGTTCCGAAGTGGTAACGGTGTGGCTTCTCGAAAGCAGTCACGGTCGCTTTGTAGCGCCGTAGCAGGCACTCGAGAATTTCCCGGTCCGGAAAGCCGTTCGAACTATAAGAAAGAACAATTATGCTGTCACGGTAGAGTTGGAACAGTCGGTCAAAGGCCTGAATCGCGCTCTTGCGATAGCTGAAAGGGGTATAGGGCTTTTCGATCTTCTTAACCCTGGTGTCCTCCATGATCCGAACGCCCTTCCAGTAACAGGAAAGCCCTTCAAGGAAGTGGTACCGCTTCATGTAACAGTTGTCGTCGGAACGCGGCACATAGGGCGGGTCCAGGTACACGAGGTCAATGCCCGTGGGTTTCAGGCTGAACACGTCGGCGCGTCTGGCGGTATGTTGGCGGCCGTTGTCGAATACAACGCGGTTAAAGGCTTCGACCTGCTCGAGAAAATGCTCCTTGATAGAGAGGCGCAGGTCGCGGCGGCCATCGTCGTAACGCGAGAGATTACCGGATACGGTGAAAACTCCGCGTGGCTGCTTCTTGAGACACGAACGCATGAGCGCAGCCCGGGCAAGCGCCCGCTGGTCCGGGTGTTGCAGGTCTTCCACGTTCGCAGAGACGCGGTCAAGAAAACGCAGGTCCTCCGGGGTGTAGAAAACGCCGTCAAAGGTGCGCTCAATGAAATGGGGGCCGTTGCTCCGGGCCGCGAGAAGAGATTTTACGGCGCGGCCATCTAGTCGGTGCTTGCTGTTGGCGACAGTGGCAGATGCCAACACCACCGGGAAATTCAGGAAGTCGGAAGCAATCACACGCTTGCCCATGGCCTTGAGCAAGTACGCAACACAGCCACTCCCAACAAACGGGTCCGCTGCCGTCCCGAAACTCAGGCCGCGCAAAACGCCGTGAATCCACGGCAAGAGCCGGTGCTTGGATCCCATGTAGCGAAGCTCGGGATACGCGGCAACGTTTTCCGGCAGCGGGATCTTTGTGAAGTCTTCCTGGCTATAGACCAGCTTCATCCGGGGCTGGCCGGTCTCAGCGCGGGCAGCGTCGGCGTGGGTTTCATTCATCCAACAACGTTCATTATCAGTCTTCCGGCTCCGCAACACAATCGGGGGAATTGCTTAGCGCCATGGCCCCTCACGGGCTATTCTGAAATAAACGCTGCGGAGAGGAGCAAGTATGCCCCGCAAATTGACTGATGTTCCTAGGTTCAAGTCCGAGGCAGAGGAGGCGGATTGGCACGCGACCCCGCAGGGGCGCCGGCAAACGCAGTGCGAGCCTGCCCGCGCGCTCAGGGACGGGACTATTATTCGCTCGACCGGATCGAATATC
>Ga0116126_1002510_pt1 | contig 10419 bp, 7 predicted proteins | sample June2015DPH_16_5_FD_89730 | JGI IMG/M metagenome (GOLD analysis project Ga0116126, IMG submission 89730) | Peatland microbial communities from SPRUCE experiment site at the Marcell Experimental Forest, Minnesota, USA - June2015DPH_16_40 | ecosystem: Environmental > Terrestrial > Soil > Wetlands >... | reverse complement strand
TCCTGGTTTTCCTTGCGGATCAGCTTGCGGTTGGTCGGCACCACCGTCACATCCAGGTTGTAAGTCTTCTGGAACTCGGCCGCCTCGGTTTCCGCCGTGCCGGTCATCCCGCCCAGCTTTTTATACAAGCGGAAGTAGTTCTGGAAGGTGATAGTCGCCAGGGTCTGGTTTTCGCGCTGAATCTTGACCCCTTCCTTGGCTTCCACCGCCTGGTGCAGCCCGTCCGACCAGCGCCGGCCCGGCATCAGCCGCCCGGTGAATTCGTCGACGATGATGACTTCCGGCCCTTCGTCGCCATCCTTGACCACGTAATCCCGATCAAGCTGGTACAACACGTGCGCGCGCAGCGCCTGCTGCACGTGGTGGTTGAATTCGATATAAGCCGGGTCGTAGAGGTTGGGAATATTGAGCAGCTTCTCGACCCTCAGCACGCCCTCTTCGGTCAGCGCCGCGGCCTTGTGCTTTTCGTCGATCGTGTAATCGCCGGTGGTGTACTTCTCTCCCGGTTCCCTGCCCTCGATCACCTCGCCGCGCACCAGCTTCGGGATGATGCGGTTGACCTTGTAATATTTGTCGGTCGATTCCTCGCTGGGGCCGGAAATGATCAGCGGCGTCCGCGCTTCGTCGATCAGGATCGAATCCACCTCGTCGACGATCGCGTAGTGATGCCCGCGCTGCGTGCAATCCTCCAGCCGGAACTTCATGTTGTCGCGCAGGTAATCGAAGCCGAATTCGTTGTTAGTGCCGTAAGTAATATCGGAATTATAAGCGTGCTTCCGCTCCTGGTCGTCCAGGTCGTGGACGATCACCCCCACCTGAAGCCCCAGGAACTTATACAGCCGGCCCATCCATTCCGAGTCGCGCTTGGCCAGGTAATCGTTCACCGTCACCACATGCACGCCCTTGCCTTCGAGCGCGTTCAAATAGACCGGCAGTGTCGCCACCAGCGTCTTGCCTTCGCCGGTCTTCATTTCCGAGATCTTGCCCCGGTGCAGCACCATGCCGCCGATCAACTGCACGTCGAAGTGCCGCATGTTGAGCACCCGCCGCCCGGCCTCGCGCACCACCGCGAACGACTCGATCAGCAGATCGTCGAGCGGAGCGCCTTGCGCGATTCGTTCCCTGAATTCGATCGTTTTCGCAGCCAAGTCGATGTCCGAGAGCTCGCGCATCGACGCTTCGAGATCGCCGATCGCGGCCACGGTGGGCTGCATCGCCTTGATCTCGCGCTCGGTTTTCGTGCCAAAGATCTTGGCCAGGACGGTATCGACGATCATTCGTTTCTCATGGAGGGGGAAAAGTCCGTAACTTCCATTTTACTCCGTGCCGCCCGCGGATCGACGCTCTGCCGCGCCGTTGCGCGACACCCAAGAGCCGGTCAAATCCGTGCAACCGCACTGCTGACCAACAGCCTGTGCCGCGCCCAAATCGAAAGCCCAACCGTGAAGATGAAGGCAGCGCACGCAACCGCGGGCCACGCGACCACCGATTGAATGGTGAGGCGCAACATCGCGAGCCATCCCGCCACCATCACGGCGCCGCTCAACATCGCAATGTATCTTGCACGCGAATTCGCCGCGCTGGGGTCCGTGAAGGCCGCCTGAAAGAGAAGCGAAAAAGGAACCGCGACAATTACGTCGATCAGATAGTGCTCGCCCAGCGCCAGCACCGCGAATGTCATCCCCGCCAGGAACAGTCCCGCTGCAATCCGGCCTGCCTTCCGCATATGCGCGGTATTCCAGAAGACCAGCAGAGCGGTGCTGAAGTGCACGGAAGGCATCGCGTTGCGCGGCGCGTCCGGGGATAGCGCCGCACCCAGTTGCAGATAAGTCAGGTGCGGCGGTGTCAACGGGTAACCGGCGCGGAAGGCGTAGTGTGGTCCGGTGGCCGGGCAGACGGCATAAAGGGCGAGTCCCGTCACACTCATTACTATGAACATGCACAACAGGCGGCGAACCTCGCCGAAGTTTCTCTCGAACTGCACGGCGCAAAGCAGGGCAATCGCAAACGGCAACGCATAATACACCGTGGAGGTGAGGTCCCAGAGCAGCGGACGCCCAATCAGCATGCTGCCGAGAACGAAACTCGGCTGAAATCCGAGCGTGCCGTCCGCGGCCAGCAGGCGGGCATCCAACGTAACGGGAGACAGGCGGCGGAGGGCGACCAGAACGAAGCCCACCAGGATCGAGACAAAGGGGAAGAAAGCAGCCGTCCCAAACGCCAGATAGCGTTTGCTTCGCAACCCCCGATAAGCCAGTACCAGCAAGCTCGCGACGCCCAGGAATCCGGCGAAACCGATCCAAACCGAGCCAAAATATGACGAGAAACCCACCGTGGCTCCGTATGCCATTCGAAGAGCCACACCCAAGAAAACTGTGACACCAACTTCATATCGGGAAGGTCGCGTCGCCAGGTAGAGCGCAAACGAGCCTGCCAGTGCAAATGAGAACTGGGGACTGTGGCCGAAGGAGAAGAGCAGCCCATTGAGGAATGCCAGTACCACGGCAAGCAGTGCCAAGGCCAGCAGCGGCGGCTTAGCAATCTCCAATGCGCGGATGCCGCTTCCCCGTCCCGGCTCCGGATGGGGCAAGCGTCCCGCAGGCCATGTTCCCTGACCCGTCTTTGGATCGACCATTCCTGGCGTTTTCTCGCGCTTGGTTTTCGTGCCAAAGAGCTTGGCCAGGACGGTATCGACGATCATGCGGTACTCAATAAGAGAGAATAGCCCGTAAACTGTATCTTAGCGCACCACCCGCGGATCTCTCGGCGAAGCAACCGCGAACCGGTTCTTACCGGCGACTTAGTAGCGGACCTTGTCCGGCCTGGCCGCCCATGCTTCGAACGGGCGCTGCGCGGATTCCTCCGCCACGTGGATCATGGGGATGGCACGCTCGGCCTCGCGTAAAGCGAGCTGGCGGCAAATCAACGAATCGTCGAAACCGGCGGCGGCGGCATCCGCGGCGGCGGCGGCGAAAAAGATCCGCGCGGGCCGCGCCCAGAACAGCGCACCGAGGCACATCGGACAAGGTTCGCAGGAACAATAGACATCGCAGCCGGTAAGTTGAAAACTGCCCAGCGCGCGGCAGGCTTCGCGAATGGCCACGATCTCGGCGTGCGCCGTGGGGTCGTTGGACGTGGTGACGCAGTTGGATCCGGCCGCGATCACCGCGCCATCCTTCACCACCAGCGCCGCGAACGGGCCACCGCCGCGGCTCACGCTTTCCGCCGCTTGTTCGATCGCCTGTCGCAAAAGTGCAGGGTTCATACCCGGGGGGCCGTAACTGCCCTTCCCCAGGCTACCGGATCGCAGCCATATGTGCCAGACAACGCTGCGTGCCGCGGTCCGGCGACTCGCTTCACTATGTTCCAATATTGGCATGACCGAGGTGGTGGCGGCGATTCTGGAGCGCGAGGGCCGCGTGCTGATTGGCCGCCGGCAGCCCGAGCAATCGCATCCGCTGAAATGGGAGTTTCCCGGCGGTAAAGTGGAACCCGGCGAGTCGCCGGCGCAGGCCTTGGCCCGCGAGCTCGAGGAGGAACTGGGGATTCGCGATGCCGCCGGTGAGAAGATCGCGCGCTATGAGTACACTTATCCCGGCAAGGAGCCGATCACCCTCTACTTTTTCCGGGTGCTGAGCTTTCAAGGCGAGCCGCGGAATCTGATCTTCCACGAAATGCGCTGGGAGCCCCGCGAGAACCTCGGCCGCTTCGACTTCGTGGAAGGCGATCTGCCGTTCCTGCGCGGCTTCGCTCCCCCAGCCCGGCCGGAGGGTGGCGATTACTCCGCGCAATCGGAGCCGCGACCATAGGGAGCGGTCAGGCCGGTCCATAAACACAAAAGCCTGAACTACGCTTTATTCGTGCCGCAGCGCAACCGCCGGGTCCACCCGCAGCGCGCGGGCGGTTGGCGCAACCGTCGCCAGCCCCGCCACCAGCGCCAGCACGCACGCCACCGCCACGAAGTTCATCGGGTCGGTGGGACGCACCTCGGGAACCAGGAACATGGATAGCGGGCGCACCACGACCACCGCAATCGCGAGACCGATTGCCATCCCGGTGCCCACCAGCTTCAAGCTCTGGCCCGCGACCATCGCAAGAACGTCGCCCGGCGCGGCGCCCAGCGCGACGCGAATGCCGATCTCGTGAATCCGCTGCTGCGTGGCATACAGCAAAACTCCGTACAGTCCGATCGAAGCCAGCATCAATCCGAATAGCGCCATCCCTCCCAGCACCGCGGCCCCCGCGCGGCTCGGCAGCAACGCATAGTTGAAAACCTCGCGCATGACCTTGGTCCGCACCGAGGCCTTGGCGTCCAGTTCCCCGAGCGTCTCATCCACTTTCCGGGCCATCGCTTCCGGCGGACCGGTGGTGCGCACAAAGAGGCACGCGCCGCGACGCGTCGCTAGCTGGGCAAAAGGCGTATAGAGCGCCATCGCGTCCTTTTCTCCCAAGGTGGCGTAGGTGCTGTTGCGCGCTATGCCCACCACTGTCGCATCGCGATTGTCGGGAAAGCGAAGGACGTGGCCCACCGGATTGGTATCGCCGAACAGTCGCCGCGCCATGTTCTGGTTCAGAATCACGACGCCGGGCGCGCCCGCGCGGTCCGCATCGAGGAATGCGCGGCCTTCGAGAATGGGAATCGCCATGATCCGGAAGTAATCCGGTCCCACGGAGTTGCCATTGTACTCGACGCGTACCGTGCGGCTGCCCGCGTCTGGCCGAAGCTGTTCGTTGGGCCGGTTGAAAGCCAGGAACGGGTTCAGCGGCAACGCAATCGCCGGCGAGGCCGCCTCAATTCCCGGCAGCGCGCGCAGCCGGGCGAGCGCCGTATCCACGAATTTCTCAGGGTCGGATTGACCTTGTACCGCAGCCGCAATGGTGTGAGCCGTGTCGAATCCCGCGTTGAATGACGTGGCGCTGATCAGGTTGCGCAGGAACAGCAGTCCGGCGCTGAGCAGCACGATCGATACTGCCAGTTGCCCGATCACCAGCGCGCTCCGCAGCCGGCTGCCCGCCGGTCCGCTTTGCCGGCCGCCCTCCTTGAGCGCGCCGCCAATTCCCGCGCGGGTCGCTCTGAGCGCCGGCACCAGCCCGGTCGCCAGTGTCACTACAAAGGCGACTACACACGAGTAAGCCAGCAGCATGCGGTCCGGTTGGACGATTAACTCGATCGCGAGCGGCGTCGGAATGTGAAAACCGCTCAGCGCTCTGGTAAGCCAGAGGTTGAGCAGCAGACCGGCGCCAGTTCCGAGCATGGCCAACAACAAGCTCTCCGTGAGCAATTGCCGCACCAGGCGGCCGCGGCTGCCGCCCAGCGACATGCGGATGGCGATCTCCCGCGAACGGGTAAGAGCGCGCGCCAGCAGCAGGCTGGAAATGTTGGCGCACGCGATCAGCACCACCACCGCCGTCACGATCACCAGCATGCCGAAGAACGCCAGCGCCGGGATCACCATCGGGCCACCCATCTCCCGCAAACGGTCCATCCCGCCGATTCCGTTAAGCTGCACCTCCTCGGTCCACTTGCGATTCGCCTCCGGGTACACGCGATCCAGATCGCGGCAAATCGGCCGCAGACGGGCATACGCCGCCTGACGCGTCAAACCCTGTGGCAGCCGTCCATAAAGCATGAATCCTGCCGGATCCTTGGTCAGGTAAAGGTCGGGCGTGAAACCAAAACCCACCAGCATGCGATGGTCGCGAGGCAATACGCCGACGATCGTGTATGGTTTCGAATCCAGCTCCAGTTTGCGGCCGAGCACGTTCGGATCGCCGTTCAGGCGATTTCTCCAGAAGCCGTACGTCACCACCGCCGCGTCCGTTTCGCCGCGCTCGATGGGCCGCCCCATGGCGACCGGAATTCCCACTACCTGGAAGAAGTTGTCGCTGACGTGAGTCCCGGCCAGGTAATAAGAACGGTTACCGTTGCGCCAGTTCACCGGAAGCTCGTGGTTCTCGCCGGCGACCCCGTCGAACACGTGTGCATCCTTGAAGAAGCGATATTGCGCTACCGTGACCCATCGGTTGCCGCGCGTGGAAATCTCGACCAGCGATTGCGCATCGCGGCAGGAGGGCTCGCTGAAGAGCGCTTCCCGCGCGACGCTGAACATGGTCGTGTTGGCGCCGATTCCCAGCGCCAGCGAGCCAACCGCCGCCAGCGCCATGGCAGGATTGCGCCGCAACGCGCGCGCCGCATAGCGGAGATCGCTCGCAAGGTCCTCCAGCCAGCGCAATTGCCACGCCGAGCGCGTCTCTTCCCCGCTCCGCAGCGTGGAACCAAATTCCCGCCGCGCTTGCCGCCGGGCGTCGGCGGCGGCGAGGCCAGCCACTTCCAGCTCGTCCGCGCGGGCCTGGATGTGGAACCGCATCTCTTCCTCGAATTCCCGATCGAACCGCGAACGCCTGATTAAATAGCCAAGGCGGTTGCCGATTTCAGTCCAGAACGCCATGCGAGCCTCCCGTTCAGGCGGTGCGCATCACAAGCTGGATGGCGCGCACCAGGCGATCGAATTCCCCTGCCTCTTGATCGAGCTGCTTACGGCCTTCCGGTGTCAGCTTGTAGAAGCGGGCCTTGCGATTGTTCTCGGAAACGCCCCACTCCGCCGCCAGCCAGCCCTTCACCAGCATGCGGTTCAGCGCCGGATACAGCGAGCCGTCTTCCACTTGCAGCCCCTCGCGCGAAGCTTCCTTGATCCGCTTGACGATGGCGTATCCATGCAGAGGACCGCGGCTCAGCGTCCGCAGAATCAGCAAATACAGCGTTCCCGGAAGCAGCTCCGGCGCGGAATTCGTTTCCATTTTTCCCTGTCCAGACTAGGTATAGATCAGATAGCGGAGGAAGTCAAGGGATTTTCGTATCTGAAAACCCGGTAACGCCGGCGATCTTGTCGCCGGTGATTTACCGCGATCCCCGGGCCTCCGAGGCGGTTTTTCGCGGCCGGTCGCGCCACGGCCAGCCTAATCGATCACCCGATTGAGGATGGGCTGGTACGCATCGATCCGCCGATCGCGCAGGAACGGCCAATGGCGCCGCACTTCCTCGATGCGGCGCGGATCGCATTCCACGATGAGCGTCTCTTCTTTTTCGTGACCCGCTTCGGCGAGCATCTGGCCGAACGGATCGGCCACGAACGATGCGCCCCAGAATTCCAGACCGCGCTCCGGAGGCCCTTCGAATCCCACCCGGTTCACCGCCGCCACGTAGAGCCCGTTGGCGATGGCGTGGCCGCGCTGGATGGTGCGCCACGCGTCGTGCTGCGCCGCGCCAACTTCCTGCTTCTCGGCCGGGTGCCAGCCAATCGCGGTGGGATAAAACAACACCTGCGCGCCGCCCAGTGCGGCCAGGCGCGCCGCCTCCGGATACCACTGGTCCCAGCACACCAGCGGCGCGATGCGCGCGTAACGGGTGTCGAAGCAGCGGAAGCCCAGATCGCCCGGCGTGAAATAATACTTCTCGAAATACAAGGGATCGTCGGGGATGTGCATCTTGCGGTACATCCCGAGCAGCAACCCATCGGCATCGAACACCAGCGCCGTGTTGTGATACACGCCCGCCGCGCGGCGCTCGAAGATGGAGCCGATAATCACCACCGCCAGCTCCCGCGCCAGCCGCGACAGGCTTTCCACGGTCGGCCCGGGCACCGGCTCGGCCAGGTCGAAGAATTTCGCGTCTTCCTCGCGGCAAAAATATTGCGAGCGGAACAGCTCCGGCAGGCAAACGATCTGCGCGCCGCGGCCGGCAGCCTCGCGGATGCGCCATTCGGCCTTGGCCAGATTCTCGTTCGGATCCACCGAGCACGCCATCTGGATGAGCCCGATCCGGAACTTCGAGTGCTGCACGTCACTATTGTAGCGGGCGGCGCTTGTCCGAAATCGTACGCGGCCCGTGAGCCGCCAGGAGATTCATCGGCATCCAACCAACGTCAACCCGCGCAGCAATGCGCCAAGGAGGGTACAATGCCATACGTTGCTGTCGGGAAGGAAAACTCCGGCAACATCGATCTCTACTATGAGGACCATGGCTCCGGTGCGCCGGTCGTCCTGATCCACGGATATCCGCTCAGCGGTGCTTCCTGGGAGAAGCAGACCGCGGCGCTTCTGGCCGCCGGTCACCGTGTGATCGCCTATGACCGCAGAGGATTCGGCAGGTCCAGCCAGCCAACCACCGGCTACAACTACGACACCTTCGCCGATGACCTGCACCAGCTCGTGACGAAGCTCCAACTTCGCGATTTCGCGCTGGCCGGCTTCTCGATGGGCGGCGGCGAAGTGGCGCGCTACATCGGGAAATATGGTTCGACGGGCGTGAGCAAGGCGGTCTTCATCTCGTCGGTGCCTCCGTTCCTGCTCAAGACAGCGGACAATCCGGAGGGTGTGGACGGCGCCGTCTTCGCGGGGATCGAGAAGGCCGTCGCCGCCGACCGGTACGCGTTCTTCACCGAGTTCTTCAAGAACTTCTATAACACGGATCTCCTGCTGGGCAAACGTGTCAGCGAACAGGCGGTTCATGCGAGTTGGATCGTCGTAGCCGGCGCCTCCCCCACCGCCAGTCTGGCTTGCGTGCCGACCTGGTATGAGGACTTCCGCAAGGATCTGGCGCGCGTCGACATACCGGCGTTGGTCATCCAAGGCGATGCGGACCGGATTGTGCCCATCGGCGCTTCGGGACTGCGGACCGCCAAACTAATCAAAGGCTCCCGCCTGGTGGTGGTGAAGGAAGGTCCGCATTGCATCACCTGGACCCACGCCGAAGAGGTCAACCAAGAACTGGTGAGCTTCCTCGGCAAAGGGATCGGCAAGGGCGCGGGTTCGGCGACGTAGCACATCAGTTCGCAATTACGATGACGTATTCGCGCGATTCGCGGGCGAGGCATGCCTCGCCCCTGCAAGGGCCGTAGGGGCCGGGCATGCCCGGCCCAGCATGCCGCGAAGCGTTCGGCCGTCGCCGGAAATACGTCACTGAATTTACGAGAACGTGTACTTAGCCTATGCCAGATCTTCTCAAGCGTGACGGTTCTTCGCTAGCGTCCTGTCCGGCAAGTGCGCAGCGAAATTCCGGGGTCCTGTATCAGGGCACGGCTTCAGCCGTGCCGAAATCGGATCTACTATACATGGCCTTTAGGCCCTGTGAATAGAGCGATAAGCCCCGCGGAGATCATGTCGCAAACCTCGGAGGCGGGACGCTAATACGCTTTCGCGATCACCGCGCGCCGGTCCACCGGTTCCCCGGTGACGATGCACTTGCCCGCGCCGTCGAACTCGTCGACCAGCGGGATGTTGCGCACGGTGGCCTTGAACTCGCGCACGCGCGCGTCGCAGCGCGGATCGTCCTTGAGGTGCGCCATCACAAATCTCCCGCCGCCTTTCTCGGCGCTCACATCGGCCAGAATGGATTCCACTTCCGCCACCGAATTCGCCAGCACCGTGTTGTCCTTCAGCCGCTGCCGGGCCACCCGCAGCAAGTCCGCCTGCATGGCCTCCAGCGTGGCCGGCAAGCGCGCCGCCAGCTCGTCCTGCCCGACCGGTTCCTTGACGCCCGTATCCCGCCGCTTGATCACGATCTTGCCCGCGGCCAGGTCGCGCGGACCCAGTTCCAGCACCACCGGCACGCCGCGCCGCTCCCAATGGAAGAACTTCGCGCCGGGCGTCTGTCCTTCGCGATCGTCCACCTTCGCGCCCACCTCGGCTGCGATGCGGTGGGCCGCTTCGAGCACTTGCCCGCGCTCGTTATCCTTGCGATAGATCGGCACCAGCACGGTCTTCACCGGCGCCAGCTTGGGCGGCAGCACCAGCCCCTTGTCGTCGGAGTGCGTCATGATGAGGCCTCCGATCAGCCGCGTGCTCACGCCCCAGCTTGTCTGCCAGACGTAGTCGAGCTGCCCTTCCTTGTTTTGGAACTTTACAGCAAAGGCCTTACCGAAATTCTGCCCCAGGTCGTGGCTGGTGCCGGCCTGTAGCGCCAGGCCGTTCTGCATCATGGCTTCCATCGAGTAGCTCTTCAGCGCGCCGGCGAATTTCTCGGCCCCGGTTTTCACGCCCTTGATTACCGGCATCGCCATCAGGTTCTCCGCCACGTCGGCGTAGATATCGAGGATGCGCAGCACTTCCTCGATCGATTCCTCGTGGTTCGCGTGAGCCGTATGGCCCTCCTGCCACAGAAACTCACTCGTCCGCAGAAACAGCCGCGTGCGCAATTCCCAGCGCATCACGTTGGCCCACTGGTTGAGCAGCATCGGCAGGTCGCGCCAGCTCTGTATCCACTTGGAGAAGAAGTGGCCGATGATGGTCTCCGAGGTCGGACGAATCACGTACGGTTCTTCCAGTTCCTTCCCGCCCGCGATGGTCACCACCGCCAGTTCCGGCGAGAAGCCCTCCACGTGCTCGGCTTCCTTGTGCAGAAAGCTCTGCGGGATGAGCATC
>Ga0116126_1002503_pt1 | contig 10439 bp, 5 predicted proteins | sample June2015DPH_16_5_FD_89730 | JGI IMG/M metagenome (GOLD analysis project Ga0116126, IMG submission 89730) | Peatland microbial communities from SPRUCE experiment site at the Marcell Experimental Forest, Minnesota, USA - June2015DPH_16_40 | ecosystem: Environmental > Terrestrial > Soil > Wetlands >... | reverse complement strand
TTCGACGGCACGGGCCTGTTCCAGTTTGCGCTGGTGGACGGCACTGGCGCGACCAATTACTGGAGCAACGACGGCACGGCTGTCGGCCAGCCGAGCGCCGCAGTATCGCTGACCGTGATGAAGGGCTTGTACTCCGTCCTGCTTGGGGACACGACGCTAACGAACATGGCGGCGATTCCGGTTGCGGTGTTCACCAATGCGGACGTGCGACTACGAGTGTGGTTTAACGATGGCGTGACCGGCTTCCAACAGTTGTCGCCCGACCAGCGCCTCGCCGCTGTTGGCTTCGCGCTGATTTCGGCCAGCGTGCCGGATGGCAGCATCACCTCCAACAAAATCGCGGCAGGAGCCGTGGGGCCATCCGCTCTGGCCGTGGGCTTGATGACCGCATCCGACATCAGCAACAACTTCGTCACGGCCTCACAGGAATCGACTGTCAGCAATCTGGCGGCGTCGGCAGCGAGCACCAACTTCGTCGCCGCCGCCTTGGCGGGGGCGACGTTCTCCAATGTGGCAAGCTCCTACATCGTCCATCTGGATACTGGCGTGACCAATTTCTACCCCAACCTCTACACCTGTCTGACCAGCATGACCAACAACTGCCACGCCTACGTTAATGGCGTTTATACCTACACAAAAACCGGGTCGCTCGTTGAAAACCTCGGTGGAGAACAGGCGATGTTTAATTTTACGCGCCTCACCAATGTCATTGTTGACGGCTCTCCGGGAACAAGGTTCGTCGTGGACAATCAATGCGCGAACGATACCGTGTCGGGCAAACTCCAGTTTCTTGACGCCAATTATGCGGCCAACATTACCGTTCGCAATCTTGAGTTTGAGTTCAAGGCTCGGAACGCAAACCAGACAAACGTGAACATGTGCTTTCTTTCTGCCGCAGGCGTGACCAACGGCCTGTTCCAAAACATTCACGGCCAAGACGAGTATTACGTCACGAATGGGCCAGTAGCATCGCCACATGGCTCGGACATGATGATTGTGGCAGCAGGAAGCACATACCACAATCTTACGTTTGACAACTGTGTAATGGGACAGATTCTTCCGCCTTCGCTGTATCCAACTAATAGTTATCCGTTGGAGAGCACATTCTGCACTGCCCATACTTCGCCAAACAGCGATGTTACGCTTAAAAATTGTGTGCGGTACGGGGTTGAATATCCTGAGTCCTTCTGGGATGGTGTAAGTGCCGGCGACAATGTGAACGTCATTTACGACAACTGCCGTGTGCCGTATATGGGGGGAATAATAGCCCTCACAGGCTTTACTCCGTACAACACAGGTGCCACCGTAGATGACTGGACGAATATGGCGTACTGGTTTGGCGAGACAGAGAACCGCTCGTATTATTTCACCGACACCGACCCGATTTTCTTCGGTTGGGATTGCTGGTCGAATCAGGACTGTTGCACCGTATTTCCAACGAACAGCCCGGTTGCAATGGCTTTGGCTTTGGGTGGAAGTTCTGGACTTATCACCAACGGCGGTAACGCCAATCTCTTCAGCCTCAACCTCTCCGGCAACGCATCGGTCAGCGGTGTTCTCTCTGCGGGCCAATTTTCCGCCTACAACGGCGGATTTCGGGTAGCCAACAATGCAATGACGGTGGCCATACCAAGCACACTGACAAACGTAACGCAGTCAGCAGGCGCGAACTGGGTCGGCCAATCGCCGGTCACGCTGTCCTCGAACTACGTTGGGGCTAGCTTCGGCATCGGCACACTCAATGTGACGTACACCAATTATGCTAATACTTTCCCGCAATACTTCGCCGGCGTCTGGCAGGGGCCACTTATTTCGCTTGGGGCTCATCCGTGGCTCGTCGTCTTCTACAACAACACGAACGAATGGGGCATCCTCAACAAGAATGCCTTCCAACCCAACGCACTGGGCGATGTCAACGCCATCAGCACCAACGGCGGCGTCACATGGTACACCAATAGCGGCTATCAATCCTCAGTGACTATCGGCTCGTCCATCGGGGGAAACATAGCCGTCAGCGGCTCCGGCGCATTTAACGGAGCCGTCCCAGGCCCGGTCAACATGGCGCAGGGCGCAACTGTTGGCGGCACATCAGTCGTGTATTCCGTTACCGGCCCCGGACTAAGCACGGTGGGCGGCGCGGTAACATTGAGCACCAATGGCTGGTCGTTTGGCGGGGGCGGCGCGCTGGTCGCCGTGACCAGCGACAAGCAACTCGGTACAGCACCCGCGGGTTCTGGACTGCCCCAAAGTGCGTATCTAGCTCTGCCAACTAACTCTGTTGCCCCTGCGGGTTACACGCTCCTTGGAACAACGAAGATAACGTATAAGTATCAAGTTGGAACAAAGAGGAAGACTGCAACTGTAACTCTCAACCTCTACCAGAAAGATTAGCGTCCATACCCGTTAGTCGCGTCCGTCATCTGGGTGAACCAATCATGAAGGCCAGAATCTTCATCGCCATCGCACTTGGCATTGCGGTGACGCTCAGCGCGCACGCCCAAGTGCCGGGCATCATCAATTATCAAGACCACATCGTCGATGGCGGCGGTTTGCGCACAACCAGCGCCAATTACACGATGGACGGCAGTGTCGGCGGCATCGGCGGGATTTCCAGCGCTTCGGCGGACACAGCCAAGGCTGGCTACATCGGTCAACTCACCGAGGTGGTCAGCCTGACCGCCACCGGCACACCCGCGTCGGTTAATGAGGGTGCAACTAGCCAACTCAGCGGCACGGCAACTCTCGACGACATGACGGTCACCACGCTGACCGGCGGCGACATCGATTGGGGCATCGTGACGTACCCGTTCCAGTCGGTTGACGGCAACGGTGTGCTGACGGCGGTGGCCAACGTCTATGCGTCCCCGGTCGGCACCGTCACCGGCTACTACCTCGGCGAGACCGGCAGCGCGAGCGTGGAGGTGCTCGGTTCGTACGCCAGTTCCGGCATTGCCGATTCCTGGCTCGTCCAGTATTTTGGGATGCCGCCCAACGCCGACGCCGCACCGACCGCCGATGCCGACGGCACCGGCCAGAACAACCTGTTCAAGTACGTGGCGGGGCTCGACCCGACCAACCCGGCGTCGGTGTTCGTGCTGCAAATCCAGAACGTGCCCGGCCAACCGACGCAGAAGTATCTGTTGTTCAATCCCGTGGCGGGCGGGCGGACGTACACGCCGCAGTTTTGCACAAACGATGGTCAACGGCTCGTGGGCGACGTTGACGGGCACCGGCGGCCCGACGACCAACGTCCCGCAGGCGCAGGTTACCGTCACCGACCTGAGCGCGACCCAACCGCAGAAGTTCTACCGTATCGACATCTCGCTGCCGTAAGCGGTTATCTGGCTACTTCCAGTCGGTCTTCGTGCCGGAAACACCTGTCGGTGTGCCAGAGGTCCACAAATTCGCGTTCGGCGGTGGTACCGACCACGGAGCGGGTGTGGGCTTGGCTGCTGACGGCACCGGGCTGGCCGCCGCATTGGTCTTGCCCCAGGCGGACAATGGCGCCGCATTCGTTCGTGTCCACAGCCACGATTGCGCTGGACCGGAGGACGCCGATTCCCCGGTTGGCGCCGCTGGCAATTTGTTCGTTTCGACCACCCCGGGCATCGGCGATTGCGGCACACTTTGCGCCGGCGGTGCCGGCGCCTGTGGCGTAGTAGCCGTCGGAACGGGTGACGGCGGCGTGGCAGCGTCCGGTGTCGGGACGTTCAATGTGGGCGAGACCGGCGGATGAGCCACGGTCGTCGGTGGCAGCACGTCTTTCGGCGCCGTTTGCTGCGAATACGCGGCGCACGCAACGCTGGCCGTCAACACGACAGCCACCATTGCTCTTATCCGCGATGTGTTCATTTCCTTAGAAAGCCTATCAGACCATGCCGGCGTGTCAATTGCCGGCCCCGATCTGATCGGGGCTGGCGCGAATCGGTGCCGCGTCCTTGGTGCTGGCGTACTGTGACGACTTGCTCCATGCGTCGGTCAGCGAAAACTCTACATAGGGCCGGTCGGCGGCCCGAATGGTGTCTTTGCGATTGGCCACCCAAATCCTGTCAGCCGTCAGGTCGTAAATCACCGTTTGCAGGTTCGACTTCATGGCGATCTGCCGCGCCAACTCCTGGATTGTGCTCACATCCAACTTACCCTGCATCTGCTGGACAAGTTGCGTCTGCTTGTTCTCGTAGTGACCGCCGTACACCACGTCATGAAACTGCGGCAAGGTCTCGCCGTCAACGGCGAGCGTGTCACTCTCGTTCGCGTGATAGGTCAGGCATCGTTGCGCGGACGTGACCATCCCGATGGGCTCGTCACGTTTGTCGCCGAGAAAATACACGTACGAATTCGTGCGGCGCACCGCCCGAATGATCGCCGCGCCTTCATCGGCCGTGTCAGCGTACCGCAGCACGTTCTTCAGCAGAAACGGCATCGGAGTGCCCGCCAGCGTCTTGCCACCCGGCGGAACACCGAATCCCATCTCACTGAGCGCCACGCCTTTCTCGTTCACGCCCGAGATCGCGCCGACAAACCCGACCCAGCCAATGGTCACGTACTGGTTCGCGTTGTCGGTGGTCGGACGATACACCGTAATCAGCGGACGGCGCTGGAGGTTGAAGTTGGCGCCATAGTCGAGGATCCGAAGCTGATACACGTGGCCGTCGCGCGTCGCGCTGCCCTTGGCGACCATGCCGCTGCAACTTGTCTCGCCCACGTCGGGTATGGCGTGCATCTGGTGAATCAGATCCAACGGGACGCCGCTGCCCGCTGCCAAACCCGCCATTTCTTCTAGGTCCTCCTTTGGCGTGTATGGCTCCATCATGTTCCAAGCGCGGTGGAGCAGTTCGCCGATGATATCGTCCTCGTCGCGTCGCGAGATCCACTTCGAGTTGCGCAACTCTTTCGGCAGAAACTTGTCGGCGCCCGCTTGCACGTCGCGAATCGTCGCGCCGACCCGATCGGCGAGCAGTCGCCCATGCTCGTAACCCATCTCGTAGGGCGTGCCGCTCACGTAAAGCACGGTAATGCAATTGTCGCCCTCGCCAACGGACTCGACACGGCCAACGTGCTCGACCGTGCAATCTGGCTTCGGAGGGGTGAGTATCTTCTCGACCTTGGGATTGTTCATCACCAGGGTCTTCGCGACCGTTCCGCAGCCTATGGCGATCGCGGCACACAGACACACTCCACCCGAAAGCTTGCTCTTACTCATGGCATTCGTTGCCGTCGGTTCTCTGCCCGTAATGTACGCGCATTTCGAGACGACGCTAGTGGGCCAGCGACGGGCGGATTTACCAGTGGTAATCAACCCCGTTCAGCAGGGGATTGTTCCGTTGCCAGATGTTCGTTTGGTTGGTGGACGAGTTCGTCGATGACAAGGTCACCAAGCCACCGTTGGGCGCAGCCGAATTCGTCGGCGAAAGCAAGAGTGCGGACGACACGATGGCATTGAGCTTGTCTTGCGAACCTCCCGGGGCGGACGCCATTGATTTCGTGAGCAATTCCTGGGTCGTTGGTATATTTAACGGCATCGGGCGCGACGGGGAATTCACCGCCGACGAAGAAGCAGGCGGCGGCGCTGTCGCCGGCGGAATGTCCACGGGCGCAGGATGCGGCACGGCGATTTGTAGCTGCATCGGCTCGACTGCTAGGGGGGGTTGCAAGCCAGGCAGGGGAGATGCGACGGGCGAATTCGTGATTGTGGGCGCGGACGATGGGGCCGTCATGCTTCCGACTTGCCCCCAAACAGCCACGGGGGCTAGAAATGCCGCGGTCAACGCACCAACGAACTGTCGCGCTCCCATCATTATCTCGTGTCAAATTACTGGAGAACACCAAACGTGTCCAGTTCTCGTAAGGAATTGGTCGGCGACTTGACTTGTGAAAACGTTTCGATAAGCTTCCGCCCGCGACTCCTATTATGAGCACCTGGAAAGTAGCGCTGTTATCTGCGCTAATAGTCACCGCCCTGTGGTTTCTTTCGCCGTCGCGTTCGGGGCAGGCGCCCCAACCGGGCGTTCAGGAAATCAGCATCATGGGCCTCGGCCCCGTCTCCGGCTCCCAGGGCGACGCCATCCGCGACTTCGAAGAGCAAAGCCGCCAAGCTCACGAAAAAGATCCATCCAAGCCGATCTACCACGTCATTAGCGGCCAGGAAGCTTCCCGCGATGCGATATCGGACCCGACACGGTTCCTCGTGGGCGTGGCCGGCGGAATGCCGCCCGATGTGATTCGGTTTGACCGTTACGCCGTGACGGAATGGGCCGCGCGCGGCGCGTTCGCCGACATCACGCCGCTCATCGAGAAGGACCGCGCCAGCGGTCGGCCGGACGAGATCGTGCCGGAGAATTATTTCGACTCGTGCTGGGACGAGGTTGTCTTTCGCAATCCCGTCACCGGCAAGAAGGGCGTGTACGGCGTTCCCGAGAAAGTGGATAACCGCGTCCTGTTCTACAACAAAGACCTCCTCAAACGCGCCGGCTACGTCGACGAGAAAGGCGAGGCGCGTCCGCCGAAGACCTGGGATGAACTGGCGGAGATGGCGATCAAGCTGACCGAGCACGATTCCTCCGGCGCCATCAAACGCCTCGGGTTCGCCCCCGGCGCGTCCAACGGCTCGCAGGGCAATGCCTGGCTGTACCTCTACGGCTGGATGAATGGCGGTCATTTCATCAGCGCCGACGGCAAACGCTGCACGCTCAACGATCCACCCATCGTCGATGCCCTCAACTGGCTGACCAAGGTGTACGATTCAATGGGCGGCGCGACCGCCGTCAAAGCGTTCGAGTCCACGGTACAGTCCGGCGACCTCGACCCATTCATCACCGGGAAGCTGGGGATGAAGATTGACGGTTTCTGGCAGATCACCGACACCGTGGCGCAATATGGCCGGAGCGTGAACTGGGGGATCGCCCGACCGCCGATCCCGCAGTGGCAGATCGACAGCGGCAGCCGCACGTGCACGTGGGTCAGCGGATGGTGCTACGCGATTCCGTCCACGGCCAAGCACAAGGAGGCGGCGTGGGAGTTGTTGCGGTACCTGTCCAGCCAGCGCGCCAACGAAATCATCGCCGACACCACCCGGCTCAATCTCGCCTCGCAGGGACGCATCTTTGTCCCGACACAGAACGCGAACAAGAAGATCAATGAATTCCTCTTCCAGAAGTATGTGATCAACGACCCGCAGATGGACCCGAGAATCGGCCGGGCGGTGAAGGTGTTCAATGACCTGCTCGAAGGCCAGCCGTATCGCCCGGTCACCCCCGTGGGGCAGTTGATGTGGAACCAGCAGCTCACGGCCACCGACAACGCCATCTTCCACAAGAAATCGCCCCAGCAAGCGCTCGATGACGCCACGATGATCGTCCAACGCGATCTGGACCGCATCCTCAGCCCGCCCCGTGGCACGTTGGTGAATTGGAACTGGTTTTTCGTCCTGTACGCCGTTCTGCTGGTCGGGGCTGCCGTGGGAGTTTATCATTGGGACACAAACGCGAACCTGCGCCAGCGGTTGGGCAACGCGCTCGGCGCGGTCGGCGGCAAAGGGCTGGCCAACCGCGGAGGCGGCCTCGAAGGGTTGCAGAGCAGCTATTTCCGCTCGCAATGGAAAGGCGGCTGGCTGTGCGCGCTGCCGTGGATCATCGGGTTTGTCGTGTTCACCGGCGGGCCCATCCTGTTTTCCATCATCATCAGTTTTTGCCACTACGACATTCTCAACCCCGCGCGATTCACGGGCACGGAGAATTACTTCTGGGCCTTCTCCAAAGACCAACTGTTCTGGAAGTCGATGTGGAATACCATCTACATGGTCATCGGGATTCCGTTGGGCATGACCTTGAGCCTCGGGATCGCGCTCCTGCTCAACCTCAAAGTCCGCGGCATCGCCGTGTGGCGGACGTTCTTTTATCTTCCGTCCATCGTGCCCGCCGTGGCCTCCAGCATCCTGTGGATCTGGATCTTCAACCCGAGCAGCGGCCTGCTCAATGACGCCCTCGCGTCCGTCGGCATACACGGCCCGAACTGGTTGCAGGACGAGCACACGAGCAAACTCTCGCTGATTCTCATGGGGTTGTGGGGCGCAGGCGGCGGCATGATCATCTGGCTCGCAGGACTGAAGGGCATCAGCGAGTCCTACTATGAAGCCGCGTCCCTGGACGGCGCGGACACCTGGCAACAGTTCTGCCACATCACGATCCCGCTGTTGTCGCCGTACATCTTTTTCAACCTGATCATGGGCCTCATCGGCACCTTCCAGATTTTCACGCAAGCGTATATCATGACCCAGGGCGGCCCGGTCGACTCGACCTTGTTTTACGCGTATCACCTGTTCAACAGCGCGTTTCGCTACCTGCAGATGGGGTACGCCGCCGCGCTGGCGTGGGTGCTGTTCGTCATCGTGTTCGGCCTGACCGTGGTGCAATTGAACCTGCAGAAACGCTGGGTGTTTTACGAGGAAGGATGAGCGAACCGTCTCCCATCCAACGCAGCGACGCGTATTACAAGCTCGCGGAATTCAGCCGGGCCTCGTGGATCTACGTGCTGCTGATCGTCGGCGCGATCATTTTCTCGTGGCCGTTCCTGTGGATGGCGACCACGTCGATCAAGATCGACCGCGAGATGTTCGGCGAGAAGATCCACCTCTGGCCGCATCGTCCCATCCCGCAGGTCAAATCGCCGTACATCGACCAGCGTTTTTACGACGACGTGACGGGCAAACACATGGACGAGTTGTTGGCCACGATCGAAGTGGATTTGCAGAACATGGACCCGAGCGTCTGGCCCGATGACGTTGACCGCAATATCGCGATCAAGCAAGTGGCACGCGGTTGTTTCCACAAGCTCCTCGACACGATGCCGTCGTCGTTTTGGGACGGCCCCACCGAAGCCTTGAAAGCCGAAGCGACAAATCGCGTGGACGCCGGCATGGTCCGCGAGATCCTCGCACAGATTCGGCGTCACTTCTCACTGGGCCAGCTCCGCGCCCGTTCCTATGGCCGGCTCGGACCGATTGCGGAGGACCAGCTCGTGTCGGGCACGAACGCCGCCACCGCGTGGCAGATTGGCGGCACGGCGACCACGAAGCTCGTCGAGGTCAATACCAGCGATGAGGGCGAGCCGTATGCCGATGTGGACTACGATTTCTCGACGGGCGATACGCTGACGTTGAGCCAGACATTCACGACGAGTTTTCCCATTCAAGATTTCTATCGACTGCAACTGTATTTGCGCAACGACGATTCCTGGCACGGCCTGACGATGTACATCGAGAAACTCGGCGTGCGATACAAGGCCGTGGAAACCTATGACCTGGGCGATTTCACGTGGGGCATCGGCACCTGGCAGGAGAGGGGACCCGACGACAAAACAAACAAGGTCCGCACGTGGACTGTGTTGGAAGAAGTCGGGCGCGGCCCGCAATACGAGAGCGATCCGCACAAGATCAAGGTGACCCTGGAGTTACAACGCAACTCGGCGCTTGCCGCCTGGTGGGTCAAGGCGCGGCGCAATTACCGGTTCGCGCTCCAGAACATCCCGTTCTTTCGCTACGTCGCCACCAGCCTGTTTCTCGTCACACTGAATCTGGTTGGCACGCTGCTGAGTTGTTCGCTCGTGGCCTACAGCTTCGCCCGCCTGCAGTGGCCGGGCCGCAACTTCTGTTTTGCCCTGATGCTGGCGACAATGATGGTACCGGGGCAGGTGACGATGATCCCCTACTTCCTCATCGTCCGTTCGCTGGGCTGGTATAACACGCTCTACCCACTGTGGGTCGGCAGCTTCTTCGCCAGCGCGTTCAACGTGTTTCTGCTGCGCCAGTTCCTCAAAGGCATCCCGCGCGACCTCGAAGACGCCGCGAAAATCGACGGCTGCGGTTTCTGGCGCGTGTACTGGCACATCATGCTGCCGTTGATCAAGCCCACCCTTGCCGCGATCGCCATCTTCACGTTCATGGGCACGTGGAACGAGTTCATGGGCCCGCTGATTTACCTGCAAGACCAGCGCCTCTATCCGCTCGCGCTCGGCCTCTACGCCTTCCAGGTTTCCGCCGGCGGTTCGATGGGCATGATGATGGCCGGCTCGCTGCTTATGACCACCCCCGTCATCATCATCTTCTTCTTTGCCCAGAAATACTTCATCCAGGGCGTCACATTGACCGGCATGAAGGGATGATGTGACGGGTGGCCTGCCGTCGTTGCGCGTGTAGAGGCGGTTCTGACCCGTGTTGGTGAATTCCGTTCGCCGCCTCACTCCTCGTTGCCGCCGCCGTAGCCGAAGTAGTTCCTCGACTTGATGATGTCGCGGACGGCGGCTGGGACCATGGCTTCCCACGCGGGATCGCCCGCGCGGATTTTCTTCAGCAAGTCGCTGTACTTGATGTCAAGATTACTCGTATTGACGCCCTGCAAATCTTCGATGAGCCGGTTCGTCCAGAGATGGGCGAGAATGTGCCG
>Ga0116126_1002499_pt1 | contig 10452 bp, 5 predicted proteins | sample June2015DPH_16_5_FD_89730 | JGI IMG/M metagenome (GOLD analysis project Ga0116126, IMG submission 89730) | Peatland microbial communities from SPRUCE experiment site at the Marcell Experimental Forest, Minnesota, USA - June2015DPH_16_40 | ecosystem: Environmental > Terrestrial > Soil > Wetlands >... | reverse complement strand
TAACGGTTCTGTACTTGCCAGAAGTTAACCCCCCTTTGAAGCCCTCCGGCCCTTCCCGAAACATTCGCAACAGCGCTTTCTCCTGCCTCTCGTTGAGCTGGCCGCGCAGGCGGTCGAGCAACCTGGTTTTGTCGATCAGGAATTCGATGAACGCAATCGTGCGCCGCTGCGCCTCGATGGTAATTCCGGCAAACCACGCGAGCCACTCGGTGATCTCATTGCTTTTGTTGGCCGCCTCCAGCGCGGCGTAGTAGCGCGCGCGCCGGCCGAGAATCGTTGCCGCGAGCATGATCAGCGATGGCTGACCCAGGCTTTGCGCGAGGCATTTTTCGGCAAGCGCGCGCCCGATGCGGCCATTGCCGTCCTCGAACGGATGAATCGATTCAAAGTACAGATGTGCAACCCCTGCTCTGGTGACTGCGGGCAGTGGCTCCGCGCCGGCCGGAGCGGTCCGGTTGAACCACTGAATAAATCGCTCCGTCTCCGAAGGAACCTTCTCTGCAGGAGGCGCCTCAAAGTGAGTGGTCGGGGAACCCATCCGTCCCGACACCACTTGCATCGGCTCCGCGCTGGTGCGATAGCGGCCCATGTCCGCCAAGTCCCGCCTTCCGCTCATCACCATCTGGTGCCACGCAAAGAGCATCTCGTCTGAAAGCGGCGCAGAGAAGGATCTGTAGAGATCCACCATCATCTCGGAGATGCCACGCTCCGCGGGCGCAGCTCGCCGGTCATCGCCAGCTAATCCCAGTTGCCGCTGGATGGAAGACTGAACGCTTGCCCGGTCTAAAATCTCGCCTTCGATCTCCGAGGTGGTGAGCGCTTCCGTACTCATCGCCTCGACCGTCAGTTGGTCGCGGTCTTCGTCCCCAAGGTGCTTAATCGCCCCCACGTACGTCCCACCTCCGACCAGGAACTGCTGTTCCGCAAGGGCGAGCCTGCGCCGATCCCACGTGAATACCGGCCAGTCCGGTAGTTCCCAGTTCCACAACATGAGCGATAGCGACTCCTTCTATCGCTCACATTCTAGCATATTAATGAGCGATAGCCATCCATTCTATCGCTCATCATCCCAACCCCTCTGCCCGTGGGCTGATTAAGCACTTCATTCCAGTAGCTTACGCGACAGAACGGGTTCCAGCTAAACACCCAGTATATTAGGTTATTCTCTTGAATTTACATTAAAGCCCTAATATACTAGGGTCATGTTGACGCTGAACTCTCTAGGTGAGCAGATTGCCACCAAACGCAAAGCGCTGCGTCTCACGCAGCCCGCGCTCGCGAAAAAAGCCAGGGTTGGTCTCTCCACCCTCGAAGCGCTGGAGAACGGGCGCCTGGGCGAGCTGGGGTATTCCAAGATTACGAATATCCTCACTGCCCTGGGGCTGGATCTGAAGCTGCAGGAAGCGAGCGAGCGCCGCCGGCCGACGCTTGAAGATCTGATGAACGAGGAACGCAATGATCAAAGTCTGGACCGACGCCGCTGAGGCGGGATTGCTGGACCATCACGGCGAACGCGGCAGCACCTTCGCGTATATGCCTGGCACGGCACCCGAGCGCGCCGTCTCGGTTACCATGCCGGTCAGGCTTGAGTCCTGGAGCGTGCCTTTTGGCCTGCCCCCTATTTTCGAGATGAACCTGCCCGAAGGCGCATTGCGCGAACGTCTTCGTCTTGCCTTTGCAAAGGCCACAGGCACGTTCGACGAATTCGACCTGCTTGCGGTCGTCGGGCGTTCGCAGGTAGGACGCGTTCGCTATACCGGCGACAAAGAGCAGCTTCACGAGGACGTACCCTTTCAGTCCGTCGACGAGATCCTGGCGCGACGACGCGACGGCGATCTGTTTCGCTACCTGCTTGAGAAATTCGCGGTCTATTCCGGCATCAGCGGCGTGCAGCCCAAAATCCTCGTGCGTGACGAGCAAGCCTTCGCCCAGATGCAGCACGGCCCCCGCCTCTCTCAGAGCCACCGAGGCGCTACCCATATCGTGAAACTATGGGAGCCGAACGAATACCCGCAGCTCGCTGCCAACGAGCACTTCTGCCTCACCGTCGCGTCCAGATGCGGGCTCGAAGTGCCACCCTACCGGCTTGCCGAAGACGGCATGGCGCTCGTCATAGACCGGTTTGATCTCCGCCCCGACGGCACGTACCGCGGGTTTGAGGACTTCTGCGCGCTCAACGCGCGCAGAACCGACGAAAAATACCGCGGGAGCTATGAAACCTCGATCATCAAACGCTTCCAGCAATTCGCGAACTCGCCGAACGTCAATGACGATCTTGAAAAGCTATTTACACTCATCGCACTCAATTGCGCGCTCCGCAACGGCGACGCGCATTTGAAGAATTTCGGAATCGTCTACGACGACGTGCTCGGGGAAGCAAGGCTCGCCCCCGGCTATGACCTCGTCACCACCTCCGTCTATTTGGCCAAGGACACCATGGCCCTCACTCTTAATGGAAGCACCCGCTGGCCCAGCGCCAAGGAACTCCGCAAGCTTGGCGAGACCCGACTGGGAAGCCCGCCCTCCAGGATTAAACAGATTCTGGAGCGCATCGACGAGGCAATTTCCGCCACCAAAGCGGATGTCCGTGCTTACATCAAGCAACAGCCCGACTTTGCAGAAACCGGAGAGAGGATGCTCCAGGAATGGGAGAAAGGCGCCTCTTACTCTCTTCGGCCGAGTCCGTGAGAAGCCAAGGGACACCGACGACCTCCCCTGGGCCGTTTCCTCTCCCCGTCTTCAATACCCGGTTATGTTTTGTGCTGCGCAAATTGCCCACAGAGCCATCGTCAGCACATAAAGCAGGATCGTCGCCTATAGAACACTTCCATGCACACAAAACATAATTAGGCAAAACGGACTACATAGCGGCCATTGAATCGGACATCTGATGTCTTATGTTTCGTGCAATCTAATGATATACATATACTTATGTGGGCCAATGATGCGGCCATCGAAGCGGACATTAATCCGGAAGATCGGGGCGAATCGCCCCCTGATGGAGCCCCTGCTCATCCCGGAGGATTCACGCCACCGGGGGCGCTTAATGACCTTGCCTTCGACCTCACTCAGAAGTCCGCAGGCTTCCGTCGCAGTATGCCCCCTAAGGTAGAGGGCTCGTGCCAAACGAAAGCCGATAGACGTTAAAAAAACTCATCCCCGGCGGATTTCCTTGTGGGGAATGATTCATCGGCCTGTAAGAGGAAATAGGCCGGCCACGCGGCATCGAGACCCCATGCCTTCGCACATGGGGAAATGACGACAGGCTTGAGTTCACTTGTGCGAGTGAGGCTGTCTAATGGCCCAGTGAGCGGCGCTCCTTTGTCGTGAAGCCGACTTTCAGGCCGGATCCCCGACAGCGCTGGAACTATTTGAGCGGCTGCGACTTGCAGGGAAATGGGCGAACAGACTCTTCAGCGACCATTTGAGAGAAATTTCCGGCGACGAGACACGAGTTGAGCGACTTCGCACTGCTTTGCGGCGTTGGTGGCAACCAATCCCAGTCAATGCCATGCCACAAACTTCCTCGAAGCGGACTTACGCCCAGGTTGCCAGGTATGTTGGGATAGTAGCCACGCAGAAGAGCTCTGCCCGTGGCTAACCGCTCTGAAAACAGGCCCTCCCCTTCCCAAACCCCCTATCCCCCAAAATCGCTTCTCATCTTGTTGAAATTGACCTCCACAATTCCAATCTTCCGAAGCGGCTGGCAAACGTGGGGAAGTGTCTCAGTTTGATGATGTAGCGGCGGGTTCCTTCAGCGTTTGTAAAGAGGGTAGGTCGGCACTACAACGGCTTTCTGAAAACCCTGCTTTGATGGATAACAGGTTAGACCGATAGGGAGGTCAAATTCCCCTCACAAATGTACGGAACTGCAAAGGTGAGGCTAGCAGATCGCCGGCACTGCGATGAGCGGCAACGTGCGCAAAATGCGGCGTAGGCCGCGATTTGCGCCGAGTGGGTCCTCTTGCTCCGCAACGCTTACGAGCGCCGTACCCGCTGCGGCGGGCCTACTGTCACAATGACCCACTGGGCGGACTTCCCCCCCGCCGGCGGGATCGCATCATCACGGCCTCACCAACCGACGAGAACGGATGACCCGGAAATAGGCACGTCGAAACCCGAGAGTGAAATCGAACCTACTACATATCGCCCGTACCCACTCCGAGACCGGAAGGTCGGAAAAAGAATCAACCGTTGTGCGAGTGCACCTCTACAGGTTTGACACCCTCACACGCTTAGTTTAGATTGGGTCTTCAACCTTTACGAGCCTGTTGAACGATGTGCGGCGACGGAACGACGGGCTCACTTAAGCGCTCACGGGGCGTCCGAGGGGCGCCAATGCACGAAAGAACGCCTCGCCCTTCACGCGGCTAACTTGATAAACTGAAAGGAGCAACTTATACAGTTTCTGGAGAGGGCACTGCGAGTTTTGGGGGCAGGAAGGTGTGAATGCAACTCAACTCGTATCAGACGGATGGTTTTTATGACGAAGTGTTCGACGCTGACTGCAAGGGACGGCCGGAGGCTCGCCTGCTGCTTGAAACCATCGAATCGTTGGAAGAAGGTGAGCTTCTGCGGTGTCAGCGTGTGGCGGAAGCGCTGCTTCTGCAAATGGGCATTACCTTTAATGTTTACGGAGATTCGGCGGGCACGGAACGAATTTGGCCCTTTGACCTGATTCCTCGCATCGTCCGCGCCGAGGAGTGGGATTGGATCGAGCGCGGCCTCAAGCAGCGGATCCACGCGCTCAACGAGTTTATTGACGACATTTACCACGATCAGAAAATTCTGAAGGACAAACTCATCCCTGAGGAGATCATCAAATCCGCGGCGTTTTACCGCCCTCAATGCCGCGGAATCAACCCTCCAGGTCGGGTCTGGTGCCACATCACCGGTACGGATCTGGTTCGCCACGGGGATGGCCAGATCTATGTCCTGGAAGATAATCTCCGCGTGCCTTCAGGCGTTTCCTACGTCCTGGAGAACCGCAATCTGATGAAGCGGACTTTCCCCCGAGTGTTTGCCGGCCTGAATGTCCGCCCGGTGGAAATTTACCCAAGCAAGCTGCTGGAAGCTCTGGAGGCCATTGCGCCACCCCGCGCGGCTGACCATCCCACGGTGGTCTTGCTCTCCCCAGGCATGTATAACTCCGCCTATTTTGAGCACAGTTTCCTGGCGCAACGGATGGGGATTCAATTGGTGGAGGGCCGCGACCTGGTGGTGCAGGACGGCTGGGTCTGCATGCGCACCACGCAGGGTTTGCGCCGGGTGGACGTCATCTATCGCCGCATCGATGACGACTTTCTGGACCCACAGACTTTTCGCCCGGATTCTCTTCTGGGAGTTCCGGGGCTGATGGATGTCTACCGGGCTGGCCGGGTGTCTCTGGCCAACGCCCCCGGCAATGGCATTGCTGACGACAAAGTGGTCTACTCCTACGTGCCGGAGATGATCCGTTACTACGAAGGCGCTGATCCGATTTTGCCCAACGTACCCACATTTCTCTGCTGGCGAGACCAGGACCGCCAGCATGTGCTCCAAAACCTTGACAAACTCGTGGTGAAGTCAGCGAATGAATCGGGTGGATACGGAATGCTTGTGGGCCCGCACTCCACCGCCCAGCAACGCGAGGAGTTTGCCGCCAAGATTAACGAGAGGCCAAGAAACTACATCGCTCAGCCTACCCTTGCACTCTCGCGCGTTCCGACGTTGGTGGGAGATCATTTGGAAGGACGCCACGTGGATTTGCGTCCTTACATTCTCTATGGCAAGGAAATCTATGTCCTGCCAGGCGGGCTGACGCGAGTGGCGCTGCGCCAAGGGTCGCTGGTGGTTAATTCGTCGCAAGGTGGCGGGAGCAAGGACACTTGGGTTCTCGCGCCGACGGAGGAAGGAGCTACAAATGAGCAGTGAAACCGCACCGCTCCTGAGCCGGGCGGCCGAAGCCGTTTACTGGATGGCGCGTTACATTGAGCGAGGGGAAAATGTGGCGCGCTTCATTGACGTCAACCTGCAACTGCAACTCGATCTGCTGCTCGAACCCGCCCACCAGTGGCAACCTCTGATTGATACCAGCGGCGACGCCGAGGTGTTTCGCGAGCGCCAAGGGAAGGCCAAAAAGGCCAATGTGATCAAGTTCTTAGTATGGGATACCAACAACCTTAATTCCATTTCCTCGTGCCTGCGCGCCGCCCGGGAAAATGCTCGTTCCGTACGCGAAATCATTTCCTCGGAAATGTGGGAGCAGGTCAACAGCATGTACCTGAAGATTCAGCCCCAGCGGGCGCTCGCGGATTCGGAACGCCTGGCCGAGATCCTGCGAGGCATCCGCCTGGGCTGCCACATGTTCGAAGGAATTACGGATGCCACCATGAGTTACAATGAGCCTTGGCATTTTCTTCGCCTGGGCCGGCAGTTAGAGCGGGCCGAAAAAACGTCGCGCATCCTGGATGTGAAGTACTTTATGCTACTGCCCTCGGCCGACGCTATCGGCACCCCCTATGATGACATCCACTGGTCGGCGGTTTTGAAATCGGTCAGCGGATTTGAGATGTACCGCAAGAAGCATGGACGAATTTTCCCCCGCAACATCGTGGATTTCCTAGTGCTTGACCGTGAGTTCCCCCGTGCCATCCGCCACTGCCTGCGCGGGGCCGATGAATCTCTGCACGCTATTACCGGGACGCCGATGGGATCGTGTGAATACCCCTCGGAGCGCTCCGTAGCCCCCCTTCGCGCTGAGCTTGATTACACTTCCGTGGATAAGATTATCAGCCAGGGCCTTCACGAGTACCTGGATGCTTTGCAAAGTCAGATAAACGCCATCGACGACAACTTGGGCCGCGACTTCTTTACTGGGGCTCCCATCACCGAGCCCGTTATAGCGGGAGGCAATTCCTAATGGGCATCCGAGTAGGGCTCTACCACAAGACAACCTATGAATACAACCGCATGGTAACCCTTTCCCCACAAATTGTCCGTCTCCGCCCGGCCCCGCACACCCGCACTCCGGTCATCAGCTTTTCACTGCGCATCGAACCTAAAGATCATTTCATCAACTGGCAGCAGGACCCGCAGGGGAATTTCCTGGCGCGGGTGGTCTTTCCCGGTCAAACTCGCCGCTTTTCCCTTGAAGTGGACTTAGTGGCCGAGATGACGGTCATCAACCCCTTCGATTTCTTCCTCGAACCCTACGCGGAGAAGATTCCCTTTTGCTACGAAACCTGGGAGCAGCGCGAACTGGAACCATTCCTGAAAGCATCGCCCGCCGGGCCGCGCCTCGAAGCGCTTCTGGCCACCATCGACCGCCGCCCAACTTCGGCGGCGGACTTCCTCGTCAATCTCAATCAACGGTTACAACGGGAAGTCCGCTATCTGATTCGGACGGAGCCGGGCGTGCAAACTCCGGAAGAGACCCTCGAACGCTCTAGCGGCTCCTGCCGCGATTCGGGCTGGCTGCTGGTGGAGACCCTTCGTCACTTGGGGCTGGCGGCACGATTTGTTTCCGGCTACCTGATTCAGCTCAAACCCGACGTGAAGCCGCTGGAGGGCCCTGTTGGCCCACCAGAGGATTTCACCGACCTGCACGCGTGGGCCGAAGTTTACCTGCCCGGCGCGGGATGGGTCGGGCTTGACCCCACTTCCGGCTTGTTTGCTGGGGAAGGGCACATCCCTCTGGCGGCAACTCCCGAACCCCGCTCCGCGGCGCCAGTTTCCGGGTTGGTCAGTCCCAACCAGGTGGAATTTCACCACGAAATGCGGGTGACGCGCATCCTCGAGCCCGCCCGCGTTACGAAGCCCTATTCTGAGGAACAGTGGCAGCGCCTTTACGAACTTGGAGAGCGCATTGACGAGGAACTGGCCGCGAGCGACGTCCGCCTGACGATGGGTGGAGAGCCCACTTTTGTTTCCATCGATGACATGGACGGGGAGGAGTGGAACACGGCCGCACTGGGATCCGCCAAACAGCGTAGGGCCAGCGAACTCTTACTCCGGTTGCGGCAGGAGTTTGGCAAGGGAGGTCTTCTCCACTATGGGCAGGGCAAATGGTATCCCGGCGAGCCGTTGCCCCGATGGGCTTTTTCCTGCTTTTGGCGAACCGACGGCATCCCCCTTTGGGACAACCCTCGCTGGCTTGCTGAGACCGACCGCGATTATGGCTTCGGCGTCAACGCGGCTCGCCGGTTTGCGGAGGAGTTGGCCCGAAGGCTGGAAATAGGACCCAGCTACGTCATCAGCGCTTACGAGGACCCGCTTGCCTATCTCTTGAAAGAGCGCAAGCTTCCGGCAAATGTGGGCCTGTTGGACAATAAACTTGACGATCCCCTGGAGCGCGAGAAGCTCCGCCAGGTGTTTGAGCGGGGTCTTGGCCAACCCGTGGGTTACGTGCTGCCCCTTAAGTGGGCGGAGGGGAAGATTGGCCCCGAGTGGCAGAGTTGTTTGTGGACGCTGCGTTCACAGCACCTTTTCTTGATCCCCGGTGATTCGCCGGTGGGCCTCCGTCTGCCGCTCGAAACACTGGTCTGGGAGCCTCCCGAGCGAAAGCAAAAGGTTTTGGAGGTCGATCCTACCGCCCCCACAGGTCCTCTGCCCGTTCCCGTCCGGCGGGTGAAGATGGCCCGGCAACCCGAGGAGTCTGTGGAGCAACAGCGAGCGCCTGAGCCGCCCCCAACCTCCGCCGCAGCGCAACCGGATCCCGTCGTGCGCACGGCGCTGACGGTGGAACCGCGCGAGGGCAGGCTATGGGTTTTTATTCAGCCGGTGGACTCCGCCGAAGACTTCGTCGAGCTACTCGCCGCCATTGAGGACACCGCCGCGAAACTCGAGATGCCGGTTATGATCGAAGGCTATCCGCCGCCTCGCGACCCTCGCCTGCGACAGATCAAACTCACTCCCGACCCCGGCGTGCTGGAGGTCAACATTCATCCCGCAGCCAGTTGGCGCGAGTTGGTTCGAAACACCAACACCCTTTACGAACAGGCGCGGTTGAGCCGTCTGGGGACGGAGAAGTTCATGCTCGACGGCCGTCATACCGGCACCGGTGGTGGGAACCACCTGGTGTTGGGTGGGCCCACGCCTACGGACAGCCCCTTTCTGCGGCGTCCCGACCTCCTGAAGAGTTTCGTGGGGTACTGGCTCAATCATCCCGCCCTCTCGTACCTATTCTCAGGTGTTTTCATTGGCCCCACCAGCCAAGCTCCGCGCGTGGATGAAACCCGCACCGACGCCCTGTACGAACTGGAGATCGCCTTCAACCTCCTGCGCGGCAGCGAGGCGGGCACGTGCCCGCCTTGGACGGTAGACCGGATCTTCCGCGACCTTCTGGTGGACGTGACCGGCAACACTCACCGCGCGGAGTTCTGCATCGACAAGCTCTATTCTCCCGATACCGCCACGGGGCGGCTGGGTTTGCTGGAACTCCGCTCCTTTGAAATGCCACCACATGCGCGGATGAGCTTGGCGCAACAATTGTTGGTGCGCGCGCTGGTGGCTTGGTTCTGGCGCCAGCCTTACGAGGAGAAACCTATCCGCTGGGGCACGCGCCTGCACGATCGCTTTCTTCTCCCTTACTTCGTCGAGCAGGATTTTGGCTATGTCCTGAGCGACTTGCGCCGCGCCGGTTACCCACTGGACGCAGCGTGGTTTGCTCCGCATTGGGAGTTTCGTTTTCCGGCTTGTGGCCAGGTGTGTTACGAGGGGGTCGATATCGAACTCCGCCAGGCCATCGAGCCCTGGAACGTGTTGGGAGAGGAACCCGGCGCAAGCGGCACAGCGCGGCACGTGGATTCCTCTGTGGAGCGCATCCAGGTGCGCGCGCAGGGCCTGGTGAGCGAGCGGTTTGCCCTCGCCTGCAACGGCCGGCGATTGCCTCTCCAATCCACGGGCACGCACGGCGACTTGGTGTGCGGCGTTCGTTTTCGCGCCTGGCAGCCGCCGCATTGCTTGCATCCGACCATCCCTGTGCACACCCCTTTGATCGTCGAGTTAATTGACATCGCCGATCAGCGATCGATGGGAGGATGCACCTACTATGTGGCGCATCCGGGCGGGCGCAGCTACGCGACTTTTCCCGTAAACTCTAACGAGGCCGAGGCCCGCAGGAGGGCGCGTTTTTACCCCTTCGGTCACACGCCGGATCTCAAGGCTGTACCAGCGCCCGAGGAGAATCCGGAGTTTCCGGCGACGCTGGATTTGCGCCGAAAGACGTAGCACCGACCTCCTGCCCGTGCCGGTCATGCCCAAGATGGCCGTGCTAAGACGTTCGCCCAAAACCTCGGATTAACCTCGCGGATTCGTCGCTAAACCCAATGCGACCTGACAGGAGTAGTCTGCAACGGATGTTCACCTCTAAGTTTTTGAGATAACTTGTGTTGCCTCACAGGGTTAAGTGTGATTTTGGCCCTAATTGTGTAGACATGCATACTAAGGCATTAGTCGCATATTGTCCTTGAC
>Ga0116126_1002493_pt1 | contig 10462 bp, 9 predicted proteins | sample June2015DPH_16_5_FD_89730 | JGI IMG/M metagenome (GOLD analysis project Ga0116126, IMG submission 89730) | Peatland microbial communities from SPRUCE experiment site at the Marcell Experimental Forest, Minnesota, USA - June2015DPH_16_40 | ecosystem: Environmental > Terrestrial > Soil > Wetlands >... | reverse complement strand
GCGCGTGGGCCCCGATTTCGATTTCGCACAATTCCGCGATTGCCCCGCCGAGGCGCTGCTGCTGGATGGAGCGGCGGGCGAGCTGTTCGGCGGCGCGGGTGAGCCGTTCGACTGGAAGCTGGCAGCCGGCGCGCCCAAGCCGATTATCGTGGCCGGCGGTTTGGACGCTTCGAACGTGGCGTTGGCCGTCGCACTGGCGCGTCCCTGGGGCGTGGATGCGTGTTCGCGCCTGGAGAGCGCGCCGGGAAAAAAGGATAATCGAAAAATGACCGATTTTTTGCGCGCGGCCCTGGAGGCGCTCGGCCGATGAGCCCGCAACCGGATTCCACCGGCCACTTCGGACCGTACGGCGGCCGCTTCGTGCCGGAAGTGCTGATGGCGCCCATCGAGGAGCTGGAGCGCGCCTACCGGGAAGCGCGCCAGGATCCGGCATTTCAAGGCGAGCTGAGCGAATTGCTCCGCACCTATGCCGGCCGGCCCACGCCGCTCTATTGCGCCGAGCGGCTTTCCCGCACGCTGGGCGGCGCGCGCCTCTGGCTGAAGCGCGAGGACCTGCTGCACACCGGTGCGCACAAGATCAACAACTGCCTGGGCCAGGGGCTGCTGGCGCGGCGCATGGGCAAGCGCCGCATCATCGCCGAAACCGGCGCCGGGCAGCACGGCGTGGCCACCGCCACCGTGTGCGCGCTGCTGGGCCTGGAATGCGTGGTCTACATGGGCACCGAAGATATGCGGCGCCAGCGGCTCAACGTCTTCCGCATGCGGTTGCTCGGCGCGCGCGTCGCGCCGGTCGAATCCGGCAGCCGCACGTTGAAGGACGCCATCAGCGAAGCCATGCGCGATTGGGTGACCAACGTCGGCGATACCTATTACCTGCTCGGCTCGGCGCTGGGCGCGCACCCTTATCCCATGATGGTGCGCGATTTTCAAAAGGTGATCGGCGAAGAGGCGCGGCGGCAGCTTCTGGCTTCCGTTGGCCGCTTGCCCGATGCCGTTTTCGCCTGCGTCGGCGGTGGCTCCAACTCGATCGGCATCTTCCACGCGTTCCTGCCGGATGCGGCCGTCGAGCTGATCGGCGTCGAAGCCGGCGGCCGCGGCTGCGAGCTGGGCGATCACGCGGCGCGTTTCCGCGGCGGCGCTCCGGGCGTGCTGCAAGGCGCTTACAGTTACCTGTTGCAGGATGAGAACGGCCAGGTGTCGCTCACGCATTCGGTCTCGGCGGGTCTCGATTACGCCATGATCGGCCCCGAGCACGCCCTGCTGCACGACCAGCACCGCGCTGAATACGTCGCCGCTTCCGATGCGGAAGCACTCGCCGCGGCGCTCCAGCTTTCGCGCGTGGAGGGCATCATTCCGGCGCTCGAGAGCGCGCACGCCGTGGCGGAGGCCATTCGCCGTGCGCCCGCCGCTTCGGGCAAGATCTTCCTCATCAATTTGTCCGGCCGCGGCGATAAGGATATCGACATCTACCGCGAGAACTTCCCGGAGATCGACAGGCCATGACGCGCATCGGGCAGATGTTCGAAGAGCGGAAACGCGCCGGGCGCAAGAGTCTGATCGCCTATCTCACCGCGGGCGATCCGACGCCCGACCGCACGCCCGCGCTGGTGGAAGCGATGCTGCGCGGCGGCGCGGACCTGATCGAGCTGGGCGTGCCGTTTTCCGATCCCATCGCCGATGGGCCGGTCATCCAGCGCGCCGGTGAGCGGGCGCTGAAGGCCGGCACGTCGCTGCGCTCGGTGCTCGAAATTGCGCGCGAGATCCGCCAGCGCTCGGAGGCGCCGCTGCTGCTGTTCACCTATCTCAATCCGGTGCTGCGTTACGGCCTGGAGCGCCTGGCGCGCGACGCCGCGCAGGCCGGCATCGATGGCTGCCTGCTCACCGACGCCTCGGTCGAGGAGGCGCACGAATATGTGGGCGCCATGCACGGGCAGGGCCTCGACACGGTGTTTCTGGCCGCGCCCACTTCCACGCCGCGGCGCCTCGAATTGGTGGCGCGCTATTCCACCGGCTTCGTGTATCTGGTGTCGCGCACCGGCGTCACCGGCGAGCAGGATTCGCTTTCCGGCTCAACCGCGCCGCTGGTGCGAGCCATGCGCGCCATCACCGATTTGCCGCTGGCGGTGGGCTTCGGCATTTCGAAGCCGGAACAGGTAGCGGAGCTGGCGAGGCAGGTGGACGCCGTGGTGGTGGGCAGCGCGTTCGTCCGCTTGATCGAGCGCTCGAGCGATAATGCGTCGCTCGAGATTCAGCTCGAAAGTTTCACGCGCGAGTTGAAACACGGTTTTGGAGCACAGGCATGACGGAAGAAGAAGCGGGGCCCCAGTTGGACGGGCTGCGCACGCAGATCGACGTGCTGGACCGGGAGATCGTGAGGCTGCTCAACGACCGCATGCGCGTGGTCGAGGACATCGGCCGCATCAAGCGGCTGGCCGGCCTGCCCATTTACGAGCCCAAGCGCGAGAGCGAGGTGTTTGCCAACGTGATCTCGTCCAACGGAGGCCCGCTGCCGCCGGATGGTCTGCGCCGGGTTTTCGAGCGTATTATCGATGAGGCGCGCACCGTGCAACGGATGCGCATGAAACCGGACGGAGCGAAGCCATGATCGTGGTCATGCAGGCAGGCGCGACTGAAGAGAACATCCAGGCGGTGATCGACCGCATGGTCGAGATGGAGTTCAACGTCCACCGTTCCACCGGGCAAGTCCACACCGTGCTCGGCGGCGTGGGAGGCAATCCGGAGTTCGACCTGGCGGTGTTCGACGTGATGGATGGCGTGAAGGAAGCGCATCGCATTGCATCGCCGTACAAGCTCGCCAGCCGCCATTTTCGGCCCGGCGGGACGGTGGTGAAAGTGGGCGGCTGCGAAATCGGCGGCGGCCGCGTGGTGGTGATGGCCGGGCCGTCGAGCGTGGAAAGCCGCGAGCAGATCGACCGGTGCGCTGAAATCGTGGCCGCCGCCGGCGCAACCGTCATCCGCGGCGGCGCCTTCAAACCACGCAGCTCGCCGTACGGATTTCAGGGACTGGGCGAGGAAGGCCTCGCGCTGCTGCGCACCGCCGCCGACGCCCGCGGCCTGCTGGTGGTGAGCGAAGTGATGGACACGGCGCAGATCCCGCTGGTGAGCCAGTACGCCGACATCCTGCAAATTGGGGCGCGCAACATGCAGAACTTCAACCTGCTGCGCGAGCTCGGCAAGCAGCGCAAACCGGTGCTGCTAAAACGCGGCATCGCCGCCACCATCGAGGAGTTGCTGCTTTCGGCCGAACATATCCTGGCCGGCGGCAACTATGACGTGATCCTGTGCGAGCGCGGCATCCGCACCTTCGAAACCTATACGACGAATACGATGGATATCTCCGCCATCCCGGTGGTCAAAAAACTTTCGCACCTGCCGATCGTGGCCGACCCATCGAACGGCACCGGCCGCCGCGATAAGGTCGCGCCCATGGCGCGCGCCGCCGTGGCCGCCGGCGCCGACGGGCTGCTGATCGAAGTCCATCCCGATCCGGACCACGCCTTGAGCGATGGCGCGCAGTCTTTGCGGCCGGAACAATTCACCGAGCTGATGGCGCAGTTGCGGATCATCGCGCCCGCGGTGGGAAGAAGCATTTAGCGAGGGACTTGTCCCCAGCGTTTCCAGCGTTTACTACAATGCCGCGTAGGTCTTGGTGAAGTCGTTGCGCGGATTCATTGCGGGCAATCGAGGGCGGATTAGTCTTGAATTGGTTCGTGGAACGGTGCAGAATCATCGTTGGACCCCCAAAAAGGAGAGGATTGTGAACGATAATTCGGTATCTCGTCGATTGTTCCTGTCAGCCGCGGCTGCGGCGCCGGCGGTTCCCGTCCTGATTGCCTCGGACAGAATTGCGATATTCGACCCGCCGCCCGCCCGGGTACGAATCGTGACGGCAACGGCATCGTCCGTGGTCCCGCCGCCCAGGTACACGCCGGCGGAGATTCAGCAGATCGAGTCTCAAGGCAAGGATGTCAAGATCGCGATGCCGGCCAGCCGCGACGAATTGAACCAGTTGCTGCCGGAGGCCGACGTGGTTTTCGGCGCGGTCAGCGCCGAGATGCTGGCCAGGGCGAAGAACCTGCGATGGATGCAGGCCACCGAAGCGGGAATGGAGAAGTTGCTGTTTCCGGATCTGATCAAGAGTAGCGTGGTGGTGACTAACATGGCGCGGATGTTCGCGCCGGCCATCTCGGAGACAGCCATCGGAATGCTGTTGAGCCTGACGCGCGGCCTCAATAAGTACTACGTTCCCCAGTTCGAGAAACGGACGTGGCATCCTGAACGCAACCTGGTGGAGGTGGACGGCGTAACTATGGGGATAGTCGGGATGGGTGGCATCGGGCAAGCTACTGCCATGCGCGCGCACTATGGCTTCAACATGCGGATCCTGGCTACGGATGCGAAACCCATGGCCAAGCCGATCTTCGTGGACACGCTGCGGGAACCGGCATGGCTGACGGAGATGGTCCCGCAAGTGGACGTGCTGGTAAGCGCGGCTCCGTGCACCAAGGAAACCGAGGGGATATTCAATGAGAAAGTGTTCCGGGCGATGAAGAAGACGGCGTATTTCATCAACCTCTCCCGGGGGGCGCTGGTGGAAGAGCGTGCGCTGGTCCAGGCACTGAAGGAAGGCTGGATCGCCGGCGCCGGGCTGGATCCCACGCGCGACGAGCCGTTGCCATCAACCCACCCATACTGGGATTGCCCGAACCTCATCCTCACGTGCCATAGCGCTGGATACTCGCCGCAGCGGCAGATCCGTCTGGTGGGCCTGCTGGCCGACAACGTCCGGCGCTATTCGAGCGGCTTGCCGCTGATGAACGTAGTGGACAAACAGCGCGGTTACTGACCGCCGAGGAGATCTTATCGATGAAACGAGCACACCTGTTACTCCCGATTCTCTTGACCGCCACGGTAGCGCAACAGCCTGGTCAAGCGCAGAGCGCCACCGAACCCAAGCTGTATAACACGGCCAAACAGAAGCTGCTGGAGGGCAAACAGATCTTCAGCTTCACGCAATCGACGATGGATATCAAAGGCTACTGCGAGGCGGCCAAGCATTACGATTACACCTGGTTCGAGATGCAGCACAGCACGCTCGAGTTCAAAGACATCGAGGCGATGATCGCGGCGTGCCCGCACGTTGCCGCTATTCCCATGATCCGGCTGCCGGACGCGCAGGAATGGCACATCCAGCACGCTACCGATATCGGCGCGCTGGGCGTGATTGTCCCCACGGTCGATGACGTGGACCGGGCGCGGGAGGCCGCCAAGTGGGCGCGGTATCCGCCACGTGGAAGGCGCAGCACGGGGCAAGGCCAGGCAGCTTCCATTTGGGGCATCGACCGCGCAAACTACCATCGGACCGTCGACGACAATATGCTGGTGGTGATCATGATCGAAACGCCGACCGGCGTTGCGAATGCTTTTGACATCGCCTCGGTGCCCGGCGTGGATGTCATTATCGTCGGCAACAACGATCTGAGCTATTTTTCGGGATTCGCTCAGACCGACGAGCGGTATCAGCAGATGATCACCAAGATTCACGACGACACGCTGCGGGCGGGAAAACTCTTCGGTCAGGCCAACGCGAAGTATGCGACCGGACATCCGCTCAGCAAGGATGCCAAGTTCTTCCAGAACGGCCCATCGAACGATGGCTGGAAGCCGCCCGCCAGTGGTGGCAACGTGAGCGCCCCGCCGCCGGGAGAACGCTAGGTGGACAACACAATGATGTCTGGATTATTAGTGCGTCCGATTGGACTATTCTTGATGCTTCTGCCGGCGGCAGCCATCGCCGCGGTCATGCCTTATCCACCTTACCCAGGCGCGGTGCCGAGCGTGGCTTATAAGGTGGCGGTCGACGGTCAGCCCGTGTTCGTGCATAACTATCTGACTTATGACCAGTTCAACTGGATGGATTATGCCAGCTTCTCCATGAGCGGCAAAGTTCACGTCACGATCACCGTGCTGGTCAGCGACAGGAAGGTGCTCACCTGTCACGTCAGGCCGCTCGAATACGATATCCAGCCGCAGATCAGCGGTAATACGGTCAGTTTCGATCTGGATCGCCCACGGTATCTGCTGCTATTCTTCAACGACGAGCCGGCTTTCTATACCACCGGGTTGATGTTGTTCGCCGAACCGCCCGAGAAGAATCCGCCCAGGCTCGGCGATCCGAACGTCGTCAACATTCAGGACTACAAGGTCGACAGCACGGGCAAGACGGTCGAAACCGCGACAATCAACCGGGCCATCAGCGACGTGTCGGCACGGACCGGAGGCGGCGTGCTCTTCTTTCCCGCCGGCATTTACCTGACCGGAACGGTGCTGATGAAGAGCAACGTCAAGCTTTATGTTGACGTGGGTGCTTTGATTCGTGGGTCGGGCAAGAACGCCGATTACACATCGGCGCCTACGCCTGCCGGGGGCAGGCCGATGAGAGCCCAAGTTGTGTTTGACAATGTCGAGAATGCCGGCCTTATGGGACGCGGAACCATCGACATGGATGGCTACCCGAAACTGTGGCATGACTTCCAGCCCGACACATCGGACGGAGCTGCAAGAGACGCGGATGGAAAGGTATTGGATCCTCATGGAACCGGAATCAGAGGCTATGTGGTGAATAACAGCCGCAACATTTCGTTTCAGGATCTGCTGCTTCTGCGATCCGCTTATTGGACCGTGTTCGTAACCGGCAGCGAGAACTTCTCCACTCACAACATCAAGATCGTCAACCGCAAGCAGCAGTATCATGACGATGCTTATGACTTCAGCGGCACCAGTCATATCCTGATCGAAGACGGGTTTGCGATGACCATGGACGATACGTTTGCCCTTTATGGCGGCAGAGACAGCCGGACGGGCGCAGCCAGGATCATCGACGATTTTGTGGTGAAGGGCTTTGTGAATTACACTTACACCTCGGCACTGGCTATCGGGTATGGCTCTGCCCCGTCCGTCAAGCACCTGCGCTTCGAGGACGTGCACTTTGTTACCACCCACAATAAGTTCGCCATCTGGATTCAACTAACGCCCGCGTACTTTACGGGGCGGGGATATGCGTCAGGTTCCCGACCCAGCAGAAACGCCGATTTGGACGATTTCCGGTTTGTTAGATGCACGTTCGAGAATGACGGCGGGCATATCTATATCGATGGTGGCGAAAACTCGTTGACTAACTTCGTTTTCGACAACTGCACCTTCCATAAGGCTGCAAAGCCCGGCCTGCTGATGGGACAGCACGTCAGTCCGGTGCTGTTCAAGAATGTCAAGATCAACGGAGCGTCGATCGGAAATGCCGAACAGTTAAGGCAAGCCGGTTTCGATCTCTCGGTGCCAGTCAAGTTCGAACCATGAGGCCTGGGCGGATCATCGCTGACTTTGCGCCTGATTTAGTTCACTTATTTCTGGGACATAAGACTAGGAAACCGCGACCCGTGGCGCGGGCCGTCAGGCCTGCAGCATCCCGATTCATCGGGACGTTTCTTCCGTGTGCCGAGCATGTTCGACCCCTCGGTGGTGAAAGTCATCTTCACAGACACCAGCCTCCAGTCCCACAGGTTCGCACCATGATCCCAGAGCTCTGTATCAGTCGTGTTATGAAGCAGACCTTCACCCGCAAAGATGAAAATGGCCACCACCGCCTCACTCGAGCGAGCGAACTGGGGCAGGCGCTTTCGCCCGCCAACCGACTGTTTCGCACCATCCAAGCGGAACCAACGACCCGCGCGACCACTTTCGAGAGAGGGCGCCGGCTTCCAGCCGTGCCGGCATGGGATCTCCTAAACAGGGCCTTTAGGCCCTGCTATAGGGGGAGCCTGCCGGCCAGCGTGACCAGCCACGCCGGCAGCACCGCCCTCGCCCGCTGCGCCGCGTTCGAGGTATAGCGCATCCTGGTTGACGCGCCACACGTCGTACACCTGCCGCCCGGCCGCGATGTTCTCCACCGTCAGCATGGCGGTCATCATGGCGTGGTCCTGGTTGTTGTACTTGTGCATGCCGTTGCGGCCGACCAGGTGCAGGTTGGGATAACGCTGCAACTCGGCCCGCAAGGTCGCTACATGCCGCGCATAAGCATCGTCATAAACGGGGTAGGCCTTGGGCTGCCTGACCACGCAGCCATCCACCACGTCTTCGCGCTGCGCGAGGCCGATCTGCACCAGTTCGCGCGTGGCAAGCGCCACCAGCTCCCTATCGTCCGATTCCCATAGCTGGTTGCCCTCATTGCAGAAATATTCGAGACCGTAACAACAGTGGTCCTCGTCGGGCACCATTTCCGGCGACCACGCTTTGTAGTTCTGCACGCGGCCCACCTGGACGGACGGATCGTGGATATAGATCCAGTTGTCCCGCAGCGCGCCGCGGTCTCTCACAATCAGCGCGACCGTTATGAAATCCCGATACCGCAACCCGGCCGCCGCCGCGGCAGCCTGCTCGGAAACGGGCGGAAATAATGACGCGGCCAGCTCCCGCAAAGGGCCTGACGAGATCACGTGGTCGGCGGAAATGGACTCGCTCGCTCCTCCGCCGCGGCGGTACTCGATCGACCACCGGTTCGAATCCGCGTCAAACCGGCAACCGGTGACCTTGCACCCCAGCAGCACGCGCCCGCCCATCGCGCGCACCCGTTCCGCGCACTTCTCCCACATCATGCCCGGACCGAGCCGCGGGTACCGAAACGAGTGAATCAGGGTCTTGACTGTCTCGCCGCCTGCCCGCGCCGTCCCGGGCCGGAGGCCATTCCTGACGGCCGACCACAGCGACAAGCCCTGGATGCGCTGCGCCGCCCAGTCCGCCGAGATCTCACGGCAGCTAATGCCCCAGACCTTCTCCGTGTAGGTCTTGAAGAATATCCGGAACAGCCGCGCGCCGAACTGGTTGCTCACCCAATCTTCGAACGAGCGCGGGTCTCGAACCGGGAACATCCGCGCCCGCAGATACGACAGGAAACAGAGTCCCGACTCGATGAGGCCAAGCTTGCGAAGCGCTTCGACGGGCTTGAGGGGATAAGAGTAGAATTTGCCGCCGTAAAGAATGCGCGACAACCGCGGCCGTTCGAGCAGGTCGTCACCGAGAATCTCGCTCCAGAGAGCTTCCACCTGCTCGGACTTCGAGAAGAACCGGTGCCCCCCTATGTCGAAGCGGAAGCCCTTATACACCACCGTGCGCGAGAGGCCGCCCACGTACGCTTCATCGGCCTCCAGGACCGTTGCTGAAAGTCCTTTCTTTACGAGTCGATAGGCAGCCGTCAAGCCCGCGGGTCCCGCGCCGATAATGGCTGTTTCGGATATATCCGGCCCCTTTTCAAGCTACGTGCGAGGGAGCGGCGCGTCAAGTCCGAAAAGGGGACGGACCCCGCGTTGACAAAGGTTAGTGGACGAGGTTTACAATCCCATGCGGCGCTTCAGCGCCAAGAACCGGGGCTCCGCGCGCAAGCTGGCCAGCATGGGCATAGACTATCGCGCGCAGGATGTCATCCAGGATGTCATCCTGCCCCCACACGCAACGAAGATCAGTCTCCACCGGCAAGCTGGGCCTGGCGTTTGGAGCGCTCGACGACTTCTTCCACCTCGCGCCGGTATTCGGCTAGCAACTCGGGCGTGGTGGCTTCAAAGCGCATCACCAGCACGGGCTGCGTGTTCGAGGCGCGCACGAGGCCCCATCCTTCGGCGAACAGCACACGCACGCCATCCACATCCACGGTCTTATGCCTGGCGCGCAATTCGGCGGAGGCCAGGCGCACCACCTCGAACTTGATTTCATCGGGGCAATCGAAGCGAATTTCGGGAGTGGTGACGGTGCGCGGCAGATCGGCCAGGAGGGTGGAGAGCGGCCGGCCGGAATTGGACACGATCTCGATCAGGCGGCAGGCGGCGTAGAGGGCGTCGTCATAGCCGTGATAGCGGTCGGCGAAGAACATGTGGCCGCTCATTTCGCCGGCCAGTTCGGCGTGGGTCTCCTTCATCTTGGCCTTGATGAGCGAATGGCCGGTCTTCCACATGATGGGATGGCCGCCGTGGGCGGCGATATCGTCATACATGAGCTGCGAGCATTTCACTTCGCCGATGAAAGTGGCGCCCGGTTTGCGCGTGAGGATTTCGCGGGCGTAGAGAATCATCAACTGGTCGCCCCAGAGGATGGAGCCGCGCTCGTCGACGGCGCCGATGCGGTCGGCGTCGCCGTCGAAGGCTAACCCTAAATCGGCTTTGGTTTCGAGCACGCGGACGATCAGGGTTTCGAGATTGCGCGGCACGGTGGGGTCCGGATGATGGTTGGGGAAATGGCCATCCATTTCGAAGAACAGCTCCACGGCCTCCACATTGAGGCGTTCCAGAACGCGGTGCGCCACGGGTCCGCCGACGCCGTTGCCGGCGTCCACCACCACGCGAATCCGGCGCGGGAAGTGGAACTGCGCAGCGACTTCCTCGACGTAGGGAGTGGC
>Ga0116126_1002491_pt1 | contig 10467 bp, 8 predicted proteins | sample June2015DPH_16_5_FD_89730 | JGI IMG/M metagenome (GOLD analysis project Ga0116126, IMG submission 89730) | Peatland microbial communities from SPRUCE experiment site at the Marcell Experimental Forest, Minnesota, USA - June2015DPH_16_40 | ecosystem: Environmental > Terrestrial > Soil > Wetlands >... | reverse complement strand
CCGCTTTGCGCGAGGAAGAATTACGAATGAGTAATAGAAATTGGTGCGGCGAAACGAGGCAGCGCGGGACCCTTTCATTCGAGCGCTCCAGGCGGAGTCGTGACAACGGAAGCGTGTCCACCCTCTGCCGGCGGAAAAGCACGCCGGGCGCGGAAATACAGGCGCACAAAGTCGAGCGTCGAGAGAGATGGCCGGCGCCGAAAAACATTGTAATCCGTCGCCTCGATTTTGCGAAGCACCGTTGTGCCGCCCAGCCAGGTCAAGCGCAGTTGGCGGCGCAACTCCGGCACAACCCTCTCCGGCAGAGCTTTGCCTTGCTCGAACAACGCCCGCGTGCGGGCGATTTCGAACTTCAGCAGCTCGCGCCAACGCCCGTCCGCACGCCCAGCGCGCAGGTCGTCCAGAGTGTACTCGAAACGTCCGAGGTCTTCCAAGGGCAAATAGATGCGGTCGCGCTCGAGGTCCACAGCAACGTCCTGCCAGAAGTTAGTGAGCTGGAGCGCCGTGCAGATGCAATCCGAAAAAGCAAAGAGCTCCGGCTCCCGGTGCCCGAAAAGCTCGAGCACGAGGCGTCCGACGGGATTGGCGGAGCACGAGCAATAGGCGAGCAGAGAGGAAAAATCCTGATGACGATTCACCTTCACGTCGGATTCAAAAGCTTGAAGCAGGTTTTCAAAATTCTGGAGAGAAAGGTGATATCGCTGCGCCGAATCTCCGAGCGCTACGAAAACCGGATGCTCTGCCCGGCCGGAAAAGCATTCGCGCAGCAGGTCGCGCCAGGCGGCAAGTTTTTCAAGCCTTCCTTGCGCTCCCGGCTCATCGGCAACGTCGTCGGCATAGCGGGCAAACGCATAGATGGCGGCCAGGGCCTCCCGCTTGTCGCGCGGCACCAGCCGCGAAGCAACCGGGAAGTTTTCGTAATGACGGCGCGCCAGGCGCCGGCACTCAGCATAGGCGGCGCGGAGTCTTTGAGATTGAGTCATTGAGCCATGGGGCCATTGAGTCATCGGGTCATTGAGTCATCGAGCCATTGAGTCATTGCCAACACCCACTGGTTTACTGAATCACCAATTGGGGTCTCAATGGATCATTGAGGAAATGAGTCAATGACTCAATGGCCCGATGGCTCAATAACTCAATGAAATCTACTCTTTCGTTTCGGGCTTGCGCCGCCGCAGAAAGGCAGGAACGTCGAAGTCATCTTTGGGGATCTCCGTGGTCATCTCCGGCGGTTCCTGTTCCAGGGGGTGCTTGTCCTTCTTCGCAAGGGCTGACCGGACGCTTTGCTGCGCGCTGCGCATCGCCATCGAGGAGCCGCTGAGAGGCTTGATGCCAAATCTCTCGGATTTTATACCCGTAGCGATCACGGTGACCTTCACGGCATCGCCCATGGACTCGTTGAGAACCGCGCCGAAAATGATGTTGGCATTTTCGGCGGCGGCCTTCTGCACAATGCTGGAAGCTTCGTGGACTTCGAACAGGGTGAGCTTGCTGGATCCGGTAATATTCAGCAAGATGCCCTGGGCGCCGTTGATGTTGCCGTCCTCGAGCAGCGGGCTGGCAATGGCGCGATTGGTGGCTTCCACGGCGCGGTTCTCTCCGGAGGCCTCGGCGGTTCCCATGAGTGCGTATCCCATGCCCTCCATAATTGTCTTAATATCAGCAAAATCGCGGTTAATCATTCCAGTAATGGTAATGATATCAGAAATACCCTGGACACCCTGGCGAAGCACATCGTCGGCTTTCTTAAACGCCTCGAAGAAGCTCGTATCCTTGTCCACGAACTGCATCAGGCGTTCGTTGGGTATACAGATGACCGTGTCCACGCTCTGGCTCAATTCCGCCAAGCCCGTTTCGGCCTGCACCATTCGCCGCTTGCCTTCGAAAGCGAAGGGCTTGGTCACCACGGCCACCGTGAGGGCATGAAGTTCGCGCGCCAGGCTGGCGACGATGGGCGCTCCTCCGCTGCCGGTGCCCCCGCCCAACCCGGCGGTGACGAACACCATGTCGGCGCCCTCCAGCGCGTCGATCACCTTGTCGGTGTCCTCGAGCGCAGCGCGCCGGCCGATTTCAGGATTGGCTCCCGCACCGAGGCCTTTCGTCAGCTTGGCGCCCAGTTGAATTTTCACCGGCGCTCTCGAGATGCGGAGCGCCTGCGCATCGGTGTTGGCCACCATGAAGTCCACGCCCGTGACGCCGGCTTCGATCATGTGGTTCACGGCGTTTCCGCCGCCCCCGCCCACGCCAATGACCTTGATCTTGGCGCCCACGCGAAGCTCATCTGAAAAGTCCACGCGAAGGTTATTGTCGGTTTCTTCGATCTCCATTTTGCCTCCCACTCAAACACCTCGGCTGTCGGGCCCCTGGCCGCCACAACGGAGTTCTGTGCTATGCCCCGCTCTTCCCAAACAAAGCCCGCCGCAATTTCGCCACAAACCCTGTTTCCTTGGCGTCCCGAAGCAAGCGGCGACGGTTCGCGTAGACCACCAGGCCGACCAGGGTTGCATACTCCGGCTCGGGAAGCTCCTCGCCCATGTTCTCGAGTCCCGTACAACGGCCCAGGCGCACAGGGAGGCCAAGGTTTTGCTCGGCCAAATGCAGCAAGCCGCCCTGCTTTGCTCCCCCCCCAACCAGAATCACGCCCGCGCCCAGTTGCCGAAAATGGCCGCAGCGCTCGAGTTCATCATGTATCAATTCCAGCAATTCAAGGGTGCGCGGCTGGATGATCTCATCCAGCACGTCGTAGCTGACCACGCGGGCGGGGCGCTCCCCCACGCCGGGGACTTCCAGGACTCCCCCCGGCAGGTTGGCGAGTTCGCGCTCCGCCCACGATCGTTTGACTCTCTCCGCTTCGGGAATCGTGGTGCGCAGCCCCACGGCGATGTCGTTGGTGAAATGTTCGCCGCCTACCGGGATGGAGGCCGTGTGCCGGACGCTTCCCTCGGCGTATACGATCACGTCCGTGGATCCGCCCCCGATGTCCACCAGCGCTGCGCCCAATTCTCGTTCGTCCGCCGTCAGGCAAGCGGCCGCAGCGGCGAAGGGCTCATAAACCGTGTCCAGCACCTTGATCCCAACCAGATTCGCCGCCGTAACCACGTTCCTCAAAGCGGTGGAAGAGCCCGTAATCAGGTGGACGTTGGCTTCGAGCCGCGACCCGCTCATGCCCACCGGATTGCGAATACCCTCATGAGAATCCAGAACATAGTCCTGCGGCTCCAGGTATACGATTTCACGATCCGGAGGCAGGGTGATGCCGCGGGCAGCCTGGAGGACTTTAACAATATCCTCCTGGGTGACAGTTCCTGTGCCGTCCGAGCCTCTCGCCAAGCTCACAGCGCCGCGCGAGGTCACGCCTTTAATGTGCGAGCCGGCAACCCCCACGTAAGCCGAAGCAATGGAAACGCCGGCAGCGGCTTCAGCAGCTTCCACGGCCTTCTTGAGACCCACTACGGTAAGATCGAGGTTGACGATGACGCTCTTCCGCCAACCTTTCGACTCCGCCACGCCAAAGCCTGCCACCTGGAGTTTCCCGCCTTCCTTCGGCTGACAGACGAGCGCGCAGGTTTTCGTACTGCCGAAATCCAAGCCTACGAAGAACTGATCGTTGCGTGCCAAGGTCCCTATTCCTTTAGTGTTTGCGGATGCTCGACGCCACCCGCGGAAGAGGCCGGAGTTCTATCCGGCGGATTCACCACAACCTGATTACGATAACGCAAATCGACCGAGTCAAGTGGCGTGGCGGACTTGCGCAACTCGGGGAGCAGCGCCAGGAAGGTGTGAAAATGCGGGAGAAAGTTCTCATGCCCAAAGTGGACCTGCAAAGTCTCGCGGCCCTGGACAAGCAGAGCTTTGAGGTCGTCACCGTCCGAAAGATCGGCTTCCGAAACTACCCATCCGGAGTGGACGATCTCAGCACCCAGTTCGCGTATGAAATCCTGGTACAGTGAGATACGAGCCTTGCACTCCTGGGGGCCGGCATTTGGGTCGAGGCCCGTGATTACAGGGAAGTCGAAATAGGCGCTCTCGGGCTTCTCGAGAAAGACCCCCTCACTGTCGACCAAACTCACGCGACTGCCCACGTTGGCGTAGGCCACGGGCTTCCTTTCAACCACACGAATCACCAGACGGTTGGGCAAAACGCGCGTTAATGTCGCACTATGTACCCAGGGTATCGCTTCCACTTGTTTGCGTACCTCCTCCAGAGAAAGGCGCAGCACTTTCAGGCCGAAACCGTTGTCCCCGCGCACAGGCAATCCCAGAGCGGTGGCAACGTCCTCGCGGGTAACAAATTGATTGGCGACCAACTGAATATCGTCCGCAGAGCGCAATTCGAATCTGGGGGATGTCAAGACGAAGGTTGTCAGGAAATAGCTCGCGATTCCGAGTGGCGCCACAACGGTGACGACAAAAATCGCCCACTGCCCGCTCCACGAGAGCCTGCGGCGACGCACGGTCACGGCCTTCTGTCGGCGAAGATAGGGAGATTCCTCTTCGCCGTCCAGACCTTGTGCCGAGAGCGTCGCTTCCTCTTCAATCAACTTCCTGGCCATTAGCTTTGACCCACTCCCAAGCGAGCCGGGCGGTTCCGGATCTCCGCCGCCAAAGCATCGCCAATCCTCCATACGCTTCCCGCGCCAACCGTCAAGATCAAGTCGCCGGACCGTATGTCACCCAGAACGCCGTCGATCACGGCTTGTTCTGAAGGCGCATATTCGGCGTGGTGATAACCCAACTCGGCCATCCGCTCAACCAGGCGCTGAGCGGTGACACCCTGGATGGGCTTCTCACTGGCCGGATAGATATCCAGAACATAAACGTGATCGGCAGCCTTGAAACACTGCGCAAAATCATCCATCAGGAACTGGGTGCGCGTATAACGGTGCGGTTGGAAAATGGCGATGATCCGTTTGGCGCCCCAAAGACGGGCCGCCTCCAGCGTGGCGCGAATTTCCGTCGGATGATGTCCATAATCATCTACGATTGTTATGCCTTCCAAATCCATTTTGACCTGGAACCGCCGGTCGGCGCCGCGGAAACACGCCAGTCCCTCACGAATCTGCTCAATGCTCAGTCCGAGTTCCAGTCCCGTGGCAACAGCCGCAAGAGCATTCTGCGCGTTATGCCGCCCCGGAACATTGATGCTGAAGCTGCCTAGCTGCTTCCCACCCGCGTCCACTTCGAAACTCGATCCGTGCGGTTGGAGTTCGAGCGAGCTTCCTCTCACGTCGGCGCCTGAATCGAGCCCATAGGTCACGACGCGCCGCCGGATTTGCGGCAGCAGCTCTCTAAAACGCTCGCCCCAGGGTGCATCCGAACAGGCTACCACCGCGCCGTAGAACGGCACCTTGTTCGCGAAGGCAAGGAAAGCGGAAGTTATTTCGTCCAGGTCACGGTAATGATCCAAATGCTCGCGGTCAATATTGGTAATCACCGCAATCGAGGGCAGCAGATAGAGAAACGAGCGATCACTTTCGTCGGCTTCAACAACCATCAACTCGCCCTTGCCCAGGCGGGCGCTCGAGGCGAAGACATCCAAGCGTCCGCCAATAACGGCCGTCGGGTCGAGTCCGGCTCGCGTCAGCATCACCGCGATCATCGAGGTAACCGTCGTTTTCCCATGAGCCCCAGCCACCGCCACGCAGAATTTCAGGCGCATCAATTCCGCGAGCATCTCGGCCCGGGGAATAACGGGGATTTGCAGACGTTGCGCCTCCTCGACCTCCGGGTTGTCAGAGGGGACCGCGGAAGAAACCACGAGCACTTGGGCATCCTGGAGGTTTCTCGCGGCATGGCCCTCTGAGACTCGCGCGCCCAGCTTTGACAACCTCTCCGTGACCGGTGTCGCCTTGAGGTCAGAGCCTGAGACCGTAAACCCCAGGTTGAGCATTACCTCGGCGATACCGCTCATGCCTATGCCGCCGATGCCCACGAAGTGTATTCTGCGAATCTTGCCCAACATAGTTGTTGCCTGAAACGCTCGAGCTACGTCTGTGTCGCAGCCAACCCTTCGACCAGGTCTGCAATCTGCGCAGTCGCCTCCGGCCGCGCCAGAGTTTTCGCAGCCCGCTCCATTTCGATCAACCTCAGCGGCTCACTGATCAGATCACTGATTTCCCGGATCAACCGCTCCGCTGTCAGCTCCGCCTGGAGTATGACTCGGGCAGCGCCGGCGCGCTCGAAGGCGCGGGCATTTGCCAGTTGATGTTGGTCAGTGGCCGCCGGAAAAGGTATCAGCAATGCGGCCCGTCCCGCTGCCGCCAACTCGGCCACTGCGGCGGCCCCGGCGCGCGCAACCACCAAATCCGCGTGTGTCAAGGCCTCCGGCATATCCTCGACGAAAGCACAGACATCAGCAGCCAGGTTGTGTTTCAGATAAGCCTCGCGCACTGCGTTATAGTCCGCTTCTCCCGTCTGATGGACCACCTCGATCCGCCCAGATTCACGGTTCAGGAACGGAGCGCATGCGACCATCACCTCATTGATAGCCTTCGATCCCTGACTGCCCCCAACGACCAGGATACTGAAAGGGGCATGGTGGTTCTTCGGCGGGATCGCATGGAAAGCCACTCGGACCGGAAGGCCCGTGACGCGAGCCTTCTCACCGTAGAATCGTGCGGCCTCCTCGAAGCCAATCGCCGCCACGCGCACCACTGGCGCCAAGACGCGGTTTGTGAAACCCGGCAAAGCATTGGGCTCAATGAGCACAGTCGGAATATCCTGGAGGGCGGCTTCCAGCATCACCGGTCCAGCCAAATACCCCCCCACGCCCACCACCACCTGGGGCCGAAAGTCCCGCAGGGCCCGAGCTGTTGCCGCCGCGGTCTGAGGAAGCACCATTAAGTTGCGCAAGCCCCGAATCCCGCCGATCCCCTTGAGCCCCGCCGCCCTGACGGTACGAAGCGGAAAACCGGCCCCCGGAATCAAGCGCGCCTCGAGCGGTCGCGTGGTGCCGAGAAACTCGATCTCATACTTCACCCCAGAGCGTTCCAGGCGGGCGCCACGAGAGCGCAGTTCCTGCGCCACAGACAGCGCCGGAAAGATATGACCTCCGGTTCCCCCGGCGACCATCAGAAATCGCATCACGCGCTACCCATCTAGGCTTCGTCTTGCGAAATATTCAGGAGCATGCCCACCGCCGCCAGTGTCACGAAGAGCGACGATCCACCGTAACTGATCAGCGGCAATGGGATGCCCTTGGTCGGAAGCAGGCCGAGCACCACGCTCATGTTGACGAGACCCTGTCCGACCACCATCACGGTCAAACCTATGGCCAGCAGCCGGCCAAACTCACACGAACACCTGGCGCTCGCCCGCAAACCTCGCCAGAGAATAATTCCAAACGCCACGATGAGTATGGAAGCCCCGATGAACCCCAGTTCCTCGCTCACGACGGCAAAAATGAAGTCGGTCTGAGGTTCCGGAAGATAGAAGAGTTTCTGTTTCCCCTCCATCAATCCCACTCCGGAAATTCCGCCGGTGCCCACCGCGATAAGGGACTGAATGATATGAAACCCTTTTCCGAGCGGGTCGGAATATGGGTGCAGGAACGCCAGCAGGCGGTTGTACCGGTAGGTCGAGTGAAATATCAGCCAATAAACCACCGGAGCAGCCCCTAGCGCCGCGCCGGCGAAATACCTGGCTTGGAGTCCTGCTATGAAGAGCATCGCCGCTACGATCATGGCTATGGCGAGTGCGGTTCCGAAGTCAGGCTCCACCACCACGAGCGCCATGGTTGCTCCGCTTACCAAGCCGACCGGAAGCAGCGTGTGTGCAAAGTCGTTCACCTTGCCGGCCCGCTGCTCGAGGAAATAGGCCATAAAGATGACTATAACGAGCTTGGCGAATTCGGAAGGCTGCAAGCTGGCGGGCCCCAAATGGAGCCAGCGGTGTGTATTATGGGTGCGTGGAGCAAACAAAACCGCCACGAGGAGCAACATCTCGAAGGCCAGCGCCGTAAACACCACCAGAGGGCTCGCCAGACGGCGATAGTCCACATACATCATTATGACCAAGGCGGCAAACCCCGCCCCAGCCCAGGCCAACTGGCGAATCAGGAAATAACTGCTACTGCTGAACTTCTCTGCAGCTACCACCGCCGAAGCACTGAAGACCATGAGGGCCCCGAAGAGCGTCAATGCCACCACGGTGCCGAAGAGGACTTTGTCGGATTGGAGTCGTCTTGACATGCTTCACTAATCCATTCGAGGCAGCCTTAGTTGAGCCGAGTCGGTTCGGCCTGTCGACTTCGACTTTTTCTCCTCCGCGATCTTCGGGCCCGGGTCTGCCTCGTTCCTGCTGGTTTCGAAGTTGTCGACGTCCGATGAATTGGCGGCGGGTGGAGCTTGCTCCTCGAACCCTCCCTCGTAGGGCAACGGAGCGCCTTCAATTCTCTCCGGTGTAGCCGGAGTTCGGAGTTGCCGCGTTTCCGACCGGTCCGAGTAATCTACTTCCAATTCGACGTCCGCCGGGAAATACTCGTCGGCGTTGGTTTCGTATACCAGGGTCAATTCACGAATCGGTGCCTCGGCGCGGGGAGCAATGTCAGCGAGCCGTTCCGCGTGCTCGAGGGTGGGGGCGGGGGTTTGCTCGTCTTCGAGCTCCTCCGCCGGTACCTCTACTTCCGGCTCTTCGGTCACCTGGGGGGCCTCTTGACGTGAGAAAGCCGGGGCGGCGGGTCGCTGGTCTTCGACCGCGGACGCGGGTGTCTCGACTTCCGGCTCGGCGGTCACGTGGGAAGCCTCTTGAGCTCGGGAAGCCGGTGACTGCGCCTTAGACTGGTCAGCGACCGCGGGCGCCGCCTGAACGCGCGGGGAGACATCCGCAATCCTACGCGTCGCTTCCCGTTTCTTCCATCTCCATTCGACCGCGCCCGATCCCACATCCTGCGCCAGCCGGCCCACCAACTCCTTAAACACGCGGCCTCGATGCTCATAATCCTGGAACTGGTCAAAGCTCGAACAGGCCGGAGCAAGCAGAACCACATCCCCGGGCCGGGCTCGCTGGAAGGCCTCCGGCACGGCCGTCTCGAGGTTGCCGGTGTGAACCAATTCCACAGCACCCGAGAGTTCCCGGGCAATGCGGTCCGCCGCCGCGCCGATGAGCAGAACTTCGCGCACCCTGTCCTTCACCAAGGGCCGCAGAGGCGCGTAGGGAGCGCCCTTGTCCTTGCCGCCCATAATGAGGTGAACGCCGCGCTCAAAGGCCTCGAGCGACTTCGCTGTGGCATCGACGCTGGTGGCCTTCGAATTGTTGTAAAACTCTACCCCGCAGACGTCCCGCACATACTCGAGGCGGTGCTCGACACCTTTGAATTCCCGCACCGCCTTGCGCACGGCGTCGAAGTCCGCTCCTAAAACGCAGGCTGCAGCCGCCGCTCCCAGAACGTCTTCCAGATTGAAACTGCCGCGAAGCCGCACCTCCTTCGTCTCCAGAAGCACCCGCTGCATGTGTCCGGTGCGGTACACAATGTTTCCATTTGATACGAAGAGGCCGCAAGGAATCTGCTCCAGCCGGCTGAAGAATACCTTGCGGCTCACCAGGGCGGGACCGAGGCTGCGTACCCAGGGATCATCGGCATTCAGGACGGCGAAATCGTCCGCCCGCTGATTGCGGAAAATCTGCCGTTTGGCCTGGGCATAGGCCTCAAACGTGGGGTGGCGGTCCAGGTGGTTCGGCGAGATATTCAGCAGGACAGCTACGTGGGGGCGAAAGTCACGAATTGCTTCCAACTGAAAACTGCTCAATTCGGCGACCACGATCGAGCCGGGCTTGACCGATTCCACGGCGGTGCTCAAAGCCACTCCAATATTCCCGCCCACAAAGGTTGAGAACCCGGAGGCCTCGAGCATTTTGCCCAGAAGAGTTGTGGTCGTGGTTTTGCCGTTCGAGCCGGTGACACCCACGATCGCAGCGTCCATGTACCAGCCTGCAACTTCAACCTCAGGCACAACAGGTATGCCGCGCGCTCGCGCGGCCACGAGTTGCGGCAATTCCCACGGCACTCCCGGGCTGACTACCACCAGATCGTGCGTGAGAAAAAGTTCAAGCGGCTGCAATCCAAGCGCCAGCCCGATCTTCTCCGCCAGAAGCCCTGACAGCGAGGCTCCGAAAGTCGCTGGAGGCTTGATGTCGGTCACCGTCACGATCGCGCCCTGCCGTCGCAACAAGAAGGCAGCGGCGCGACCGCTCCTTCCTAAGCCAACAACCAATGCGCGCTTGTTGCGTACTTCAATCATGCCAACCCCCTCGGCCGGGAGCGCATGCTCTTGCGGAAATGGGAGTCCAGAATCTCAGAGACAAGCTCTGAAAGCGATCGTCTGGCCTGGCGGGCAAGGCGCCGGGCGGTCACCAGCGTCTCCCTGTTGAGTGTCAAACTCACGCGCCTCGGATTGCGAAAGGATCTCGGCCTACCCATATGAATTATCGCGCATTTTATGCGCAAAAATGCAACGCGTCAAGCGACTG
>Ga0116126_1002490_pt1 | contig 10468 bp, 10 predicted proteins | sample June2015DPH_16_5_FD_89730 | JGI IMG/M metagenome (GOLD analysis project Ga0116126, IMG submission 89730) | Peatland microbial communities from SPRUCE experiment site at the Marcell Experimental Forest, Minnesota, USA - June2015DPH_16_40 | ecosystem: Environmental > Terrestrial > Soil > Wetlands... | reverse complement strand
CTCGGCGGGATCGGGGACCTGGCCGACCGCGGCTACCCAGATCGTGTTCTCGATCGCCCGCGCGCGCACCAGCGTGACCCAGTGCTCTTCCTTGAACAGCCCGGCGGCCCAGGCGGCCGGGATCACTAGCAGGTCGGCGCCGCGCGCGGCCAGGGCGCGCGCCAGCTCGGGGAACCGGACGTCATAGCACGTCAGCAGCCCCACCTTGAGGCCAGCCAGGTCGGCAAGCACCGGCTCGCTGCCCGCCGCGACATCGTCTGACTCGCGGTGGCCGAGCGCATCGAAGAGGTGAATCTTCCGGTAGGCAGCCGCCAGGCGGCCGTCGCCATCGAAGCCGACCGCGGTGTTGAAGACCCGGCCGTCGGGCGCGGGCTCAAAGACCCCGGCCACGATCGCCACCTGACTGTCGCCCGCAATATCCCTCAGGCCATGACAAAACGGGCCATCGACTGGCTCGGCCGCGCCGCGGAGGCTGGCCGCGAAGGAAACCTGCGTCCCTTCGGGGAACACCGCCAGCTGCGCGCCTTGCGCTGCTGCGCTCGTCACGGCGGCGGCTACCCGCTCCAGGTTGACGGACGGGGTGGAGCTGACCGGAATCTGGCCCAGGGCTACGCGCATGACGGCAGCGTAGCTCGTGCCCTACCGGATCGCCCCGGCCAGTTCGCTGGCCTCGGCCAGCGGGCCGGCCGTCGCGTCCTGCATCAGCGCTGGCGCCGACCGGGCCGCCGGCCGCCTGCTCTGGTCGGCGTGGAAGGCGAGCAGGCGGCGTGCTGCGGCCATCCCTCGTCCCGGCGCCGGCCGGCCGAGGCTCTGCGCCGAGTCCTCGCGCGCGCTGGCGACGCTCACCAGCAGGGCGGCGGCCAGCGGCGCGCTGACGATCACGGCGGCGATGACAAGAAGCGCGATGATCATGACGCTCAGCTCCCCTCGAGTGGTCCGCGGGTGGCGCCGGCGTGTCGCTGCGATCCCTTCGCGCGATGGCGCTAGCATCAGCCCGATCTTTCTTCTGATTAGACTCATACCAATGAGCGGTCTGTTTGAAACCTGCCCTACGGGTTACATTCCACCTATCCAGATGGTGAGACTCATGGGCATGACCCAGAGGGGAGCGCTGGATTGGTGGCGCCGAAATACCAGGAAATCGCCGATCGCCTGCGGGACCAGATCGGCAGCGGAGCGCTGGCGCCGGGGGATCGCCTGCCGAGCGAGCCCGAGTTGATCGCCGAGCACCAGGCCTCCCGTAATACGGTCCGGCTGGCCATCGCGCTGCTGACCAATCAGGGCCTGGTGGTGACGCGCCAGGGCCTCGGCACGTTCGTGCTCGAGCCGGCCAAGCCGTTCACGGCCCTGCTGTCCCGGGTGGACATGCCGCCGACCAATCAGTACGAGTCCACGGCCATGCCGGTCGTGGGGCCAGCGGAAAGCGAGCCGCAGACCGTCAGGTTCCTGGTGGAGAGCGCCCCGGCCAGCGCCAGCGTGGCCGAGAAGCTGGAGATCGCCGCCGGCGACCCCGTCATCATCCGGCGGTCGCAGCAGTACCTGGACGATGCCCCGTGGATGATCATCAATTCCTACTTCCCGATGGACATCGCCAGCGGCACGGCTTTGGAGCAGGCCGGGAAGGTCGAGCAGGGCACGAACCGGCTGCTCGCCGACCTCGGGCACGAGCAGGTCGGCTTCACCGACGAGATCGGTGCCCGGATGCCCGACACGCCGGAGTTCGATTACTTCCAGCCGCCCACCGGCACCCCGGTGATCGTGGTCAACCGCACCTCCTACAGCTCGGAGCGGCCGATCCGGCTGACCCGCTACATCTACCGCGGCGACCGGGTCCGGCTCGTGCATGAGCAAGGCAGGATCCCGGAGAAGTACCGGACGGCCTGACCTGCTCCCGGCTGGCCTGAGCCGGCCGGCCCGCTTCCTCGGCTAACGTGTCGGGAGTGCTCGCGCTCCTCTTTGTCGCGGCTTCGGTCGGGTTGTCGAACTTCGCCGCTGCCCTCAGCATCGGAGTCGCGGGCGTCGATGCCAGGACCCGGCTGCGGGTCGGCCTGGTGTTCGGGGCCTTCGAGGCGGGCATGCCCGTCATCGGCCTGCTCATCGGCGGCCAGTTCGCCGCCGAGCTCGGCCTGGCCGGACGCTGGGTCGGGGCGGCTCTGCTGATCGCGGTCGGCATCTACGGGCTGATCGGGTCGCTGCGCAGGCGGGGACCCAAGATGGCCGCGGACAGCCGCTATGGCGCCGGCACGGGGCGGCTGCTGCTGACCGGCCTGGCCCTCAGCCTGGACAACCTGGTGGTGGGATTCGCGCTCGGTACCTATCAGACGCCCGTCCTCCTCGGGGTCCTGGTGATCGGCGGTGTCAGCGTGGCGCTGTCGCTGGCCGGCCTGGAGCTGGGGGCCCGGCTCGGCCGGAAGGCCGGCCAGCGGGGCGAGCAGATCGGCGGACTGATCCTGATATCGGTCGGCATCGCGATCGCGGCCGGGGCGCTCAGCTGAGCGGGGCCACGCTCAGCCGGCCAGCGACGGCGCCGGCGCCGCGCGCGAGACCGGGCAGTCCGGTCGGCAGGCCGGCTGGCGCCCCGGCGCGCGGCAGGGCCGGAGCCGGGGCTGCCGGAGCGCGGCCGGCCGCCCTGGCGAGCTCGGGCACGAAGTACCTGGCATCGATGGTGCCGGTCCCGGATACGAGGTCATAGCCGCGCCTCGCGCTGAACCCGGCGACCGTGTGCTCGGTGCCGCCCTGGTCGAAGGTCATGCTGTTGCTGCCGGTCAGGATGTCGGTCAGGCCGCGCTCGTGATGGGCCAGCATGCGATACAGCGCCGGGTTGATCAGCCCGAGCGGGTGGCCGGCCACCTGGTCGGCGAGGGCCACGACGCCGGCCAGCAGCGGCGTCGCGAGACTGGTACCGCAGACCCCGTCCCAGTGCTCCGGCCCGGTGCCGCCGAAGCTCGCGTAGATGGCCACGCCGCTCGCGCAGGATGCGTCCATCGCGATGTCGGGCACGCCGCGGCGGCTGCCCGTCACGCCAGCCACGCCGTCCTGATAGGCCGGGCGGGCGAAGACGATGGACCTGCCGCCGCCTCCGTCGCTCCAGGCAATGTCCGGCCTGCGCCGGACACCGCTGCTGGTCAGGTCGAGCTGGGTACCCCCGACCGCGGTCACCAGCGGGTCAGTGGCCGGCCACTGAACGGCCCGGCTGGTGTAGAGATCCCGCATGTTGTAGGTCTCGCCGGTGGCCCCGGTATCGCCGGTGGCCGCGAGCACGGTGACATGACGGGCCGACGCGAGCCGGTACGCTGCCCGCAGGCTCAGCAGCGAGGCTCGCGACGGGAACGTCTGCTCGGTTGCCGCGAAGCTCTGGCTGATCACCTGGCCCAGGTGGTTGCGGAGCACGTACTCCTCGGCCGCGACGATCTGCGGGAAGCCGGTGGTCCCCTCGTTCTCCGAGGTCGGGGTCTCGGCCAGCAGGATCCTCGCGGCCGGCGCCATCACGTGCGCCCACTCCACGTCCAGCGTCGTCTCGGTGGCCCAGCCCTCCCGGTTGCTGGTCGCGCGGTACGGCGGCACCACCCCGGCCGGCTGGATCACCGTGAAAGCCGGCGGGGGCGGCAGGCCGAAAGCCTGATCGAAGCCCGTCAGGTCGCGGCCGATCGTCGGCGAGCCGAAGGAATCGACGATGACGATCGTCTGGCCGCGGCCACTGATGCCCCGGGCCAGCAGCGGGTCCAGGTCGTAGGCGGTCCGGATCTGGGCTGGCGTCAGTCCGACGCCAGCGGGGCTGTCGGCGGCGGCGCTGACCCGGGCGCCCGGCGAGATGCTCAGCGCCGGCGCCGCGGCCCAGCCCGGCCGCGCCGCGATGCCCGGGCCGGGCCCCGCGCCGGGCCCGGTGCCGCTGCCCGCTGCGGCCAGCGCGAGAACGCCGATGGCAGCGCCCGCCAGCACAGCCTGCCGGCGGCGCATCAGAGCCGTTCCGTCCGCTGCGGGCTCAGCATGGCCGGTCACCCGGGAAGGCGCAGCGCGGTCTTCGGGCACGATCGGACCGCGTGCCTGACCTCGTCAGCTAGCCGCGGCGGCACGTCGGCCACCAGGATGTGCAGCTGGTCGTCATCGTCGAGCTCGAAGACGCCGGGTACCAGGCCCGCGCAGACCCCGTTGGCCTCGCAGGAATCGGGGTCGACTTCCACTCGCACCGCTGCGGCCTCCCGGTCATGCCCGCCCATCCGGTCATCCGGAGTGAAGCACGCCGGGGCTCGCGCGGCAAGCCGCCGGCCGCCAGACTAGGGCGCATGCAGAACGCGCTGCCCGACCGCATCAGCCGCGCCGCCGAGGCGGCCAGGGGCTTCATGCCGCCAGCCGAGGGGCTGGCGCTGTATGAGACGGCCGCCGCCTACGCGCCGGCCGGCCCGGTCGCGGAGATCGGGACCTATTGCGGCAAGTCCACGATCTACCTGGCGGCCGCGGCGAGTCAGGCCGGGCAGCTGGTGGTGACCGTTGATCATCATCATGGCTCGGAAGAGAATCAGCCGGGCTGGGACTACCACGATGCCGAGCTTGTGGATCCGGCGACCGGACGGCTGGACACGCTGCCATATTTCCGCGCGACGATCGCGGCGGCCGGGCTCGAGGAGCACGTGATCGCGATTGTCGGCCGGTCCGGCGCCGTGTCCAGCCTGTGGCGGGCGCCGCTCGGCATGCTCTTCATCGACGGCGGCCACACCGATGAGGCCGCGGTCACTGACTATGAGGGCTGGGCGCCGTGGGTCACCAGCGGGGGGGCCCTCGCCATCCACGACGTGTTCGAGGATCCGGCCGACGGCGGCCAGGCGCCGTACCGGATCTATCAGCGGGCGCTGAAGTCCGGCGCCTTCACCGAGGTCCGGGTGGCGGGATCGCTACGGGTGCTGGAGCGGACCGGAGCCGGGATCGGCTGAGCCTGCGCCGGCCAGCCCTGGCGGGCAGCCGCAGGACGCGGTCCCGGCCGGGAGCTCGCTGGACGGACTGGCCGCCGCGGCGAAGATGCCCGCGCCGTTGGTCGCCCCGGAGAGGGCGTCGGCGGCCAGGATGACCGCTGCGGATGTCCAGCTGCTCTGCTCGTTCGGGAAGTGCGCCTGGTTGGCGAACTGCCAGCCGGTCCAGTACGCACCATCCGGTGCGCGCAGGTGCTGAATCTGCTCGACCAGGTCCAGGGCGGTGGCCCGGTCGCCGATGGCCTCCAGCGCGATGGCCAGCTCGCAGGTCTCCGCACCGGTCACCCAGGGCTGGTCGCTGACGCACCGGATGCCGAGACCGGGCACCACGAACGTGTCCCAGCCCTGGTCCAGCCGCTGGCGCGCGGCACTGCCGCGCACCGGTCCGGCCAGCACCGGGTAGTACCAGTCCATCGAGTACCTGCTCTTGTCCGCGAATGCCTGCTCGCCATGGACGGCGACAACGTGGCCGAGCTGGGCCGCGGCGACCTCCCAGTCCGGCTGCGGCACATTCAGGTGATCGGCCAGCGCGATGCCGCAGCGCAGCGCCTGGTACATGCTCGACGAGCCGGCCAGCAGCGCATAAGTGTCGGGGGTACCGTCGGCCATCCGGCGCCAGATGATCTCGCCCCGCGGTCGCTGCAGGCTCAGCGCGAACTCGATGCCGCCGTGCACCACCGGCCACATCCGCTCGGCGAACGCCTCGTCCCCGGTGACCAGGAGCTCGTGCCAGGCCCCGACCGCGGCATAGGCGGCGTGATTGCTCTCCGCGCTCTGGTCGGCTGCGGTGAAGTCGCCGAAGATCTCGGCGGCCGTGCAATCGGCTGTCCCTGTTTTGCCGGTCCCAGTGCTGCCGGTCCCAGTGCTGCCGGTCCCAGTGCTGCCGGTCCCAGTGCTGCCGTGGCCTGTGCTGCCGTGGCCTGCGCCGCCGAGGGCCAGGACGCTCGCCGGGCGCACCGGCCAGGAGCCATCCGGCCGCTGTGCGCTCGCCAGCCATGCATAGGCGCGGCGCGCGGCGGCGCGCAGCCCGCAGACGCTCAGGGCCATCGCGCACTCGATATGGTTCCAGGCGTCCACATGGCCGTCCGGCCAGCCGATCGCGCCATCGGCCTGCTGCACCGCCGCGATGCTGTCGCCCGTCGCGAGCAGCTGGTCAGCCGTCAGGATGCCCGCGACCTCGGGCACCCAGCCAGCAGCGCGGGTTCCGGCCATGCGCTCAGGCCGCCGCATGCGCAGGTCCGGGGGCGTCCGCCGGTCGGGCAGTCCCGTCCTGGCCCGCCTGGTCCGCCGCAGGACCGCGCTGGTCCGCCAGCCCGGCCGCGTCCTTGCCCGCGTAGATGACCAGGCTCTTCCCGATGACCGGGTTGAGCACCCGGTCGGCCAGCCGGGTGACGGCCGGGGCCGCCATGATGTCCCAGACGAGCAGCCGATGATAGGCCCGCGCCAGCGGGTGGTCGTCGTCGTGCACGCCAACGGCGCATTTCAGCCACCAGTACGGCGTGTGCAATGCATGAGCGTGATGATGATCCCCGACGGCCAGCCCGGCCCGGCCGAGCTTAGTTTCCAGCTCACGGCGGGTGAAGATGCGGATATGGCCGCCCGGCACGTTGTGGTAGTCATCCGACAGCTGCCAGCAGACCCGCTCGGGCAGCCAGGCCGGCACAGTCACGGCGGCCACGCCGCCAGGGCGCAGCACCCTCGCGATCTCGTCCATGGCAGCCTGGTCGGCCGGGATGTGCTCGAGCACCTCGGCGGCGATCACCACGTCAAACGACCCGTCCGGGAATGGCATTGCTGTCGCGTCACCCGCCGCGCACGCGGCAGCCGCGCCTGGCGGCAGCTCGCCAGCCTCCTCCATCGCCACGGCGACCGCCGTGACCTGTCGCAGCTCGGCCAGGCTGGTGTCCAGGGCGACGACACTCGCGCCGCGGCGCAGCGCCTCGAACGCGTGCCGCCCGGCGCCGCAGCCCAGGTCCAGCACGCGGGTGCCTGGCCCGACCGGCAGCCTCGCGAAGTCGACGGTCAGCACGGCACCACCGTCTCCCCGGCTTCCCGCGCTCCGGCTTCCCGCGCTCCGGCTTCCCGCCCTCCGGCTTCCCGCCCTCCGGCTTCCCGCCCTCCGGCTTCCTGGCCCCTGGCTTCCTGGCCCCTGGCTTCCTGGCCCAGCGCGCCGGTGCGTGCCGCCCGCATGCCCGCGATCGCCTTCCGGTACTCGGCCACGGTCGCACGTGCTACCGCTGGCCAGGCAAAACGCTCCTGAACCCGGCTGAGTGCCGCCGCCGACAGCCGCGCCCGCCCGGCCGCGGAGTCGTGCAGCTCCCGCAGCACGGCGGCCAGCTCCTCCGGATCGCCAGGGGTCACCAGCAGGGCCGCGTCGCCGGTCACCTCGGGCAGCGCGCCAGTCCGGCTCGCTATCAGCGGCGTGCCCGAGGCCATGTGCTCGACGGCAGGCAGCGAGAATCCCTCGTAGAGGGACGGGACGACGGCGATTTCCGCGCTCGCGATCAGCTCGGCCAGCTCCAGGTCGCTGATATCGCTGACGAACTGCACCCGGTCGCCCAGCGCCAGCTCGGCTACCAGTCGCTCGGTCGGGCCGCCAGGCGCCGGCTTGCTGACCAGAGTGAGAACCGCATTTCGTTCGGTAGTGAACTTGGCGAAAGCCCGGAGCAGCACCGAGATGCCCTTGACCGGCGAGTCCGCGCTGGCCACGGCCACGACCCGGCCGGGCACCCGAGGGGCGGGCCGGGGGTGGAACAGGCGGGTGTCCACCCCCAGCGGGATCACGCGCACCTGCTCACGCGCTACCCGGAAATCGCGGCAGATATCGTCCCGCGATGACTCCGAGCCCGTCAGTACCGGCCCGACCCTGCGCGCCACCCGGCCCTGCATCCGCACGAACGAGTACCAGCGCCGCTTGGTGATCCGGGAGAATCCCCTGGCTGCCGCCAGCTCGATCCTCCGGTCCACGCTGATCGGGTGATGAATGCTGGTGACCAGCGGCAGGCCGAGGCGGGCAATGCCCAGCATGCCGTAGGCGAGCACCTGGTTGTCGTGCACTACGTCAAATTCCGCGGCCTGGCCGCGGAGCGCGCGCAGGGCGCGGATGCTGAAGGTCAGCGGCTCGGGAAAGGCCCCCGTCCACATCGACCCGACCTCGAGCAGGTCAATCCAGTCGCGGTACTCGCTCAGCCCCGGCGTGCGGAACGGGTCCTCGTCAGCATACAAGTCAAGGCTGGGCAGCGTCCGCAGCAGCGGTCCTGGCTCCAGGTCCGGATAGGGCTGCCCGGAGAACACCTCGACATGGTGTCCGAGAGCGGCCAGCTCACGGGATAGATGCCGGACGTATATTCCCTGGCCGCCGCAGTGCGGCTTGCTCCGATAGGACAGGAGCGCGATTCTCAGTGGCTGATCGGCGGCCCCGAGGGACGCAGGAGTCATCCCCTCAGCAGATATCGTGCTCACGCAGGATTGCGCCTCCTCGTCTGCCGCTGGCTGCCCATGCTGCAAAAGGCACGCCCGCGTGACCCCCTAGGGACGGAACATTACCAGGGGGTACCTTGCATTCCTTTGCACCCCATCCGTTAACCGCGGATGTCGTGAGCCGCGGCTATGTCGGTAAGCTGCCGCGACGTAGGTTTGACCGGCGGGGGGGGTGTCCCGTCGCAATGAGCGGAGGCTCTGCTGACCAGGCGCGCGCTGATCACCGGGATCACCGGACAGGACGGCTCCTACCTTGCTGAGCACCTTGTCTCGCTCGGTTATGAGGTCTGGGGCCTCGTTCGCGGGCAGGCGAACCCGCGAGTGCGCCAGCTTCGCCAGCGGCTCGGCGATGTGCGCCTGGTCCGCGGCGATCTGCTGGATCAGGGCAGCCTGATCTCGGCCGTGGAGCGGGTCCAGCCGGACGAGGTCTACAACCTGGCGGCCATCTCCTACGTGCCCATGTCCTGGCAGCAGGCCGAGCTGACCGGTGAGGTGACCGGCCTCGGCGTGCTGCGGGTGCTCGAGGCCATCAGGGTCTGCAGCGGGATCAGCGCCTCGCGCAGCCCGGCCCACGGCCAGATCCGGTTCTACCAGGCGTCATCGTCGGAAATGTTCGGCAAGGTACGGGAATCACCGCAAGACGAGCGGACACCATTTCACCCGCGGAGCCCGTATGGCGTCGCCAAGGCCTACGGCCATTTCCTGACCCAGAATTACCGCGAGTCCTATGGCATGTTCGCGGTGTCGGGCATCTTGTTCAATCATGAGTCCCCGCGCCGGGGGGCTGAGTTCGTCACGCGGAAAGTCTCGCTCGGCGTGGCCAAGATCAAGCTGGGCTACGAGCGGCAGCTCCGGCTGGGGAACCTGAGTGCCAGCCGGGACTGGGGCTTTGCTGGTGACTACGTCCGGGCGATGCATATGGTGCTGGCTGAGGACGAGCCGGCCGATTACGTCGTCGGCACCGGGGTGACCCACTCGGTGGAGGAACTGGTCGACCTGGCCTTCCGGGTGGCGGGCCTGGACTGGCACGACCACGTGCTGACCGACGCCGCGTTCATCCGGCCCGCCGAGGTCGACCGGCTGTGCGCGAACCCGGCCAAGGCGCGGGACGAGCTCGGCTGGGAACCCAAGATCGGATTCGAGGAGCTCGTCGCCATGATGGTCGAGGCCGACCTGGAGCTGCTGTCCAGCTCAGGCGGCCATGCTGACGACTCGTTCGGCCCCGATTCCTGGTAGCCGCGACTGCCCGCACCGGCCAGCGACAGCTCGCGCTGACGATGGCTGGCTGCTCCGCCAGGCTGAGCCGGGCCGGGCGGGTCAGACCGCTCCGGTCGATGGCGGGGAGTGGCTGCGGAGGGTTTTCCGGCCGTCAGGGCTGGTGGCGGTGGTCGTGCCGTTGCCGTGCAGGGTGATGCTCCAGCCCCATCGATGAATCGCGATCAGGTGGTGGAAGGGGCAGAGCAGGAGCAGGTTCGTCAGGCAGGTCGTGCCGCCTGCGGCCCGGGGCTGGATGTGGTGGACCTGGCAGGAGGATGGGCGCTGGGCGCAGCCCGGGAATGCGCAGCGGCGGTCCCGGCTGATGACAGCCCGGCGCAGATGGGGTGGCACGGTGCTGGCGACTGTGCCGACGTCGAGCGGCAGGCTGACGGACGGGAACTCCGCGGCCAGTGTCCTGGTGCGCAGGAATGCCGTCAGCCCCCTCGGGCCGGACAGGACGTCGGCGGCGTAGCGGAGCAGCGTGTCCTGCAGCCGGGCCAGGGTCCGCGGCGGGAGCATCCGCGGCGGGAGCAGGGGCGTGCCGGATGCGGCATCGCCGGTGCCGGGCGAGCCGGTGCCGGGCGGGCCGGTGCCGGGCGGGCCGGTGGCAGGCAAGTCGGTGCCGGGCGGGCCGGTGGCAGGCAAGTCTTTGCCCGGCGGGCAGGACGCGGAGCCGGGGTGGTGCAGCCCGGCGAGCCACTGCGTGGTCAGGCTGGCGAGGATAGCGGGGTCGACGTGGCCGGTAACGATGGGGGTGATCTGGGCGT
>Ga0116126_1002488_pt1 | contig 10473 bp, 10 predicted proteins | sample June2015DPH_16_5_FD_89730 | JGI IMG/M metagenome (GOLD analysis project Ga0116126, IMG submission 89730) | Peatland microbial communities from SPRUCE experiment site at the Marcell Experimental Forest, Minnesota, USA - June2015DPH_16_40 | ecosystem: Environmental > Terrestrial > Soil > Wetlands... | reverse complement strand
TCAAGGAAGCGCCCGATCCCGAACCTAAAGCCGGCGAGGTGTGCATACGCGTCGAAGCGAGCGGGATCAATTTCGCCGATCTTCTAGGCCGCATGGGGATCTATCCGGACCTGCCTCCGATCCCGGTCGTGCCCGGTTACGAAGTCAGCGGACGCATCGATGCCGTTGGCGCCGGCGTCGACGGGATTTGGGCTGGACGCGATGTTATCGCGATGACGCGATTTGGTGGCTACGCGGACACGGTTTGCGTTCCTGCAACCCAGGTCTTCGCACGGCCCGCCGGCGTGTCGGCGTTGGAAGGCGCCGCCCTTCCGGTCAATTATTTCACGGCTTGGCTGCTTGTCGTCGTCATGGGCGGCTTGAAGGGCAACGAGACCGTTCTCGTCCATTCGGTGGGCGGCGGTGTCGGCATTGCCGCAACCCAGATCGCCAAACATCTCGGCGCCCGTGTCATCGCACGGCCTCCGCTTCCAAGCACGCCGAGCTACGCGCTTTGGGAGTCGACCACCTCATCGATTACCGAACGGAGGATTTCGAGACGCGGGTACGCGAGATCACCAACGGCCGCGGAGTCGAGCTTATTCTCGATGCCGTCGGCGGTGACTCGTGGAAGAAGGGATATCGGATTCTGGCCCCGACGGGACGGCTCGGCATGTTCGGCATTTCCGCTGCGGCGGATCGCAAGGAGCGAAACATTCTTGCGATGCTGTCCATGCTCGCGAAAACGCCCTGGTTTCAGTTCAATCCGATTTCGCTCATGAATGCGAACAAAGGCGTCTTCGGCGTCAACCTGGGCCACCTGTGGGGCGAGCTTGACCGCATCCGCGAATGGGCCGATCGGCTGTTCGATTTGTGGGCTCAAGGCGTCATTAAGCCGAAGATTGCGCGCAGCTTTGGGTTCGACGAGGCACCCCAAGCACATCACTTCATTCAGGATCGCAGAAATATCGGCAAGGTTCTGCTGGTCCCGTGAAGCCGCTCCGGATGAATTGCTGCGTGAGCGCGCGGTCGCCGTAAAAGCAAAGAGCGCGGCCGTAGCCGCGCTCTGATACGCAAATCTGCCCGCTGTCTCAATGCGGCTGTGGGACGATCCGGATATAGGGCTTTGGTGTCTTCCAGCCCTGCGGATACAGTTTCTTGGCTTCGTCGTCAGTTACGCCGCCAGTGAGAATGACATCCTCGCCCTGTTTCCAGTTCGCTGGCGTCGCGACCCGGTGCTTGGCGGTGAGTTGCAGCGAGTCGACCACGCGCAGCACCTCGTCGAAATTACGGCCCGTCGTCATCGGGTAAACCAGGACAAGTTTGACCTTCTTGTCGGGTCCGATGATAAACACGTTGCGCACGGTCTGATTGTCGGCCGGCGTGCGGCCTTCCGAGGTGCCGTTGAGGCTGGCCGGCAGCATGCCATAGAGCTTCGAGACCTTGAGATCGGTATCGCCGATCATCGGATAATTCGGGGCGAAGCCGACGACGTCCTTGATATCCTGCGACCACTTCTTGTGGTTGTCGACCGGGTCTACGGACAGCCCGATGATTTTCACGCCGCGCTTGTCGAACTCGGGCTTCAGCCGCGCCATGGTGCCAAGCTCGGTCGTGCAAACCGGCGTGAAATCCTTGGGATGAGAAAACAGCACGACCCAGCTGTCGCCGATCCAGTCGTGAAAGCGGATTTTACCTTCGGTCGTGTCGGCTTCGAAATCTGGGGCGGTATCGCCAATATTGAGCGCCATGAAAACCTCCGTCGCCTGGGCTGATGTCAATTATGGAGGAATGCTTCTCTCCCATTACATAGCCCTCGCACAATGCCAATACTAGGGCTTCCACCGAGCATTATCCGTCCGAAATTGGCGACAGCTTGAGAAGAATTGAAGTGCGCTCGCCCACGTAAGTGGAAGAATTTTCTGAAACTTTGAGCGGCGCCTTGGCAGGCAGCTTACCGCCGCCGCTCACGCATACACGTGATCAATATCACAGCAGATGCCCCGACTTTGCCGCATCCTTGCCTTTCCGCGGCCAGCCTCGGATTTCAAACTCCGTGCCAAGGCTTGAGTCTCATGCCCCAGGGCAGCCAGAGGCGACGATGAAGCTCTTGATGGATCAGGATCATCCCACTGTCGAAGCGCTCCTTGCGGCGATTGCGCATTCGCCGATTGTAGTAACGCGCCCGACGGCGCGTCTTCCGGAAGGCTTCGATGAAACGGACGTGGCGATCCTCGATTGGATAGCCGCCGAAGGGCGGCGCCTCGGCCGGGGCTTAGCTTTGATGTAATCGTACTCAGCGCGAGCCGCTTGCCAGCGGCGTAGCGGACAAGCCGACGGTTCTTCCCGGAAATCCTGCAGCGTCGAAATAGCGCGTCTCTCCGACCATCTGCATGTCGATGACGGTCGCGAGCCCATTCGCGGCAGGGTCCGACACCAGTACGCGGCTTGTCACCGCCGGCACCGCGCCGTTCGGCAGCGCCTCAGAAAGCACGCGGCCGACGAGCTTACCTTTGTCGCTGACGTCAAGCTGCAGCAACTGTGCGATTGTGCGGCCGACGTCGGCATTGCTGGCGGGCGCCGGATCGACGAAATGCAATTTGAAATCCGGTCCCTGCATGGCCATGAAATTCCAGGTATCGGCGCGGCTGAACGAGCCGTGCATGCCCTGGCCTTCCTGCAAAACGGTGTCGGCGACTTCGACCGTGCAGCGCACCGGTTCGCCGCACACCGTATCAAATGAACGAAAGCTGATGGCGATCGCTGGATGCGGCGTCAGGGCGCTGCCCTCTAGCGCGATGTCGTCGAGCGTGAGCGTGCCGGAAAATTTGCCGAGCTTCGTGTCGACGAAGATGCCGCTGACATAGTCCTGCGTCAGCAGCGCGTCGATCACCCACTTTGCCATGTCCCGGTTGCTGTCGGGCAGATAGATGAGGTCCGATCCGCCATTGGCGGCCACGACGACTTTCGGATTATTTTTGTCGCCGCCGATGAGGCCGTTGCCGTGCCTGGTGTGCTCACCAGCTGTGATCGCTTTGTAATTGTCGTCCGGATCGACCAGCGGCAGGGCCAACGCTTGCGCGAGATCAAGCGCGACAAAGCCGAGAGGCAGGTGGCCTTCGGGGGTGTCGGCGAACTTTGCCTTCACTGTCGAGCTTGTTTTGCTTTCCTTCGAGATCGTGGAGAAACCGTGGTCGGCGACCGTGATGATGTCGGTGGTATCAAGGAGTCCAAGTTCGCGCAGCGCCGCGCGGATACGCGCCAAGTCGTCGTCGGCATTGCGGATCGCGGCGAGCGATGTCGGGCCGTTGATGCCCGGAACGAGTGAATTCAAGCTGTCGCCTTGATAATGTTGCGTGCCGTCGGGATCGCGCGACCAGAACACCAGGATGAACGGCTTATTGCGCTCCTTGAACAGCGGCAGGATCGCCTGGGCGGCGACGGCAGCCAAATAATCCTGCTGCATGGTATTGGGCGTGAGCGTGCTAGGCGTGGTCATGTTGCCGAAATTTCGGTTGGCGCCGCGCGACGGAGTTGCAAGCGGCAAGTTTGCGGCCTTGAGCCGTTCCGTCATTTCCGCCGAGAGCGGGATGCCTTTGCCGCTGCCGGTCACGTCGTCGACGATAATTGTCTGCGCGCCGGTTCGCTCCGTGTGGTCGAAGATCAAGGTCGGTCCGATCTTGCCGATCGCCGCCGTGCTGTAGCCCTTGTCGCGGGCGAGCTTGAGGATGGTGGCCTCGTCGAGATAATTGCCGGAAAAGTGCTCGTCGACGTCGGCGAGCACCGGGTCGCTTTCCAGAAACGGCGTCAGACTCTTGCCGGCGCCCGGGACTTCGAAGCCGGCATAGATGGTGTTGGAGAAATCCCCGGTGTCGCCAAGCATGTGACCGGTCGCCATCGCGGACGCGTTCGCCGTGGTGAAGGTCGGAAACAGCGCGTGACTGTTGCGCAGGCTCACACCCTCGCGCGCGATCGCCGCCATGGTCGGGGCGGTCGAGTCGTCGACCATGCGGGCGCGCAAGCCGTCGGCGACAAACAGAACCACATTATGGGGCCGCGCTGCCGGCGCTTGCGCGAAAGCTTGAGACGTCGCGACGGTCGTCACGATGCTGCCGATCACTATGCCGGCGATGCTGACAAGCGGCCTGCGCATTGGAAGACTCCGGTAGCGGAAAAGGGCGCCTTTCGAGCGTAACTTGTGACGAAGCCGTGACGACCGCGAAAGACCACTAATGCTGAATAGATTGCCTAATGATGTATGTTAGCCGGCCGAAAGCCGCCAGCTAGTGGGCTGCGGTCATTGACATTTTCGCGCCGACGCCGCAAAGCCAAAGGGGACGGTTCGCGAGTTTTGATGCCGCAATGTTCAAGCGAATCCTGATTGCCAACCGCGGCGAGATCGCCTGCCGGATCATCAAGTCCGCCCGCCGAATGGGGATTGCGACCGTCGCGGTCTATTCCGAGGCCGATCGCGACGCGCTGCATGTCGAAATGGCCGACTTGGCGGTCCCGATCGGGCCGCCACCGGCGGCGCAAAGCTACCTCGTCATCGAGAAGATCGTTGCCGCCTGCAAGGAAAGCGGCGCCGAGGCGGTGCATCCGGGCTATGGCTTTCTGTCCGAGCGGGCGGCTTTTGCCGAAGCGCTCGCCAAGGCCGGCATCGTGTTCATCGGGCCGAATCCAAAGGCCATCGCCGCCATGGGCGACAAGATCGAGAGCAAGCGCGCGGCCGCCGCCGCCAAAGTCGCGACGGTGCCCGGTTATCTCGGCGTGATCGAGAACGACAAGCAGGCGGCGAAGATCGCCGATGAGATCGGCTACCCGGTGATGATCAAGGCTTCCGCCGGCGGCGGCGGCAAAGGCATGCGTATCGCCCACAGTCCTGCGGACCTCGCCGACGGATTTGCGCGCGCGCGCTCAGAGGCCAAATCGAGCTTCGGCGACGATCGCGTCTTTTTGGAAAAATTCATCACCGATCCGCGCCATGTCGAAATCCAGGTGTTGGGCGACAAGCACGGTAACGTCATCTATCTCGGCGAACGCGAATGCTCGATCCAGCGGCGCAATCAAAAAGTCATCGAGGAATCGCCGAGCCCGCTCCTTGACGCCGCGACGCGCGCGAAGATGGGCGAACAGGCGGTGGCGCTGGCGAAGGCCGTCGGCTACGACAGCGCCGGCACAGTCGAGTTCGTCGCCGGGCAGGATCGCAGTTTCTATTTTCTGGAAATGAACACCCGGCTTCAGGTCGAGCATCCGGTCACGGAGCTCGTCACCGGCGTCGATCTCGTCGAGCAGATGATCCGCGTTGCCGCGGGCGAGCCGCTTGCGCTGAAGCAGAGCAACATCAAGCTCAGCGGCTGGGCAGTCGAGAGCCGCATCTACGCCGAAGATCCTTATCGCAATTTTGCCCCGTCGATTGGGCGGCTCGTGCGCTATCGCCCGCCCGCCGAAGGCGAGCATGATGGGGTGACGGTGCGCAACGACACCGGCGTTGCCGAGGGCGGGGAAATCTCACTCTACTACGATCCGATGATCGCCAAGCTCGTGACTCACGCGAAGACCCGCGGCGAGGCGATCGACGCGCAGGCCGATGCGCTCGACGCCTTCACTATCGAAGGCATTCGCCACAACATTCCGTTTCTCGCCGCAATCATGCAGCATCCGCGCTGGCGCGCCGGCAAGCTTTCGACCGCTTTCATCGCCGAGGAATTTCCCAAAGGTTTCGAGCGCGCAACACCGACCGGCGCGATGGCGCGCACCATCGCCGGCGTCGCTGCCGCGATCGATCACGTACTGGGTGAGCGAAAGCGCCGCATTTCCGGACAGCTCAACAGCGCGGTCACTCGCGAACGCCGGCGCGCGATCTGGCTCAGCGGCGAGGAGCTTCATGCCGACGTCGCGCATGAAGGCGATGCCATCACTGTGTTGTTCGAGGACGGCAACAGTCACGTTCTGTCCTCGAACTGGAGTCCCGGGGTGCCGGTGTGGTCGGGCACGGTCGATGGCGCCGGCGTGGCGATGCATGTGCGGATGATCCCGAACGGATTTGAGCTCGCTTATCGCGGCATCGAGGTGAAGGCCTTTGTCTATACCGAGCGGGAGGCCCGCTACGCGCGCCTGATGCCGGCAAAGAAGCTCTCCGGCAGCGAAAAGTCCGTGCGCTGCCCGATGCCCGGTCTCATTGTCTCGCTTGCAGTTGCCGAAGGGCAGGAGGTCAAGTCGGGCGAGACATTGGCCGTCGTCGAAGCAATGAAGATGGAGAATATCCTGCGCGCCGAGCGCGACGGCACGATCAAGAAAATCCGCGTCAAGCAGGGTGATAGCGTCGCCGTTGACGCGGTGATCATGGAGTTCGCGTAATCGTCATTACGGGGCGCGGGCGACGCCGCGAGCCCGGAATTCACAGTCAGTGCAGTAAGCGTTCACGCGCGAATCCTGCAATACTGTGGCCATGGACACCGGGCCTATCGCTGCGCGGTGTCCCCGGAAATGACGATTGACCGGTATGCGACCACTGCGTCTCCTTTTTTCGCCGTTCGGGCGGCTGCAGCCGCAAGCATTCGTATTTGCCGCCGTCGTCGTTTATCTGGCCGGTGCCGCCTCGCACTTGCTCACGGTGCCGGACGTCATTGCACGCGCTGGGTTGTGGCCTTTCCTGGCGTTCCAGGCGCTGCTCACCTGGATTTGGTTTACGGTGCACGCCAAGCGGCTTCATGACGCCAATCGCGGCGCGGGCCTCGCAGCAGCGGTGAGTGTCCTTTACGCCCTCTCGATCGCGCTCCTGGTGATCGTGGCCGCGTCGTTCTACAGCGCGTTGGCTGGACAAGTGCCGGACGCGAATTCGGCGAGTGCGCTTGGCTTAATTCTCTTAGTATCGATCATCGCGATTTTGCTCGGCTCGCCGCATTACGATTTGGCCTGGCTGATGGTGGTGATCCTGGTGCTGATTGCCTTCGTGCCGCTTGTGCTCGCGGTCGTGGTCACGCTGTGGGCGGCGACGTGGCCGAGCACCGAAGGGCCAACGGCGTGATCCTCCACTTTGCTTATGGCTCGAATATGAGCCGCGCGGTCATGCGCAGGCACGCGCCGGGCGCCGAGCCGGTTGGCGTCGCGGCGCTTGCCGATCATCGTTTCGTGATCGCGCCGCACGGACATGCCTCGGTCGCGCCGAAGCATGCCGAGACTGTTTATGGCGTGCTGTGGCGGCTGACCCCGCGCGATTACGTCACTCTTGCGGCCTGGGAAAATATCGCCGCCGGGCTTTACCGCGCCATGACGCTTCCGGTGCAGCATGCCGGCCGCCGGCGGATGGCGCTCACCTACGTCGCGCGGGCGCGCCGAACCGGGTGGGCGAAGGCCGGCTACATGGAACTTGTGATCGCGGCGGCGCTGGAGTGGCAGTTACCGCAAGTCTACACTGCCTCTTTGGAACACTGGTTGCCGAGGCGTCCGGCCGGGGCGGGCCCGCGCAAGCTCGGAGAATTCAGATGGACGTGATCTTTCAGGTCATGATCCGCGGCCAGGTGCAGGGTGTCGGCTTTCGCGCCTGGGCCGAGGTTACCGCCGTCGAACTCGGCGTTGAAGGTTGGATACGCAACTGCCGCGATGGGTCGGTCGAAGCGGTATTGGCCGGCTCGGAAGAGGTCGTCCTCACCATGATCGAATTGTGCCGGGACGGACCGCCCGGCGCGCGCGTGGCGGCCATCGATCAGCGCGAGGCGGGTCCCGCGGACTTGGCGCTGCGCCGTCCCGGCGAACAGTTCTCGGTGCTGGCAGGCTTTTGAGCGTCGGCCGTCGCGCCGAATAGCGGTTCGAACTCGGCCCGCAGCACCTTATCAACGTCCATCATCGGCGCCCGCCGACCGAGATCGGCCAAAGACGTTACGCCGTAGCGGCGATCGGACACGCCGCACGGCACGATGCCGGAGAAATGCGACAGGTCGGGCGTGACGTTGAGCGAAAAGCCATGCAGCGTCACCCAGCGCTGCACGCGGATGCCGATGGCGGCGATCTTGTCCTCGTTACCGTCGCCTCCGTCAGGACGCCGGACCCACACGCCGATGCGATCCTCGCGGCGTTCGCCGCGCACGCCGAAGGCCGCGAGCGTGCGGATGATCCATTCCTCGATGGTGGCGACGAAGCGGTGCACATCCGGCGCGCGGCGCTTGAGATCAAGCATCACATAGCCGACGCGCTGGCCGGGACCGTGATAGGTGAATTGCCCGCCGCGTCCGGCGGTGTATACCGGAAAGCGGGCCTCGATCAGCTCCTGCGGCTGTGCGGAAGTGCCGGACGTGTAAAGAGGAGGGTGCTCGAGGAGCCAAACGAGCTCACTTGCCTCGCCCCGCGCAATTGCCGCGGCGCGCGCCGCCATGATGGCAAGCGCGCGGTCATAGTCCACCAATCCGTCGCTCACGAGCCATTCGACCGGCGGCGAGCCGGCAGTGGGAAGTAGCCCGAATTTCAGGTCGTCGCGCGTGTTAACCACCTCGTAACCATGGCGTGGTGAAACCATACCGTACGGAATCTGCATCGACAAAACCGCGCGGGGGCCCCTTGGCGACACTCGACAATGTCTCGATCGATATCGCCGTGGTATTGGGCAAAACCTCGATGCCGATCCACCAGGTCCTGCGGCTTGGCCGCGGCGCCATCATCGAACTCGATTCCTCCGAGGAGGATGAGGTCTGCATTCTCGCCAACAACATGCCGGTGGCGAAAGGGACCGTGATCGTCAGCGGCAACCGCATCGCGGTGGAGGTCAAGGAACTCCTGCCGCGCACGGCGGACGCGGTCTGACCAGATCCTTTCGATCCTGCTTCGCTATCGATGGGTATGTGGTGCTTCGAGGCCTTGTCCGGGCACAGGCTAACTGTTACATCCGCGCGGCCGCGCGCCATTTCCGGCACGCGTCCACCCCACATGCGGCCGTGGCGGAATTGGTAGACGCACTAGCTTGAGGTGCTAGCGGGGCAACCCGTGGAGGTTCGAGTCCTCTCGGCCGCACCATTCGAAAAATAAGCAATTGGTATTGCTAAAGTTTCTGCGTTCTCTCCCTCACCTTTTGGTCAGGTGAGGGAATAGAAGTTGCCAAATCGTTCCGCACAAGGAACCCAAGCCGCGCGCGGTCGGCGCTGCGGGTGTAGAGCGCAGCCATGCCGCCACCATGCCAGCCGAAAAGTGCTTCAAGCTGCGCAACGGTTGCCCCATTGTTCGCCGCGCGAGTAGCGCCGACCTTACACAAACCATGCGCTGATTTGCCATGCACCTGCGCCCTGACGCAGGCGGCCTTGAACATATTGCCGAAACTTTCTTTGGTAAGCGGCTTGCCGTGCGCACCGCACACGAAAGCCAATTCTCCAGGCGGCCCCGCATCCAGCGTGACTTGCAGAACCGGGAGAATAGGAATTGTCACGGTGATGGTCTCACCGCTCTTTTCGGTGGGAGGCCCAATCAGGGTCGCGGCGGAACAAAAGCGTAATCAACGCGGTCCAGTCGAGCCGGATGCCAGGTTTGCTGCGCCAGGACCAGCACCGGCTGGACTTCGATGTCGCCGAAGGTTGCCCGCAACTGGTCGATATTGCCTCCTGGCAGCCCTTCCTCCCAGACGAGGACTGCGCCGCGCCGGCGCAGCTCTCCCTTGTCAACCCAGGGACTGAGCTTGAGCTCGCCATGGACGACTACATGCGGATGGTCTGACGAATAGACCGCGACGTTGTTCGCCACGAATTCGCTGCCGCCGACATAAGCGAGCGGCGTGCCGTAGCGATTGTACCACTCGCGCGTCACGTTTTCGGCCACGGCCCGGCCAGGAAAGCGGGTCGCCTTGGGCCGATCGAGCACGAACGGCTCGCCGATTTCGATTGCGACGTAGATCACCGGAATGGCGACGAAGACGGCAATGAACGCGGCCGCGAAGCGGCGCAGAGCGCGCGTCTCGAAGTCCGGTTTAAGCCACATCAATAGTGCGAGCGGCGTGAACGACCACAGCGGATAGCCCCACATAGCGATCATGAGCCGGCCGAGTACCGTCGCGATCAGCGTCGTCACCAGAAACGGCCCCAGGGCGAGCCAGGTGACATAGCGACGGTCGAGCGCGGAGCCGCCGGAGACTTTTCGCTCTTCGACTTTGGTGCCGAGATAGAGGAGCACGATGAGGCCGGCGGCGGGAGTGAGGTTGATCACCTGACTGCCGATCCATTGCAGTGGATACGCAATGTATTGGAACCAATGCACCGCCACTTTTGCACGCGCGTCCACATAGTGGAAAGGTAGGAAGTCGTGGCCGATGAGCCACCAAACGTTCGGCGCGATCACGACCGCGAAGGCGACAGCCATCAGAAAGGGTCCGGGCGTACGCCACGCGCGCCGCGCCGCCGGATCGGCGACCAGGAACATGGCGAGCGTCGCCGCAAGCGCGAAGGCGGCATATTTCGACCAGAATGCGCCAGCGAGGAAGGCGCCCGCCAGGATCCAATCGAGCGCGCGGCCGTG
>Ga0116126_1002485_pt1 | contig 10485 bp, 8 predicted proteins | sample June2015DPH_16_5_FD_89730 | JGI IMG/M metagenome (GOLD analysis project Ga0116126, IMG submission 89730) | Peatland microbial communities from SPRUCE experiment site at the Marcell Experimental Forest, Minnesota, USA - June2015DPH_16_40 | ecosystem: Environmental > Terrestrial > Soil > Wetlands >... | reverse complement strand
GCCGCCCGCCGCGCGCCGCGCCCGGTCGGCAGTCCGGCTGCCGCGTGGAAGCGTGGCTGCCGCTGCTACAGCAGCAGCGCCTGCGCATCGACGCGGTTCCCGGCCGGGTCACCCGGTCGGGGCCCAGCCGCGACACGCCGCCCGGGTGGCCGGCCGCCAGGCCCGCGAGCCGGTAATGTCTCAGCCGAACACATGTTCGCCAGCGACGCGGAACCGGGATGGTGGCTCATGCGGGTGCTCGGCGTCGACCCTGGCCTCACCCGGTGCGGGCTTGGCGTCATCGAGGGAACCCCCGGCCGCAGGCTGAGCCTGATCGCGGCCGGCGTGATCGGTACCGAGGCCGGCACCGACATCGCCCTCCGGCTGCTGACCCTGGAACAGGAGATCGAGCGCTGGCTGATCGCCCACCAGCCCGATGCCGTCGCCGTGGAGCGGGTGTTCAGCCAGCACAACGTGCGCACCGTGATGGGCACGGCGCAGGCCGGCGCGGTGGCCATCGTGTGCGCCGCCCGCCGCGGGCTGCCGGTGGCGATGCATACTCCGAGCGAGGTCAAGGCGGCGGTCACCGGCAATGGCCGCGCCGGAAAGGAACAGGTGACGCACATGGTCAGCCGGCTGCTCGCGCTGACGGATCCGCCGCGCCCGGCCGACGCCGCCGACGCGCTGGCGCTCGCGATCTGCCACCTGTGGCGCGGCGGGATGCAGGATCGCCTGGCGGCGGCCCCCGCCACCCGGCGCACCTCCTGGCGGACGGCATGATCGCGCACCTGGACGGCGTAGTCGGCTCGGTGGCGCCGGACGGTGCGGTGATCGAGGTCGGCGGCGTCGGGCTGCTGGTCCAGTGCACGCCGGGCACCCTGGCCAGGCTGCGGCCAGGGGAGCGCGCCCGGGTCGCCACCTGCCTGGTCGTCCGGGAGGACGCACTGACCCTGTACGGGTTCGGCACCGAGGACGAGCGCACGACTTTCGAGCTGCTGCAGACCGCGAGCGGGGTCGGCCCGCGGCTGGCGCTGGCCATGCTGGCCGTGTTCACCCCGGATGCGCTCCGCCGGGCCATCGCGGCCGAGGACCTGTCCGCGCTGATGACCGTGCCGGGCATCGGCAGGAAGGGCGCTCAGCGGATCGTGCTGGAGCTCGCGGGCCGGCTGGGCTCGCCGGGCGATGGCCTGACGACCGGCACCCCCGGGCAGCAGCCAGGGCCGCCGCCCTGGCGCGAGCAGGTACGCACCGGGCTGGTCAGCCTGGGCTGGCAGGCCAGGGACGCTGACCAGGCGATTGCGGCGGTCGAGCCTGAGCTGCTGAACGGCTCGGACGGGGAGCCCCCGGTGGACGTGTCTGTGGCGCTGCGGGCGGCGCTGCGGGTGCTGGGCCGGACATGAGCCGCAGCCCCGGCGGCCCTGACCGGCCCGGTCAGCCGGACCGGCCCGGGCCGCTGCCCGTGCGCGGCGGCACTGACCAGGCGGGTGTCCCTGACCGGCTGGTGTCGGCCCTGGCCGACGCCGATGACCAGGCGGTGGAGAGCGCGCTGCGGCCGAAACGGCTGAGCGAGTTCATCGGCCAGGGCCGTGTCCGCGAGCAGCTGTCCGTGGTGCTGGAGAGCGCGGTCCGCCGCGGCGGTACCCCCGATCACGTGCTGCTGTCCGGTCCGCCCGGCCTGGGCAAGACCACCATTGCCATGATCATCGCCGCGGAGCTCGGCGCTCCGCTGCGGGTCACCAGCGGCCCGGCGATCGAGCGAGCGGGCGACCTGGCCGCGATCCTCTCCACGCTCAGCGAGGGCGAGGTGATCTTCATTGACGAGATCCACCGGGTCGCCCGGCCGGCCGAGGAGATGCTGTACCTGGCCATGGAGGACTTCCGGGTTGACGTGATCATCGGCAAGGGCCCGGGCGCGACCGCCATCCCGCTGGATATCGCGCCGTTTACGCTGGTCGGCGCCACCACCAGGGCCGGGCTGCTGCCAGCGCCGCTGCGGGACAGATTCGGCTTCACCGCGCATCTGGACTTCTACGAGCCAGACGAGCTGGGTGTCATCGTGCGCAGGTCAGCGAGCCTGCTCGGGGTCAGGTTGCCCGGCGATGGCGCTGACGAGATCGCGAGCCGCTCCCGCGGCACGCCGCGGATCGCCAACCGGCTGCTGCGCCGCCTCCGCGACTACGCGGAGGTCCGCGGTGACGGCGTGGTGACCCGCCCGGTTGCCAGGGCGGCGCTGGAGCTTTACGAGGTGGACGAGAGTGGCCTGGACCGGCTCGACCGGGCCGTGCTGTCGGCGCTGGTGCACCGGTTCGGCGGCGGCCCGGCAGGGCTGTCCACGCTCGCGGTGGCCATCGGCGAGGAGCCGGAGACCGTGGAGGTGGTGGCCGAGCCGTTCCTGGTCCGGGCCGGCCTGATCGCGCGCACCCCGCGCGGCCGGGTTGCCACCCCGGCGGCCTGGGCGCATCTGGGCGTGCCGCTCCCGCGAACCCCGGCCGGCGGCGCGGACGGCGCGGCTACCCTGTTTGGCTGAGGGATCACTGGCCCAGGGCGAGCAGCAGGCAGGTTGCGGGCCCGGAATGTCACGGCTGGTCGCAGGCTGGTCACGATCGCTCGCCAGAAGCCGTAGCCTGTTGGTGCGTCGCTCATGCGCCGCTACACTTCGGCAGTTGGTCCAATGACAGCTGCGGGCCGCTGATGCCGGGTTCGCCCGGTGAGGCGCTCGGCCGGTGCCTACGGCCGCCGCGGCAATCAACCGGAAGGAAGCCCCGTGATGGGGAGCATGATTCTCGCCGCCACGACGACGACCACCAAGAGCTCCAGCTACTTGCCGCTGCTCATCATCATCGTCCTGTTCGGCGTCTTCTACGTCGCCATTATCCGGCCGCAGCGCACCAGGGCGCGCCGGGCGCAGCAGACTCAGAGTGCGGTCGTGCCTGGTCAACAGGTCCGCACGACGGCCGGCATCTACGGCACCGTCGTCTCCGGCGACGACCGGGACATCGTCCTCGAGGTCGCTCCGGGCGTGAACATCCGCATGCTGCGCCGCGGGGTCATGGAAGTGATCCCCGACGGCGAGCCCACCGGCACCACCACGATGCCGGAGCCGGATCACCACGAGGAGACCTCGGCCGATAACCGCGGTGACCTGACCATCTGACGGCGACGCTCGCTGAGAGCTAAGGACGGGCGAACGTGGCTCCACCCACCCAAACCTCCCGCCCGGGGCGGTACCTGGCTGTCCTGGCGGCCCTGCTCATCGTGCTGGTGGCGGTGGCCATCGGCACGAACCTGACCTCGCCGGGGGACTGGCACAAGAGCTTCAAGGTCGGGCTCGGCCTGGACCTGTCCAGCGGCACCACGGTGACGCTGCAGGCCGTCCCCCCGAAGAAGGGGGCAACGCCGTCCCAGGCCGACATGAACGAGGCCATCTCGATCATGAACCAGCGGGTGGACGGGGCCGGCTTCTCCGGCTCCTCGGTGGTCCAGCAGGGCAAGGACATCATCAACGTGTCCGTGCCCGGCAAGGGCTCGCAGCAGGTTGACAACCTGGTCGGGACCACGGCGCTGCTCCGCCTCCGGCAGGTGCTGCTCTGCTCCGGCGAAGGTACCCAGTGCGTGCCGCAGCAGGACCTGACGCCGTCCTCGACGGCGTCGCCCAGTGCCTCTCCCTCGGCCAGCAGCACCGCCAAGGCGTCTGCCAGCCCGTCGGCGTCCGCCAAGGCCTCGCCGAGCGCCAAGACCAGTTCCGGCTCCAGCGGAAGCGGCCAGGCCGCCGCGGCCCGACGGCTTCCCGCCGTCGGCGCCTCGGCCAAGCCCGCGGCGAGCAGCTCGGCCGCGGCGAGCGCGCCGGCGAGCCCGGCGCCATCGGCCAGCTCGCCGGTGACCAGCACGACCGCCGGTGACGCCAGCAAGGTCGAGCCGTCGGTCCTCAAGCTGTTCAACAAGCTCAACTGCGCGGATAAGAACTGGCAGAGCCAGATATACGGCGATAACTCCGCCGCCTGGGACGACGTCAACTCCCAGATCGTCTCCTGCGGGACCGGCTCGTTCTCGGGCATCAAGTACGTCCTGGACAAGGCCAAGGTGACCGGCGGAGAGCTGAAGTCTCCTGCCGCCGTGCTGGACTCCAGCAACAACGAGTGGGTCGTGACCTTCAACCTCAACGGTCAGGGCTCGGCAGCCTTCGCCACCCTCACGTCCAGCATGTACGACACGTACTCCAACTCGGGCACCCCGACATCGGTGCTGGATGACTTCGCGATCGTGCTGGACGGCAAGGTCATCGAGGCACCGTACGTCCAGCAGCCGATCACCGGCGGCCAAAGCCAGATCAGCGGCAACTTCACCGAGGCCAGCGCCAACTACCTGGCCAACGTGCTGAAGTACGGCGCGCTGCCGCTGAGCTTCAAGATCCAGCAGTCCTCCTCGGTCTCGCCGGCCCTGGGCTCCGCCCAGCTGAGTGCCGGCATTATCGCGGGTGCACTCGGCTTGCTGCTGGTCGTCATCTACTCGTTCCTCTACTACCGCGGCCTCGCCGTCGTGTCGGTGCTCAGCCTGGCCATCGCGGCGGCGCTGACCTACCTGGCGGTCGTGCTGCTGTCCAAGTACGAGAACTTCACCCTGACGCTGGCCGGCGTGGCTGGCCTCATCGTCGCCATCGGGATCACGGCCGACTCGTTCGTGGTGTTCTTCGAGCGGCTGCGAGACGAGGTCAGGGAGGGCAGGTCGCTGCGCGCCGCGGTCGAGCGCGGCTGGGTGCGGGCCAGGCGCACGATCCTGGTCTCCGACACGGTGTCGTTCCTGGCCGCGGCCCTGCTGTACTACTTCGCCATCGGACAGGTGCAGGGCTTCGCGTTCACGCTCGGCCTGACGACCGTCATCGACATCGTCGTGGTCTTCCTGTTCACCAAGCCGATGGTTACGCTGCTGGCGCGGACCAAGTTCTACGGCCAGGGCCACCGGCTCTCCGGCCTTGACGCGGCCCGGCTCGGCGCCCGCTCGCCGTGGCGCGGCGCCCGGCGCCCGGCGAGCACGACGCCGGGCACCCCGAAGGAGGCCTGATGCACTGGCTCGGCAACATCGCCGGTCGCCTGTACCGCGGTGAGGTCTCCTTCGACTTCGTCGGCCGCCAGAAGCTCTGGTACATGATCTCCGGCGTGATCCTGCTGGTGAGCGTCGTGGCGCTGCTGGTGCGCGGGCTCGACTACAGCGTGGACTTCAAGGGCGGCTCGGAATTCGAGTTCTCCGCGCCGGGCGCATCGACCAGCCAGATCCTGTCCACCGTGGTAGCCGCCGGCGGCGGCGCCGACGCGAGCATCCAGTCCGTCAAGCCGCCCGGCAAGGCGCCGCTGTGGGAAGTGCAGACCAACCGTATCCCGCAGACGACGGCCCAGCACGTGGCCGACGCCCTGGCCGCGAAGTACCATCTCAGCCCGAACGCCATCAGCGTCACCTTCATCGGCCCGAGCTGGGGCAGCCAGATATCGCAGAAGGCGCTCAAGGGCCTGATCGCGTTCCTGATCGTCATCGTGATCTACCTGTCGATCGCCTTCGAGTGGCGGATGGCGAGCGCGGCGCTGGTCGCGCTGGTGCATGACATCGTCATCACCATCGGCGTCTACGCGCTGACCGGCTTCCAGGTCAGCCCGGCGACCGTCATCGGCCTGCTGACCATCCTCGGCTACTCGCTGTACGACACGGTGGTGGTCTTCGACAAGGTCAGGGAGAATACGGCCGGCATTCTCGGCACCCGCCGGACCACCTACAGCCAGGCAGCTAACCTGGCGCTGAACCAGACCCTGGTGCGGTCGATCAACACCTCGCTGATCGCCCTGCTGCCGGTGACCGCGATCCTCGTGGTCAGCGTCACCCTGCTCGGCAACGGCGAGCTGAAGGACCTGGCCCTGGTGCTGTTCATCGGCATGCTGTCCGGCACCTACTCCTCCATCTGCATCGCGACGCCGGTGCTCGCCGACCTCAAGGAGCGCCAGCCGCAGTACAAGCAGCTGGCCAGGCAGGTAGCGGTGCGCGCGTCCGGTGGGCGTGCGGCGCAGCGCAAGACCAGGGCCGCAGTGCCGGGCACCGCGGCTGGCAACGGGGCATCGGCGGCCGCCGGGCCCGCCGCGGTCGATGAGGACGAGGGCACCCCGGATCCGACCCTGACGGGCGACGAGCCGGTGCCAGCGGCACGGGCCGCGGCCGGCGGATCGGTGCCGCGCGGTGCGAGCGCCCGGCCGGGGCCGCGGCAGCAGCCGCGCCGCACCAGCGCGGCCAAGCGGCGCCCCGGAGGCAAGAAGAAGCGGCGGTAGCTGGCCAGTGTCGGGGTTCACGGGTGGCGCAGGCGTAACCCCGGAGCAGCCGGATGCGGCTGGGGACCGGGCAGGGGCCGGGACTGATCCGGGCATCGTCTTGATGATCGAGGCGATGATCCGCGACATACCCGACTTCCCGCAGCCGGGCATCGTGTTCAAGGACATCACTCCGCTGCTGGCCGACGGCCCGTCCTTCACCGCGGTGGTGGCGGCCCTGGCCAGCGGGCACGGGCCGGTGGACAAGGTCGCCGGGATCGAGGCCAGGGGATTCATCCTGGCGGCTCCGGTCGCCTGCAAGCTGGGCGCTGGCTTCGTGCCGGTGCGCAAGCACGGGAAGCTGCCCGCCGTGACGCATGCGCAGAGCTACGAGCTGGAGTACGGGACGGCGACCATCGAGGTCCATGCGGACGCCTTCGAGCCGGGCGACCGGGTACTCATCGTGGACGATGTGCTGGCCACCGGCGGTACCGCGGCCGCGACCGCGGAGCTGGTCCGGCGCTGCGGGGCGGAGGTCGAGGCGATCATCGTGCTGCTGGAGCTCGGGTTCCTGGCGGGCCGGACCAGGCTCCCCGACCTACGGGTCCGTTCCCTGCTCTCGGTATGACGGCGCGGGTCTGACTGCCCGCGGCATGCCCGACCGTCTGCGGTCGGGCACTTTGGCGAATCGTCCCCGATAGACTGGTTGCTTGACGGATTCGAGGAGCGCATGTGGCCGGTGACTCGGTGATGGCCAAGGTGGCCGATCCCGAGGTCACCCAGGCTGCGGGCCGACAGGAACTGACTGAGCACGAGCGGCCCGCGGCAGACGGGGTGACCCCGGCTGCTGACGCGCGCCGAGCGCGCCGCACGACCTCTCCGAGCACGCAGCAGGGGCAGCAGGATGGCTCTGACCTGGCAGCCGAGCCCGGATCGGCGGGCTCAGGCCCGCCACCGGCCGGGTCGGGCGAGCCGGGGCAGGCCAGCGCGGACGGCACGCAGGCAGGTCCGGCCGAGACGGGCCCGGCCGAGACGGGCCCGGCCGAAACTGCCGACACGCGTGGCGGTCCTGCCGAATCCGAGGCGGCCGGTACCGAGGCGGTCGGCACCGAGGCGACTGACACCGGGGCGGCCGGCACCGGGGCGGCCGGCACCGAAGCGGCCGGCACCGAGGCGGCCGGCACTGAGGCGGCCGGCACCGAGGCAGCCGGCACCGAGGCAGCCGAACGCGAGAGTGAGCAAGCCGGTGATGAGGCCCCGGCGCCCGGTGGCAGGCCGGCGTCCGGTACCGGAGCCGGCCGCCGCCGCTCCGGCGCGGGCGGATCAGGGCGGTCCGGTACCGGGCGAGGCTCACGCCGCGACGCGCCGGCCCGGGCTGCCGCGGCCGGCCGCCAGGCTCTCGCCGACGCGGGCCGCCAGGCCATCGCTGACGCGTCCTCCGCAGCCGGGGTCCGCCGCAGGCTGGCCCGGCTCGGCGCCGCCGCCCGCGGCGGCGGCGTGAACCCCGTGCTGGAGCCGCTGCTGAAGAGCGTGCGCAGCACGCACCCGAAGGCGGACATCCGGCTGATCGAGCGCGCTTACGACGTAGCGGCGAGGCAGCACGCGGGGCAGTCCCGCAAGAGCGGTGACCCGTACATCACCCATCCGCTGGCTGTCGCGACGATCCTGGCCGAGCTCGGCATGAACCACGAGACCCTGTGCGCGGCCCTGCTGCATGACACGATCGAGGACACCCCCTACACGCTGACCGAGCTGCGCGCCGATTTCGGCGAGGACATCGCAGCCCTGGTCGACGGCGTGACCAAGCTGGACAAGGTCAAGTACGGCGACGCGGCCCAGGCCGAGACGGTGCGCAAGATGGTCGTGGCCATGTCGCGCGACATCCGGGTGCTCGTGATCAAGCTGGCGGACCGACTGCACAACATGCGGACGCTGCGCTACCTGCCCAGGGCCAAGCAGGAGCAGAAGTCACGCGAGGTGCTGGAGATCTTTGCCCCGCTGGCGCACCGGCTCGGCATGAACACGGTCAAGTGGGAGCTCGAGGACCTCGCGTTCGCCACTTTGTACCCGAAGCGGTACGACGAGATCGCCCGGCTGGTCTCCGAGCGCGCGCCGCGGCGCGAGATGTTCCTGCAGGACGTGATCGAGGATGTGTCCAATGACCTGCGCGACGCCAAGATCAAGGCGCAGGTGACCGGGCGGCCGAAGCATTACTACTCGGTGTACCAGAAGATGATCGCCAGGAATGTCGGCTTCGACGACATCTATGACCTGGTGGGCATCCGCGTGCTGGTGGACTCGGTCCGCGACTGCTACGCGGCTCTCGGCACGGTGCACGCGCGCTGGAATCCGGTGCCCGGCCGGTTCAAGGACTACATCGCGATGCCGAAGTTCAACATGTACCAGTCGCTGCACACGACGGTGATCGGCCCGGACGGGAAGCCGGTGGAGCTGCAGATCCGGACCTGGGGCATGCACCGGCGGGCCGAGTACGGGGTCGCGGCGCACTGGAAGTACAAGGAGGAGATGACCAGCGGCAGCGTGGCCGACCTGGCCTGGCTGCGGCAGCTGGTCGACTGGCAGCGGGAGACCGCTGATCCGAGCGAGTTCCTGGACTCGCTCCGGTTCGATCTGGGCAGCGCCGAGGTCTACGTGTTCACCCCGCGCGGTGAGGTCATCGCGCTGCCGCAGGGCGCGACGCCGGTGGACTTCGCCTACGCGATCCACACCGAGGTCGGTCACCGGACCATCGGCGCCCGCGTCAACGGCCGCCTGGTCCCGCTGGAAAGCGCCCTGAGCAACGGCGACACGGTCGAGATCTTCACCTCTAAGGCCCCGGACGCCGCGCCGAGCCGGGATTGGCTCAGCTTCGTCAAGAGCGCCCGGGCCCGGAACAAGATCCGGCACTGGTTCTCCAAGGAGCGCCGCGAGGCCGCGGCCGAGGCGGGCAAGACCGCCATCGCGCGGGCCATGCGCAAGCAGGGACTGCCGCTGCAGCGGCTGGCCACGGCCGACGCGCTGAACGCGATCGCGCAGGACCTGCGGTACGGCGACCTTTCCGCCCTGTACGCGGCGGTCGGCGAGGGCCACGTCAGCGCCCAGTCCGTGGTCGGCAAGCTGATCAGGTCGGCAGGCGGTTTCGCGGGCGCCCAGGAGGACCTGGCCGAGACGGCGCTGCCCACCCGCGCACCCAGGCCGCAGCCAGTCGGCGACTCGGGCGTCGTGGTGGAGGGCGCCGCCGACGTCTGGGCCCGGCTGTCCAAGTGCTGCACGCCGGTGCCGGGGGATCAGATCACCGGCTTCGTGACCCGGGGCAACGGGGTCTCGGTGCACCGGGCTGACTGCGCCAACCTGGTGCACCTGCTCGAATCGGAGCCCGAGCGGCTGGTGCACGTCCGGTGGTCACCGCGGGAGGGCTCGCAGTTCCTGGTGGCCATCCAGGTCGAGGCGCTGGACCGGACCGGGCTGCTGTCCGACGTCACGCGGACCCTCTCCGATCAGCACGTGAACATCCTGTCGGCGACGGTGACGACGACCAGGGACCGGGTCGCGTTCAGCCGGTTCACCTTCGAGATGGGCGACCCCAAGCACCTCGGTCACGTGCTGCGCGCCGTCCGGGCCATCGACGGCGTCTACGACGTCTACCGGGTCACCAGCTAGCGCTCAGCTGGTGAGCTCGGCCAGCGTGCGCTCGGCCTCGGCGAGCCAGGACTGGCGCGCGGCGATGGCCTCCCTGGCGCGCTGCTGCGCGGCCTCGTCCCCGCTCGCGGCGGCCTTCTCCAGCTGTGCCTCCAGCTGGCTGATCGCCGACTTGATCTGCTCGATGGTGCCCTTGGCCCGCGACAGCGCTTCGGGGTTGGACCGGCGCCATTGCGCGTCCTCCGCCTTGCGCAGCGCCTCCTCGACCCGCCGCAGGCCGCCTTCCAGCCGCTCGTGCGCGTCCCTGGGCACGGCTCCGATGCGCTCCCACCGTTCCTGGATGCCGCGCAGCGTGCTGCGGGCGGCGCGGAAGTCGCGGATCGGCAGCAGCTTCTCCGCCTCGCTGAGCAGCTGCTCCTTCGCGACTGCGTGGTCGCGAAGGTGCGCGTCCTTCGCGGCGAGCGCCGCGGAGCGGGCCTGGAAGAACGTGTCCTGCGCGGCCTTGAACCGCGACCACAGCTCATCCTCGGCGGTCCGGTCGGCCCGGCCTGCTTGCTTCCACGACTGCATCAGCTCGCGGTAG